>Ga0209472_1000363_pt1 | contig 27646 bp, 29 predicted proteins | sample GraSoiAngelo_130_FD_185887 | JGI IMG/M metagenome (GOLD analysis project Ga0209472, IMG submission 185887) | Grasslands soil microbial communities from the Angelo Coastal Reserve, California, USA - 14_0929_02_20cm (SPAdes) (version 2) | ecosystem: Environmental > Terrestrial > Soil > Grasslands ... | reverse complement strand
TCACGAATGCCTGTTTGCGCACGGCGGCGGCCTGTTCGGCATTCGTGACCGTCCAAATGCGCTCGGCGGGAATCAGCGGCTTCAGACGCGCGACGGTCTGCTGAAGCATGGTATCCTTGCCGACAATGTTCAAAAGCTGCTTGGGAGTGCGTGTGCGGCTGCGCGGCCAAAAGCGTGTGCCGCGGCCCCCGGCAAGGATCACGGCATGCACAGTTAGTTTTTCGTTCGCCATCGCTGCACAGCCTCAATCAAAAATAACTTGCGCCAACGCTGCCGCCGAAATTCCATTGCGATGCAACTCCATCCGCAGCACGGGGATATCCGGCACATACGTCCGAATTAGCGACGTCGCCTTTTCTGGAGAGACTTCCACGTGCCCCTGTGATGCAGGCACGAGCCAACATTCGCCTCCGCAATAGCGCGCTGCGCTATCAGGCCAGGCAAAGCTGCCCGTGCCTTCCAAAATCACAATGAGCTCAAACCGCTCGGGATCGACTGCGATCTCGCATTTCCCGGAACACTCCCAGCGTTCCGTTGCAAAATACCGGCAAGCCGCAAGCAACGACCTCGATGCGCCATCCGTGGAAAGAAGGAGCGAAGACATTTTCCCGCTTGCGCGTTTGCCAAAGTTCATCACCTGGAGCGCTTTTTCAACATGCAATTCCCGCAGCTTTCCGCTTGCATTAAGGCGTCCGTAGTCATAAACACGGTACGTCAAGTCGGAATACTCCTGCACTTCGCAGACAATCAGATTTGGCCCGATGGAGTGAGCCGTACCGGGAGGCACAAAAAATGTGTCACGCGTTCGTACCGCGTGCACTTCGAAAAGGTCCTCCAGAGTGTGCGATGCTAGTCCCTCGCGGAATTTTTCCTCGTTCACTCCAGGCTTCAACCCAAGCAGCAATTGCGCTCCAGGCAGGGCGGATACCGCGTGCCACATCTCCGTTTTTCCCCGGCCGCCGGCGGCTTGCTCGTGAGCAGCGGCGTAAGCATCGTCCGGATGGACCTGCAGCGAGAGTTTTTCGGTTGGAAAAATGAATTTGACGAGGAGAGGAAAACTTCCTTCGGAGGCGGGCCGGCTACCACGCCACCCCACGGGCATTTCCGCCCAGGCGGCGCCAAGCGATTTTCCGGCGAATGGCCCGGTAGCAATGCGGCAATCCACGCCCGTGAGCCAGGCTTCGCCGAGCGGCTCGGTCAGATTGGTTCTTTCAGGAAAGAGCGGCGCTAACGAACGCGCCCCCCACAGGCGCGGGCTGAAGATAGGCTCGATGCGAAATGGTTCAGGTTTCACGAATTACGCAGCGGCTTCAGCGCGAGAGAAAAAACGTTCGAGGCGGCGCAGTCCTTCCTCGATGCGTTCGATGGAAGTGGCGTACGAGAGGCGCAGATAACCGGGCGCGCCGAAAGCTTCTCCGGGCACCAACGCAACGTGGGCCTTCTCCAGCAGCAACTTGGAAAGCTCGGAGCAATTTTTGGCGTGTGCGTGCCTGCCTTCCCCGAGATGCGCCGAAGCGTTGGGGAACGCATAGAACGCGCCGCCTGGCCATTCGCAAGTAATTCCAGGAATCGCGCGCAGTCCCTCGACGATGCGTTTGCGGCGCTTTTCATATTCGGCCAGCATCACGGGAACAGTTTCCATCGTCCCGCGCATCGCTTCGAGTGCCGCATATTGCGCTATGGAAGTAGCGTTGGACGTGGACTGGCTTTGCAGCTTGATGAGCGCTTGGATCAACACCTCCGGCCCAAGCGTGTAGCCGATACGCCAGCCGGTCATCGCGAACGTTTTCGAAACCGAGCCGATGATGATGACGTTTTCCTCGGAGCCCGCGGCGCTCGCGATCGAATACGGCTTGTGCGGCTCGTACGTGAAATGCGAATAGCACTCGTCGCCCATCAGCCAAACTTTGTGCTTCCTGCAAACCGCGAGGATGCCTTGGTACTCATCCGGTGGAACGATGCCTCCCGTAGGATTGCTGGGCGAATTGAGAATGAGCAACTTTGTCCGAGGAGTGACGGCTTTCTCGATGGCCGAAGCCTTCACGCTGAAGCCCTCTTCCGGCTTCGTCTCCACAAAGACCGGCGTGCCGCCCGCATATTTCACGATGTCTGGAAAGCTCACCCAGTAAGGCGCCGGGATGATGACCTCGTCGCCCTGCTGAATCAGCACGCTCATCACATTAAAAATGGAATGTTTGCCGCCAACGCTGACCACGCATTCTTTTGGGTCATACGAAGAGCCGAGTTCGCGCTTATGCCATGCACAAATCGCTTCGCGCAGCGGCATGATTCCGCCCGCCGGCGTATATTTAGATTTGTTTTCCTCGATCGCCTTGATCGCGGCTTTCTTGATGTGGTCCGGCGTGGGAAAGTCCGGCTCGCCGGGGCCGAAGTCCGCGATATCCACTCCACGCGACTTGAGCTTCTCCGCTTCGGAGATCACCGCCGCGGTCGGCGAAATTTGTATGCGATTGATACGGTCCGTAAATTGCACCTTCGCTCCTTGAATAGAGTTCACTGTCTAAAGCACACGTCAAATTCGTTTACGAAACTTTCGCGCGCAAGCGCTGCTCCACCACTTCCGGCACCAGGCCCTTGAGCGATGCACCAAGCTGCGCAATCTCGCGCACCAGCTTCGAGCTCAAGTAGCTGTACGACAAGCCCGGCAGCATAAAAACTGTCTCAAGCCGCGGCTCAAGTTTCCGGTTCATCAGCGCCATCTGCAATTCATATTCGTAGTCGGAAACGGCGCGGATTCCCCGCAGGATGACGCCGGCGCCGCGCTTCCGCGCGTAGTCCACCAGGAGGCCATCGAAAACGTCGACCTCCACGCCCGTCCACTGTTTGGTCACTTCGCGCAGCATTTCGACGCGTTCCTTCACGGAAAACAAAGGCTCTTTCTCGGCGTTTCGCAGCACCGCGACGATCAGCAAATCGAACATCTTCTCCCCGCGCTCGATGAGGTCGAGGTGTCCGTTGGTGACCGGGTCAAACGAACCCGGGTAGATGGCAATCGAAGTTTTCATCGTGGAGTCATCGGAGCCGCACGTCTCGGTTTATTCTAACCCAGCCGCCTTTTGTGTGACAGGCATTCCTGCCTGTCCTCTTTGTAAGTGGTTGCTACTTAGCGGCAGACAGACAGGAATGTCTGTCCTACGCGAAATCCTCTTCGCAGGATGATGAAGATATGACAGTATGCGAAGGCTTGTGCTACATAGCAGTCGGCAGAGAATTGCTACCCTGCGAGGGAGGATTTTCCGGACCATGGCTCAGAATGCGCGGTTGCGAGGACTTGGCATACTCATTCTTTGCAGTTTGTTGCACCCGGCAATGACTATAGCTCAACAGCCTGCATTGAATCTCATGCCCCTTCCCGCGAACGTGCAGCCGGGAACAGGCAGCCTGCGCGTGGACTCCGCGTTTTCCGTGGCGTTCACGGGATATACCGAGCCCCGCCTGGAGCGCGCCAGTGAGCGATTCTTGCGTCAACTCGCGCGCCAAACAGGTCTCCCGCTCGCGTTGAAGCCGTCGAAGACCGGAAAAGCCACGTTCGTGATTCAGACCGATCACGCGAGCAAAGAGATTCAGGAAGTCGGCGAGGATGAATCCTACATCCTTGACGTGAGCACCGCGAGTGCAAGGCTCCGGGCCGCTACGCCGCTCGGAGCGATGCACGGGCTGCAAACATTTCTGCAACTCGTGGATGTGTCGCCGGACGGATTTGCCGCACCCGCAGTCACGATCCAAGACAAGCCGCGTTTCCCGTGGCGTGGTTTGATGATCGATTCCGCCCGCCATTTTATTCCGCTCGACGTGATTCACCGGAATCTCGACGGCATGGAAGCCGTGAAGATGAACGTTTTCCACTGGCACCTCTCGGAGAACCAGGGCTTTCGTGTGGAGAGCAGGAAATTTCCGAAACTTCACGAATTGGGCTCCGACTCCCTTTATTACACGCAGGATGAAATCCGCGACCTGATCGCCTACGCGCGCGATCGCGGCATTCGGGTGGTGCCGGAATTCGATATGCCCGGCCATAGCACCGCCTGGTTCGTGGGGTACCCCGAACTGGCCAGCGGAAAAGGACCCTACGAAATTGAGCGGAGATGGGGAATCTTCGATCCAGCAATGGACCCCACGAACGAGAGAGTCTACAAGTTTCTCGATGAATTCATTGGTGAGATGGCCCGAATTTTTCCTGACCACTATTTCCACATTGGCGGCGACGAGGTGAACGGCAAGGAGTGGGACGCCAACCCGAAAATTCAGGCGTTTATGAAGGCGCAAGGGATCAAAAACAATGAAGCGCTGCAGGCCTATTTCAGCGGGCGCGTCCAGAAGCTGGTGGTGAAGCATGGCAAGGTGGTGATTGGCTGGGATGAAGTGCTGGTGCCGGGCGTGCCGAAAGACATTGTGATTCAGTCCTGGCGCGGGCAAGCATCGCTCGCGCAGGCCGCAAAGCAAGGCTATCGCGGGATTTTGTCGAACGGATATTACCTGGACTTGGGTTGGCCTGCGGCGCGGCACTATGCTGTCGACCCGATGAGTGGCGACGCGGCAAGTCTCTCCGCCGAAGAAAAGCAGCGAATTCTAGGCGGTGAATCCTGCATGTGGGCCGAATACGTCAGCCCTGAGAACGTGGATTCGCGAATCTGGCCCAGGAACGCCGCGATTGCCGAGCGTCTGTGGTCTCCGCAGGAAGTCCGCGACCCCGCTTCGATGTATACGCGCTTGGATTTCGTCAGCGCCCGGCTGGAATGGCTGGGACTTACACACCGGACCGCTTCGCGCCACATGCTTCAGCGCCTTGCGGGCTCCGCATCATCGGCGGAGTTTGCCGCGCTTCGCACTCTTGCCGACGCCGTCGAACCGGTGAAGGAGTACACTCGCGAACGAACCGCGCCGGCGCAGCCTACCAGCGCCACGCCGATGAATCGCGTTGTGGACGCCGTTGCGCTCGAAAGCGATGTCGCAAGACGTTTCGGCGAGTTGGTTGATCAGTTCGCCGCATCATCTTGCCATGATGCGGCGGCCGAGGCGCGGCTCCGCGCGCAACTCACTGCTTGGCGCGACAATGACGCCGTACTCCAGCCTCTCGTGCAGCGCTCCTTCCTGGTCAAAGAAGTAGCAGCCAACTCTCAGGATCTCTCCGCGCTGGGCGGAGCGGGGCTCGCCGCTCTCGACGCCCTCGCAAAGGGCCAGCCCGCTCCCGATTCGTGGAAGGCGCAACAGCTTGCGATCATCGAACAAGTCAAAAAGCCGAAGGCGCAGTTGCTGATGATTCCCGCGCCAGCCGTGCAGAAACTCATCGAAGGCGCTTCCGCGAGCAGTGCTTGCTCCAGCCCGAACTCGTAATTTTAATAGCTTGCTGAAAAAGCGGAAATTGTCATTGTTAAGGCATCCGACGAGGATGCCCGAAGAATCTCGATTTCCACAAGTTCTCAACCATCGGACTTTTTCCTTGCGGTTCCTTAGTTGGCCTCGCTCGGATAGTTATGACATGCGCCGCTGCCGGAATCATGAAAGGTCTTGCCCTCTTCCGGGATAAACTCCCAAGTGTATTTTCCGGGCGAGAGCGTGAGCTTCAGCACGCCGTAAGTCTCCCATTCGCGGGCTTCGCTATTGGGTGTGGAGAAGCCGAGAAGATCGTGGCTGCGTCCTCCAGTCCCAACAACAATCTCCCGTATTCCATTTGCCGGATCTGCTTTGCCCTCGGGGTCCTGCGGCGCAAACCGTTCGTAAGAGTGTTCGTGTCCGGCAAGAACCAGGTCGGCGTGTGCGGCGTACAGGTCTTCCCATAGCTGCTTCAATTCGGGATGTACGGCGTGGCTTTTGAACACGCCGCTGCTGAACAGCGCATGATGGCCATAGGCCAGAATGCAAGCAGCAGGGTGCTTCGCGAGATTCCCCTTCAGCCAGGTTTCTTGCGGCGAGCCAGCCGCGCAGCCCCCCAAGGACTTCACGTCACAATTCGTATTCAGCACCACAATGTGCCAGTCGCCCAGGTCGTAGCTATAGTAGCCCTTGCCCGCCGGCCCCGCCTGCGCTCCCCAATATTGGAAATAGCCCGACGCCGTACGATTTGCGTATTCATGATTTCCAAGAGCCGGTTTCGTCCGGTCTTTGAAGCGTCCCCAGGTCAGGTCATAGCAATTCTTAAAGTCTTCCGCGCTCCCTCTTTCGTAGGCTAGGTCCCCTGCGGCAAAAACTGTGCCGGGAATTTGCTCGATCAGCTTAGCGGTTGCTTTGGCGCCTTCCGGATTCTTGCAACTGGCAATGTCCCCTGCGCCCACGAGGACAAAAGTTCGTTCTGGCACGTGTCTCTTCCTGGTTTTCTCCTCCGCTTGCCTGGGCCGGTCAGTTGCTGACGGCAGTTCTGTTTGCGCTTGAGCATGATTTGGAGCCAAAAGGACCAGCAGGAATAGCCGGTAGACGATTCGGCCTCCCAACTGTTTGCACTTTCCGATGTATCCCGTCATCCATCTCCTCCATCGAACGTCTAGGCTACCATGCTGCGACGGCGAACTCATCGAATCGCACTTCATCTTGGCTTCCGCTATTCGGGGTGACAGGAGGCCTCTCGCTGATGGCTCAAGAAGAAATAAGACCTTTCCAGTCTTACTCTAAGCCTATAGAAATACAGGGGTTACTTAGAAAATGGGAAAGAGTTTGGGGGTTGACTTTGTGAAACTTAGGGGGTAAGATTCAACTGGGACCGATTCAGTCGTATATCTGGAGCGTACGGAGTCTCTCGGAAGATGTTCAAGCTTTCCAAGAAAGCCGACTACGGCCTGATTGCCGTCAAGCACTTGGCGATGCATCGCCAGCAACATGCTTGTAGTGCCAATGAGATTGCCGAGGAATATGGCATCTCCGCGACGCTGATGGCCAAGGTGCTGCAAAAGCTGGCGCATCATTTGCTCGTGGCTGCAAAGCATGGTTCCAGCGGAGGCTACCAATTGGCCAAGGATCCGACGCAGATTAGCGCCCTCGACGTGATTTCGGCCATTGATGGTCCCGTGCTGATTACTTCGTGCGTGACCAATCACGGGAATTGCGACGCCACCGAGCGTTGTTCCGTCAAAGAGCCGTTGCGCCGTGTGAACGAAAGCATTTTAGAAGTGTTAGGCGCGGTAACGATCGCGCAGTTGAGTGAAGAGCCGCACGAGCCTTCGCTCGTGGCGTTGTCGGCCTCGACTCGGTCGGGACCGCAGATGAGTTCGACTTAGGATTAGGAGAAGAGGAATATGGCCGTCAAGCTACCGATTTACATGGACAATCACGCGACCACCCCGGTCGATCCGCGCGTCGTCGATGCCATGCTGCCGTATTTCACCGAGAAGTTCGGCAACGCCGCCAGCCGTAACCATTCGTTCGGATGGGCGGGCGAAGAGGCCGTGGAAACCGCACGGCAGCAGATTGCTTCGCTGATCAATGCCACGCCGAAGGAAATCATCTTCACCAGCGGCGCTACTGAATCCGATAACCTGATGATCAAGGGCATCGCGGAAATGTTCCGCGAAAAGGGCAACCACATTATCACCCAGGCCATCGAGCACAAGGCCGTGCTCGATACCTGCAAGAACTTGGAAAAGCACGGCTTTGAAGTTACCTATCTGCCGGTCCAGCGCGACGGCCGCGTAAGCCTCGAGGATCTGAAGGCGGCGATTAAGCCTTCCACGATTCTGATTACTATCATGTACGCCAACAACGAAATTGGCGTGATCAATCCCATCGCGGAAATCGGCAAGATCGCCAAGGAGCACGGCATCTTCTTTGCCGTGGACGGTGTTCAGGCGGTGGGCAAAGTCCCCGTCGACGTGCAGAAGGACAATATCGATCTGTTGGCCATTAGCGGCCACAAAATTTACGGGCCAAAGGGCGTTGGCGCATTGTACGTTCGCCGCCGCAATCCCCGTGTCCAGCTTTCCGCCATCATCGACGGAGGCGGGCATGAGCGCGGCATGCGCTCAGGCACGTTGAACGTGCCTGGAATCGTCGGCCTCGGCAAGGCCTGTGAAATCGCACAGAAAGAGATGCCGGAAGAAGCGGCGCGCTTACTCGGCTTGCGTGAACGGCTCCGCAAGGGCCTGGAAGCCAAGCTGGACGAGGTGTTCATCAACGGCTCGATGGAGCACCGCTTGCCGAACAACCTGAACATGAGCTTTGCCTATGTGGAAGGCGAATCGCTGCTCATGGGCATCAACGACATCGCGGTTTCCAGCGGCTCTGCCTGTACTTCGGCAACCCTGGAGCCTAGCTACGTACTCAAAGCATTGGGTGTTGGCGAAGACCTCGCTCACACCTCGATCCGATTCGGCCTCGGCCGTTTCAACACGCAGGAACAGGTCGACTACGTCATTGACAAGATGGTTCAAGTCGTCACCAAGCTGCGCGAGCTCTCCCCGCTTTACGAAATGGCCAAAGAGGGAATCGATATTTCCAAGGTGAAATGGCAAACAGCCTAAAGGACTGGAAGAAACATGGCAAATGAAGGAACAATTCGCATTCATCGCTCCATCGGCGGCACCGGCGCGGCTTTCCGCGTGACGTTCGTGCCCTATGGCGGAGAAGGGGAAGAGGCCGCCGTCGCTGGCGAGCGCTCTTTCCATGAGCTTCAGCAGGTGCGCGCCTTTCTGAAGATGCTTGGGCTCGGCGCGGAATTCATCAAGGACGCGCTTCGTCAATTGACCGCGGGCCGTTCGGCTTCCGTGCCGAACGTTTCGCTCACGGACAAGGCAGTCAAGAGCGCGGGTTTCGGTAATCTCGTGAATCTGGCAAGGAGCAACGGCTAATGGCATACAGCGATAAAGTGGTTGATCACTACAACAATCCCCGCAACGTCGGCAGCCTCTCGAAGGAAGACCCCAACGTGGGCACGGGTCTCGTCGGAGCGCCGGAGTGCGGCGACGTGATGAAGCTGCAGATGAAGATCAATCCTAATACCCAGGTCATTGAAGAAGCTAAGTTCAAGACCTTCGGTTGCGGATCGGCCATCGCCAGCTCCTCGCTCGCTACCGAGTGGGTGAAGGGCAAGACGGTCGAAGAGGCGCTTTCGATCAAGAACACGGACATCGTGCGCGAGCTTTCGCTCCCGCCGGTAAAGATTCACTGTTCCGTGCTCGCCGAAGACGCCATCAAGGCCGCCATCGGCGACTGGAAGAAAAAGCACGGCGTCGAAGTCCCGGTCCACGAAAAGGCGTCGCACTAAGCCTCGTAAGGTGGCAGTTGCTCGCGCCTCCGTTGTAGGGGCACAGCATGATGCGCTCTTGCTTGGCAAGGTTAACGCAGCCCGGGATTTAGGGTAATCGAAAATGGCAACAGAAGTCGCAAGTCCAAACATCGCGAAGATCCACCTCACTGAACGCGCCGCCCAAAAAATCCGCGCGCTGCTTGAAAAGGAAGGTGTGTCTCCCGATGTCGGCGGCCTGCGCGTCGGCGTGCAGGGCGGCGGCTGCTCCGGCCTCTCCTATGCCATGAGGCTGGACACGCAAGCTCGTGACCGCGACAAAATCTTTGAGGAATTCGGCGCGCGCCTCTTCGTCGACCCCAAAAGCTTCCTGTATCTGAACGGCACGACGCTCGAGTACGAAGAGACGCTGATGCGCCAGGGATTCGTCTTCCAGAATCCCAACGCGGCGCGCAACTGCGGCTGCGGCAGCTCCTTTACGGCCTAGCGGTGTCGAACAATTCCGGCTATTTCGAGCTGTTTGGTCTGCCCCGCAAGCTCTGGATCGAAATGGGTGCTCTTGAGCAAAAATTCCTGCAGCTGAGCTGGAAGTTCCATCCAGACAATTTCGTTAACGCCAGCGAACATGAGCGTGAGCTCTCTTTGCGACGCAGCTCGGAACTGAACGACGCTTATCGCACTTTGCGCGATCCCGTTGGTCGCGTCGAATATCTCCTCGGCATCGAAGGCGCGCGCAAGGAAGGCGAGCACAAGCAGCAGGCCCCGCCGGAGCTGCTCGAAGAAGTTTTCGAGCTGAACGAATCGCTCGACGGACTTCGCGAAGCAAAAGCCGCGGGAGGCGATCTCGCCACGTTGAAGTTACGCCTCGAATCCGCCGAGAAAAAGTTTCAAGAGAAACTCGGCGAAGTCGACGCGCAGCTTCAAGCGGCGGCGCGCGAATGGGACGCTGCTCTGCAAGGCGACGCCGCTACGCGAAAAAAAATCATGGCCAAGCTGAACGAATTGCTGAATCACCGCTCCTATATCCGGAATCTGGTCGCCAACGTTCAAAAGGAGTTGCTGTAGCTCAGGCCTTCAGGCCTGAGGTTTTTCGAAAGTACTTGGCAATCATGGGACGTATCGTCGGCATTGATCTCGGCACCACCAACAGCCTCGTCGCCTATCTTGATCCGCAGACGGGCCAGCCGAAGTGTATCCAGGGTCCTTACGGCAGCACGCTTTGTCCCTCGGTTGTCAGCCTCGATCCCGATGGCAGTATTGCCGTTGGCGAACCGGCGCGTCGCCGTCTTCTCACGCAGCCCGAGCGCACCATTTATTCCGTCAAGCGCCTGATGGGCCGCGGTCCCGCCGATATCCAGGATGAACTGAAGCTGTTTCCGTTCCGCATCGATCCATCGAGCAAAAACGTCATCCGCGTCAAACTCGGCGGCAAAGTTTTCACGCCGCCGGAAATTTCCGCTTTTATCCTGCGTGAACTGAAGAATTGGGCTGAAGCCCACTTCGGCGAAACTGTCGACCGCGCCGTTATCACCGTCCCGGCATATTTCAACGATGCACAGCGCCAGGCCACAAAGGACGCCGGCAAAATCACCGGCCTCGAGGTTCTGCGCCTTGTCAACGAGCCTACCGCGGCCGCGCTCGCCTATGGCTTGCATGAAACGCAGCGCGGCAAAGTCGCCGTCTACGATCTCGGCGGCGGCACTTTCGATATCTCCATTCTCAAGCTCATTTCCACTAGCGACGGCGACATTTATCAAGTTCTCTCCACCAACGGCGACACTCATCTTGGTGGCGATGACATTGACAATCTTTTGCAAGCCTTTGTCCACGAACTGATTCTCCAGCACGATGAAATTGATTTTTCGCCGCATGGCGAACTCGCCCAGGAGCTTCGCAAAGCGCTGATCGACGTGAAGCATCAGCTCTCCGAGTCAGAGACCGCCACGCTTCGTTTTCCATTGCCCAACGGCAAAGTCTTCATTCACAAATTCACGCGCTGCGCTCTCGACGCCCTTATTCGCCCTGTGGTTGACCGCACCATGGGCCCCGTGAAGCAGGCTCTCGCCGACGTGCAACTCAAGCCCACGGACATGGACGAAGTCGTTCTCGTCGGCGGCGCCACACGCACTCCCTTGATCCGCCGCACCGTGCAGGAATTTTTCGGCCGGCCGCCGCACATCGAACTGAATCCCGATGAAGTCGTGGCGCTCGGCGCCGCCGTCCAAGCCGACATTCTCGACCAGGGCGTGAAAACCATGCTGCTGCTCGACGTCACGCCACTTTCACTCGGCATCGAGACCTACGGCGGAGCGGTTGCAAAGATCATCCCGCGCAACTCCACGATCCCCGCGAGCGCCCAGGAGCTCTACACCACCGGCGTCGACAATCAGACCGGCATTGACATCCACGTTCTCCAGGGCGAACGCGAACTGGCCAGAGATTGTCGCTCGCTCGCTCGCTTTACTCTTCGCGTTTCGCCCGCGCCCGCCGGCCTTCCACGCATCGAAGTGAAGTTCCTGATCGATGCCAATGGCATCTTGCAAGTAGGCGCGAAAGACCTTCGCACCGGCGACCAGCATTCCATCGAAGTCCAGCCCAGTTACGGCATCAACCATTCTGAAATCGAACGCATGCTCGAAGAATCCATCGAATACGCCGAGCAGGATTTTGCCGAGCGCCAGGTTATCGAAGCGCGCACCGAATCCGAATCGATTCTTGTAGCCACCGCCAAAGCGCTGGCCAATCCGCAGTCCGCTGCTTTGTCCGCCGAAGAACGCGCTAAAATCGAAGCCAGTGTCGCCGCTTTGCGGGAATCCGTAGCCGGCAGCGATTACAAACTAATTCGCAAGCGCATCGACGAACTGAATCGTGCAACCGAGCATCTCGCGGAGCTGCTGATGAATTCCGCAGTTTCGACGGCGCTTGAAGGCCGCAAGCTGGCCGAAGTCTAGGTTTGGTAGGATAGGCTTCAGCCTGTTCTACCATCGTAAATCGCGGCGCGATCCGTCGCAGGTAGATTGAGCATCGCGAAGTGTAGCGGCGGCCTTACGCCGCCATCTTTGGTTTTTTGGGGGACAACATGGGCGGCAGCAACCCATACATCGAAGAAGTCAGATACAAACCCGCCACGAAGAAATACAAAATCACCTTTCTTCCCAGCGGCAAGACCATCGAAGTCGACCCGGAAAAGATTCCCTACGGCCACAACGGCCTCCCGGGCAGCATTCTCGACATCTCCGAGGGCATCAAAGCCGGCCTCGACCACGCCTGCGGAGGTGTCTGCGCCTGCTCCACGTGCCACGTCATCGTGCGCGAAGGCCTCGAATCCTGCAACGAAGCCACCGACGCCGAGCTCGACGAGTTGGACGAAGCCCCCGGCATCACGCCGAAGTCGCGCCTTGGCTGCCAGACCGTACCCGACGGCACTACCGACATCGTCGTCGAAATTCCCGACTGGAACAAAAATTACGCCAAGGAACTCGACCATTGAGTGATCTTATTTGTTCCCAGTACGTAGGCGGAAACAACCCATATCTTCTTTTTCTCATACTAACAACTTACAACTAACAACTGAAAACTTCCTTCAGGAGCCACATGCCGCCAACCTTCGGCTGGGACAATTTCGAAGATATCGCCATCGGCCTGGCCGACAAATTCCCTGACGTCGATCCGCTCACCGTCCGCTTTACCGACATGCACAAATGGATCACCGAGCTCCCCGGCTTCTCTGGCGATCCCGCCGCCTCCAACGAGGCCAAGCTCGAAGCTATCCAGATGGCCTGGCACGAAGAATTCCAGGACCGCCAGGCCTAGCGAACTCTCGGCTGGCGGGTCGCGCAAGCCCGAAAAATCTGCCATAATCGGCTTGCACCTGGGAGGCTGCATCATGAAGAGCATCCCGATCCTTTCGCTTGTCTGTTTCCTTCTTCTGCCAAACTGCTCTCTTCTGGCTCAAGCGCCGCAGCAACCTCAACGCATCCCGGACGGAGGCACGCGCGAGGTGTTGCTCAGCATTCTCATTCCGTCCTTGCCGAATGCGCCGTTCACCGCCACGGTGAACACGGAATGGATTCGCCAATTGCCGGACGGCAGCAGTATCACCCTCAAGAACCGCCGCGCCATCGCCCGCGATGCGGCGGGTCGTATCTTCCAGGAACGGCGTGCGCTCGTTCCGGACGATGGCAAGGCCCAGTCGGGCGTCACGCAAATCGAAATCAGCGACCCCGTCTCTCACGAGCTTTACATTTGCATGCCCCACGGGCGCACTTGCCAGGTGGAAGTGTTTTCTCCACCAGAGTCTTTGCCGTACACGCCGCCTGCCAAGGCGCACATGGCGCAGGGTTCAACTTCGGAATCGGAGGACCTTGGCAAGCAATCCATCGGTGGGCTCGAGACGGTCGGCACGCGGGAAACTACGGTCATTCCCGCGGGCACTATTGGAAACAACAGTCCGCTTATGTCCAAGCGCGAGTTTTGGTTTTCGCCCCGGCTTGGCGTAAACCTCATCAGCAAGCGTCAGGATCCGTTCTCCGGCACGCAAAACTTCGAAGTTTCGGATATCACATTCGGTGAGCCGGACGCCAAGCTCTTTGAAGTACCGAGAGGCTTCAAGATTCTGGACCTGCGAAAGCCGCCTGAGATCTCTTCTCCTTCAGCATCCGCAACACCCAATTGATCGTTCCAAATCCCGTTATCGCGCCCAGGGTTCTCGGCAGTAGAGTTTTGTCCGCAGCGGCCGCGTCACCAAAAACTCCCGAAACTTTTCCTTGACTTTTTCTTATTCCCCGGTATAATTAATTGCATAGGAAACTGCGTTTGGAGTGCGGGAGCTTGCTCCCGCTTTTTCTTTTTTCGGCAGTCATTTGCTAGTCCAAACAAGCAAAGTCGCATCCTTTAGAATCAGCAACTTACGAAATGCAAATTTTGTAAACCCTTTCTTTTGACATTCATACAAAATGATGGGGGGGTGCAATCAAAAACTCCAGTGGATGCACGTGCCCGCAACTTTCGCCGCATAGTGCGGGCGTTTCGCTGCCATGCACGCGCCGCGCTTGTTCGCGCTCGCTATTTCTCGTATTCTAGAACGGTTCCGTTTCTCACCCCGGTGGCGCTATGGTGCAACGGTTAGCACGTAGCCCTTTCAAGGCTAAAATACGGGTTCGATTCCCGTTAGCGCTACCAACAATCTCTGGCTGAATTCCTAGTTTTCCCGTTTATCATGGACGTGAACCACTCGGAGTCGTGATTCGCTTAGACTCGCGGACCGTCGTTGCTACCGCATGTAAGGAGCGCACTTGGGCTACGTCGAAAAGCATCTCATTCCGGGTGAATCCATCCAATACCAGACCAAGCTGCATTGGATTGTCATGTTGGGGCACGTTGCCATCGCCGCGGTTTTCGAACTGCTCGCAATCGCATTTCTCATCGCAGCGTTTTCCAAACCGGCAGGAGCCAAAGCCGCGCCCTCGCGCGACGCCATGTACGCCGCGGCTCTCATTTGCTTCCTCGTCGGAGCAACTCTCTTTTGCATCGGCCTGCTGAAACGTAGTGTCACGGAGATGGCCGTCACCAACAAGAGAGTTATCGTAAAGACCGGCCTTGCGGAACGCCGCACCACGGAAATCCTCCTCTCCAGAATCGAAAGTGTCGTGGTGGACGAGCCCGCCATGGGAAGAATCCTGGGCTATGGGACGGTGATCGTGCGCGGCACCGGCGGCACGCCCGAAGTGTTCCAGAAAATCCAGAATCCCCTGAAGTTCAGGGAACAAGTCCAAAGCCAAATCGCCGGTGAGCGCCAAGCAAATTGAACGCCCCGCTCATTAGCCTCCGGCCAGTTTTGAACTTGGGCTCACGCCAGCGTAAACTGATACTTGCAATCAAACAGGGAGACACCAAATGGCGAATCTAATGCGCACATCCAATCCGGCGCTTAATGAAAAAGCCTTTAAGGGCCAGGTCGCTTTCGGCGAAGCGATGACGTTGCAGGGCACCGTCAACAAGACGGGCTTTCTCCTGCTCTGCGTTGTGGCCACGGCAGCGTGGACCTGGGGCTTGTCGCACTCTCCAGTCCCGGGAGCGGCCATCCCGTGGATGATGGGCGGCGTTTTCGGCGGCTTCATCGTCGCGCTGGTCACGATCTTCAAGCCGAATTGGGCTCCGCTCAGCGCGCCTATCTACGCGCTCCTTGAAGGCCTGGCTCTCGGTGGAATTTCCGCGATGTTCGAGCGCACCTACCCGGGCGTCGCGATTCAAGCCGTTGGACTCACGTTCGGGACGCTCTTCGTAATGCTGCTGGCTTACAAGACCGGCATGATTCGCGCCACGCAAGGTTTCAAACTCGGCGTGATTGCCGCCACGGGCGGTATCGCGCTCCTTTATCTCGTGGAAATGGTTCTTGGCGGTTTCTTCCACATCCAGGTTCCGGCGATCAACGGCAGCGGCGCCGTGGGAATCGGCTTCAGCCTCTTTGTGGTGGTCATCGCGGCCCTGAATTTGGTTCTCGATTTTGACATGATCGAAACCGGCGTCCAGGGCGGGGCGCCGAAGTACATGGAGTGGTACGGCTCATTTGGCCTGATGGTCACGCTCATCTGGTTGTATCTCGAAATCCTCCGGTTGCTGGCCAAGGCTCGCCGCAGATAACGAAACACTTGACGCGCGCGCAATCCATCATCGAAGAGCCGGTGCTCACAAACCGTTTTGTGGAAGCGCTTGGTTACGCGGCGGAGCTTCATCTTCACCAGCGCCGCAAAGGGAAGGGTCAGCCCTACGTGGGACACTTGCTGGGCGTCGCGGCCATTGTGATACAGCACGGCGGCGGCGAAGACGAAATCATCGCCGCACTGCTGCATGACGCCGTCGAGGACCAGGGCGGACTCCCGCGCCTCGATGAAATCCGTGAAAAATTCGGCGAGCGCGTCGCGCGCATTGTCGATGGCTGCACGGATTCCTACGGAGTCTCCGGTGAAAAACGCGAATGGGGCGAAAGAAAGCGCGCCTACATCGAAAAAGTCGCGCATGAACCTGAAGATGTGCGGCTTGTTTCTGCCGCGGATAAACTGGCCAATGCCCGCGAAATTCTCTCCGACTATCGCGTCGAAGGCGACGCTGTTTTCAACCGCTTCACCGGCCGCAAGGACGGCACGCTCGGCTACTATCGTGCGCTGGTCAACGTATTCCGTAAGGCGGGCACAAACCCGCTCATCGAGGAACTCGACCGCGTTGTGACGGAGCTCGAACATCTCGCCATGTAGGGCGCGGCATGCTGAGCCCCCACTACTCAAAACGTAAGCCGCAAACTTGCTGAAATGCTTCTGGGTTCTCGCAGCGCGGTCCCGGAAAACAAACTCGCAAAATTAATTACGTTGAGCCGGTTCGCCAGATTCACTACTTGGATCTGCAGCGCAGCGCTCTTCGATTCTTTGTGATAGATCTCTGCCCCGGCCGCGAGGTCAAGAGAAAAATTCGGGCGCACGCGTCCGCGAACCAAATCGACGCGATCCAAAATCTGCTGCCCAAACGCAGCTAGCAGGTCACTCACGTTTGCATTGCCAATATCCGCCGCCAAACCGCTGCCGTATTGCGCACCCATCGCCAGCCACGCGTGCCGCGGAGCCTGGAAACGCACTCGGGCATGCAGCGAATTTCGCTGATCTTGCGTCACCGCGAATTTGCTCGTATCGGTCAGCGCGTTGGCTGCGTCGCTTCCAAGGAACAATCCGCCGATGATCGGCCCTTGCCCGTAGCCGGACTGATTCGCGTAGCTCAAGTAGCCGGAGAAGCGTCCCCACTGAGGAACGTCCAAGCGGATTTCTTCTCCGAAAATCCGCGCCTTCGTGAAAGCAATGGGAAAACTCACGCCGGTGTCGAGCAGGACGTCGTCATCGGAATATCGTCGAAAATCACGCCGGAAAACGTTGGCATCCAGCCGCAGCTTGCCAAAGAAGGCCTTCGTGACTCCGCCCTCGTAAAAATTCCCGCGGCCCGGCCTCACCGGCAATCGCAGCACCGAGGGGCTGATGGCATCGAGCAGCGGTGAGCTTGCGAGAAGGAGATTTTCGACTGCGGGCGTTTGAAAAACACGATCGTAGGAAGCGCGAAGCAACAAATTGAGCGCTGGAACGAATCGCGATACACCGATTCTCGGACTCCATGCCGACTCGTGCACGATCAACCAATATTGATCGAATCTCAGTCCCGCGCTAATGTTCCACTGGCCCAGGCGCATCTGGTCTTGCGCGTAGATCGAAGGTTCCACATCCCATGTCCGCTGATAAGGAAAAGTAAAATTCAACTGCGTCCCGGAATCGAATTGAGTCGAATCGGTGATCGCATACTGCAGCGCCTCATGCACCGGACTGAAGATACAGTCCACGCCTGTTTTCCAATCGTGGCGTCCGTGATGCCCGGCGAGGTCGGCTCGCACGTATCCTTCGCGGTAGCCGCGATCTTGCGAAACGATCACGGGCGTTGCGACGGAGTTTGATGTCAGCGATGCGCTCGAATCCCGCACGCTTCCCGAGAAGCTCAAAAACAAATCAGACGAAATTGTGTGCTGGAAGAAAATCTGCCCGCTCGTTTCCAAATTCCGGATGTCCTGCCGCTGGCCGGCTTGCTGCTGCACGAGTTCGTTTGGCACGAGAAAGCGGACCGCATTGTGCGCCACGCTCACCCGCAAGCGATCGCTCGCCGAAAAATCCCGTTCATAGGAAGCCGCGAATCCCGCGGCATTTCCCCGATTCGTGTAATTTGCAAGCACCGGAGGATCGAGGTAGCGCTCGGTGTGAAATCCCTCTCCACTCGCCGAAAACCGGTTCGCCCCTTGCGCATAGGAAATTCCCGCCGCGCCGTTCGTGGCGGAAAAACTTCCGCCACCGGCGTCGAGCCGTCCGTGCCATCCCGCTGGGACATCTTTCTTGGTGGTGACCTCGACGATGCCGCCGAGTTTCCGGCCATATTCGGCAGGAAAGCTTGCCGTCAGCACACGCAACGACTCCACGTCGCCCGCGTCAAACGACGGCGCAAACGCCGGCGAGCGGTTCTGCGTCAGCGGCAACCCATCGACTACGAACTGCACGTCGTACTCCGAACCGCGCGGGTGAAGCACGCCGTTGGCTTCGTAGACCCAGCCGGGTTGTTCGGCCACCAGGTCCAGCAACTCGCGACCCGGCTGCGCGGCGTCGTGTTCTTCGATTGCTTGCCGCCCGATGGAGTACAGCGATCCGGTTGCATAAGGGTCCACCAGCGTCGCTGAATCATTTACCTGCACTTGTGTTGTCACCGGCGCGACACCCAGCGTCACGGCCACACGTACCGGAACTTCGGAGCGAATTTCAAATAGATCGCTCCACGGCGCGAATCCTTCCGCTTGCAAACTCAGCCGGTAAACTCCAAACGGAAGATCCTGCGCGGCATAGCGCCCTTCCGGCCCGGCAACAAATGCTCGCCGAACTCCATTGGCTTCGCTGACCAATTCGCCGGCGGGCGACACCGCTGCCCCGTTAGGGTCATGCACCTCAAGCCGCAGTTCGCCCCGCACGCGCTGCGCAAGCGCGCTCGCGCCGTACAAAACGAGAAGTGCGAGAATTCCGATCGTCCGCGTTATTTGCGATGGACCCATAGTTATTGGCCGCTCGCAGCGGCCATCTCAAGCTGCTGTTGGTGCATCTTTCCTTTGAAGCGCTCCGTTCGGCGCCTTGATTCACGTTAGCACGGAGTTCGTTTCATTTCTGCGGCTCCCGGCCGCCTTCGCCCGCAAAATGCAACAGCAGTTCAGGCCAATGCGCTTGCCGTCGCTTCGGCCTTCCGGCAGAATACACTTGACCGCTATCTAACCTCCATGAACACCCGCTCGTCCCAATGAATCCTCTCTTCACCATCGGCCACTCGAATCTTGAAATCGAGCCTTTTCTTTCCGTTCTTGCGCAGCATTGTGTCGAGACGCTCTGCGACGTCCGCAGCCGGCCCGCCAGCTTCCGCTTTCCACAGTTCAATCGTGAGCAGCTCGAGGCTGCGCTTGCTTCTGCAGGAATTCGCTACGAATTCTTCGGCGAAAGTCTAGGCGGCAGGCCTGCTGATCCGCGCGTCTATCGCGAAGACGGCCTCGTGGATTACGCCGCGCGCCGTCGCGCGCCTGATTTCGCTGCGGGTATCGAGCGTGCACTTGCCCTCTTGAGGATCAATGTCATTGCCTTGATGTGCGCTGAAGAAGATCCACTGCAATGCCATCGCTTCCTGATGATCTGCCCGGCGCTAATGGAACAGGGAAGCAGCCCCGTACACATCCGGCGTGGCGGCGCGCTCGAATCCCAAAGTGAAGCCGAGGACCGCCTACTCGTTCTCCACGGCTTCGACGACGTCACCAGCACTTCGCTCTTTGTGGCTGGCCGCGAAGCGGCTCTGCGGGACGCCCTGGTGCTCCAGTCGAAGGACTGCGCCTTCCGCGCTTCTCCCGAGGCGGCCGAATATTTCTGAAAATTATGCACCGGCTCCTCTGCACCATCGGCTTCACCGGAAAGACCGCAGAAGAGTTTTTCACTTTGCTCACGAATGCTGGCGTCCGGCAAGTCATCGACATCCGCCAGAACCGCAGCGGACAGCTTTCGGGCTTCTCCAAGCACCCGGACCTGTCTTTCTTTCTGAAAAAAATCGCCGGAATTGAATATCTCCATGATCCGCTCCTTGCGCCGCCTTCGGAACTTCTCAGGAATTATCGCCGCACGAAAGATTGGCCGGCCTACGAAACAGCTTTTCTCGCGGTTATGAAAGAGCGCGGCATCCCGCCAAGTCTGGACACGACTTCGTGGCTGCCAAAGGTCGCGCTTCTTTGTTCCGAGCCTGGCCCGGAGAAGTGCCATCGCCGTCTCGTCGCCGATCTCCTCGCCGGCTACTGGCGCGCGCAGGGCTACGACGTCGAAATTCGTCACCTCATCGTGTCGCACCAAAAGCCCGCAAAGCCCCGGCCCAAGCCGGCAGGGATCGCCACGTGAGCAAACTGCTCATCACCGAAATTACGCGCATGGGCCCGGCCTTCTGCGTCATCGGGCTCCAGCGCGAAAAGGATCGCATTCAGTCTATCCGGCCCATCCCCTCTTGCGGCCATGGCTGGCTGCGTTTCCCGCATCGGCGCTGCGATATTTTGGATTGCGCGCTTACGCCGTTTCCCGCGCCCTGCCCCCATGTCGAAGACCGCGTGGCCACTTCCGGCTTTCAGAAGTCCACCACGATTCCCGAGACCGAAGTTGTCACCTACCTCCGCAAGGCGGAGGTTTCGCGCTCCCTGCCCGATCTGTTCGGGTGCCGCGTTTACGAAAACAAGACTGGCAGCGGTCTCTTTGCGATTCCGGGCGAAGCCAAGCGTTCGATTTGCGGATGCGAAACACAAAATTTGCGGCTGGAACTTTGCGCCAATGAGCTTCGTGCCACTCTGGCTCTGCCTTCGGGCGAGGTTCTGCGTGACCTTCCCGTGGTGGACCACGATTGGCGCGGATTTGTGGATGCCGCCCTCGCTCCCAGCCGCGGCGCCAACCAAGTTGCTCGCCTCGAACGCTTCTTGAATTCCGATTTTCACTACAAGATCATGTCCTGTCCGCATCATTTCGTACGTCTCGGCCTCACTCGCCCGTATCATGATTATTGCTGGCTGATGCTGGATACGCTATTTCCCCTCCCACGGCCTGAATGGCTCGGTGAGTTCTGATGCCACGGTCTTCCATCCCACAATTTGAAGATAAGCACCGCCGACTCCTGGAGGATTGTTTTCGCCGCGAGGCAGGTTCTGCGGTTCAGATTCCCGGCGATGACGTGGATCTAGTAGACGCCGGAATCTTGGATTCCATGGGCTGGGTGAGTTTTCTTCGCGCCGTCGAGACGGCCAGCGGGGCGCCCGACTTGGCTTCGAACTTGAATGAACGCTCGGCAAGCTTCGCGGTTCTCTTGAAGGCGCTGCGCGATTCAAAATCCATTCCCAACGTAACGAGGTCGCCAGCTTCGCGTCAGGGACTCGCGCATTCTCCCACTCCCACCGTCATCGCGGCCTCGTCTTCTACCGTGGGCTCGAGGGTCATTTCGTCGGAGGAAGTTGATCGCGCGTTTGGATTGCCAGTGGGCAAACTTCGCAAGCGCGCCGGCATCGAATCGCTCGCTTACGTTGCCGAAGACGAAAATGAGCTGACGCTTGCGGCGAAAGCGGCGCAAGAAGCGTTGCGCGCCGCCTCCTGCGGACCACAAGAAGTGGACTGGATCATCGCAACCAGCGAAACGCATCACGATTATCCTTCGCTTTCGGCCCGGCTACATTCGCGGTTGCTCGTCCGTGAAAATTGCGGCGCGCTGGATACCGGTGGCGCTTGTCTCGGATTGCTCAACGCCCTCGCCGTCGCGCAATCGCTGATCGGATCGGGGCAGGCGCGGACTGTTGCAGTGGTCACCGCCGACGTGCACAGCCGCACGCTGACTCCCGGCCGCGTCGCGGGTGAATTTGGCGGACTTTTCGGCGACGGCGCCAGTGCTTTTATTTTGCGAAGCACCGCTCATAAAGATTCCAAGAACTCCTATCGCCTCGGCGAATTTCTCTTTGGCTGCGCGGGCCAGTACGCTGCGGCCATCCAGGTCAGCGATACGAAGGACGGCGCCCTCGAAGTGCAATTCGACGGAGAAGCGCTTTCGCGCGCGGCGATCACGCGCATGGAAAAAGTCATTACTTCCGTTGAGCTGCGCAGCGGCATCCCGCGCGGCTGCGTCGGAGGGTTTGCCACGCACCAACCGAATCCCCGCCTCGTTGCCCTGCTCGCTAAGCAGTGCGGAGTTTCCCCGAGCACTTTTCCGCCGATCGCGCGGGTTTCCGGGAATCTGGGCTCATCCACCTGCGGTGCGGCACTCCATGAAGCATTACGAAACGCTGAGAAGCAATCGCGTGACGATCGCAGGCCGATTTTCCTGGCTTCGCTTGGCCCTGGCCTTCTCTTCGGCGGTAGCTGGCTCACTCCTCACGAAAATGGAAAATAGAAAATGGAAACTCGAAATTTTGAAACTCGGAACTCGGAACTCTCTTCAAGGTCCGGGCCGCGTCCGAGCCGTGAAGCTGACGTCCACTGCAGGGACAACGCAACCTTGCAACGGCGGCCAGCCCGCGTCGGTGACGACGTTGCGGCATAGCGAGACAATCGCGTTGTCGAACTGCGAAGGATCTACCGCTCCATTCAGCGCTTCCGCATATACCGTGTAGCTGTGGCCCACAGCCAGACCATCGATTTCGTACGCGCCGTCAAATTGCGCGGGACCCGGAGCGGCGCAGCTCCACCCGCCAATTGTCGCTCCCACAACCGCTCCGCCGGCCGCGTCCACGGCGACCACCTGCGCGCCGAAACTCCCGTTACGCCCGGAGGCGAAGCCGCAAGCGCCAGTGGATTCCGCAAGAACTCCCGCTGCAGCCCGGACCGCTTAGCGCCCAAGACAGCGCTGTGCTGGGATTCGAACCGGTAACAGGACTCACCGTCGCGACAATCGTTGCGGTCCCTCCGGCCGGCACGCTGGATGGCGCGGAAAGCTGCAACGAAAACTACTGGTGATGGCCACGGCGGCGGAGATCTGCTTCGAAGGGTCCGCCACGCTTTGCGCCGTCATCGTCGCGATTGCTGGCGAGGGGAGGATGCGCGGCGCGGTGTAGGTTCCCGTCGCGTCCACTGAACCGCATCCGCTGGCGCACGGTCCCGAAAGGCTCCAGCGGATTGAAGTATCAAGGTGCCCGCTGGTTGTTAGTGCAGCCTGAAACGCTTGCGTCGCGCCGAGTTCGACGCTTGCGGGATTTGGCGTCAGGCTTAACGCGATGTCGCTAGTGATCGCCAGCGTGGCCGTGCCGGATTTTGTCGCATCGGCGTGGCTCGTAGCCGTGACTTGCACGGTCGCGGGAGACGGCGTGTCAAGGGGCGCTGTGTACGCGCCGGCAGAAGTGATCGTTCCCAGCGTTGCATTCCCGCCCGGCACACCATTGACACTCCAACTGACGGCAGTGTCCCCTGTGTTTGTAACCGTGGCTGTGAACGTCGCCTGATTCCCGAGCAAAACCGACATGTTCATCGGATTTACGACGACCGCTATCGTTGGAGGAGGCGCAGGTGGCGGCGAAGGTGAAACACTTCCTGCAGTGCAGCCGAGCATCCACCCTGCCCCCGCAAGAAGTGCGATAAACACAAGCGTCCTGGTCTTGGATCTTTTTTCGTTGCTTGGCGAGAGGGACCGCATGCCCTCGCAAAAGCAGCCGAAGGGCCAGCGAAGAGAGAAGGGAAGAGGGCTCAGGTGTTAGTGAATAGGTGCGCGGTGACTCTGACAAAGAAACTGTCTTGAATCAGTATGTTGTCGCAGACTAGGAACGAACGAATGCGCTGCATTTCGTGATGCTTGACCTTTCCGAACCGGCTTGGTTCCGTTTCGTTCTGATTTGGAACCGAAGAGGCGCAGCGTTGTTTCAAATCGGGATTCCGTGCGCGAAAATTCCAGCGTTGACTTCCCTCGCTTACCCTCCAATAATCCGCGCATGGCTCGTCCTGATGCCGTTCGCCGAGTCAAGAGCTACTCCGCCGCTGACGGCTACGTCTATCAGTATTATTTTTTCGAAGGAAACCGCGCGCAGCGCGGCGGCAATCACGGCGGCGAATTTACTTACGTGGTCACCGCCGACCGGCACACGGCATTCCACTTCAAGATATTCGTCATGCAATCCGCGCTGGATTCCTGGGCAAAGGTGAACGGGCGCCCGCTCTCGAGTAGTGAGGAATACGCCGTCGCGAAAATGCGCCTCTTTCAGGCTTTCGATGAGGGAGCCGTCCAGGCTCCGGCGGGGGGCCAGCCAGCCCGGGAAGTGATTGTCGACGAATCCAACCTGGAAGAGCTGTTGGGACGGCTGGGGATCTGACCCGGAATACTTCGATGGCTGGAAAGGCCGTCCCGCAGTGAACCAATTTTCAGGCGGCGGCGTCTGGCTAGTTGCAGGCAGAAGGCGGACGTTCGAATCTCGCGCAGGATGGCAAATGCAGGAGCTGGTTCTGGTCCAACCAGGTAGCACGTCCGGCGGCCTTGCGGCCGCGCATGACAAGGAGGGGGAGCTGGCGCACGAGGCAGCCCAGGCTGACACCCGGCGCGAGTTCGAGGAGCGCCTTGCCGAGTGCGGCCCCCTTGCTTACCGCGTGGCCCGCGGCGTCTTGCGCAACACCGCGGATGCAGAAGACGTAGCGCAGGAAGCTCTGTTGCGAGCGTATCGGCGGTTCGACCGACTTCGCGACCGCAGCCGCTTCCGCGCCTGGCTGGTGCGAATCGCGTTTCGTTTGGCGCTGGACCGTTTGCGCTCCGGGAAACGGCGCGAACTGCGCGACACGCTTTGGTCGCAGCCGGAGCACCAGCCGCCTGCAGCGACTGCCGAAAACCTCGCGGCTTCGAACGAATTCCAGGCGCGCCTCGAAAATGCCCTCGCGGAATTGCCGGAGAAGTTGCGCATGGTCCTTTTGCTTGCGGCCATGAAGGGACACACCATCGATGAAATTGCCGGGATGCTGGGAATTTCCACGGGCACGGTGAAGTCCAGAATTTTTTATGCGCGAAAGCAGTTAGCGGAGAAGTTGCGATGCTATGCGAACACTATAAAGAAGCGTTGATCGAAGCGGCGTCGAGCGACGTCGCGCCACCAGGGGATTTACGCGTGCATCTCGATGGTTGCGCGGCCTGCCGCGCTGCATTCGAGCAGGAACAAGCGCTTTTCGCCTCCATTGATGGTGGCCTGCGCGTGACGGCGAACGCGGACGTGCCTGCTTCACTTTTGCCACGCGTTCGCGCTCGCCTCCATGCAGAGGCCGCGCCCACTCGTACTTGGCTTACGAACTGGCTGGTTTTGGCGAGCGCCGCGGCTGTTATTGCCGCGTTCTTCGTGGCACGCGTCGTGTGGCGGCCGGATGCGCCACAAAATCCACAGACCAACTCCACGCAAGAAGACCCATCGGGTCCGGTGATTCCCCCTGCACAAGAACCCGCGCAAGGACCCGGGCAGTCCGCAAAAAACAGTTCGCTTCCGTCCCCGCATTTCTCCATGTCGACGAACTCCCCGCAACACGGCGTGCAGTCCGCTCACAATGCGTTTCCCGAAGTGCTGGTCCCCAGAGATCAGGAAGTCTTACTCACGGAATACGCCGAGCAGTGGCGTACTCACAAGCACCCTCTGCTTCTCGCTCAGGAGTTCGACGCTACAACTTTGACGCCTCTGCAAGTTGCTCCGATCCAAATTGAAGAGCTTGACGTCAAGCTCTTAGCGGAAGAGAAGTCGCAGTGACTTCCGTAGAGACAATTCGGCTTAGACACCGTTCGCATCGCCCAGGAGGAAATGCCATGAAGAAATTGTTCCATTTGATTCTGCTCGGCGCACTCTGCCATCCAGTGGTCCAACTGTGCGCTCAGGAAAAGCCCAAGAGCGAGGAGCGCGCCAAAGTCCCTACTCCCATCAAGGTGCAAATCATTTTTACCGAGCATGACGGCGACAAGAAAGTTTCCAGCATGCCCTACACTTTTACGGTTATCAGCGATGAAAAGGTTGGCGGCAATTACTCAACGAGACTTCGTACGGGTATCCGCGTTCCTATCGAGACGGAGGGTAAGGACCAGAAGATGACTTACATGGATATCGGCTCAAATATCGACTGTGGCATAAAGACTGAAGACGATGGCCGCTTTCATCTTTACTTGATCTTCGATCGTTCGGCGCTCTATCCCAACAAGTCCACCGAGGGCGAGAGACTCGTAGCCAATCCCGGTGGTCAGCCGGTGGTTCGCCAATTCAGAACTGACGAAAACCTGATCCTGAAGGATGGGCAAACTTCGGAGAATCTGTTGTCCACGGATCCACTCAATGGCCATACGTTTCGCGTGTCCGTCACGATTAACGTACAAAAGTAGGGCAGGATTCCGCCTAAGTCTTCGCAAGAATTGCTGACAGGGCCGAATTTAAATCCGGATGCAAAAACCGGTAGCCTAGTTTTTCCAATGCTTGCGGTGCGACGCGCTGGCTGGATAACAGCAGCGCGTCGGCCATTTCACCCAGCGCGAGGCGCAGCGCAAACGCGGGAGCAGGGAAGAGCGCGGGGCGGTGCATCTCCTTCGCAAGCACTCTTGTGAACTCGGCGTTTTGCAGCGGTTGCGGCGAGACAATATTAATGGCACCCCTTACCGGGGCGGCGTTAATAGCGCTCGTTACCGAGGCGACATTTCCGGCGCCCCTCACAGAAGCGTTTTCGATGGCGAATCGCAAGATTCCCACGACATCTTCGAGCGTCACCCACGACATCCATTGTTTTGCGCTGCCTAGGCGGCCACCCGCCCCAAACCTGAAAGGCAACATCATCTTCGGCAGCGCGCCACCTTCGCGAGCCAAAATAATCCCAAACCGTGCGAGCGCCACGCGGATTCCCAGCGCCTCGGCCTTTAATGCTTCTGCTTCCCACTCTTTTGCCAGGCTGGCGAGGAAATCCGTTCCAGGCTTGCTCTCCTCGGTCAGAGTTTCGTCGCCGCGGTTGCCGTAAATCCCAATTGCGGATGCCGACACAAGAACGCTTGGCCGGGCATTCATTCTCGCGAGCGCGTTCACCAGCGCGCGGGTCGTATCGATTCGGCTGGAGCGCAGTAGCGCTTTCCGCTCCGCGGTCCACCGCCCGTCTGCGATCGATGCGCCTGCCAGGTTTACGACTGCATCGGCGCCAACGCCCGCGCCGCCCAATTCTCCGGTTGCCGGATTCCAGGCCACCGCGAAGCCTTCTTTTCCGCCCTCACCACCTGCGCTCTGCGGCCGAACCAACCGGCACACGGTATGCCCAGCTGAGGCCAAAGCTCTTGTCAGCGCCGTGCCAACCAGGCCCGAGGAGCCTGTCACCAGAACCTTCATGCAACTCCTCTTCGCTCTTCTTTATCTGCCGCTAGCAAAGTACCAGCCATTTGCACGCTACGCATCCCGTACGCCACGGTCAAGCGATTGAATTTTTCAAATACTACTTTTCGTACGGAACGTTTGAATCTTTCGTTGAGTGACGCGGATCGAGCGCAGCAGTGTTCCTGGACCGCACAAGCCAAAGCCCACCTACTAGCCCCTTCCCGCACCGCGGGTTACAATTCCCCTGTGCCACCAGTCTCACAAACGATTCGCGTGACGGTCCTCTTTTTCGGGCGTCTCAAGGATGTCGCCGGCCACGCCGAAGAGTCCGCCGAAATCGGAGACGCTGCGACGATCGAGCAACTCTTCGGTCTCTACGCGGCGCGTTATCCCGAGCTTGCAAGATACCGCTCATCGGTCGTCGCTTCGCGCAACCAGGAATTTGCCGCCTGGGATACGCCACTCCGTTCGGGAGACGAGGTTGCGTTTCTCCCGCCGGTGAGCGGCGGGTGACGCATCGACATGGCGACACTTCCCCACGATGACATCTACCA
>Ga0209472_1000357_pt1 | contig 27915 bp, 24 predicted proteins | sample GraSoiAngelo_130_FD_185887 | JGI IMG/M metagenome (GOLD analysis project Ga0209472, IMG submission 185887) | Grasslands soil microbial communities from the Angelo Coastal Reserve, California, USA - 14_0929_02_20cm (SPAdes) (version 2) | ecosystem: Environmental > Terrestrial > Soil > Grasslands ... | reverse complement strand
AGCCTCCGCGGTCAACGAGTCGATGATCACTGGCGAGTCGCGACCCGTCGAGAAGGCGGTCGGCGCGAAAGTCATCGCGGGTACCGTCAACGGCGATGGATCGCTCAAAGTCAAGGTCACCGCGATCGGCGAAAGCACCGCGCTCGCCGGGATCATGCGCCTCGTCGCCGAAGCGCAGGCGAGCCGCTCGCGTGCCCAGGTCCTCGCGGACCGCGCGGCGTCCCTTCTAACGTTCGTGGCGATCACCGCCGGTGTGATCACGTTCGTCGCGTGGATCGCCGTCGGCCGGGGCCTGGGTTTCGGCATCGAGCGGACCGTCGCGGTGCTCGTCATCGCCTGCCCGCACGCGCTGGGGCTCGCGATCCCACTCGTCGTCGCGATATCGACATCGATCGCCGCCCGCAACGGCCTCTTGGTCCGCGACCGGAGAGCGCTCGAGGCGGCCCGAGCGATCGACGTCGTCCTCTTCGACAAGACCGGGACCCTGACGCGCGGTGAGCCCGCAGTCCGGGAGGTGATCTCGCTCGATGGAGTGAGCGAACGCGACCTCCTCACGCTTGCGGCCTCGGTCGAAGCCGAATCGGAGCACGCCTTGAGCCGCGCCATCGTCGCCAAGGCCAAAGAGGCGGGCCTCTTGCCGCGAAGAGTTGACCGCTTCTCCGCGGTCCCCGGCAAAGGCGTTCGTGGCGAGATCGAAGGAGAGCTGGTCGAGGTAGGAAATCGCGGCTACTTCGCTGGAAAGCTCGACGGAAACGTCTCCGAGAAGGTCAAGCGAACCGAACAGGCTGAGACCGTTGTCTTCGTCGCGAGGCGCGGCGAGGTCGTCGGTGCGATCTCGCTGGCCGACGAGATCCGTCCTGAATCAAAGGAGGCGGTTGCGGAGCTGCGGCGGCTCGGAGTGAGAGTCGCGATGGTGACCGGCGACAACCACGCCGTGGCCGATGCTGTTGCCAAAGAGCTCGGTATCGAGGAGGTGTTCGCGGAGGTGCTACCGGAGCACAAGGCCGAGATTGTCAAGAAGCTGCAGCGTGACGGTAGTCGCGTCGCGATGGTCGGCGATGGCGTGAACGACGCTCCGGCGCTGACCCAAGCGGATGTGGGGATCGCGATCGGCGCGGGCACCGACGTCGCGATCCAGTCAGCCGGGATCATCCTCGTGCGAAACGATCCGCGCGACGTCGTCAAGATCATTCATCTCTCGCGGGCGACCTACGCCAAGATGATCCAGAACCTCTTCTGGGCCGCGGGCTACAACGTCGTCGCCATCCCGCTCGCGGCCGGCCTGCTTGCGTCAGAGGGGATCCTGCTCGCGCCAGCCGTCGGCGCGATCTTCATGTCGGCGAGCACGATCATCGTCGCCGCGAACGCGCAGCTGCTCCGCGGACTTAAGCTATAGGGCCGGGTCTCGCGATGTTCTCGCTAGAGACTTTCGTGGCGTACCGCGAGGGAACCGCCAAGGCGACCAGACTGTACTGGTCGGTGATGCGGAAAGCCCTCTGCCTCGTTGGAGTCCTAGCTGTGGTGGCGATCGGCCAAGCAGACTCCGTCCTCGGTGCTGGCGAGATTGTGTTGACCACTTCTCCTCCGGATCCACAAGTCGGCCAACCGGTCGAGGTACTTCTGCGAACTTTTGTCCCGTATCCGGCGACGGCCTTCGGGCTCGCCTCTCCGCGTCCCGAGTACCCAGGGTCCGTGGGAACTTTGGATGTTCTGTATCCATGGGATGACTATCCCTTCAATGTGCGTGCTGAAATTGCTGGAGAGACGGTCGTCGTCCCCCTCACGCGTGACCTTCAAGACTCAACTCTTTGGCGCGGCTCTTGGACACCGCGCAAGGTCGGGACGTGGACGATTCGTTCTTACAACTTCACCCGAGGAGACCCCGGCGCGAACACGACCGTGCGTGTCATCGAGGCGCGTCCGGTTGGAGCCACGGACAGCGGCGTACTTACCGGCGTGGGGCTTCTCGGCCTCGCCGGAGGCTTGCTGCTGGGATTCGTGATCGCGCGACGATCCGGTCGAGCAGGTGGGCCTGGACAAGGTACGCGAGCCCTATAGGCCAGGTAGATGAGGCTGTCCTGCTCCGGCACCTACGCTCCTCGGTAGAGGTGCCGCTGTAGCGACACCGAGGCCGAAGAACCGCACGCTCCTATGGGCCGCAGGAGTCGGCGCGTTGTGGACGGTCGCGTTGATCGGGTCCGCACTTGGTTGCGCTACGGGCTTCACCAGGCCAGACAATCTTGTCGGCCTCGCTATTTCGGTCACCTGCGTCGCGCTAGTCGGCAGCGCAGGACTTCGGAGTGGCGAGGGGCTTCGGCGCGCGGCGCAATTCGCTGCAGGCCTGCTGGGAGGGATGTATTTCGGCCCGTCCACTGGAGCAGTGCTTTCGGTTGTGCTCGTAGGGTTCGGTCTGCGAGATGCTTTGACTGCCGAGAATCGCGCCCTCGGGGCCATCCTCGTCGTCGCTGGCTTCGGCCTGGGCCTCCTGGTGACGTATGGCGTGCTCATGGCGCTCCTCGCTCCGACCGACATACGCTGCTAGGCATCGGGTCACGCCGCGCGGCGCAGGTAGGTCGAGCCCGCTGTCATGGACGCGGGAACCGTCCCGCCCCAGCGGAGGTAGAACCATCGTGCGTCGACTCATGACCATATGCCTCGTGGTCATCGTGTCGGCCTGTTCACAATCGGGCATCCCAACCGCTGTCGGCGGCGCCACCGTCAGTTACACGGGTTCCCCGCCCGGGGATTGCTCGCCCACGAGGGTCGCTGAGGCTGTTCTGGCCTTTCTTGATGCGTTCAATCGCGGCGACCAAGAGGCTCTTCGGCGGATGTTCCAGCGGAGCGTGATATTTAGCGCTTCAAACCCTCCCGACGGATTCTTCCTGTCGAGCGGACAGCCGGCACTTCTCGACTACTTCTCGCAACGCCACGCGCACGGCGAGACCCTTGAACTTACGGCGTTGCAGGTCTCATACAGGGAGGGCTCCAACGAGGCTGGACTCGCGCCTAGGATCAACCGTCGAGCTGATGACATCGCCGCAGGGGTCATAGGGGCCAAAGCCGCGATCGACTGCAATGACCGCGCGATCGTCCTGTGGAATCAAGGCGGCCCCTAGTCAAGCCGCGCGACGCGGCCGGTCGAGCTCGCCGTCAGGGAAGAGGTTGACTTCCAGGGCGAGGCGCCGGTCTGCTGTACGAGGCCATGGGTCTACACGCGACAAGCGCTACGTAAAGTCGTGCGTGGACCTCGTCGGCCCATGGGTAGGAGCCGCAAGCTGCTGACGAGGCTTCCCTTGGATCCCCATCAACTCTGTCCGCTATCTCACGTATTGCCTCCATGCGGAGTCAGCGCTTGCCGAGGTCGACAAGCTTTTCGTGGCGCCGTGTTAGCCGGTGACCGTTCCCTCGCGGCTCTCAGTCGCCGCGTCGGAGGGCTCCTCCAGCGCGAACGATCCGTATTTGATCGCCCCGGCGCGCTGGTAAGTCGCGATCACGACGCCGGTCGTCGACGTCTTTACCGCGTCGACCTTGAGTCCGGCCGGGACCGCGCCATCGGCGAAGAGACGCTTTCCGCTTCCAAGCACGACGGGGAACGTCCAAACGTGGAACTCGTCAACGAGGTCGTTCTTCATAAGCGTCTGTAGCAGATCGCCGCTCCCGTGCACCTGGATCTCCGGGCCAGACTGCTTCTTGAGCTCGGACACGTACTTGCCGACATCGCCAGTGATGAGCGTGGAGTTATTCCAGTCGACGCTTCGCAGCGTCCGCGAGGCGACGTGCTTGTGCGCGTTGTTCAAAATTTCCGCCACCGGCTCGGTCGAGTGCGGCCAGTGCGCGGCGAAGATCTCGTACGTCTTTCGGCCTAGGAGCAACTCGAACGGCCGACCCATGAAATCGCCCATCACCTCTCCCATCTGATCGTCCCAGTAGCCCACGGACCAGCCACCGTGCGTGAAACCGCTGGCGCGATCCTCATCCGGCCCGCCCGGAGCCTGCATCACGCCATCAAGCGTGACGAAGGTGGTGACTTTGAGCTTTCTCATGACTAGATCCTCCTAATGTCAGGCGGCGTCCTGCGCTGCGTTCCTGCTCGCCTATGCCGTTCTTCCCGCGGCATTCTGTCCTCCACTGTCCACCGCGACGCGGAAGCTCTCCACGAGCACCGGACGCAGTGCTGCCGGCTTTACACCATGGTTCTGCTTCGGGATGACCCGCTCGGTGGACCCGGGCACCGTGCGCGCTGTCGCATCGGCCGCTTTGCGCAGCGTCGGTGTTGTGCTACCGCCGACGAGGACCACCGTCGGCACGCGGATCTCGCGCAGCCGCCTGTCGGGGAACGCGAACCCGTGCATGACGGCGGCGTCGTAGGGCAGCGTGTGCGCGGCCGCGACCGCGTCCTTCCAGAACGGCATGAATCGCATCACCACGATGAACGGGCCGGGCACGCCGACGGTCCGCATGAAGTACTTCACCGCCTCGTCGCGCTTGCCGCGCGCGATGAGCTCGTTCATCTTCTGCTCGTAATCCGGATCCGGAGCGTCCTTCGGGCTCCCCACCATGTAGGGCGGCTCGTGCGCCGCGAGCATCTTCATCGGGACGCCGCTCGCGGCGGCTTCGAGCGCGAGCGCCGCGCCGGACGACGTTGCGGCCACGTAAGGCCGTCCACCCGCGGCCTCACACACTGCGCGCAGATCCTCGACCTCGCGGGCGACGGCATATGGCTTGGTGTCGCCGCTCTCGCCGCGACCCCGCCGGTCGTAATCGAACACGGTGAAGTCCTTCGCGAGCTCCTCGCGCATCGTCTTCGCGAACGGGGACGAGCGCACGCCGAGCGCGCCCCATACGAACACGACTGGCGCTCCTTGTCCCAGCGTCTCGTAGGCGATGCGCGTACCGTCTGCGGATGTAACGTACTTGGTCGCCATCACACTCCTCCGGCGCTGTCGTAGAGCGCCCCCGGCGGAGGATGGCGCTAACGCTCATCGCACGCAAAGTCGGGGTCGAGCTATGCCGACCCCGGCCGGCCACGCGAGACTAGGAGGACACGATGACGACGCTGCCCGAGCGCTACGCGGCGCGCCTGACTATCGACTACCCCGAGAGGCTTGATCGCCTCACGACGCTCCTGCGAGTCATTTGGATCATCCCGATCGCCGTCATCCTGAGTCTGCTCACCGCCACCGGCAACGAGACCGTGGTCAGAGAGACGGGGGAGCGAGTGATGCGGAGCACAGGCGGGGGGATCTCCGGCGGGCTGTTTCTCGCGACGCTGCTCATGATCGTGTTCCGGGTGCGCTATCCCCGGTGGTGGTTCGACTTCGCCCGCGAGCTGACGCGGTTCGGGGCGCGGGTCGGCGCGTACTTCGCTTTGCTCACCGACCGGTACCCGTCGACCGTCGAGGAGCAGTCGGTACATCTCGAGATCGACTATCCCGACGTGGTGCGCGACCTCAACCGCTGGCTGCCGCTCGTGAAGTGGTTGCTCGCGATACCCCACTACATCGTCTTGTTCTTCCTCTGGCTCGCCGCGCTCGTCGTGATCGTTGTGGCCTGGTTTGCCATCCTCATCACCGGAGGCTATCCGCGGTCGCTCTTCGACTTTGTGGTGGGCGTCGGCCGATGGACCCTCCGTGTCAGCGCGTACGCGTTCCTGTTGGTGACCGACCGATACCCGCCGTTCAGCCTCAGCTGAGTCCCACCTGAATTTCGGGCGTCCGTCTGGCCGCCGGCCACGCCGAGATCGGTGACCTCCTCGAGCGCTAGACGCTGACGATCTCGGTCGAGAAACTCGCCTTCCGCCAGAATCCGACCCAGGCGGAGGTCAGCCGATGCCACTCCCGCGAGCGATCACACGTTTCAACCGATCCTTCCTAAACCGGCTTCTCGCCCCGGCGGCTCGGTACTTGCCGGCTTTCGGAGTGATCGTTCACCGCGGCCGAAAGAGCGGGCAGCTGTATCGCACCCCGGTCAACATCTTCAAACGGCCCGATGGCTACGTGATCGCGCTGACGTACGGCGTCGGGGACTGGGTCCGCAACGTCCTCGCGGCCGGGGAGTGCACGCTCGAGAGCAGGGGCCGGTCGTACCACATGACGCGGCCGCGGCTGGTCCATGACGAGCAACGTCGAGCCGTCCCCGCGATCCTCCGTTTCGTCGGAGCCATCGGAAATGTCTCTGACTTCGTCTATCTGACCTTCGAGACGCCGCTGCGAGCGACTTCGCCGGCGATTTCGAGACGAGTTCCCCGTTGGGTGCCGTTCTTGAACCCGATCGCGAAGCTCCTCCTCGCGGCCGGCGTCCCGATGGGGCCCGATGTGCTTCTGACCGTCCGCGGGCGCAGGAGCGGCCTGCCCCGCTCCACGCCCGTTGCGGTCGCTGAGATCTCTGGCAAGTTGTGGCTCATCAGTCCGTTCGGCGAGGTCGACTGGGCGCGCAACCTACGCGCCGCCGGCCGCGCGACCATCACCGCCGGACGGCGCAAAACGGAGGTGACCGCGGTCGAGCTCGGGCGTATCGAGACCGTGAACTTCTTTCGTGACGTCCTCAATCCTTTCCTTCACGCGCATCCGTTCGCTTCGTGGCTCGTGCGAAACCTCGACGGGATCGGGGAGGATCCAGTGGAAGCGGCAGAAGGACGAGCGGTATTCGAGCTCGAGCGAAAGTAAGCATGAAGTCTCCCTGAAGATGCCGGAGGGCCACGGGCAGAAGTCTGTCTGTGGAATGCTCCTCGGTCGTGCGACGTTCGCACGGGTAATGGAGCGCACGCGCCCAAGGATTGGCCTGGGGCGCGACTTCGATCGGCTTTGGCTCGGCGAAAGCGTCAGTGCCGTTGGCACGCAGCTGACCGCCCTCGCCATCCCGACGCTGGCGATATTCCAACTTCACGCCACAGCGTTCGACGTCGGCGTGCTCACCGCGTGCACGTTCGCGGGGTACCCGCTCGTCGGCATCCTCGGCGCGCCGCTGATCGATCGCATCGCCCGCCGCTCGATGCTCCTCGCCATGAACATCCTCCGCGCCGCCGCACTCGCCACAGTCCCCCTGGCCGGCGCGTTCGGACTTGTCTCTCTTGGACAGCTCGCCCTGGTCGCTCTGATCGTCAGCGGCGCGACCGCACTCTTCGACACGGCGTACCAGTCCACGGTCCCGCAGCTCGTCCGCGAAGAAGAGCTGCTCGGTGCGAACGCCCGGCTCGAGACGAGCCAATCCGCGGCGAACTTCGCCGGGCCGGCCCTTGCGGGCTGGCTCATCAGCCTCATCGGCGCCCTCACCACGATCGTCGGCGACGCGCTCTCGTATCTCTGGTCGGCGCTCATGGTGAGCCTCATCTCTATCGCGGATGACCCGCCGCGTGTCGCTCGGCCGAACCCGATCCGGGATATCGGTTCGAGCTTCGTTCTCTGGCGCCGTTACTCCACGCTCGTCGCGCTCGCGGTCTGTGTGGTGATCTCGAATGTCGGGAACATGGCCGTCCGCACCGCGCTCCTGCTCGTCGCGTATCGCGTATTCGCCCTGGGACCAGACGGCGCGGGATGGATCCTCGCGGTCGGCGGGCTCGCGAGCGTCCTCGGCGCGACGCTCGCCGGCCGCGTAAGTGCGCGGCTCGGCGTCGGGCCTTCCCTCGTACTCGCGACGACCGTGGAGGGCCTTGCGTGGGCGATCGCCCCGCTCGGCTTCCTCCTGACACCGCTGGTAGTGCTCGGCGTGGCCTCGATCGTCTCGGGACTGATGACGCCGGTGTGGAACGTGAACGTCGTGACGCTTCGCCAGCGCATCGTCGCCCGTGACGAGCAAGGACGTGTCGTGGCGGTGTCGCGCGCGTTCGCGACTGCCGGTGTCGCGCTGGGCGCGTTGGCGGGCGGCGTCGCGGCGACCGTTCTCGAGGCCTCGCTCGGCGAACGCGTTGGTCTCGTGACCGCTATGACCGCCGGCGCCATCGTCGCAGGACTCTCCGCGATCCCACTCCTGACCGGCGGCATCCTGCGCCTGACAGCGCTCCCACGACAAGCACATGCGTCTTGATAGGCGCCGTGCGAGGAACTGACCACAAACCCGCGCCGGGTCAGACTCCTCGTGTATTCCGGCACGCGGTGTATGCCGCGACGATGCTCCTGGCGCCCGTCCCGCTAACCGCTTCACCACCGACGGCACGATGGGCGCGCTCACGCTCATCTACGTCGTCTGTCACCTGGCGGCGTACCTCGTCGTCGGCCTCGCCCTCGGTCGAGCCCGCATCATCCCCCCTGGGCCGCGTGGTCCCTTGCGTTGACCAGTCCGATCACCCTCGTTGCGTTTCCCACGCGCCTGCACGAGCTGCGGTACCTGGTCATTGCCCTGTGGTTCGTTGGATCCGTACCAGCCGCGCTCGCCGTTTGGCGGAGCCGTTTTGAAGACGCGTAGTGCGGAAGGTCTCGCTCGTGTCTTCGGTATCGTCGAGCGAAGACATCTACCCAGTTGGAACTCGCGCGGCGAGTGGCGCCCTTGAAGCGTGGCGCTCGGTCGAGCAGGCTCAGACGGCTCGTGCAAGATCCGGAAACGCGAAAGCCCGTGCGATCACGCCGGAATCATCTCGTCGCGGCGATCGCGGCGACCCCGATGCTCATAGCGCTGACCGCCTGCGGCGGCGGTGCGGCCCCGAACCCGGTCGGCGGCGCGGATCTGGGAAGCCCGAGGGCCATCACGATCCAGACGATCGCCCCGAGTCCGACGCCGAGCCCGACCCCGCTCAAGACCGCCACCCCGGTCCCGACCGCAAGCCCGGTCGCGATCGGCGACAGCTGCCTAATCGGAAAGTGGACGCTCACGAGTCTCGTAATGAAGGACACCGCGTCCGTTCCGGGGACCACCCTCACCTTCACCGGCCAGGTCGGCACGGTGATGACGTTGGGCGCCGAGGGGACCGAGGTCTATGACCTGACCGGCTCGACACCCCTTGTCGGATCAGGAGGCGGCCACACGTTCAGCTGGCAGGGAGAAGGCGTGCAGCGGTTCCAGTTCCATGGAGAAGCCGGAGAGTGGTGGGAGTCAGGGCCCGGCCAAACGGCGACTGCTACCCACGTCGTCGTTGATGGCGTCGCCCAGCCCGACTTCAGCAACGTGGGGCCGCCGATCGCCGGCTCCTACACGTGCTCAGGGTCCAACCTGCGGATGACCGCCGTCGATCCGGTCGACCTCACGGAGATCTTCCGGAAATAGCCCGCGGCTCACCGGCGCCCCGCTCCCGTGAGGATCCGTTCGGCGCCCCCATCGGCGAAGGGGCTCAGGCCGAACCATCGGCCAAACAGTGGGCGGGCATCCTCGTCGCCCTCGAGTCGGATCGAGCCCGCCGCGATCGCCTCCGCGAGGCGCTGGCGCCCAAGCCACACGGCGGTCAATGACGCGACGTCGGCGTCGACGGCTAGCTCTACATCGAAGCCCTCATCGGTGAAGCAGAGATCCACGACGGGAGGTTCGATCCGCAGCCAGAACGACCGGCGCGGTCGCCGGAAGTCGAAGCGGACCACGGTCCGCGCACGGTGGAGCGCCTTCACCTGCACCCGCCGGCGGATGAACCACATGAGCAGCACCGGATCCAGCTGCGCCGAAGGTAGGTCGGCGCCGCCCCAGCGGTAGCCCCACGCGCCAAGCCCCTCGACGACGGGTCGCAGCTCTTCGCCAGCGGGAGTCAGGTGATAGCTGTAGCCCCGACCGCGGTCCAGCGGTCGCCGCTCGATGACACCCGAGCTCGCGAGCGCGGAGAGCCGCTGGGTCAGGAGGTTGCGCGAGATCCTCGGAAGTCCGAGCTGGATCTCGCTGAAGCGATGGCTGCCGTTCAGAAGCTCGCGCAAGATGAGCGGCGTCCAGCGCTCGGCGAAGATCTCAGCCCCACGCGATACCGGGCAGAACTGAGCGTAATGCGACATGTGCCCAGTCAACGTCTCACCCCCTGAGCGCGCAAGTTCATTTTTTGGTCTTTCAGCGCGTGCATCACACGTCGATTGTTCCAGACGGCCGAAAGGCACCAGGGAGGTACGGAAATATGCGGATTCGATTCGTGCTCGCGCTCCTCGTCGTCGTCGCGACGGCCGCCGCATACGGCGGGACCGTGCTTGCGACGTCAATACACGGCGTCACCAGCACTCTCTACGCGATCGGACAGTTCCACGAGATCGACGCAAAGACGCTCTCGAGCAGCTGGCAGGCCCGGATCAACACGAAGGGTGAGTCTGATGTCTGGATGTTGGAGAACAGGATCGTGCCTGACGGGTCCTTCGGCTGGCACTCGCACCCAGGGCCCAGCATCGTCATCGTTAAGGCGGGCGCGCTGACTCTATATCGAACCGACTGCACGTTTGAAGTCGTCGAAGCTGGGTCCGGGTTCGTCGACAACGGCGGCGACATTCATCTCGTCCGCAACGAAGGAAAAGTCGATGCGGTCGTGGAGGTGATGTCGATTGTTCCACGTGGCGCCGCGCGCCGGATCGACGAGCCACAACCGAGCAGCTGCCCGTCAGTTCAGTAACACCACGCGCGAGCCGATCGACCTTCAAGCGTCACGGGCGAGGGATGAGTGAGGCGGCCCGCGAGCGGGCCGCCTTCATCTCCCTGGTGAGGTTACCGGTGATACACACCGATGCCCATGCCGCGCAGCGGCACGAAGATCTCGTCGTTGATCGGGTTCGCAGCGATCGAGTGCGCGTTCGGACCGGTCGGCACGTTCTGGATCCACCTATTCGTCACCGCGTCGATGACTCCGAACACCGGGCCGCTCGGATTGTTGCGTGCCGCGACGTAGTAATGCTTGTCGCCGGGGTTGTACCAGACCTCGTCCGCCCCGCTTACCTCGGCGATGGTCGCGACGATGTCACCGCTGCGCGCGTCCATCACCTGTACCGCGGTCGGGTCGCCGCAGCCAAGCAATAGCTGCTGCTTCGGGCCGAGGGTGAGGCCCGCGGGCCCGCAGTTCTGTACCGGAAAGAGCCCGACCCGGGAACGGGTCCGCGGATCGATGACCGCGACGGCGCCGCCCGGATCGGCGGCGGTCTCGGGCACCGACATGTAGAAGAGGTGCGTCTCGGGATCCCACACCGGCTGCTCCAGTCCGGCCGTCGCGTCGCCGAAGTCGATCCTGGCGACGACCGCGCGGCTTTGCGTGTCGATGAGCGTCGCGAAAGGCGGCGTGTCGGCGTCGTTCGCGATGAGGATCAATTTGTCCTTCTGGTCGTACGCGATCTCGTCGGCGCGAGCCGTCCCACCCGTGAAGACGGTCGTGACGATCGAGTCGGTCCGCAGGTCGATCACTTTCACCGTGCTGTTTCCGTCGCCGGCCCAGACTTCGCCGCGATCGTGCACCACGACGATGCCGTTCGGACCGGAGGTGTCGTTGTTGCCTGTGAAGCCGACGAAGCCGGCCACTCGCGTCTCGAAGGTGTTTGATGAGGCGTCAAAGATGTCGACGGCTTTGTTCGAGCGGTCGGCCAGGTAGTACGTCTGGCTCGATCGCTCGACGACGCTGATGTCGAAGCTCGTCAGCGGGGCGCCCGGGACCGTGATGAGCGCGATCTGGTGATACGTGGCGGCGGAGCTATCGGCGGAGACCGGTGTTGCAGAACCGCCCGCGAGAACGAGAACGAGAACGACGACAAGCGGAACAAACTTCATCTTCACTGTGTGTTCTCCTTGCGTAATCGCGGGTCGGATTATTGGAGACGGGTGCCGACCGAGTGCTTGGCTCGGTGCTCAAGGCCGCGTCAGCCTGCGCAGGATCTGGCAGGGCCTCATCGTCAATCGGACGAACTTTCCGTTGGGTTTCGCGGCGGAGGTCGCTCTCCTCAGCGCGACCGCGTCGTGGCGGGAGTTGATGGCGAAGTCTTTGCCAGGGCAGCGCGGATCCTGTTGACCGTCTCAGTCATCAGTTGGCTGGACGTCCCCATGTTGAGCCGGACGAATCCCGCCCCTTCGGCTCCGAAATCGAGTCCGCGACTTAGTGCGACGCGACCATGCTCCAGGAAAAACGCGGCGGGGTCGGCCCCGAGTCCGAGCGCGCCGCAATCGAGCCAGGCGAGGTAGCTCGCCTGCGGGGGCACGTACCAAATTGCAGGAAGATCGCGTGCCAGCAGCTCGGCGAGCAGGCTCCGGTTTCGATCCAAATGTTGCAGCAGCCCGCGCAGCCACGGCGCGCCTTGAGTGAAGGCAGCGATCGATGCAATGACGCCAAGATTTCCCGCCCGCGCATGTAGGTCGTGTGGCAATGCAGTGAAGCGCGAGCGAACGGACTCCGACCCAGCGACCGCCACGGCACACTTCAGCCCTGGGAGGTTCCACGCCTTCGAGGCCGATGTAACCGTGACGGCGTGTTGCGTCGCGACTTCGTCGAGGGAGACGAACGGCGTATGGCTCGCCCCGGGCAACGTCAGCGGGGCATGAATCTCGTCGGCGACGATCGCAACGTCATAGCGATTGGCGAGTTCCGCGATCGTCTGCAGCTGCTCGCGAGTGAAGACGCGTCCTGTGGGATTGTGGGGATTACAGAGGAGATAGGCCTTGGCGCCGCGAGCGAACGCCTCCTCGAGGCCACCTAAGTCGAGCTCCCATCCTTCCGGGCCGCGCAGCAGTGGCACCTCGACGATCTCACGACCGTACTCGCGAACCACCGGCCAGAAGGGTGGATAGGCCGGGGTATTGATGACGACCCGATCGCCTGGCTCCGTGAGGACACGCAGCATCTCGGCGACGCCGACGAGCACGTCGGGAACGAGTACCACGCGCCGAGGATCGGGGGACCAGTCGAACCATTCCTTCGCGAAGACCACGAAAGCCTCCGCCAGCCCACCGGCGCTCGCGTATCCGGTATCGCCGATACGGACGGCGTCGAGGAGCGCATCACGGATCGGCTCCGCAAGCGCGAAGTCGGTCTCGGCAACGAATGCTGGGAGCACGTCATCGGGGTACATCCGCCACTTCTCGCTGCGGCGCCTACGAAGGTCGGCGAGCCTGACGGTGTCGAAAGAATCCTGCATCACAAGGGACAGCTGAGCTGACGGCGCTGCGACACCCGTTCAGTGAACGCCTCGCCTGTTCAGCCCGCAAGTTCGGTGACGGAGCGAGCGAGGATACAGGGCGCCCTGCTGGCTCTAAAGCGCCAGGGCGTCGGCCGAATCAGAATCAAACAAGTGACACAAGTAGTGCAGGCATTGGAGTTGTGAGGATGATCGATTCGCAGAAGGCCGGCCTTGGCCGTTTGCACGATGCCATGGCCGCTCGCATCGCGAAGGGCGAGCTCCCCGGCATGGTCACTCTGGTCGCTCGTGATGAGGACGTGCACGTCGACGCGATCGGCATGATGGCGTTCGACAGTGATGAGCCGATGCGCCGCGACACGATCTTTCGCATCACGTCGATGACCAAGCCGATCCTCGCCGCCGCAACGATGATGCTCGTCGAGGACGGCACGCTCGCACTCGATGAGCCCGTCGACCGGCTCCTGCCGGAGCTCGCCGACCGCAAGGTCCTGAAGCGCATCGACGGGCCGCTCGACGATACGGTCCCCGCGCGCCGTCCGGTCACGGTCGAAGACCTGTTGACGTTCCGCATGGGGCATGGATTGATCATGGAGCCCACCTTCGACCCGCCGTTTCCGATCGTCATCGCGGCAAGGGATCTCGAGCTCGTGATGGGGCCGCCGGAGCCGCGCACACCGCACGACCCGGACGAATGGATCAAGCGTTTCGGCACGTTGCCGCTCATGTATCAGCCAGGCGAGAGGTGGCAATACAACACCGGATCGCTCGTGCTGGGCGTCCTCGTGGCGCGCGCATCACGCCAGCCGCTCGCGGATTTCTTCAACACACGCGTCTTCGAGCCGCTGGGCATGAAGGACACGGGCTTCTCGATCAGCGCGGCACAGTCCCGCCGGCTGCCGAGCTATTACCAAACGGATTTCCAGAGCGGGAAGCTGGAGCTGCAGACGGTCTCGGCACCGAGCGTTTGGACACGGCCCCCGGCCTTTCCCTCGGGGGCCGCCGGTCTCGTTTCGACGATCGACGATTACCTCGCCTTCGCGCGCCTCCTTCTCAACGACGGTGTCCACGACGACCGGAGGCTGCTGTCGCGGCGATCGGTGAAACTCATGACGACAAATCGTCTGACGGTCGAACAGATGGCGGGTGGCGGTCCCCTTCTCGACGGCCAGGGCTGGGGCTACGGTATGTCCGTCGTCACCTCGCCCGACGACGTGTCGGCCGTCCCCGGCCGCTATGGCTGGAATGGCGGTTATGGCACGTTCTGGGTCAACGATCCGACCCGCCGTCTGGTCGCGATCCTGATGACCCAAACGACCGATGTCATATTCAACGGCGCGATGACCGAGTTCGCGAAGCTTGCGATAGGTTCATACGAGAACTAGGGGGAGAAGAGCCATGAGCTCCACATCAAGAGGCATCACCGCTCCCGACGAAGAAGTCGAGCAGAAGACGGCCGAAGGGCCCTGGGGCGGAAAGAGCGAAGTCACGGGCAAATACGCCGACGTCAACGGCATCAAGCTCTACTACGAGATCCACGGGACGGGGCATCCACTCGTCCTGCTCCACGGCGGCCTCGGCGCGACGTCGATGTTCGGGCCAAACCTTCCGGCGCTCGCGAAGGGCCGTCAGGTCATCGCCGCGGACCTGCAGGCTCACGGCCGAACGGCCGACATCGATCGACCGATCAGCCCCGAGCTGATGGCCGAGGACATCGCGGCGCTCATCAAGCACCTGGGGCTCGACAGGCCCGATGTGATGGGCTACTCGCTGGGCGGCGGCGTCGCGTTCTTCGTAGCCCTTCGGCATCCGGAGCTCGTCGGAAAGCTCGTCCTCGTGTCGACGCCGATCCGGCGCAACGCGTTCTACCCCGACATCCTGGGTCAGCAGGGCCAGGTGACGGCCGAGGCGGCGGAGGCGATGAAGCAGACCCCGATGTACCAGCTGTATGCGAGCATCGCGCCGAGGCCGGAAGACTGGCCGCGCCTTCTCACCAAGATGGGCGAGTCGATGAAGAACGATTACGACTTCACCGAGGAGGTCGGGAAGCTTCAGGCGACGACGCTGATCGTCGCGGCGGACGCCGACATCTTCCCGCCGGCCCACGCGGTCGAGGTGTTCGGGCTGCTCGGCGGCGGAAAGCGCGACGGCGGCTGGGATGGTTCGGGCCGACCGAAATCGCAGCTCGCGATCCTCCCAGGGCTCACGCACTACAACATCGGCAGCGCACCGGCGTTGTCGGCCGTGGTGATCCCGTTCCTCGAGGGCTGACGCCGGCCCCGCCAAAGGGAAGTCTTCCCGACACAAAAGAGCCCACTTAGACGCGTCCGAGACCGCGCCCAGCCAGGCCGAGCATGCTGCCGCTTGCTCGACGGGTCTAGTGTTGCCCGCCAGTCGGGAGGAAGGGCGTGGCTTCGACGCATCACGGTCGTTCGGATCGCACAGCCTTGCTGCGACGGCTCGTGTCCGCCGCGCTGGCCGCTCTTCTCGTGAACGTCGGGGTTCCGAGCGGATCCTTCGCGGCTGCGGACGATTCAAGGACCTACATCGTGGTCTTCCGACCGGGCGTCTCCGCCAACGCGAAGACCGATGATGTCGAGCGACGGTTCGGTTTCTCGAGCGACTTCCGCTACGCGAGCGCGCTCCAGGGATTCGCCGCCCGCCTGAGTTCGCTCCAGCTGGCGCGCATGCGCGCCGATCCCGACGTCGCCTTTATTTCAGCCGACCGCGTTTTGCACACGATCGGGGTTGTACCGATCAAGGCCGGCGACACGGCGCCGCCGGGCGTGCGGCGTCTCGGCGCGGCGACCGCGACCACGGTGCGCGAGGCTTCGACCACGAACGTCGCCGTCATCGACTCGGGGATCGACCTCTCGCACACGGACCTGAACGCGGTGAACGGTAAGAACTGCATCAGCGGCGGAAACGCGCGTGACGACAACGGTCATGGCACTCACGTCGCTGGCACGATCGGCGCGAAGAACAACGGCGCAGGCGTCGTCGGCGTCGCACCCGGAACGAAGCTCTACGCGGTCAAGGTCGTCAACGCGCAGGGCAGCGGCACCGACGCGCAGGTCATCTGCGGCATCGACTGGGTCACCGCGAACGCGGCGACGCTCGGCATCAAGGTCGCGAACATGAGCCTGGGCGGGCCCGGCGCGGACGACGGTAACTGTGGCAATACCAACGCCGACGCGCTTCATCGGGCGATCTGCAACTCGGTCGCGGCCGGCGTCACCTACGTCGTCGCGGCCGGCAACAGCAGCGAGGACTTCTCCGCGGACGTGCCGGCGAGCTACAACGAGGTGCTCACCGTCACCGCCATGGCCGACTTCGACGGGCTTCCCGGGGGAGTCGGCTCGCCGAGCTGCGGCGACGGTTATTTCGAGCAAGATGACTCCGCGGCAGGCTTCAGCAACTTCACGACCGATGGAAGCGCCGACGCGGCTCACGCCATCGCTGGGCCCGGCGTCTGCATCCTCTCGACCTGGCCGGGCAACAAGTACCAGACCATCTCCGGCACGAGCATGGCCTCACCCCACGTGACTGGGGTTGTCGCGCTCTGCTTCGGCGAGAAAGGCGCGGCCGGTCCCTGCACCGGTCTCACGCCGGCACAGGTGATCGCCAAGATGCGCGCGAACGCCGCGGGGCACACGGCATCGGATCCCGCCGCGGGCTTCCTCGGCGATCCGAGTCACCCGATCGACGCGTACTACGGCTACCTCGCGTGGGCCGGCGCCGTCGACACCGTTGCCCCCGTCATCACGTCGGTGAGCGCGAGCGCGATCACGCATGAAGCGGCGAAGATCACCTGGACAACGGACGAAAATGCGGACGGTCAGGTCGAGTACGGCACGACGTCGGCGTACGGATCGACGACGCCGGTCGCGTCGACGTTCATGACGAGCCACGCGATCGGGCTGAGCGGTCTGAGTCCGACGACTCTCTACCACTACCGCGTCAAGAGCCGCGATGGGTGGGGAAACCTCGCGGTCTCAGGCGACTTCACGTTCACGACGACGATCCCGTTGTCGGATCTCGCGCTCACGGGCACGGTCTCACCAGAGCCCGCCAATGTCGGCGACACCCTCACGTACCAGCTCACGCTCAACAACAAGGGACCGGCGCGCGCTTCGGGTGGAACGCTTTCAGTAACTCTCGGGACCGGGCTCACACCGGGAGCCGCGACACCGAGTCAGGGAAACTGCGGCACGGCTGGACAGGTCGTGAGCTGCAACGTAGGGACGGTCGAGGTCGGCGGCCCCACCGCTCAGATGCTCGCCGATCATCCAAGTGGATTCTGGCGTGTGGGTGATCCCGCGGGCAGCGCGACCGCCGCGGATGCGAGCGGCAACGGTCTCGTGGGCGCAGTCGATCCCGGAGTGGCACTCGGGCAGCCCGGCGCACTTAGCGGTGACACCGCCGCCACGTTCAACGGCAGCGTCGCCACGATCACCGTTGCCGCGAGCCCGCGGCTTGAGCTGACGAGCGCGGTCTCGGTCGAGGCGTGGGTGCGGCCCACCGCCGCCGGGCAGAACGGCGGCATCTTCGAAAAGACCGTGAACGGCTGGGTGAACAGCCAGTACATGCTGTTCCTCGAGGCCGGGGTCGCGAAGTTCCGTGTTCGCACCGCAAGCGGGGCGCTCCTGCCGGTGAACGGACCGACGCTGCCACTGAACACGTGGACGCACCTCGTCGGCACCCTCGACGGCACGACGCTGCGCCTGTATGTGAACGGCGCGCTTGCGGCGAGCGCCACGGCCCAGGGTCCCTTGGCGAGCGGGAGTGGGCCCGCCTTTATCGGTCGGCTCGGTCAGAACCTCTATCCCTTCCAGGGCTCACTCGATGAAGTCGCGGTCTTCCCGGTCGCGCTGTCGGCCGACCGCGTGCGCAATCACTACCTGGGCGGGGCAATCACCCTCGGTCTGAGCGCAACCGCTACGGCCGGCGGGACCGTGCACACCACCGCCCAGGCGCAGGCAACCGAGACCGACCCGGATAGCTCGAACAACACGTTGAACCTGGACAGCACGATCACCACGCCGCACGCGGATCTGGCGCTCACCGGCTCCGTCTCCCCCGAGCCCGCAAATGTCGGCGACACGCTCGCGTACCAGCTCACGCTCGCGAACAACGGACCGGCCCGCGCCACGAGCGGGACGCTTCAGGTCACCATGCCGGCGGGCCTCACGCCGGGCTCGGCAACTTCAAGTCAGGGCAGCTGCGCATCAAGCGGCCAGGTCACAAGCTGCGCGCTCGGGGCGATCGAGGTCGGTGGTCCCACGCAGCAGGTATTCACCGATCACCCGTTGGGTTTCTGGCGTCTGGGCGACGCCGCCGGTAGCAGCAGCGCGCTCGATTCGAGCGGCAACAGTCTCACCGGCGCGGTCGACCCCGGCGTGAGTTTCAGGCAGCCCGGTGCGATCAGCGGCGATACCGCCGCAACGTTCCCGGGGTCGGGGCCGGCCATCGTCGTACCGGCGAGCGCCGTACTCGATCTCGCGAACGCGGTCTCGGTCGAGGCGTGGGTGCGTCCGACGCTCGCGGGGCAGAACGGCGGGATCTACGAAAAGACCGTGAACGGCTGGGTGAATAGCCAGTACATGCTCTTCCTCGAGGCGGGCGTCGCGAAGTTCCGCGTGCGCACCGCAAGCGGCGCGCTACTGCCGGTCGATGGTCCGGCACTCGGGCTGAACACGTGGTCGCACCTCGTCGGCACCTTTGATGGCAGCGTCCTGCGTCTCTACGTGAACGGTGCGCTCGCGGCGACGAGCGCGGCCGCGGGACCGCTCAACAGCGGTAGCGGGCCATCGTTCCTCGGTCGGCTCGGCCAGAACCTCTATCCCTTCCAGGGCTCGATCGACGAGGTCGCGGTTTTCTCCGGCGCGCTCTCGCCTGATCGCGTGCGCGCCCACTATCTCGGTGGCGTCGTGTCCGTCCGCGTGAACGCGACCGCGACCGCTGGCGGCACATTCCGCACGACCGCTTCGGCCACAGCGACGGAGAGCGATCCCGACCTCTCGAACAACACGGTGAGCTTCGACAGCACGATCAACTCGTCGCGCGCGGATCTTGTCCTTGCCGGAACGGTCTCGCCGGAGCCGGCCAACGTCGGGGACACGCTCACGTACCAGCTCACGCTCGCGAACAAGGGTCCGGCACGCGCAAGCGCCGGCTCCCTGCAGGTGACGCTCGCGTCGAGTCTCACGGCGGGCACGGCGACAGCGAGTCAGGGCAGCTGTAGTGCGAGCGGCCAGATCGTGAGCTGCGCCCTCGGCGCGCTCGACGTGAGCAGTCTGAGCGCGCAGATCCTCGCCGATCATCCCTCGGGATACTGGCGCTTGGGCGATCCTGCAGGGAGCGCGGTGGCCCTTGATGCGAGCGGCAACGGCATCTCGGGTGCAGTCGATGCGGGGGTGAGCCTCGGCCAGCCCGGCGCCGTTGCCGGCGATACTGCCGCAACCTTCTCGGGCTCCGGTCCGGCGATCACCGTCGCACCGAGTGCGGTGCTCGATCTTGCGAATGCCGTATCCGTCGAGGCTTGGGTCCGTCCGACGTCGGCGGGACAGAACGGCGCGGTCTTCGAGAAGACCGTGAACGGCTGGGTCAACAGCCAGTACATGCTCTTCCTCGAAGCGGGGGTCGCGAAGTTCCGGGTGCGCACCACAAGCGGCGCTCTTCTGCCAGTCGACGGCCCGACCCTTCCGCTCAATACCTGGACGCACCTCGTCGGTACGTTCGACGGAACGACGCTCAGGCTCTACGTGAACGGGGTTCTTGCGGCGAGCGCCGCGGCTCAGGGACCGCTCAATAGCGGCAGCGGTACAGCTTTCATCGGTCGTCTCGGTCAGAACCTCTATCCCTTCCAGGGATCGCTCGACGAGGTAGCGGTCTTCCCGACCGTTCTCTCACCCGAGCGGATTCGCGCCCACTATCTGGGTGGGGTGGTCACGCTGCAGCTCACCGCGACCGCCGCGGCCGTCGGCACAGTCCGTACCACCGCGCAGGCCCAGGCGACGGAGACCGATCCCGATCCTTCGAACAACACCCTGAACCTGGACAGCACGATCCACTAAAGCCCGTCGGCCCGCCCCGCCCGCTCCTAAACTCAATCCATGGCAACCACGCCCGTCCTCCCGGGGGGATTCGAGCTGCCGCTCGAGCCTCGCCTGCCGCGGCTTGGATCCGTCGACGCCGTCGCGCTCGAGGAGCGCGCCGCTTCGCTCGCGACGCGTTCGATAAAGCGCGACTCGAAAGTGTTCGCGCTGGATCTGGCGATCCGCGTGATGGACCTCACGACGCTCGAAGGCGCCGACACGCCGGGGAAGGTGGCCGCGCTCGCGTCGAAGGGCATCCGACCCGACCCATCCGACGCGAGCGTCCCGTCGGTCGCCGCGATCTGCGTCTATCCGAACCTCGTGCCGTACGCGGTCGAGCGGACCAAGGGCACAAACGTGAAGGTCGCCGCGGTGGCGACGGCATTCCCGTCGGGACAGTCATCCATGGACGTGAAGCTGCTCGAGACGCGTGAGGTGATCGATGCGGGCGCGCACGAGGTCGACATGGTCATCAACCGCGGGGCCTTCCTCTCGGGCCGTTACGCCGAGGTGTACGACGAGATCGTCCGCGTGAAAGAGGTGTGCGGCGGCCGCGCGCACCTGAAGGTCATTCTCGAGACGGGCGAGCTCGGTACATACGACAACGTGCGGCGCGCATCCCTGCTCGCCATCGCGGGCGGCGCCGACTTCATCAAGACGTCGACCGGGAAGCTCGCATCGTCGGCGACGCTGCCGGTGCAGCTCTGCATGCTCGAGGTGATCCGCGACGTCCACGAGGAGACCGGCCGCGTTGTCGGCATGAAGGCAGCCGGTGGGATCCGTCAGGCGAAGCAGGCGATCCAGTTCCTCGTCCAGGTGCACGAGACCCTCGGCCTCGCCTGGCTGACTCCGGATCGCTATCGCCTCGGCGCATCCACGCTGCTCAATGACGTGCTCATGCAGATACATAAGGAGAAGACCGGCCGTTACCAGAACCCGGACTACTTCACCGTTGACTGAACGCAAACGCGAGGTCGCGCGACGGCCCGACACCGCCGCGATCCCAACGGCCTGGGAGTACGCGCCCGCGCCCGAATCCCGTGAGGTCGTTCATCTCGAGGACCGCTACGGGCTCTTCATCGGCGGTCAGTTCGTGGAGCCCCTCTCGAACGAGCGGTACACGACGATCGATCCCGCGCGTGAGGCGCCCCTCGCCGAGGTCGCCCAGGCCGGCAAGGCGGATGTCGACCGGGCGGTGAAAGCCGCGCGCGCGGCGTATGCCGAAAGCTGGTCGCGCATCCGTCCCAGCGAGCGCGCGAAGTACCTCTTCCGGATCGCGCGCATCCTTCAGGAGCGCTCGCGTGAGTTCGCAGTACTGGAATCGATGAACGGGGGCAAGCCGATCCGCGAATCGCGCGACGTCGATCTTCCGCTCGCCGCGGCGCACTTCTTTTATTACGCGGGGTGGGCGGACAAGCTCGAGTACGCCTTCCCGCATCGCACGCCTCGGCCGCTGGGCGTTGCCGGTCAGATCATCCCGTGGAACTTCCCGCTGCTCATGCTCGCGTGGAAGATCGCGCCAGCGCTGGCGGCAGGTAATACCGTCGTGCTCAAACCGGCGGAGACCACGCCGCTGACGGCGCTCCTCTTCTGCGACGTGGTCCGGCAGGCCGAGCTGCCGCCGGGCGTCGTGAACATCGTCACCGGCGACGGCCGCACCGGGGCCGAGCTCGTGTCGCACCCAGACGTGAACAAGATCGCGTTCACCGGCTCGACCGAAGTGGGGAAGGCTATCCAGAAGACCCTCGCGGGAACGGGGAAGCGGCTCACGCTCGAGCTCGGCGGAAAGGCCGCGAACATCATCTTCGACGACGCGCCTCTCGATCAGGCGGTCGAAGGGATCGTCAACGGCATCTACTTCAACCAGGGACACGTGTGTTGCGCGGGGTCGCGGCTCCTCGTCGAGGAATCGATATACGAGACCGTCATCTCGAAGCTCAAGCGCCGGATGCAGACGCTCCGCATCGGCGACCCGCTCGACAAGAACACCGATGTTGGAGCGATCAACTCGAAGCAGCAGCTCGACAAGATCGGATCGCTGGTCCAGGCGGGCATCGACGAAGGCGCCGAGATCTACCAGCCGCCGTGCAAGCTCCCGGAGCGCGGGTACTGGTTCGCGCCGACCGTCTTCACGAACGTCGCGCAGTCGTACCGCATCGCGCAGGAGGAGATCTTCGGTCCGGTGCTCTCGGTGCTCACGTTCCGAACGCCCGACGAGGCGATCGAGAAGGCGAACAACACCCCGTACGGCCTGTCCGCGGGCGTCTGGACGGAGAAGGGCTCGCGGATCCTCGCGATGGCGCAGCGTCTCCGCGCCGGGGTGGTCTGGGCGAACACGTACAACCGCTTCGATCCCGCGTCACCCTTCGGCGGCTACAAGGAATCGGGTTTCGGGAGAGAGGGCGGGCGTCACGGTCTCGAGCCGTACGTCGTGCTCGATGGCGCATGAGCCGCCTTCCCGTGCGCAAGACCTACAAGCTCTTCATCGGTGGCGCGTTCCCGCGGTCCGAATCCGGTCGCACGTACGAGGCCGAGGGCGCGAACGTGGCGCGCGGATCGCGCAAGGACATTCGCGACGCGGTGCGTGTCGCGCGCCAGGCCGGCGCGGCCTGGTCCGGCATGACGGCGTACAACCGCGGGCAGGTGCTCTACCGGGTCGCCGAGATGATGGAGGCGCGGCGGGCCGAGCTCGCGTCGCTCTGCACCGGCGGCGACGAGGTCGAGCGCGCGATCGACCGCGTCGTCTGGTACGCGGGCTGGGCGGACAAATTCGCGCAGGTGGTCGGCTCGTCGAACCCGGTGGCCGGGCCCTATTTCAATTTCACGGTGCCCGAGCCGACGGGCGTGACCGGCATCCTCGCGCCGGCGCCGCCGCTCCTCGGCCTCGTATCGCGACTCGCCCCGGTCATCGTCGGCGGGAACACCGCGGTGGTCATCGCGTCCGAGGCGCACCCGCTCGTCGCGATCGAGCTCGCCGAATGTCTTGCCACCGCAGACGTTCCCGCTGGTGTCGCGAACGTCATCACCGGCTTGCGTCGCGAGCTCGCACCGGCGCTCGCGTCACACATGGACGTCGTCGCGCTCGACCTCACAGGGGCGGACGGCGATGTCGCCGAGCTCGAGCGGCTCGGCGCAGAGAACGTGAAGCGGATCGTGCGCGGAAAGCCCGATGACGAGAGTCCCTACGAGATCGCAGCGTTCCTCGAGCTCAAGACCGTCTGGCACCCGATCGGGATGTGAGCTCGTGGCGACGCTTGTCGATCGGATCAAGGCTGGCGAGATCGGCGCGCCGGTCTCGGAGCTCATCGGGTTTCGCCTGACCTCGGTCGAACCGGGAAAGGCGGTCTTCGAGCTCGACGCGGGCCCGCAGCACGCGAATCCTATGGGCACGCTCCACGGCGGGGTCCTCTGCGATGTCGCGGACGCGGCGATGGGCATCGCCTACGCCTCGACGCTCGGCGAGGGCGAAACCTTTACGACGCTCGAGCTCAAGATCAACTTCCTGCGGCCGTTCCGCACCGGAAGGCTCACCGCCACCGCGCGCATGGTGAAGGCCGGCCGGACGATCGGGCTCGCCGAGTGCGACGTGACCGACACGGAGGGCCGACTGATCGCGCGCGCGATGAGCACATGCATGACTCTCCGTGACGGGTCGAGCGAAGGACGTTGAGGTCGGGTCGGCCGTGACCATCGGGCCCCGGACGTAGTTGTCTTGAGGATGAGGGGATTGCTCGTGGCGCTCGCGCTCGCCGCCGTATCGGTGGTCGGGCCGCCGACCGCGGCAGCCGCGCCGGTGGCCGCGCCGGCGAAGGCCGTCTGCAGCGGTTCGAGTGTCGGGCCGGGAATCGCCCCGCCTGACCGCGTGCCTCTTGGCATTCCCGGATTTCACGCCTCCTGGTATGGGCAAAGCGGTTATCCGACGCTCTGCCCGGGTGAGCGTTCCAACGCGGTCGTCGCGTTCTACAACTCCGGGTCGCGCGGTTGGGTGAGCGGCCGCATGGGCGAGGTCGCCTACCTCGGCACCTGGAACGGAGATCCTGGCCAGGACGAGCCGACCGTCCTCGGCGGCAACGGCGAGATGGGATCACCGCAAACGGGATGGCCGCGCTTCAACCGGGTCGCGGCGCAGCCGAGCGAGTACGTCGGTCCCGGTCAGGTCGCGTGGTTCCAATTCGCGATCCAGGCGCCGGACCGGCCGGGCTTCTACCGCCTCTACATCAGACCGCTCGTCGAAGGCGCGACGTGGATGGAGGATGCGGGCGTCTACTGGCAAGTCACCGTCCTGGGCGCCGACGGAACGCCGCCCGCCGGCCGCGTGAGCTCGCGCGTGCCCGCACCGATCGAGGACACGTCGCCGGCATGGGCACCCGCCGAATTCAACAATGTCGCAGTCGCGCCTTCGCCGGACAGCGGGATCGCCCTGACCGGTGGGACCACCGGCAGCTGGACATCCTCGTGGCAGCCGAGTCGCTTCCCGTTCTCGCAGCTCATCCCATCGTGGAGCGCCGACACGCCCGCCGGGAGCTGGATCGAGATCGAGATCCAAGCGCGTACCGCGGCGGGTCGCGAGACCCGCTGGTGGCGCATGGGCATCTGGGCGTACGGCGACGCGACGGTGCGCAGGACGTCCATCAACGGCCAGAGCGACACGGATGGAGTCGTCGAGACGGACACGTTCAAGACCCGCGCGGAGAAGATGACGGCATATCGCGCGCGGGTCACGCTTTCACGAAGCAGCGCCGGGGGCGGTTCGCCGATCGTGCGGCACTTCTACGCGGTGGTGTCGGATACGCGTAGCTACATCCCGCGCTATCCAAGCCCTCGCTACACCGACCGCGCTATGGAGCTCTCAGCCCCGCGCTACTCGCAGGAGATCCACGCGGGCGAGTTTCCGCAGTACGACGGCGGCGGCGAGGCCTGGTGCAGCCCGACCTCGACGGAGATGGTCGTCGAGTACTGGAACAAGCGGCCGGGGTCCGATGAGCTTTCCTGGGTCGGCCCGTACGCCGATCCGCAGGTCGACTACGCGGCCCGCTTCACCTACGACGTCGCATATGGCGGGACCGGAAACTGGCCGTTCAACACCGCGTATGCGTCACATTTCGGCCTTTCCGCGCGGGTGCTGCAGCTCGGTTCGCTGAACGACGCCGAGCGGTATATCGCCGCCGGCGTTCCGCTCGTCGCGTCGATCTCGCACGCGCCCGGCGCGCTGCCGGGGTTCCTCAACAACGCCGGAACGAACGGGCATCTGCTCGTCATCATCGGGTTCACCGCCGCGGGCGACGTCATCGCGAACGATCCGGCCGCGACGAGCGACGCGACCGTGCGGCACGTCTACGGTCGCGAGGCATTCGAGCGCGCGTGGATCGGCGGCTCGGGCGGCGTCGTTTACTTCATCGCGCCGCCGAACAGCTTCGTCCCGTAGCGCCATGTCGTACATTTCCGGACCGATGGAGGTGAGGATCATGGCCTGCGCATGTGGGGCCTGCTGCGGTAAGTGCTGCTCCGGTGTCACCACCGAGACGAAGCCGAAGCCGTCGAAGTAGTGACCCTGACTTAGCCGCCTCCGAGGTACGCCGCCGCGTCGAGATCGCGTCCGCTCGGCATGGCCTGCAGCGACACGACCACGTCATAGAGCGCGCTCGAGCTGTAGAAGGTCGTCCACGATGAGCGACCCGGCGCGACGAGACGGAACAGCGGATCGCCGGCCGCGACCGGCGTCCCGTCGCGAACGAGCAGCTCGGTGACCGAGCCAAGCGTTCCCGGCCGATAGGTGATCTTCCGATCCGCCGCGACGACCGAGATGTACGGGTAGAAGGCGACCGACGTCAGGTTCGAGCCGACACGCACCTCGCCGTCGATGAATTGATAGGTGCGAACCTCGACCGTTCCCGCGAATGGCGCGGCGAAGCTCCGACCGGCATCAGGCACGCCGATCCCCACGTAGCTTCGCCCGCCAAAGCGGAAGCCGGTCAGGGCAAGGGGCGCCGCTCTCGGCGTCGCCGTCTCCGCCGGCGACGGCTCGGGCGTCGCGGTCGTCGCCGTCGTCGCCGGAGAGGGGTTCGGGGTCGCTATATCGCTCAGGACGGCAGGCGACACCGTGGGACGCGGCGACTGGCTCGCCGACGCGCCGGGCTGGGAAAAGGACGGCAACGCGATGCCGAGATCGCCGATGAGGATGACCCTTCCGACCCCGAGGAGGACGACGGCGGTGAGGCCACTTGCCAATCCAACCGCGCCGATCCGCAGCAGCGCGTGTTTCACGCGCCTATCTAACGGCGCCTGGAGGGCTTCGCAACGGGTCCGGTCCGCATATCCTGCGCGTCACCGATGAGAAGAGCGTTGGCGATCCTCGCGCTGACCGCGACTTTGGTCGCGCTCCTTGCGGGATCGGCGGGGGCTGCCACGGCGGTCACAGCGAAAGCCCAGCTGCGCGGACATCTGCCGGAGCTCGGCGAGAGCCCGACGATGCGTGTCTTCGTGACGCAGGCCGCGTACGACACCTATCGCAACAGCCTCGGCGATGCGAACGTGTTCCCGGCGGCGAGCTCGCTCTTCATGAGCTTCGATAAGGAGATCCTGGCGCTGTACACGCGTGGCAACGACACCGGTGGGCGGTGCATCGGGACGCAGATCGTCTCCGGATTCTCGGGGGACACGCTCGCCGCGACGGCTTCGTGGCAGGCCGGCACCTGCGGGGCGCCGAGCACGGCCCATTACCCGTTCATCCTCATCTCGCTCGCGCGGACCGCGACCGACGGGACCGCGTGGCTATCGAGCGCGCGATCGGTCTGCCTCTCCGTCGAGTCACAGGACACGAACGCCTGCGCGACCCTTAGCGGCGCCTCCGCCGCTCCGAGCGCGACGGCGTCCGCGGCGCCGACGTCGAGCGCGACAACCGCACCCTCCGCGACGGCCGCGCCGACCGCGACGCGCTCGCTCACCCCGACCCAGACCGTCGCGGCGGCTTCGCCGACGTCCGCCCCGGCCAGCGCCACGCCGAGCCCCAGTCGCTCGGCCGCCGCGGCGGCGAGCCCGCCCGCGACCACGGCCGACAACGGGACGAACATCCTGCTCTACGCGATGCTCATCGCGATCGCCTTCCTCGTTCTGCTATCGCTCTTCCTATCGCGCGGAGGCCGGCGCCGCTAGATCCGGCGCAGCTCCACGACCCACGCGACGAGGAGTGGCACCGTCTCGACGAGGTTGTAGAGGAAGTGCAGGTCGGGCCGCGGGATCGGCAGACCACCGAAGAGGAGTCCGCCTGACGACAGCAGGCCAGGGCTGCCCGGAATGCCGGTCTCGAGGTACCTCGCGATCATCACCGAATGCTCGATGAAATGCCATCCCGCGAGCGGCGTGACCGCGATGAGCCAGGGGTTCGTCGGGAAACGCGGCAGGAGCGCGAGCAGCGTCACGAGCACGAGTGCGTTCCATCCGAAGTGGACCCACTCGATGTTGAGCTGCCCGACGATCCCCTGAGCCGCGTCACCCGAAAGATGCAGCACGTGGATCTGGATCATCTGGGCAATGTGCTCGAGGAGATGAGCGGTCTGCGTCAGGGCGAGGAAGCCGAGAAGCGCGATCCAGGGTGTCGCGACGAGCCGGTGGGGATACCCCGCCGCGCGCGCCGCCATCGCTAGTCGACGACTCCCGCGAACCGGCGGACGAGCTCGATGATGTCGTCCGAGAGCCGGCGCACCTCGCGCACCGCGTCGGTCATCGTGGCGACCTCGATGCGGCCGCCGCGCAACACCGGCAGGACACCGGAACGGCCCGCGTCGACGAGGTCGGCCGCCGCATTTCCGAACCGTGTGGCG
>Ga0209472_1000356_pt1 | contig 27957 bp, 29 predicted proteins | sample GraSoiAngelo_130_FD_185887 | JGI IMG/M metagenome (GOLD analysis project Ga0209472, IMG submission 185887) | Grasslands soil microbial communities from the Angelo Coastal Reserve, California, USA - 14_0929_02_20cm (SPAdes) (version 2) | ecosystem: Environmental > Terrestrial > Soil > Grasslands ... | reverse complement strand
GCTCGCGGACGAGCTCGCTTGCACTCGCCGATCGCCGGTGCGCGAGCTCGTACAGGACGCGCACCTCGGTCAGAGAGAACGGACTCCGCAGGTAGCCCTCGTCGAGCACCCCGATGCGGCTCGTGTACAGGCGGTTGAACTCGCGCACCGCCGCAACGCGCCGGGCCAGCGTACTTTCCACATGGCGAGGATAGTTGACTCCGTCAACTATTTCCGACGGCGCAACACCGCCCGGTCGTGCGAGAAGTGAATGCGGTCGGCGTTGAACTCCCGCAGGCGCTCGATGCTCGCGTCGGCAGGCCCGGTCGCGAACGAGCGCGCGTCCTGGGCCGCCTGCCCCACGATGAGCACGAGCCCGTCTCCGGTCCGCACCGTCACCGACTGGTGGCCGGGCGTGTGACCGGGCGTCGCGAGGACGCTCACGCCCTCAACGATCTCGCGATCGCCTTCGACCGCCTCGTAGCGGGCGTCAGGAAAGTCGACCCATTCGACCACCGTGTGCCCTTCGCGCAGGGCGAGGTCCAGCTCGGCCTGCTGGACGTGGATCGGAACGCCCGGGAACGCCCGGTTCTGTCCGCAGTGGTCGAAATGCAAGTGGCTGTTGACGACCGCGAGCACCGTACTGGGGTCGAGCTTCGCTGCGGCGAGCGCTTCGCGGATATCGCGGACGCGCGGCCGGTAGTTCTCCTTGACCCAGGCGTTGCCTTCACCGACGCCCGTGTCGACGAGGACGATCCCGTCGGGATGGCGGATCGCGAACGCGAGGACCAGGCCGTCCTGCCCGGCGAGTGGATGCGACTCCGGATATGTGACGTCGGCGAGATGAAGAGGGACGACGTCCTCGGGTGTCATGAGCGCTTCATCGTGGACCGGCCGCCGTCGATCCGCCTGGAAGTCTCTTTGGCTACAGAACCGCTCGTATGAGCGGACAGCGGGCATCTCACGGGGGGATGAGACGTTACGTTTTACGGACATGGTTCGGTCGCGGCGTGCCTCCAGCGCCAATGTGTGGCTGGCCCTCGGCATCGTCTATGTCGTCTGGGGCTCGACCTACCTCGCCATCGCGATCGCGGTCCAGACGCTCCCGCCGCTCTTCTACTCGGGGGTCCGCTTCGCGATTGCGGGCCTGATCCTTGCCGGATGGCTGGCACTACGAGGTGTCGACCTACGCATCTCACGGCGCGAGCTGGGCGGGGCCGCGGCGGTTGGCATGCTCATGCTCGCCGGCGGCAACGGCCTGGTGAGTCTCGCCGAGCGCACGGTGCCTTCAGGGGTAGCTGCTCTGATCGTCGCCTCGATCCCTCTCTGGATCGTGGTCTACCGGATGATCGCGGGCGAACGCGTCGGCCGCGACCTGCTTGCGGGAGTTCTGCTCGGCCTGGTCGGGGTCGCCGTTCTTGTCGTGCCCGGCGGCCTCAATGGAACGGTCGATCCGGTCGGCGCGCTGATGCTGTTCGGCGCGACGCTGTCGTGGGCGCTCGGAACTTTCCTCTCGCCGCGTGTTGAGACGCCGCGCAACGCTCTTGTCTCGACGGCCTACCAGATGCTCGCGGGAGGCGTCGTCCTCGTCGTGGCCGCTGTTGGCAACGGTGAGGTCGCGCAGCTGGAGCCCGCGACCTTTTCTGCGCGATCGCTCATCGCGTTCGCGTATCTCGTCGTCTTCGGCTCGCTGGTCGCGTACACCGCGTACACCTGGCTCCTGCAGAACGCCTCCGTGTCTCTCGTGTCGACATACGCGTTCGTAAATCCGGTCGTTGCTGTCGTACTGGGTGCCCTGATCCTCAGCGAGCCGATCACGCCGACCATCGTGGTCGGCGCCGCGGTCATCGTCGTAGCGGTCGCGTTCATCGTCTTCCGCCAGAACGCCGCGCGACGCGCCGAGCGCATCGCGCCAACCGCGGAGGCCGCGGACTAACAAAGAGACCGCGTCGCGCCAGCGAAACGGTACTCGTGCGTTATACCCGCTGGATGCGTTCACTCCGCTACGCGTTCACGGGTCTCTTGGTCTTGACGTTGGTTTCGATCCGCGCGGATACGTGGCCCTGGCCTCCCGCGGGCGGGGAGGCGCGGCACAGCACCGGCATCGTTCTCCTCGGTCCGATCGACTTCGACGCCATCCGCAACGCCGAACCATTCGAGGGCCCGCTCAGAAAGGCGTGGAGCGACTCCTTCACGCTGGCGGAGGAGGTGGAGCCCGACCTCCTCGGCTACCCGTGGCCGGACCGGCAGGCCGGTGAGCTCGTCGTATCGGTCGCGGACCCAAGAGGTCTGGACGTAGTTCAGACGTGGGTGCGGTTGGGATTGCAGGTCGCATCGCCGAAACCTGGCGGCCCCTTCACCATCGATCTACCGCGGCCAGAGGTTCCCGTTCGGATCGTCTCGGTGCACCACTCGATCCGGGGGCTCGAGCGGATCATGGATGGCGTGACCGACCTCATTCGAGCCGGGGTCCCGGGCGCCGATCGCATCTACAGCATGGGTGCGGACTACGAGCACGACCGCGTGATCATCGTGACGGATCGCCTGAACGACCAGCTCCTGGAGGCGGTCGCCGCGCGGTTCGGTGTCGACGTGATCGCTGTCCGGGTGGATCCCCGAGCGACGCCGATGCACCTGGTCTAGCCGGCGAGACGCCCCAGCTCTTCCTCGTTCAACAATCGATCGCTGATCTTCGCCGCAGCCAGGATCCGGTCGACTCGTTCCCGTGTCGCCTCGATGCCGCGCGACTCGAGCCAGTACACGACGTTCGACTCTCCGCTCATCGGTCCGACCTCGATACGCTGCTCCCGGCCGAGCACCGAGGCGGGGACGGCGCTGTACACGCGGTCGGCGAGTGCCCGGTCGCCCTTGCGAAGCGCCTTGATCACGGCGGCCGCGTGCACGCCGGTGCCGGTGCGGAAGGCATCGGAGCCCATCGCGGGGTAGTTCGGCGGGATCGGAATGCCGCAGTGCTCGGCGACGAGCGCGGTGTATTCGACGAGCGGCTTGAGATCGCGGTCGATGAGCCCCCAGAGCTGCAGGTTCACCAGGAGCTGATCCATCGACGAATTGCCGACCCGCTCGCCGATGCCCAGGGCACACCCGTGCACGCGGTCCGCGAGCGCGGTAGCCGTGAGCGCGTTGATCGTTCCGAGTCCGCGGTCGTTGTGTCCGTGGAAGTCGACCTTCACCGCGCGGCCGCGCACGATCTCGTCGCGCACGAACGTGAGGAGGTTCCGCACGCCCTCGGGTGTGGCGTGCCCGCACGTGTCCGAGACGCAGATCCGCTTCGCGCCCGCGGCGATCGCCGTCTCGTAGAGCTTCTGGAGCGTCTCAGGGTCGGCGCGCGTCGTGTCTTCGGTGACGAACATCACCGGCAGACCAGCTTTGACGAGCGTCGCGACGCTCGTCTCCACGCTCTTCAGCATCGCATCGATCTTCCAGTCCTCCGCGAAGCGGCGGATCGGCGACGAGCCGATGAACGTGCAGCTTTCGATCGGAATACCCGCTTCGGTCGAGGCCTCGATCGCCGCGCGCACGTCGTCGGGGTGCGTGCGGATGGCGACGTTCGGACGCAGCCGCTTGAGCTTCGTCGTCTCCTTCGCGAGTGCGACGATCGCCCCGCGGGCCTGGGGCGACGCGCCGGGAAGACCGATGTCGGCGCTGTCGATCCCGAGCGCGTCCATGAGATGGAGGAGGCGCTTCTTGATCTCGAGCGGCGGGTTGCGGATCGAAGGACCCTGCAGACCGTCGCGCAGCGTCTCGTCGTCGAGCTCGACGGCGCGATAGTCCGCGCTCGCGGCGCGTCCATCGCGATTCCAGTCGTAGATCAGCTTGTCGAGCTCGGTCTCCACGCGACGTATGGTGCCTTAGCCGCGCGGGCGATCGGGCGCGGTCGGATCACGAGGACGCACCATGCGACCAGGAGCGCGACGAGCGCCGCGGTCTGCCCGAGCGCGACGAGTGCGACGACCATCTCGCTCCGCGCCAGGTCGGCGAAGGGAAGTCGGATCGAGGCGATCTGAGCCCCGAGCCCGCTGAATCCCGCGCCGCCGCGGATGACACCGGGTCCGCCTCCGCGTCCGAAACCTGCGACGCCGGCACCCACCGAAAGGGGCGCTCCGAGGATCGCATGGAGGTTGACCGCGTTCAGCAGGCCGACGATGAGGTAGCCGGCCGACGCAGCGACGAATTCCGCCGCGAGGAGCGCACCCGCGGTGAAGAAGGGGAATAGGTAGCGCTCGTGCACCCGGGTCGGCACCGCGTAGAACGCGAACGCGACGATCGCGAACCCGAGAAGTATTGGCACTCGGCCGTCACGCAGGAGCAGACCTCCCGCGACGACGAGCCCCACCGCGGCGAGCGCCGATGCTCCAAGGATGAACGCGGTGGTACCGCCGACCGCGAGCGAATCCGCTGTCCACGAGCCGCCCGACCCGCCGATGATCTGCGCGAGCGGCGTCGCTCCGACGAGCGCCCAGATGTTGAAGGCGTCCGCGGTGAGCACGCTGTATCGGTCGGCGTCGCTATGGAAGAGACGCAGAAGCCCGGCGACCCCGCCGATGTCGAACGGCACGAGCGGCAGCATCAGAGCGGCGGCGCCCGCGAACGCAGAGGTGAGAAGACGCCATCGCGAGCCCCCCAGGATCAGATGCCGGCGCACGAGGACCGGGAGCACGATCACGAGGCCGATCGCCTCCTGCGGCTTGACGAGGATCGCGAGCACGGCGAGAGCGATCGCGGCTTCGCTCTGCCGCTCGATGAGCAGGACGAGCGACGTGATGAGCAGGAGCGCTCCGACCGCGTCGACCTGACCCCACAGCGCGGAGTCGTACCAGGTCACCGGGATGAAGAGGTACAGCGCCGCGGCACCCAGACCTGCGCGCTCGCCAAGCCAGCGCCGTCCGGCCGAGTACAGGACGGCGGCGATGCCGAGGTCGGCGAGGATCGCCGGCACTTTCAAAAGGAGTGGGAGCGCCGATGCCGAGGCGTTGCCGAGCAGCCAGAGGACGTACATGTAGCCCGGTGGGTAATCGGCGCCGCTCGCGGTCGCGTAGAACGCGCCCGGCCCGACGCGCGCGAGGGTCGTGGCCCATCCCGCGAAAAGCTGCATGTCGGTAGAGAAGCCCTGCTTCGGGAAGACAACGAACGCCAGCACAACGCGAAGCAGCAAGCCGGCCGAAAGGATCGCGATAAATCGCGAGTGCTTCGCGAGCGCAGTCACTTCGCCGCGGCGAGGTCGTAGAGCGTGCCAAAGCCGCCGGAGATGTTGACCACGGTCCCGTTCGCGGCGACCCAGCTCGTGATGCTCGACGACCCGCCTCCGCCGAAGCCGCCGCCCGGCCCGCCGCCACCGATGAGGATGTAGCGGAGCTGACCAGTGCGCACGTACTCCTGGAGCTGCGCGAGCGTCGGCGCTGGATCCGACCCGGAGAAGCCACCCATCGCCATGACCGCTTCGCCGGACGCGAGCTCGATCGATCCCGCTTCCTGCGCGCCGTTGACTGCGACGATCCATGTCGCGTTGCCCTTGTTCGCGACGAGGTAATCGACGAGCGAGGTCGAGGTCACGGAGGCTTGGCCAGGACCGCCGCCGCGAACGATGGCTCCGTCCCCGCCTCGGCCGAAGCCGTCAGCGCCACCGAACGTGCCGGCAGCGGTCGGACCCGCGCTCGGGATGGCGCCGTTGTTCACGGATGCGACCGTGTCGAGCGAATACGCGATCGGACCAGCGAGGATCGCCGCGAGGGCGACGACCGCCGCGGCGAGGGGCGCGCGGCCGAGGCCGACGCGGGCGGGCACGATCAGGATCGCGGCGGCGACGAACGCGGCGACGAGCGCGAGGGTCCCGAGACCGGTCGCGAAGGTCGGAGTCGTCGCCAACAGGCGTGCGCCCCAGAACGCGGTGACGAGGACGGCGATGGCCAGGCCGATGCCGCCGAAGATCGAGCGAGACCGAAGCCGCCAGAGGTCCACCGTCCCGGCGCCGACGAGCGCGGCGATCGCGGGTGCGAGTGCCACGGTGTAGTAGGGATGGATGATCCCGGACATGTAGCTGAAGACGCCCGCCGTCACGAGGGACCAGCCGCCCCAGAGGAGATAGCCGGCGCGTGCGCGGTCCGTGCGCGATGCGCGCGCGTGGATGAGCAGGCCGGCGAGGAGCGCGACGACCGCGAACGGGATGAGCCAGCTGATCTGACCGACGAACTCGCTGTTGAAGAGGCGGAGGAGGCCGGGCGTGCCGCCGAATCCCGCACCACCACCTCCGTCGACGCCACCGCCACCACCGTCGATGCCGAAGCGGCCCCGGAGGAAGCCGAAGATGCGCGAGAGCCCGTCGTATCCGAGAAGGAGATCGAGCGCGGAGTTGTTCGTGCTCCCACCGATGTACGGACGGAGCGCGGCGGGAATCGAATCCACGATGACCACCCACCAGCCGCTCGCGACGATCGTCATTGCACCAGCGATGGCGAGCCCGGCGATGCGGCGGCGCAGCGATCCGCGCGCGGCGACGAGCCAGACCAGCGCGAATGCCGGCAGCACGAGATAGGCCTGCAGGTACTTGGTGAGGAACGCGAGACCGACGAGGGCACTCGCGAGGATCGCCCAGCGGAAGCGTCCATCCTCGAGACCGCGGACCACTGCCCACGCGGCGGATACGAGAAGGAGGGTCAGGAGCGCGTCGGGGTTGTTGAACCGGAACATGAGCACGGCGACCGGCGTGAGCGCCATGACCACGGCCGCGATGAGCCCCGCTACCGGCCCGAACGACCGGCGCACCGCCTGGAAGAGAACGACGACCGTTGCGACGCCGGCAAGCGCCTGCGGTGCAAGGATGCTGAGCGGGCTCAGGCCGAACAGCCTGACCGAGAGGCCCATGAGCATCGTCGAGAGCGGCGGCTTGTCGACGGTGATGAAGCTGCCGGCGTCGAACGATCCGAAGAACCACGCCTTCCAGCTCTCGGACGCGGCGAGCGCGGCCGCCGAGTAATAGGTGTTCGCGTAGCCGTTGATCGAGAGGTGCCAGAAGTACAGGAACGCCGCGAGCACGGTGACCGCGATCAGGGCGGGGCGTACCCACGCATCGGAGCGTGCGTCGGCGACGCCTTCGCGCGCGGCGGGAAACAGACGCGCCCGCGAGAGCGAGAGGGTACTCACTTCCCCGCCGTCTTCCGGGAGACGGTGAGACGCGCGCGGCGCTCGAACCACACGCGCAGGAGATAGAAGCGTGTGATGGTCGCGGCCGCATTCGCACCGGTGAGGAGTGCGATCTCGGCGAGGACGCTCGCATGAGGGGCGGTCACGTGCAGGAGCGCGATCGCGGCCGAGGTCATGGCGATCGCGACGCCGAGTGCACCCATGCCCGCGAGCTGGTCCTGCCAGAAGCCGGTCCGCGCCCGCACGCCGAACGTGAGCCGGCGGTTCGCGGCGGTGTTGCCGACCGAGGTCGCGATGAGCGCGAGCACGTTAGAGATGGCGGGCGAAGCGAAGGCGCGAAGAAGCGCGTAGACGATCGCATACGCGATCGTGCTCGCGATGCCGATGCTCGCGAACGTGAGTACCTGGCGCGACAGCGCCAGGGCAACGCCGCCGAAGCGCATCCGAAAGATTCCGCGGAGATCGTCCATCGCGGTCTTCGCGATATCGACCCGCGAATCAGGGTCGTCGGTCCAATCGACCGGAACCTCGTGGATGCGCATACCCGCGCGCTGCGCGAGGACGAGGAGCTCGGTGTCGAAGAACCACGCTTGGTCTTGCACGGCTGGGATGAGCCGGCGTGCCGCGACGGCAGTGATGGCCTTGAATCCGCACTGTGCGTCGCTGAACTGCGCGCCGAGGCCGATATGAAGCAAGAAGTTGTACGCACCCGAGATGAGCTCCCGCTTGGGGCCACGCCGCACACGGGCGCCGCGCGCGAGACGGCTTCCGATCGCGACGTCGCTGTGGCCTGACATGAGCGGCGCGACGAGTGGAAGGAGCGCGTCCAGGTCCGTCGACAGGTCGACGTCCATGTACGCGACGATCGCTGCTTCGCTCGAGAGCCAGGCTGTGCGAAGCGCGCGACCGCGGCCCTTGGCGTCGAGGTGGATCGCGCGCACATTCGGCAGCTCGGCCGCGAGGTACTCGGCGATCGGCCAGGTCGCGTCCGTCGACGCGTTGTCGACGATGGTGATCGTCGTCGGGAACGGAAACCGCGCTTCGAGGTATGCGTGCAGCCGTCGAACGCTCGGCACGAGGTCGCGCTCCTCGTTGTAGACCGGGATGACGATGTCGACGGTCTGCCTTTCCATGCCCTGAGCCTGCGATCTCGCCACGGGCGCGTCATGAAACCGGGGTGAGAAACCCCCCAGAAGTGCCTAAGGGTTGGTCTTAGCGCAGGGCCGGGCTTGTCCTAAGACCTACATACCGCAGGAGCGCGAGATCGCCCGCGTTGAATCCCGCGTGCTGCGACGGGCTGAACGCGTATGTGGTCGCGACACCCGTGAACGTCCCTGACTGAAGCCGGTCGCGGACGTCGGAGGGAGCGGTGCCGCCGTCCGCTGCGCTTGCGAGGAGCCCGAGCGCGTCGTACGCGGAAGCGGCCAGGCTCGTGGGCGGGCCGGTGCGGTCGGTGTATGACTGAACGAAGGCGGCGCGGGCCGCGCCGCTGGTGCCCGACGACGACGCCGCGATCCAGCGTGAGCCGGGCCAGACCACGAGTGCGGCCGCCTCGTGAAGATCGGCGATGTCAGAAAAGTCACAGAGATATGAGAGGTAGAGGCTCGTTCCCACGGTCACGGTCCGTGCCGCTTCGACGTAGCTCCGCGGCGTTCCCGCGAGGAACACGATCGGCGTCGTCACGAGGAGCGGTCGAAGCTTCTGCGTGGCGTCAGTGGGCGTGACCGTGATCACGTTCGCGGTGACGCGACGCCGAGCCAGCTCGTTCGTCAGCGCGATCCGTTCGCCGATCGCCGTCGTCGATTCATCGCTGACGACGAGATCAGTGCTGAGCACCGATCGGAGGGTGGCATCGTCGAGGACTGAGCGCGCGAGCTGCGCGGGCGTGGGCGCAAGCGCGAAGGCCCAGCCGCCCCCGCCCCGTGTCGCGGGCTCGGGGATCGGCAGAGTGAACAGCACGGGCACCCCGGTGAGCTGGACCGCGGCGACGAAGGCATCGTCGTAGTCGACGGAAACACCCACGACGATTGCATCGGCGCGGTCCTCGACGGCCGCACGCCGAAGCTCGAGCGCGGTCCTCGATGGACTGCTCGCGACGTCGACGATCTTCAGCTTCACGCGAGGCGTTGCCGTCGAGTGTTGATCGGCCCAGAGCTGTAGCGCATCTCGCTGCGGCCCGCCGTTCGGTGCGCGCGATCCTGAAAGGTCGAGCAGCGCGGTGACGTTTAGCGCGTTCGGGTCTCGGGTAGGCGCTGGGGTCGGACTCGCCGACGGATTCGCTGCTGTGCACGCGCCCAGGAGCAGGACGAGCGCGACAACGAGCGCCGCCGTGCTAGGCGCGCGTTCCATCCGGAAGCGGATTGTCCGCGGCGTACACGTGCGTCGCCGCGTCCTCAGGACGCGGATCCGGCTCGCTCTCGGCCTGCGCGATGGCTTTCTCGATCTCGTCGCCGAGAGACGCGCGCATCGCTTCGAGCTCCTGCTCGGTAACGCCGGCTGAAAGGAGATAGGCAAACGCGCGCTTGACCGGATCTTTCGCGCGCCACTCGTCGACTTCCTTCTTCGTGCGGTAGCGGCTGTCGTCGTCGTCGCTCGTGTGCGGCTGGTAGCGATAGCACTTGAGCTCGACGAGGCTCGGGCCACCTCCCGCGCGAGCACGGTCGGCCGCGATCTTGGTCTTCTCGTAGCTGTCGAGCACGTCCATCCCGTCGGCGACGTGGCCGGGCATCGCATACGCCGCCGCTTTTTCCGCGATGTCTTTCACCGCCGTCTGTCGCTCGAAGCGCGTCGAGATCGCGAGCAAGTTGTTCTCGATGACGAACACGACGGGGAGCTTATGCACTGACGCGAAATTCATGGCCTCGTGGAAGTCCCCTGTGCTGGTGGACGCGTCGCCGCCGAACGCGAACACGATGTAGGGCTCCTTCCGGAGCTTCAGCGCGAGCGCGAGCCCGACGGCGTGCGGAAACTCGGTACCGACGCACACCGAACGCGAGATGATGCGGTCCTTCGGCGAGCTGAACATGTTCAGCACCGCGCGCCCCGCGGAATTCGGATCGGTCGCTTTCGCGAACACGCTCCGGAACTCATCGAGCGCGCTGAAGCCGAGGACGAAGGCGACACCCATGTCGCGGTAGTACGGGACCGTCCAGTCCTTGCCGCGCTGGATGCACCACGCTGCGCCGATCTGCGCACCCTCGTGCCCGTCCGTGCCGGCGCCGAACGGCGTACGACCCATGCGGTTCAGCTGGAGGATCCGCTCGCTCACCATCCGGGTCATGAGGACGTAGCGGTACATGCCTTTCACGTCGTCGAGCGAAAGGCCGAGCGTCTCGTGACGGGTCGCGCTCCCCTTGCGCGTGGTGACCGCCATCAGAGACTCATGCTAACGGGCATCCCGCCATAGGAAACCCGCGAGCACGATGAGCCACACGCCGAGAATCATGCGCAGTGGAAGGTCGGGTGGCGACATCGGAATGCCGGTGAGCGCGTACGCCGCGACGAGGGCGAAGCACACGATCGCGAGTGCTGCGGTGAGCCATCCGAATGCGCGCGGCAGCACGCCCGTCTCGACCCACATCTTCCCGATCGTCCACCACCAGATCCCGCGCACGAAAAGCGCAGCGGGGATGAGGTCGATGTTTGCGGCGGCGCCCAGACCAAGCGTGACGACGCTTGCACCCGCGATCGTTGCGAGCACCGCGCCCGAGCGTCGCAGCGGCTCATGGCGAACATGGAGCGACGCGATGACCGGAAGGAGGAGCCCATAGCCGACCGCGCCGAGCGCGAAGTACCACGATGGATAGAACCCCGGTGCGAATAGAGGTGCGACGAAGTGGCAGACGCCGGCGACCGCCGCCCACGCCGCCGCTTTGCGGAGCGCGATCCGCTCGTAGGCGTCCACTACGACTGCATGAACGACGAGGGGTCATGAGCCCAGCTGTAGAGGACATCGGCGTCGATTCTCAGGAACGCGCCGTTCCGTGCGTGATGCAAGTCGCGCCACCACGTCGCGCGGACGATCTCTGCGAGCGCCGGGTAGTCCGCGCTCTCGCGGTGAATGAGCGCGCCCTTTCCGTGAATGATGATTGCCACGAGGTCGTCAACCCAGTGGGTCAGGCTGACTGCCGGATTTCGGACGATGTGGGCTACATGCCCTGAGTCGCCGGCGGTGGGAACGTAAAGATGCGCTTGCTCGAGTAGGACACCGACGGGGGCGACCCGGGGTTCACCATTCGCTGTCACAGTCGCGAGCGCGAAGGCCTTGCCACCTCCCCAGTACCGGACGAGCTTTTCCGCGGTCACCGCGTGCTCGGGGACCTGGAACGTGCGACGTAAGTGGGGACCACCTTTCGTCGCGCTCCGATCCAGCAACGATTGAAGCCGGGCCACGTCCGCCGCGGACTCATTCATGAGGCCGCTCCCGCGTTTTGATCAGGACTTGCGCTTCCCCTGGTCGTCGTACTCGTAGAAGCCCTTGCCGGTCTTCGTTCCGAGCTGGCCTGCGAGGAACATCCGCCGCAGCAATGGCGGCGGCGCCATGTACGCCTCCTTGAACTCGTCGAAGAAGACGCCCGCGACGTGGTAGTTGATGTCCACGCCGGTGTAGTCGATGAGCTCGAAGGGTCCCATCGGGTAACCGAGACCGAGCTTCACCGCGTTGTCGATGTCCTCCTTGGTCGCGACGCCGAGCTCGAGCATGCGGATGGCGCCGAGAAGGTAGGGAACCATCAGCCGGTTCACGATGAAGCCGGTCGTGTCCTTGCAGACCACGCCGGTCTTTCCGATCTTCCCGACGAAATCCCTGAGCGTGGCGACGGTCTCCTCGCTGGTCGTGATCGCTTTCACGATCTCGACCAGCTTCATGATCACCGGGGGATTGAAGAAGTGCAGACCGGCGAATCGATCGGGCCGGCGCGTCGCCGCGGCCATCTCGACGATCGTGAGGCTCGAGGTGTTCGAGCAGAAGATCGTCGCGGGCGGACAGACCGTGTCGAGCTCGGCGAAGAGCTTCTTCTTCGGGCCGATCTCCTCGACTATCGCCTCGATCACCAGATCGCGGTCCTTGAAGTCGGCGAGCGACGTCGTGCCCCGGAGGCGGCCGCGTGCCGCTTTGGCGTCCTCTTCGGTCGTGCGTCCGCTCTTTATCAGCCGAGCGAGCGAACCGTCGACCCGCTGGAAACCCTTATCCAGGAGCGATTGATCGACCTCGCGCACGACCGTGTCGAGTCCCGCCTGCGCGCAGATCTGCGCGATGCCCGAACCCATTTGCCCGAACCCGACCACGCCGATCCGCTGAATAGCCATCTCGCTTGCGACCTCCTGTGAGAGCGCGGTCAGCATATGACGGCCAAGCGGCCTAACATTTCGTCGTGGCTCCCCTCCCGTCAGCAGGCCGTGCCGTGCTGCGCGGTCCGGGCGAAACCGATATCGCGCTCACGGTGAACGGAGCGTCGGTGACGGTCCGGGCGGCGCCGCGGAGGACGCTTCTCGACACGCTGCGCGAGACCCTCGCGCTCACCGGAACGAAGAAGGTCTGTGACGAGGGAACGTGTGGCGCCTGCACCATCCTCGTGGACGGCCGACCCGTCTACTCGTGCATGACGCTCGCCGTCGCGTGCGAGGGGAAGGCTGTGGAGACCATCGAAGGGATCTCGAAGGATGGCGAGCTGCACCCGGTGCAGCGCGCCTTCATCGACGCGGATGCCTTCCAGTGCGGCTTTTGCACGCCGGGCCAGATCATGTCGATCGTCGCTCTTCTCCGGGAGAACGCTGCGCCGACCGAGGATGACGTGCGCCGCGCGGTCGCTGGGAACCTCTGCCGCTGCGGTGCGTACCCGAATATCGTCAAGGCCGGCGTGAGCGCCGGGAAGCGCAAATCTTGATGCCACGCGTCGTCAAGAGCCGCGAGGAGTTCGAGGGAGAGATCTTCGAGTCGCTCGTCCTCGTCGAGGGGAAGGATCTTCCTCTTCCGAGCGGCGTCGATTTCACCGAGATCGGGCGATCGCGCCGACGGGTGGACGGCTTGCAGCGTGTGACGGGCCGGGCGCGGTATACGCAGGACGTGTACTTGCCCGGCATGCTCTACGCGCGTGTGCTGCGGAGCCCGTATCCGCGCGCGCGCGTGCGCCGGATAGACACGAAGAAGGCTGAGAAGCTGCCGGGCGTACGAGCCGTCCTTCACCGCTTCAACGCGCCGAAGGCGGCGTTCCGCGGCGAGGAAACGATCTTCCGTGAAGAGGTCCGTTTCGTCGGCGACGAGGTCGCCGCCGTAGCCGCGGACGACGAGCAGACGGCGGTCGAGGCGCTCCGCCTCATCGAGGTCGACTACGAGCTCTTGCCGCACGTGGTCGATCTCCAGGAAGCCATCGGCGACATGGCGCCTCGCCTCGACACGGACGGGAACGTCGCCGAGGCCGCCACGCACAAGCGGGGCGACGCCAAGCGCGCCCTCAAAGAGGCTGAGTTCGTCGTCGACGCGACATACCGCACATCGACGCAGGTGCACAACTCGCTCGAGACCCACGGCGCCGTCGCCGCGTGGGACGGCGATCAGCTCACGGTCTACGAGTCGACCCAGCATACGTTCGGCGTGCGCCAGGGCCTCCGGACCGCGCTCAAGCTTCCGTACTCCAAGATCCGCGTGCTCTGCGATTACATGGGCGGCGGCTTCGGTTCAAAGGGCGGGGCGGGGAAGTACTCGATCATCGCTTCGCTCTTCTCGATGCAGCTGGTACGGCCAGTCCGCTGCGTCCTCACGCGCGAAGAGGAGAACATCGCCGCCGGAAACCGCTCCGCGACCTTGCAGCAGTTCCGGATCGGCGGCAAGGCCGGCCGAATCACGGCGATCGAGCACACCTCGTGGGCCAACGTGGGCCAGGGTCGGTGGGTCGCCAATCCCACCGGTCCGACGAACACGCTCTACGACATCGCGAATCTGTCCTCGAAGTCGTACAAGGTCGTCACCAACGCCGGATCGCTCGCCGCTTTTCGTGCGCCGGGCTACGTTGAAGGTACGTTCGCCCTCGAGTCGGCGGTGGACGAGCTCGCCGAGAAGATGGGGGTCGACCCGTTGACCCTTCGGCGCAAACACGCCGGCTCGCCGAAGGACCCGATGAGTGGGAAGAAATATTCGGACAAGCATCTCCTCGAGTGCTATCGCATCGGCGCCGCGGAGATCGGATGGCAGCGCCGCCGCTCCGGCGGGATCCGCGGTTCCGCCCCGCATCGACGCCGAGGGATCGGAATGGCCACGCAGATCTGGGGAGGAGGCGGCGGGCCACCCGCGTACGCGACGGTCCATGTGAATCCGGACGGAACCGTCGTTTTGACCGCCGGAACGCAGGACATCGGGACCGGAACGCGGACCGTCATCGCCCAGGTCTGCGCGGATGAGCTCGGCGTCGATCTTGACGCGATACAGGTCCGTATCGGCGACACCGATCATCCGTACGGTCCGATCTCGGCGGGGTCCGTCACCACCGCGTCGATGGGACCGGCTGTTCGCATCGCGGCCCGCGACGCTAAAGAGCAGCTGCTCGGCGCCGCGGCCGGAGTGCTGGAAACGCCGAAGGCCGAGCTGCGCTTGGAGGGTGGAGTGATCGTGAGCAAGGGAGCGCGAACGCCGCTGGGCGAGATCCTGAGCAAGGTGGAGAACAACACGGTCATCGGAAAGGGCGCCCGCCACCCGAACGACCCTGAGCTCTCTCAGCGGACATTCGGCGCTCATTTCGCGGAGGTCGAGGTCGACGTGCGTACCGGTGAGATCACCGTCGAGCACATCGTCGCCGTGCACGACATCGGACGTGTCGTGAATCCGACGACGGCGCGCTCGCAAGTCGAGGGCGGCGTCCTGCAGGCGCTCGGCTTTGCGCTCTCCGAGGAGCGCTTCGTCGACCGCGCGACGGGACGCGTGATGAACGCGAACCTCGAGAACTACAAAGTGCCCACGGTGAAGGACGTTCCCGCGAAGATCACGGTCAAATTCGTGGACCGCCCGGATCGCAGGGCGAACAACCTCGGCATCAAGGGACTCGGCGAGCCGCCGATCATCCCGACCGCGGCGGCGATCGCGAACGCGGTCGCGAACGCCACGGGAGCGCGCGTGCGGCACGCGCCTCTCACACGAGCGCGCGTGCTCGAGGCGCTCGCCATCGCCGAGGCACGGAGTTGAACGCGTTCTCGTACGCGCGCCCGCGCGCGCTCGCCGAAGCCCTCCGGATGTTGCGCAACGGCGCGATTGCGCTCGCCGGAGGCACGGACCTCGTCGGCCTCATGAAGGACGGTCTCGCCCGTCCGGCCTCGCTCGTCGACCTCACCGGTATCGAGGGCCTGCGGGGTTGGTCTCACGGGAAAGGTCGGGGTCTCCGCATCGGCGCGCTCACCCCCCTCGTCGAGCTCGAGACGAGCGATGCACTCGCGAAGACCATGCCGATCCTGCGCGAGTCGCTGCGGGACGCGGCGACGGTGCAGCTGCGCACGATGGGCACCGTCGGCGGGAACCTGCTGCAGCGGAATCGGTGCTGGTATTTCCGCGACGAGGGCACGGTCTGCTGGCTCAAGGGCGGCAGCCGCTGCTTCGCCATCGACGGTGAGAATCGCTACCACGCGATCATCGGTGCACAGGAGTGCGTGATCGTGTCGCCGTCCGATCTCGTGCCCGCGCTCCTCGCCTACGACGCGGAGATCGCGCTCACCAGCTCGCGCGGCACGCGGCAGATGAAGCTCGCCGATCTCTTCGTCGCGCCTCACGGACGAGAGCGGCGGGAGCACGCGCTCCGCCCGGGCGAGCTCATCACCGAAGTGCGCGTGCCTGAAGCCGCGCTCGCGCGACGCGGCACCTATCTGAAGGCGATGGATCGCAAGGCCTGGAGCTTCGCGCTCGTCTCCGTCGCGGCGGCGGCGAAGATCGAGCGCGGTGTGGCGCGTGACGTCCGCCTGATCATGGGTGGAGTGGCCCCAGTTCCCTGGCGCGTGAGCGCAGCCGAAAAGGCCCTCGAGGGAACGACTCTCGACGACGCCGCCTGCGCCGACGCGGCCGATCGTGTGCTCGCTGGCGCGACGCCGCTTCGCGACAACGGCTACAAGGTCACCCTCGCGCGCGAGCTGGTGCGACGGGCGCTACGCTCGCTCGTGGCGTGAACGCGGCCGTCGCCGAGCGCGGCCTTGTCGAGGCGATCGAATCGTCTCTCTTTCTCTATCCGGCGGTCCACGGTCTCGTGCAGGACCTCGGTATTCCGGGCCTCCGGGGTCGCATCACCAAGGTCTCGCATCCTCTCGCGAACCTCTGCGGCGACGCGCGCTTCTCCGAGCGCGAGAGCGAGGCGATGATCGAGAAGGTCCGGCAGCGTTACGGGGATCTGGCTTTCGGCTGGGTCACCGGGCCCTCGACGCGGCCGGCCGATCTGCCGCGGCGCATCGAGGATTCCGGGCTCACGCACGCCGACAGCCTCTCGGGGATGACGCTGACCGACCTCGGCACACCCATAGCGACGAATCCGGCCGTTCGCGTCGAGGAAACCTCGATGAAGGACGCTCTCGCGGAGACCGAGATGATGGCTCGCGCGTACGGGCTGCCGATCGAGGTGATGCGCGCCTTCAACGAGATCCTGGCTGCCGCCGCGGAGCGGATCAAATCGCGCGGCTATTTCGGTTATGTCGGCGGCGACGTGAGGCCGGTGGCGTGGAGCTTTCTCGCGTACCTGCCTGATTCACCGACGGTGCTTCTCGGCGGGGCGGCGACGCTCGAGGAGTACCGCGGCCACGGCCTCTACACCGCGCTCGTAGCGCGAAGGCTCGCCGATGCGCGGGCGGACGGGCGGACGGCGGCGATCATCCAAGCGGACCGTCGCACCTCGGCGCCCATCTGCGGGAAGCTCGGCTTCCGTGAGATCTGCGGGTTGGAGATCTTCGCCTCGGCCCACGAGTAGTGGAGCGGGCGGTTCTGGCCGCAGCGATCGATCGGAGCGCCGCACTCGCGATGCGGCTGCACATGATCGGTGACCCTCGCACCGAACGTCGGCACGGCCTGGCGGTGGCGCGACGCGCCGGTCTCGTCTGTCTTTCATCGACCACGATGCCCGACGACCTCTTCACGCGCGCTCTCGGCTACGGCACGTTCGCGCCCGCGACACAGCGGCAGATCGACGCGGCCCTCCGCCATTACACCGCGCTCCGACTACCGACGCGTTTCGAATTGATGCACGGTGCGGTCGGGCGCGCGGAGGTCCGACGGCTCGAGCGCAGCGGCTTTCGCGAAGAGAAAGGGGCCCGCCAGGTCCACGTCCTCGAGCTCGCCCGCGCGCCCCGACCCGGCGAGACTGGCGAGCTGCGGCTCGAGCGCGTGAAGCGGGCCGAGGCGGTGCGCTATGCCAAGCTCGCGTCGCGCGGTTTCGGATCCAAGGGTCCGATCGGGCTGCTGTTTGAGCGCGGGTGGATCCGGCAGCTTCGCTCGGGCCGCCACGCCACGGCGTTCATCGGTTATGCCGGTCGTGTCCAGGCCGCGACCGGCGTGCTCGTGATGGACGGATGGGCGGCGGGTCTCTATTCGGGCAGCGTGCTGCCGCGCTTCCGCGGCCGTGGCTTCCAGAACGCGATGATCCGCGCCCGAGTCCGCTACGGCTACGCCCGGGGGTTCAGACTCTTCTACGCGATGAGCGAACCGGAGCACGCATCGGCGCGGAACGTGCGCGATGAAGGATTCGAGACCCGGTTCGAGATCCGTCACTACGTTCGTGAGCCCGATTGATGCCCGCAGTTCATATGAGCACGTCGCTCCGCGTCTTCTGGCGTGTTCACAGGACGTTCATGCGCCTCACCGGCGGGCGCTTCGGCAAGGTCGGCCCGATGGACGCGCTACTCCTTACGACCAAAGGCCGCAAGACCGGCGAGCGGCGGGACGTCGCGCTCAATTACATCCGCGACGGTGACTCTCATGTCGTGGTTGCCTCGTACGCCGGCGAGGATCGCGATCCCGCCTGGTGGCGAAATCTGCGAGCGAATCCAGAAGCCGAGATACGCGTCGGCGGCAGACGAGTTCGGGTCCGTGCTCGCGAGGCCCAGGGATCGGAACGCGAGCGGCTCTGGGCGCGGTTGGTCGAGAATGACCCGGCGTACGCCGAATACCAGCAACGCACGACACGGCGCCTTCCCGTCGTGGTACTCGAACCGGTGGCTTAGATCGGCGCGAGCGACCGCTGGAACCGCGCGAGGTCGTAATCATCGGCGGCGACTTCGCGATCGAAGTCATCCGCGAACGGCGACCCGTCGATGAGCGGCGCGAAGTGCGCGGCGATCAAGGGCGGCAGCTCCGATGTGTCGCGAAAGTTCGTGGGGATATCCGCGAAATACTCAACGACGTTCGCATGGTCGCCCTGGCGTAGGAACGAGGCCGTGAGCCAGCCGCGGTACCGCGGATAGTTCTTGACCACGGCACTGCTGTCGGCGACGACTTTGCGCAGCCGTGCGAAGCCGCGGTCCTCCTCGGCGCGATACCGCGGGTGGTTCCAGCAGACGAAGTGGAACAGCTCGTGGCATGCGGAGAGCCGCACCTGGCGCAGGCCCTCGTACGTCTCAACGCCGGCCGCAAGCCAGATCTCGTTTCGATCCGGCCAGTACCCGCCCCCGCCGCGAGCGTCATACCGAAAGAAAGGACAGCGCGCGCCAAGCCCGCGCACCTCGGAGGGGAAGCCCTCGAGCGCGCGATCGATGAGGAGCGGTCCGGGCGTGACGTAGAGATAGGTCTCGGTGCGCCAGAGCTGCTCGCGGAGTCGTGCGAGCTCCGTCGGCCGAAGAGTGCGCTCGGCGAAGGCGAGCACGACATGTCCCATGGCATTGGGGACTGCGGCGCGCTTCAGCTCGCGGTGCGGCGCGGCCATCGCGCCGAGTATCAGCCGAGCCGGGCGACCAGGAGCGCGCGTTCAGCGGGATTCTCGGTGAGCTCCAGTGCGCGGAGGTCCGCGGCACGCGCGTCATCGGTCCGACCGAGCGCGCGAAGCAACTCGGCTCGGGTCGCGTGATACAGGTGGTAGCGGTCTAGCTCTTCGGCGAGCGGGAAGAGCTCGATGTACGCCTGCTCCGCGCCGCGCACATGCCAGAGCGCGATCGCGCGATTCAGCCGTACGACCGGCGAGTCGTTCAACTCCAGGAGCGCGTCGTATGACCGAAGGATGTCCGGCCATCGCGTCGCCTCCCAGCTCTTCGCGTCGGCGTGCGCGCCGGCGATGAGTGCCTGTAGCTGATACGGGCCCGGACGGCGCATCGTGAGGAACCGTCCGACGACCGAGAAGGTCTCGTCGATGCGCCGACGATCCCACTTCGTGCGGTCCTGATCCCGGAGCAGGATCATCCGGCCGTTCGCGTCAAACCTCGCCTCGGCTCGCGCGAGATGGAAGCGCATGAGCGCGACCAGGCCGAGCACCTCCGCTTCGTCGGGCATGAGTCCGGCGAGCAGGGACGTGAGCCATTCCGCTTCCTTCGCCAGGTCGCGATCGCTCGCGCCGCGCTCCCCGGTGGCGAGGTAACCCTCGTTGAACATGAGATAGAGAACGGCGAGGACTTCCTCCATCCGATCGGGAAGCGCCTCGCGGTCGGGCACGCGAAATGGGATCCGCGCGTCGACGATCTTCCGCTTTGCGCGGACGAGCCGTTGGGCGACGGTGGCCTCGGGCACGAGGAACGCGCGGGCGATCTCAGGAGTCGTAAGGCCGGCCACCGAGCGCAGCGTCAAGGCGACCTGCGCCTCGCGCGCGAGCGCGGGGTGGCAGCACGTGAAGATGAGCTCGAGACGCTCGTCGGGGAGTGCCGTGCTCGGCGTACTCATCGATGGCTCCTCCAGCTCCGCGAGCTTTTCCTGGTAGCGCTTCTCCCGCCGCAGCCGGTCGATGCCTTTGCGACGCGCCGTGGTCATGAGCCAGGCGCCGGGATTGTTCGGAATGCCTTCGCGAGGCCAGTGTTCGAGCGCGGAAACGAGCGCGTCTTGAACGCATTCCTCAGCGAGGTCGAAGTCGCCAAGCCGCTTGGTGAGCGCCGCGGTGAGCCGACCGGCCTCCTCGTGAAAGACCGCGGCCACCGCGTCGCTCGTGATCTCGGCGCTCAGTGCACGACGATCGGACGGACTTCGACCCCGCCCGGGAAAGCCTTGGCGATGCGGATCGCCTCGTCGAGATCGGGAACCTCGATCATCGCAAAGCCGCCCACGTGTTCCTTCGATTCGACGAACGGTCCGTCGGACACGCGCATCGTCCCATTCACGCGGCGCACCGTCGTTGCGGTCCGCGTCGGCTGCAGCTCCACGCCCCCTTTGAGGACGCCTTTTCGCTCGAGGTCCTCGGACCAACGCGTTATGTCCGCGTACACCTCCGCGACCTCGTCCTTCGAGCGGTCGCGGAAGGACTCGTCGTTGACGAACATCAACACATACGTCGCCATCTTCGTCTCCTAGGCCTCTCGGATCGGCCGGATCTCCACGCCGTAGCCCGGCCAGGTTTTTGCGAGTGCGACGGCTTCGTCCTTACTTGGCAGCTCGAAGATGGTGAAGCCGCCGACGGATTCCTTCGCTTCGATGAACGGGCCGTCGACCACTACCCGCTTGTCGCCGCGTGTTCGGATCGTCGTCGCCGTCCGCGTCGGCTGGAGCTCCGCGCCGCCGTCCGTGATCTTCGGCCCGTTCGTTTCGAACCACTTGAAGATGTCGGCGTAGACCTTCTGCTGCTCGGGTGTTGGCGAGCCTTGGTAGTCCACGCCGTCGTCGATGAAGAGAAATGCGTACTTCGCCATGTGCGGCCTCCCTTTGCCGTTCTCGTGGGTACGACGAACGGCCTCCCCAGAGATCGACAGCCACTAGAGGCTAGCGCCGGGACGGCGGCCAACCTCCGGCCGGGACCTCCGCCTTGCCGCGCTCCAGAGCGAGCAAGCGGCGCTTCGCGGCGAGGCCTCCCGCGTAGCCACCCAGGCTGCCGTCGGTCGCGACGATCCGATGGCAGGGAACGACGATCGGAATGGGGTTCGCGCCGAGCGCCGCCCCGGCGGCGCGAGAGGCCTGCTCGTTCCCGGCCTGGCGCGCGACGACCTTGTACGTTGTGAGCTCGCCGTACGGAACGCGTGCCGTCGCTGCGAGGATCCGCTGCTGGAACGGCGTGAGCGAGGCGAGGTCGACTTGCACCTCGAACGATCGGCGGCGCCCCGCGAAGTACTGGTCGAGCTCCGTGAGCACGCGATCGCACGCCCGCCGATCCGGAAGAACACCGGGGCCGTAGGTGTGCGTGATCCGGGCGAGCTCGCGCGGATCGGGTGTCGCGCCGTAATGGATGTTCACCACACCGCGCGGGCCGACCGCGATCCAGAGCGGACCGAGCGGAGAATCCATGACGTCATAGCCCACCGTGACCAGTCCTTCGCGCTTCGCGCGCGCGAGGAGATGCTCACGGGCCTCGTCGACAAGTGGCGCGAGCGCGTTCATCGCACGGCCTCCTTCACTTTCTTCATCGCTTCTGCGACGCGCGAGCGTGCCGCCTCTTCGCTACAGCCGAGCGTGTCCGCGACCTCCGCGTAGGAGCGACCCTCGACCTTGCGTAGGACGAACGCCGCGCGCTGCCCGGTCGGTAACGCCCGGACCGCAGTCGCGAGATCCGAGAGGGTCACGCCATCGCGTTCGGGCGCCGCGAGGCGCAGATCGTCGAGCGGAACGATGCGGCGCGCCCGTCGTACTCGATCGATCGCCTTGTTCGTCGCGATCTTGTAGAGCCAGGCTCGCTCGTTTCCGGCGCGAGGCGGGGGCCACCCGCGAAACGCCGCGAGGAACGTCTCCTGGTAGAGATCGTCGGCATCCGCCCGGCTGCCGGTGAGGCGCAACGCGTAGGCGAAGATCTCGCGCTCGTGGCGCTCCAAAAGCTCGCCAAAGGTCACCGTTCCGATCTCACGACGATAGAACGGCGGGCTCTCCTCAATGTGAGATGGCACGCGCCGTGCGCATGACAGGCCCATGGATAAAGCCAAGAAGCTCGAGCAGGAGCGCGACGAGGAGCAGGACGAAGGTCTCACCGAGAAACGCCGAGGCAGTCCACCGGCGGCAAGCGACCGTCCCGAAGGCACGCCGCCGCATCCACAGGACGTGAACGAGATCAGCGAACCGGGCTAACGGCGCAGCTCGAAGATGATCTCTCCGTCGACGATCTGACCCGTTCGCACGAAGCCGAGCTTGTCGTGGACCCGCAGGGAGGGTGCGTTGCTCGGTGTCGTCGATGAAACGAATCGGCTGATGCCGTGCTCGGTTGCGGCCCAGTTCATGAGCGCACGCGCGGTCTCGGTCGCATAGCCCTTCCGCCGATGATTTGCGAACACCGTCCAGCCAAGCTCCGCGGCGTTCGGGGTCGCGGTGTCGTTGACCCCGGGCGGCCCGTGGAAATTCACGTAGCCGATCATCACGCCGCCCTCGCGCAGCACGATCGCACGCAAGGACCAGGGCGCCCACGTCGGGTCGTTCGCGATCTGCTCGCGTCGATAGCGCACCAGCTTGAGCGCGCCGGCGTTGGGGTAGTCGGCCGGGATGCGATAGCCGGCAAGTTGCACGACCGCGGCGCGGTCGCCGGCGATGAGCGCATCGAGGAGCGGGATCGGCATGAGGATGAGGTCGAGCCGCTCGCTGCGTACGACGGCGTACGTCTTCGCGGCCGGAGCTATTCCCGTTGCTTTATGCCGAGCGTCCGCTCGAAGAGTTCGTCCGAGATTCGGAGGGGCCGGCCCGAACCGCCGTAGCGCTCGAGAGACAGCTCCGCGAGGACCGAGAGCGCGATCTCCGCGGGGGTACGGCCACCGAGATCGAGTCCCACCGGGGCATGGACCGCACGGATCCGTTCCTCCGGAATGCCCTCGCCGCGCAGCATCTGCGCGATCAGGATCGTCTTGCGTTTGCTCCCGAGGAGACCGATGTAGCGCGCGTCGGTTTTGACCGCCGCACGGAGGCAATGCGAGTCGAGCTTGTGGCCGCGCGTCGCGACGATGACGAAGGAGTTCCATCCGATCGGCATCGTCTCGAGCGCCTTGACCATGTCCATGTTCACGACCTCGCTCACGCCCGGGAACCGCTCGCGGTTCGCAAACTCGGGACGGTCGTCGATGACCGTGACGTCGTAGTCGAGCTGCACGCCGAGCTTCGCGATCGCGAGGCCGACGTGCCCGCCGCCCGCGATGACCAGGCGTGGTCGCGACATGACCGGTTCGACGAGGAGCTCGGTGTTCTCATCCAGGACGATGGAACGCGCCGTCCCCTGGCGGAGTGTTTCGATCGCCGCGGCTCGCGCCCGCGCGTCGAGCGCGTTGTCGCCGAGCGTCCCGCCCCCCTTCGCATCCGTCTCCACGAACAGCTTGCCCGCGGCGATCACGTCCTTCCCGCGCTTGCGCATGAGCGTCGCCACCGCCACGGGCTTGCCGCCCGCGGACGCTGCGAGGACATCGCCGAGCAGATCGCGTCCGGCGAAACGCAGCACGCGCTCGCCCGGCTCGATCGAGATCCACATCGTGCCGCCGCAGACGAGGCCGGTATCCCAGGCGAGGTCCTCGGTGAGCTCGTACTCGCGCAGTGAGGGCTCACCGGTCTCGATGACGTGCTTCGCTTCGACGAACGCGTCGCCCTCGACGCATCCGCCGCCGAGCGTGCCGACGAGGCGCCCAAGGTCGTCGACAAGGAGCTTCGCGCCGACGATCTGAGGAGTGCTCCCGGTCGTGCGAACGACCGTCGCGACCGCGAACCGCCGTCCCTCACGCTCAAGCTCCGCCATCCGAGCGAAGATTTCCCGCATGGAATCAGTATCCGCCTTCCGCCTGAGCCCTCCGGGAAATGCGCGTATCGGCGCCGTTCCGAGGGACTCACGTGCTCACGGGTCCCTCCCTCGGCCACGTAGGGCCTCGGGTCCCGTTGCGCGCGTGAGCCCCTCGTCCCGGCTTTCTTTCGCTCTGCCGCTTCGGCCCTCGTCGCGGCGGCTATTTGCCCTTGCTCTCCAAGTCTTCCTGTCGATCGACGTCTCTGATGACTCCCGGATCGTCGACGTCGACGTCCATCCGCATCTCTTCGTGCGCATGGATCACGTCATGAAGGGTCGCGCGGGAGGCGGCCGCGCGTATCTCGTCGCGCAGCGCCGCCGGCAGGGCCACCGGATGGCCTCGCTTTCCGCGATAGCGAGGCGAGACGATGGCGGGCTTGCGTTCGTACGCCGCGATCACCGCGCGAACCGTGTCGGGTGAGACGAACGGCATGTCTCCGGGCATCACGAGGATCGCGTCGCCCTGCGCCTGTGCGACGCCCTCCTGTATCGAGCTGAACATCCCGCGCGAGGGGTCCGGGTTCTCGACCGCACGCACTCGCGGGTCGAGCATGGCGTTGACGTCGCGCTCAAGCTCCACACGCGCGTCGCGTCCCACGACCACGATCACCTCGGCGACGCCGCCATCGAGAAGGGCGTCGATCGTGTGATCGAGGAGCGGTTCGCCGTCGATCGGCGTGAGCAGCTTTTTTCCGCCGAATCGCTCCGCGGATCCGGCCGCGGTGACGACGGCGACAGCGCGCACGCTAGGCCGGACGCAGCGAACGCAGCGCGCGCTCGGTGAACACCAGGGCCGCGCGCTTGCGCTGCGAGATGGTGCCGGACGTGTTGTCCATCGGACGGGCCGCTTTGTGAACGGCTTCTGCGGCGAGCGCGATGGTGACGTCATCGAGGCTCGTCCCTACGAGTGGCCGCGCCGCGTCCGCGACGAGCTGGGGCCGGGAGCCGAGGGCGGTGATCGCGATCCGCGCCTCGGACACTTTCGCGCCGTCCCAGCGGACGGCGGCGGCCACCGCCGCGATGGGGAAGTCGAACGAGCCCCGATCGCGCATCTTCAAATAGGTGCTCCGCCACCCGTCCGCCTCGGGCAGGGTGACGTCGGTGAGGACCTCGTCTTGGCGCAGGGCCATCGGCTGGATGCCGTCCTCCTGGTAGAGGTCGGCGAGCGGCACGTCGCGCCCACCCTCCGCATCCTCGAAGTGCACCGTCGCGCCGAGAACGAGGAGCGCCGGGACGGTGTCGGCGCTCGCCACCGCGAGGCAGCGCGGGCTCGACGTCGCGACGCGGCACACGACATCGGGGTTTGTCTTCATGCAGAAGCCTTCGGCCGTGCGCCAAAAGAGCGATTGGTCGTACCAGTTGCAGCGCGTGTCAAGACAGATGTTCCCGCCGATCGTGCCCATGTTCCGAAGCTGCGGCGTGCTGACGACCTCCGCGGCTTCGGCCAGCGCCGTCGATCGCTCGCGAATCCCGGGGTCCTGGGCGATCGCGGAGAGCGTCGTGCCGGCGCTGATGTCGAGATGACCGTTGCGCTGGATGCCAGAGGCGTCACGAACCCGCGCGAGCGAGATGAGCAGCTCGGGCGTGAATTGCCGCCGTTTCATGTTGGGGAAGAGGTCGGTGCCGCCCGCGACGAGCATCACCCGGAGCGTCGGGGTCCCGCGGCTCCGATCGAGCGCACCGGCGCCGTTCTCGGCGAGCAGCTGCGCCGCCTCACCGTACGAGCGCGGCTCGAGCAGACGGAATCGGGGCAGCCGCAGCACTAGCTCACCGGCCGCTTGCGCTCGCGCGCATCTGTCGATGCGGTGAGCCGGCGGAGCGCTCGCTTCGGATCAGCTTTGCCGGCGTCAAGCCCGTCTGGTCCGATCCGCTTCTTGCGCTCGCCCCGCCGATCGCGTTTTCCGAGCGCAGTCAGGATCTTCTCCGCGGTGATCGGAGTCTCGTCGAAGCGCACGCCGATCGCGTCGTACACCGCGTTGGCGATGGCCGGGATCACGGGGTTCAGCGGTCCCTCTCCGGCCTCCTTCGCGCCGAACGGACCTTCGGCGTCGACGCTCTCGACCACGATCGCTTCCAGTACGGGTGTATCGAGCGAGGTTGGGATCTTGTAGTCGAGGAGCGACGGCTTCTTGTGCAGGCCGCCGCGGAAGACCTGCTCCTCGCCGATGATCTCGCCGTAGCCCATGTACGCCGAACCCTCGACCTGCCCCTCAACGTTCGCAGGATTGAGCGCGCGGCCGCAATCGTGCGCCGTCGTCACCTTGTCGACCGTGACCATGCCGGTGTCCATATCGACGGTCACCTCGGCGACCGCAGCCTGGTACGAATACGCGGGCGTCGGCCCGACCCCGGCGCCTTTGAAGGAGCCGCCGATCCCTTTGGGCGGCTTGTAGCTACCCGCCGCCACGAGCGTTCCATGTTTGGATTCAGCCAGGACCGCGGCGTCCGCGAACGTGATGAATTTCGCTGGATCGTCGCGGTCGTAGATGCGGCCATACGCGGTCAAAAGACGCTCCGCGGGGACCTCGAGCTTTTCGGCCGCGGCGGCGACGAGCAGCGCGCGGAGCTTCATGGCCGCGTCGCGGACCGCGTTCCCAGCCATGAACGTGACGCGACTCGAGTAGCTCCCGAGGTCCACCGGCGCGAGCGACGTGTCGCCCGAGACGACGTGGACATCGGCCGGCATGACGCCAAGCGCCTCGGCCGCGACCGACGCGAGCATGTTGTCGGAGCCCTGTCCGATCTCGGAGGTCCCGCACATGACGGTGACACCGCCGCCGCGATCGATGCGGATCTCCGCGCCCGAGTGGGGCATCTCGTTCCAATAGATCGGCAGCCCCGCGCCGGAGATGTATGCGCTCCCGGCGAGGCCGATGCCCTTGCCGGTGCCCAGCTGCCCGCGCCTCTCCGAGTAGCGCGTCGATCGTTGCAGGGCGTCCAGGCACTCGCCAAGACCCATCGAGGTGATGCGCAGGTCGTTCACGGTTCGGCTGTTCGCCGGCTGCAGGATCTTCTTTCGATACTCGAGCGGGTCGAGGTCGAGGTCTTCGGCGATCTTGTCGATCTGGCACTCGAAGCCGTAGCGCGGCTGCGTCGTGCCGTGCCCGCGTTTCGGACCGCATGGCGGCTTGTTCGTGTACACGCGGACGCCGTCGAATTTGTATGCGGGGATGCGATAGGTGACCGTCAGGAGTGCTCCGGTGTAGTAGGTGGTCGCGATCCCGTACGACGCGTATGCGCCACCGTCGAGCCAGCTCTGGTAGTGCACCGCCGTGATCTCGCCGTCCTTCTTCACGCCGGTCCGGATGCGCATCTTCACCGGATGCCGGCCGCGGTGCGCGTAGAAGACCTCCTCTCGGTCGAGCGTGATCTTCACCGGTCGCCGCGTGCGCATAGAAAGCAGCGCGGCCGCGAACTCGTGGCCGAAAGGATCGCTCTTGCCGCCGAACGCGCCGCCGTTCGGGGTCGCGATCACGCGGATGCGCGACCGGGGCAGGCCGAGCACCTTTTCGAGCTCGCGGTGCAGGTAGTGGGGGACCTGCGTCGCGGTCCAGAGCGTGAGCTTGTCGTCAGGGCCGTACGAGGCGACGGCGCTGTGCGACTCGATCGGTGCGTGCGTGTTGCCTTCGAAGAAGAACCAGTCGTCGCGCAGGTGGTCCGCCGCTCCGAAGCCCCCTTCGAGATCGCCGAACGAAAGGTGGACCTCCTTGAAGACGTTGGCGCGCTTGGCCTCGTCATGGATCTTCACGTCGTCCCGTTCGAGTGCCTCCTCGATCGTGAAGATCGGCTCGAGGTCCTCGTAGTCGACCTGGATGAGCGAGAGCGCATCGAACGCCGTGTCCTCATCGAACGCCGCCACGGCCGCGACGGGCTCGCCGACGTACCGAACGCGATCCACCGCGAGCGCGGTCTCGTCCTGAGTGGACGGCATGATCCCCATCTTCTCGGGCATGTCGGCACCGGTCACGACCGCCACGACCCCGGGGTGCGCGAGCGCGCGGCT
>Ga0209472_1000355_pt1 | contig 27999 bp, 28 predicted proteins | sample GraSoiAngelo_130_FD_185887 | JGI IMG/M metagenome (GOLD analysis project Ga0209472, IMG submission 185887) | Grasslands soil microbial communities from the Angelo Coastal Reserve, California, USA - 14_0929_02_20cm (SPAdes) (version 2) | ecosystem: Environmental > Terrestrial > Soil > Grasslands ... | reverse complement strand
CCCGTTCGATCGCCGTCTCCAGGAGACGGAGCTCGCCTATCTTTTTTCATCGGAACAGGCGCTGGCTTCGCTCGCCGAGAATTATGTTGGACAGCCGTTCTGATACGGCCGGCGAATCCAGGAGTGTTGCATTCGCTATGCGCCCCGGTGGCCTCTAGACGACGAGGTCCCGGTAAGCATGCCAGGTCGCATAGCCAAGCAGCGGCGCGACAAACACCATGCCGACCAGGAGGGTCACGAAACCCAGCACGGTGAGTGCCACGATGAGCACGGCCCACACGAGCATCGCCGGCAGGTTGAGCAGCGTCGCGCGCAGGCTCGCGCGGATGGCATCCGAAGCGCTGGCGTGCCGATCGATGATCGCCGGCACGGCCACGACCGACATCACGAAAACAATGCCCGCGAGCACGGCGCCGCATCCCACGTAGCCCAGGATCTGTGCCGCGTCCACCTCGGTTGATCCGCCCCACAGTGCGACCGCGAGGCTCGGCACCGAGGCATTGAGCACCGACTGCAGCAGGAACGCGGACAGGACAAACCACGAGAGCGCGATGAGCGCCAGCACGCCCCCGAAGTGCATGAGGCCGTCGGGGTTGCGCGTCAGTCCCTGCAGCGACTCATCAAAACCCAGCGACTCGTGCGCCGCGCGCCGCCGAGCGAGTTCGCACGGGCCGGTGGTCATCACGGGCCCGACCAGCAGATAGCCGGTCACGGCAGCTGCGGTGAGGTACAGATGAGTGCTGCCGAGCATCAGGAGAACAGCTCCCAGAATCGCGATGAGCGCTCCGTGAGCGAGGCCGGCCTGGCCGATCTGTTTCAGATCCTCCCAGCCGCGGCTCAGCCACTCGAGAGGCTGCCGCATGGGCACGCGCCGGATGTCGAGCTGCAGGCTCGCAGCTTTCCCTGCGCTGACGGACGTAGTCATGGACGCCTCCTGCCATGAGAGCGCGACGCGCCCGGGCCGAGCTTCAGTGCACGTCTGCATAGTACGCCTCCACCCGTGCGAGGGGGATGGTGGGTGCGGGCGGCACGCCGGTACACTGCGCGTGCACAGACGCCCCCGTAGCTCAGTGGATAGAGCGACCGCCTCCTAAGCGGTAGGTCGTCGGTTCAACTCCGGCCGGGGGCGCCAGACCCTTCTACAGGGCCGCCCAAGCGAGTCCATTGCAAATCGATGATCAGGGGAGGTCAACAGCTAGCACGCAGCCACTGGAGCCCGTTACGCTTGACGTAACGCGTACCTAACGGTAGGGTTCATGTGAATGATCGGTGGCTTCCGCGACAAGCGAACGCGCAGCTTTGCGGCGGGGCAGCGCGTCAAGGCTTTCGACGGTATCGCGCGCAAGCTCAGCGCGAAGCTCGATCAGTTGGATGCAGCGACTTCACTCCGCGATCTGGACCTTCCGGGTAATCGACTCGAGGCACTGAGGGGCGACCGCAAAGGTCAGTACAGCATCCGGGTGAACGATCAATGGCGAGTCTGCTTTGAATGGCCGAAAGGGGCGAAGGGTCCCGTGAATGTCGAAGTGGTTGATTATCACTAGAGGAAGGTTATGACGCGTGCTGCGATTCACCCTGGCGAGCACCTCGCCGAGCAGCTCGAGGCGCTCGGGATGAGCGCTGCAGCGTTGGCGCGGCAGCTGAAGGTGCCCACCAACCGGATCACCCATATCCTCAACGGTCAGCGTGCGATCACCGGAGACACGGCGCTGCGCCTGGGGCATTTCTTTGGTACAAGCGCTGAATTCTGGCTGAACCTTCAGAAGATCTACGAGCTCCGCGTTGCGGAGCGCGAAGTCGGAGCCGACGTCAAGAATCTGCCTCGCCTAGGTGATCGGGCTGCCTGACAGGCCTTTCAATTCAAGCCAGTAGGCGCGCCACGTCAACTCCGGCCGGGGGCGCCACCGCTCCCCATGCTGTAGCTCCAGTCAGCGCGGGGTCAAGCTCGGCGCGTGGCGCTGAGTTGCAGTGGAGTCCCTATCAGGTGCCAGCCGGAGGCGATTCCCCGGCGACGCAAACCCGGCCCCGACCGACGGCAAGCTCTTCGCCGCCATAGCGGCAGGCGGTGTCGGAGGGGTGGATATTATCATCACGACCGAGACCGGCTTGCCGTTACGCTCGACACGATGCAGCTCGCGGGAGAACACGTCTTCGAGGTAGCGGCGGTTGTACAGACCCCTGAGTCCGTCGCGCAGGGCCGGGAGCTGCACCGCCGGGCATCGGAATCGGAGGTATCACGCGAGCCTCGGTCTCAGACCGCGCATGTCGCGCGACGACACCGCGCCGAGCAGATGATGGTTCTCGTCCGTGATGGGCAGCGCTCGGAAATTGTAACGCTCGAAAAGCATCACGGCCTCCCGCAGCGTCGCATCCTTCGGCAGCGCGATCACGTGCTCGGTCATGATGTCCCGGAGGCTCTGCCCCGGCTCCGCGGCGACGATTTCCCGCAGATCGACCACCCCTTCGAGCGTGCCCGCGGCGTCGGTGACGTAGACATAGGTCACGACGTTCTTGCCGGTCGCAAGCTCGCGATAGCGATCGAGCACCTCTGCGGCCGGCGTCGTCGCCGGCAGTCTGATGAGCTCGGTCGACGCATACAGCAGAATCTGCTCGTCGTGCTGTCCGATGATGTGCTCGACCCTGGAGGACTTGTCCCGGTCAATCAGCTTCAGGATCGCGTCGGCCTCATCGCGGGGCAGAATGGCCAGAATGTCGGCGGCCTGCGCGGGGCTCATCTCGTTGATCAGCATCGCCGCGCGCTCCTTCTCTATGGCATGTATCAATTCCCGCTGTACCCGTGGTTCGACCTCTTCGAGCGTGTCGGATGCCTGTTCGGCGTCGAGCGCGTTGAACAGGGCCACGCGTTGACCGCCCTCGAGTTCCTCCAGAATGTCCGCCAGATCCACCGGATGGATCTCGCGCAAGTCCGCCTTCGGTACCTTGAGCTTGATGCTGCCGGCGAAGCTACCCAGCTGCGCGGGAAGCGGCTGCACGTAGAGCCAGGACACGCGGTCCTCCTTGTTGCGATCGGCCATGAGCTTTGCGAGCTTGTGGAGACCCAGCCGACGCAGGGCCCGGTAGCGGCTGAAGTCGACCTCGGCCGCGTACAACTTACCGTTCTGGAAGGCGAGCTTGACGTCGTAGACGACCTCGACCTCGTGGTCGTCCAGATCGAGAATCTTCTTGTCGAGTATGTGATCGTGCAGCAGGATCACGTTCTCCTGCGGCGCCCGCTCGAACTGCGCCAGCTCCTCCTCACCCAGGTCGAGCACGACCTCGTGATTGGAGATGAGGAGTACCTTGTCCCACGGAATCGTCAGCGCCGGGTGCCCATAGGGCCGCGCGACAGTCACGTGCGTGACCTCGGGAAGCTTTCCGGTCTCGACGATCGCCAGATCGCTCAGGCGCCCGATGCGATGCGTTTTCGCAAACACCCGCCGGCCGAGAATCTCACTCAGGAAGAATTCGGACTCAAGCACGGTCACCACGGCGTTAGCTCCCGCTCACCAGCAGGACGAACTTGTAGACCATCAAACCCACCAGCGCGAACAGGTACAGCCGCAGCGCCATCAGCGACAGCCGGACGGCAGAGGACATCTGGATGCGTGGCGCGCGGTAGCGGGAATTGATCTCGCGGATCCTGCCGATGAGACGGCGGAGGGCTTGCATGTGGCGATCGCCGGCTCTAGTGGATCAGGTTGGGAAACATCACGGTAATGCCGTACAGGGTCGACAGGATGACGATCAATACGACGATGCAGCCGCCGACGAGGTTCTGCGCCGGTGTGTTGCAGTATTCACCCACGGCGGTGCGGTCATTGAGCAACAGTATCAGGAACACCAGGGCCGCCGGCAGCAAGGTCACGGCGATCACCTGCACGAACAAGGTGATGAGCACCAGCGGTGCGTGCGGAATCAGAACCACCAGGCCGGCGGTGACGAGCATGAGGAAGTACGTGGCGTAGAACCAGGGCGCCTGGCGGATCCTGGTATTGAGCGAGTGTGCCCATCCGAAGATCTCGCCGAAGGCCCAGGAGCTCGCGAGCGAGATGCAGATTGCGCCCAGCAGGCCGGCATCGAACAGGCCGATGGCCAGGAAGGCTCCAACGTAACGGTCGGTCTTCATCAGCTCGGCGGCCGCCTGAGAGGCGCTGTCGATGTCGATGCCGGGAAGCACGGTTCCCGTCACGACCACGATGAAGACGGCGACGACCACGGTAACGATCGAGCCGAGCAATGTGTCGAAGCGACCCCACGGGATGTCCTTCTCGAGCATACCCTTGTCGACCACCGCGCTTTGCTGGAAGAACAGCATCCACGGAGCGATCGTGGTACCGATGTTGGCCATGAGGAAGAAGAACAGCTGGCCGTTGAAGCCGCCGGCCAGATTCGGAATCAGACCCTGGTGCACCACGTCCTGGACGGACGGGTGCACCAGAAAGGCACCCGGAATATAGATCAGGTTCAACACGCAGAACAGCAGCGCCAGCTTCTCGAACGTCCAATACCTGCCGTTCAGGACGATAACCGCCATCAGCACGGTGACCGCGACGACGGTGAGCCAGGGGGGCACGCCGAATACGGCGAGGGCCGCCGTCATGCCGACGAATTCGGTGACCAGCGTCAGCCAATTGACGATCATCAGGTCCAGCAGCGAGAACCAGCCCCAGAACGCTCCGAAACCATCGAATATGGCCTCCGCGTGGCCACGCTTGGTGACCGCGCCCAGGCGTACGGTCATCTCCTGGACGTAGTAGGCGACCGGGATGAGGATCAGCAGGAACCAGATCAGGCGGTAACCGTACTTCGCCCCGGTAGCGGCGTAGGTTGTGATGCCGCCCGCATCGTTATCCGCCACCATGACGACGATGCCCGGACCGGCGAGTACCAGGTAGAGTCGAACCGCCTTCCAGGCCTTCCGAAAGAGATAGTAGAGCTTCGAAAAGAAATTCACGCCGCCGCGCTCGCGTCAGACCACGCTTACGGGCCGCGGCGGCGATCGTGTGTCGCGGGCGGACGCCGCCGCCGGATGCTCACAAGCCCAGATCGCTCAGGCCGGGATGATCCTGGGGTCGCGGGCCGGGCGCGCTCCAGCGGTACTTGCGATCGGCCGCGGCGATGGGAAGGTCGTTGATGGAGGCGAAGCGCCGGCGCATCAGCCCGGCGGCGTCGAACTCCCAGTTCTCGTTGCCGTAGGAGCGGAACCAGTTTCCCGAATCGTCGTGCCACTCGTAGGCGAAACGCACCGCGATGCGGTTTTCGCCGCAGGCCCAGATTTCCTTGATGAGCCGGTAATCGAGCTCGCGGCTCCACTTGCGGCGCAGGAACTCCTGGATGGCCGCGCGCCCGTGCAGAAACTCGGCACGGTTGCGCCACAGCGAGTCCTCCGTGTACGCGAGCGATACACGCTGCGGATCGCGGCTGTTCCAGGCGTCCTCGGCCATCCGCACCTTGGCGACCGCGCTCGCCCACGTGAACGGCGGCTTGATGGGCGCGACCGCCGCCGGCGCGCCCGGTGTCCCGTCTGTCATGGCGTCTCCTCCGTCGGACGTGCGCTCAGGCGCACGACGCTGACCCCTGCGCCGGCGAGCGCCAGCAGCGCTGCCAGGCACAGTGCGAAGTTTGAACCTGCCGCGCCGTAGGCGCGAAACAAAATGGCGACGCCGGCAGCGCCCAGGGTCTGGCCGAGCAGGCGCGCCGCGCTCAGCATGCCGCCGGCGACGCCGCTGCGGGCGCGCGGCGCGGAGTTCATGATGGCGCGATTGTTGGGGGCCTGGAAGAAGCCGAAACCCGCCCCGCACAGCGCCATGCGCCACACGAATCCCGCGGGGGTGCTGCTCGCCGGCAGGAACGCGAGCAACATGAGCCCCGCGGCCACGGCCAGCAGCCCGAGTCCTCCGAGCATGCCCGCCGCATGGCGGTCCGCGAGCCTGCCGGCGAGTGGCGCGGCCACCGCCAGCGCCAGCGGCCAGGGCGTCATGAACAGGCCCGTGGCAACTGCACTGTGACCGAGGCGCTGGATCTCGAACGGCAGCGCGACCAGCGCCGCCATCTGCGCCATGAACGAGCACACCGATGTCGCCAGTGACAGGGAAAGGACGCGGATGCGCAGCAGGTCGAAGGGAATGAGCGGCGCGGCACGCGGCAACTCGTGCCGCGCCAGCAGCCATCCGAGCCCGCAGCCGCAGCCGATCTGCACGAGCGCGAGCGCCGTTGCGGCGTGATGCGCCAGGGACTGCAGCCCGCTCAGCAGCAGGCCAAACGTGCCGGCATAGAGCGCCGCGCCCGCAGGGTTCAGCGGGCGCCGTGTGCGCTCGGTCTCCGGAAGCGCACGGATCGCGATCAGGATGGTGATCACGCCCAGCGGCACATTGATGCCGAACAGCCAGCGCCACTGCGCCACGGCCAGCACCGCCGAAGCGATGGTGGGACCGAGGGCGGCGCAGGTGGCGACCACGAACGCGTTGATGCCGACGGCGCGCCCGAGGAGGCGCTGTGGGTAAGTGAAGCGCACCAGCGCACCGCTCACGCTCACGATGCCGGCGGCCCCCAGGCCCTGGACTAGGCGCGCGATACTGAGGACGAGCAGCGTGGGCGCCCACGCGCAGGCGAGCGAGGCGAGCGTGAACACTGCCAGCCCGGCCTGGGAGACGCGCCGGTAGCCCACGACCTCTCCGAGGGAGGAGAGCGGCAGCAGTACCACCAGGATCGCCAGCTGGTAGGCGTTGACGACCCAGATCGAGGCGGCGGACGTGGCGCCAAAGTCGCGCGCGATGGAGGGCAGCGCGATGTTGACGATGGTGCTGTCGAGCACCGACATCGCAATCGCGAGCAAGATGGCCGCGATAGCCCAGTAGCGGCGTGGCAGCGGCAGGCCGTCCGTTGGCGGGCCGGGGCTCGGGGGACTGACGCTGGGAGCGGACATCCGGCGTGATCATATAGAGGTGTGAGTGCGCAGGTGTCATAACGTGGCGCGCGGGACATGGCGCGCAGGTCGCGCACGCCGAAGGCGCTGCGGGATGTGAGCGGCGTCACGCTCTGCCGCAACCCGCTACACGCGGCGCGTCGCTACAATGTCGGCACTGACCGCTTCAGCACGCCATAAATAACAAGAACAGCCGTGAGCACCACCGGGCCGGGACCGCGGGAACACCGCCGCACTGATCGGCGCACGCACGTGCTGCGCGCGCTGTTGCACGGGAGCTTCAGGCCGCGGCGGCGCGGACCGCGGCGCGCCGATGAGAGCGGGCTCAGCGCCGTGGACTGGCATCATCCGCAATGGCTCGCGATCGGGATCCTCATCGTGGTGTTTTCCTGCACCGACGCGCTGCTGACACTGGCGCTCCTCGAGCGCGGCGCCTACGAAGCCAACCCGATGATGGCACCGCTGGTCGCGGGCTCGGCAGTTGCCTTCGCAGTGGTGAAGATCGCCCTCACGGCGGGCGGGGTCGTGGCGCTGACTCAGCTGGCGCGCCTGCGGGCCTTCGGCCGCGTCCGGGTGGGCGTGCTGCTGTACCTGGTGCTGGCGATCTATGGCGCGCTGATGGCCTACGAATTCGGGCTCCTGAACGCCCTCTAGAGGCGCCGCGGGCGCGTCTCCCCTCGCCGGCCGGCTTTTACGCTAAACTATTGGCCTGCCGGTCCTTTTTCCCCATGCTCGAACCAACACCCCTCTATGGCGGCAACGCCGCCTTTCTCGACGCGCTCTACGAGCAATACCTTCTCGACCCGGCGAGCGTAGACGAGCGCTGGCGGAAGTATTTCGCGCAGCTCGCGCCTGCGGGCGCCGAGCGGGCGCACGGACCGATCCGGGCGGAGATCGCGCGGCGCGCCGCGCGGGGACGGGCCGCGGCGATGCCGGCGGCCACGGCGGGGGCGAATGCCCAGCAGGCGGCGGTGTCGCGGCTGATTCAGGTGTGGATCAACCGCGGGCACCTGCTGGCGAGCATCGATCCCCTGGGGCTGTCCCAGCGCCCCAGGCCTCGGGTGCTGGAGCTGGATTACTTCGGCCTCACGCCGGCGGATCTCGATACCGAGTTCTTCACCGGCAGCCGCACGGACGCGGTGCCGAAGCGCATGAAGCTCAGGGACATCCTCGCACAGCTGCAGCACATTTACGCCGGCAACGTCGGCGCGGAGTTCGCGCACATGTCCGACTCCGAGGAGCGGCTGTGGCTGCAGGATGAGTTCCAGCAGGGGCGCCTCGAGCATCGCTTCAGTCCCGAAGAGCAGCGCAACATCCTCTGGCAACTCACGGCCGCCGAAGGCCTCGAGCGCTACCTGCACACCAAGTACGTCGGCCAGAAGCGCTTCTCGCTCGAAGGCGCGGATGCGTTCATTCCGCTGCTCGATGACCTCATACAGGGAGGCGGCGCCGCCGGCATCGAGGAAGTGGTCATCGGCATGGCGCACCGCGGCCGGCTGAACGTGCTGGTGAACCTGCTGGGCAAGTCGCCCGCGGCGTTGTTCTCGGAATTCGAGGGCGCCTACGACCCGGGCCGGCTCAAGGGCTCGGGAGACGTGAAGTACCACAAGGGCTTCTCGGCGGACCTGCGCACCGCGCACGGCAACGTGCACACGGCGCTGGCATTCAATCCCTCGCATCTGGAGGTCGTGGATCCGGTGGTGGAGGGCTCGGTGCGCGCGCGCCAGGAGCGCCGCGGTGATGTGCGCGCCGCGCGCGTACTGCCGCTGCTGGTGCACGGCGACGCCGCGTTCGCGGGCCAGGGCGTGGTGATGGAGACGCTGCAGCTGTCGCAGGCGCGCGGCTTTTTCACCGGCGGCACCGCGCACCTGATCATCAACAACCAGGTGGGTTTCACCACTTCGGAGCCCGCCGACCTGCGTTCCACCATGTACTGCAGCGACGTGGCCAAGATGCTGGAAGTGCCGATCTTCCACGTCAACGCCGACGACCCGGAAGCGGTGGTGTTCGTGGGGCGCCTGGCGCTCAAGTACCGCATGCGTTTCCGCAAGGACGTGGTGATCGACCTGGTGTGCTACCGCCGGCACGGCCATAACGAGGCCGACGAGCCGGCGGCCACGCAACCGGGCATGTACCGCGTGATCCGCCAGCATCCCACCGCGCGCCGCCTGTACGCCGACCGGCTCATCGCCGCGGGCGTGCTCACGGAGGCCGACGCAAAGGCGATGCTGGAGCAGTACCGCAGCGGACTCGACCAGGGACGCCCGCAGGCGCGTGCCTCGCTCGGCATGATCGGCAACAAGTACACGGTGGACTGGAGCGCCTACGGGCAGGTCGACTGGACCGAGCGGGTGCCCACGGCGGTGGAGCTGCCGCGGCTGCGCGCGCTCGGTGAGCGCATCACGGGTTATCCGCAGAACTTCAGCCTGCATCCGCGCGTCGCCCAGCTGATCGCCAACCGCAGGAAGATGCTGCAGGGCGAGCAGCCGCTCGACTGGGGGTGCGCCGAGACCCTCGCCTGCGCGACGCTGGTCGAGGAAGGCTTCGGCGTGCGTCTCACCGGGCAGGACAGCGGGCGGGGGACCTTCTTTCATCGGCACGCGGTGCTGCACGATCAGAACACCGACGCCACCTGGATTCCGCTGCAGCACATCGCCGACCCGCAGCCGCGCGTGCAGGTGATCGATTCGGTGCTGTCCGAAGAGGCGGTGATGGGCTTCGAGTACGGCTATGCCACCACCGAGCCGAACTCACTGGTGCTGTGGGAGGCGCAGTACGGCGACTTCGCCAACGGTGCCCAGGTCATCATCGATCAGTTCATCAGCTCCGGCGAGGCCAAGTGGGAGCGCTTCTGCGGACTGGTGCTGCTCCTGCCGCATGGTTACGAAGGGGCGGGGCCGGAGCACTCCTCGGCGCGCCTCGAGCGTTTCCTGCAGCTGTGCGCGGAAAACAACATGCAGGTGTGCGTGCCGTCGACGCCGGCGCAGATGTTCCACATGCTGCGGCGGCAGATGCGCCAGTCGTTCCGCAAGCCGCTCATCGTCATGACGCCCAAGAGTCTGCTGCGGCACGAGCTGTCGGTGTCGTCGCTGGAGGATCTCAGCCGTGGCGGTTTCGCGCGCGTGATCGGCGAGGTCGACGATGTACCGGCACAGCAGGTGCAGCGGGTCGTGTTTTGCAGCGGCAAGGTGTATTTCGATCTGCTGAAGGAGCGCCGCAGGGAGGTCCTGCGCGAGGTGGCCCTGGTGCGCATCGAGCAGCTCTATCCCTTCCCGAGCGACGAGTACCAGGCGATGCTCAACCGCTACCCCAACGCGCACGAGATCGTGTGGTGCCAGGAGGAACCGCAGAATCAGGGCGCCTGGTACCAGATCCGTCATCGGCTGCAGGAGCTGGTGCCGGGACGCCGACCGGTGTTGTACGCCGGCCGCGGGCCGTCCGCGGCGCCGGCGACGGGTATCCCCAAGATCCACGAAATCGAGCAGCAGACCCTGGTGGCCGCCGCGCTGCGCTCGACCACCACCGAGGAGTCCGCGCGCGAGACCACGCGTTTGACGGCCGCTGCGGCGGTGCCGACGCCGTCCGCGCCGTCTGCGGCGCCCGCGGCGCCCGTGCCGGTGACCCCCATGAGAAGGCGTTCATGACCACCGAAATCCGGGTTCCACAGCTGCCCGAGTCCATCGCCGACGCCACGCTCGTGGCGTGGCACAAGCAACCCGGGGATGCCATCGCCCGCGACGAGAATCTCGCCGATCTCGAGACCGACAAGGTGGTGCTGGAAGTTCCCGCGCCGGCCAACGGCGTGGTGCGCGAGCTGCGTGTGCCGAGCGGCACGGTGGTCACCAGCGGCCAGGTTCTCGCGCTCATCGAGGAGGGCGCCGCGGCGGCTGCGGCACCGAGGCCGGCCAAGCCAGCGCCGGCTGCCAAGCCAGCGCCGGCTGCCAAGGCACCACCGGCTGCCGACAGCGACGGCGGCAAGGATGCCGGCAAGTTGAGTCCCTCGGTACGGCGGCTGGTCGAGGAGAACCACCTCGACCCGTCCGCGATCCCCGCCTCGGGACGGGATGGCAGGCTGACCAAGTCGGACGTGGTGGGTTTTCTGGGGAAACAGCCGGTGCAAGCGCCGCCGGGGAGCGCGGGCGCAGCGCCGAGCGCTGCCGCCGCCCCGGCACCGGCGGCCCGTGCACCCGCACCGCGGCCGCCAGCAGCGGCCGGCGCGCGCGCCGAGCAGCGGGTGCCCATGACGCGCCTGCGCGCCCGGATTGCACAGCGTCTCGTCGAGGCGCAATCGACCCAGGCGCTGCTGACCACGTTCAACGAGGTGGACCTCGGCGCCACGCAGGAACTGCGCGCGCGCTACAAGGAACGCTTCGAGAAGGAGCACGGCGTGAAGCTCGGCTTCATGTCGTTCTTCGTGAAGGCCTCGATCGAGGCGCTGAAGAAGTTCCCGGTGGTGAACGCCTCCGTCGACGGCGGCGACATCATCTATCACGAGTACTACGACATCGGCGTCGCCGTCTCCACCGACCGCGGGCTGGTCGTGCCGATCGTGCGCGACGCCGACGCCAAGAGCTTCGCGGTGATCGAGCAGCAGGTGGCCGACTACGCCCGCAAGGCGCGCGAGGGCTCACTCGCCCTCGAGGATCTCACCGGCGGCACCTTCACGATCACCAACGGCGGCGTGTTCGGCTCGCTCATGTCGACGCCGATCGTCAACGCGCCGCAGAGCGCCATCCTCGGCATGCACAAGATCCAGGAGCGGCCGATGGTGGTCGGCGGGCAGATCGCCGCGCGGCCGATGATGTATCTGGCGGTGACCTACGATCACCGCATCATCGACGGCCGCGAAGCGGTCCAGTTCCTGGTCGCGATCAAGGAAGCACTGGAAGACCCGGGACGGATGCTGCTGGGGATCTGATCCGCACATGAAGAACAAAGCTGATGCCTTCGACGTCGTGGTCATCGGCGGCGGGCCGGCGGGCTATCCGGCCGCGATCCGCGCCGCGCAGAACCAGCTCAGCGTCGCCTGCATAGATGAGTGGAAGAACCGCGACGGCAGCGCCGCCTTCGGCGGCACCTGCCTGAACGCGGGCTGCATCCCGTCCAAGGCGCTGCTGGAGTCCACCGAGCTCTACCATCGCGTGCACGAGGAGTTCGCCGTGCACGGCATCAAGGTGTCGGGCGCGACGCTCGATCTGGCGCAGATGCAGAAGCGCAAGGGCGGCATCGTGCGCGGCATGACCCAGGGGATCCTCGCGCTGTTCAAGGCGGCCGGCGTCACCCCGCTCCAGGGACACGGCAGACTCCTCGCCGGGCGCCGCATTGAATTCATCGCGCATGACGGCAGCCGCCGCGAGCTGTCCGCGCGGCACGTGGTGCTCGCTTCGGGGTCCGCCCCGATCGAGTTGCGCTCCGCGCCGTTCGCGGCGCCGCACATCGTGGATTCCTGGGGGGCGCTCGACTTTGACGCCGTGCCCAAGCGCCTCGGCGTCATCGGCGCGGGTGTGATCGGACTGGAATTGGGGAGCGTGTGGCGGCGCCTCGGCGCCGAGGTGGTGATGCTGGAGGCGCTGCCGGATTTCCTGGCGTTCGCCGACCAGCAGCTCGCCAAGGAAGCGCTGCGGCACCTCAGGAAACTCGGGCTCGACATTCGCCTGGGCGCCAAGGTCACGGGCGCGGCGGTGGCGGGCGCGACGGTCGATGTCACCTACGAGGATGCGAAAGGCGCGCAGCGCCTTGCCGTCGAGCGGCTGGTGGTGGCGATCGGTCGCCGCCCCTACACCCAGGATCTGCTCGGGCCCGATACCGGCGTGCAGCTGGACGAGCGCGGCTTCATCAGCGTCGATCACGCCTGCCGCACGGGCGTGGAGGGCGTGTGGGCGATCGGGGACTGCGTACGCGGCCCGATGCTGGCGCACAAGGGCAAGGAGGAGGGCGTGATGGTCGCGGACCTGATCGCCGGCCGCTTCGGCGAGGTCAACTACAAGGTGATCCCCTCGGTCATCTATACCGCGCCGGAGATCGCCTGGGTCGGCCTCACCGAGGAACAGGTCAAGGCGAGCGGCCGCCAATACAAGACCGGCGTGTTCCCGTTCCTCGCCAGTGGCCGGGCGCGCGCCCTGGAGCAGGCCACCGGTTTCGCGAAGATCGTGGCCGCGCGCGACGACGACGAGATCCTGGGCGTGCACATCGTCGGTCCCATGGCCGGGGAGTTGATCGCGGAGGCGGTGCTGGCGATGGAGTACTCGGCCAGCAGCGAGGATCTGCAGCGCACCATCCACGCGCATCCGACGCTCGCCGAGGCGCTGCACGAGGCGGCGCTGGCCGCCGACAAGCGCTCCATCGACGCGATCAACCGTTGACGGCCCCGCCCTACAGCCGCCGTCGCGCCTCGATGACATTCGGCACGCCCGCGAGCCGCCGCAGCACGCGGGCGAACTGCTCGAGGTCATTGACCGCGACGCTGAGAGCGAAATACGCAATGCCCGAGTCGTGATCGGTGCTGGAAGTCACGGCGTCGATGCTGAGGCGCTCGAGCGCCAGCACGTCGGTCAGATCACGCAGCAGCCCGCGGCGATCGTAGGCGCTGATGGACAGCTCCACGTTGAGCCCGGCACTGTCGGCGCTGCTCCATTCGACTTTCAGCACGCGCTCGGGCTTGAGCGCGCTCATGCGCCGCAGGCTCGCACAGTCGCTGCGATGGACCGTGACGCCCCGGCCGAGGGTGACATAACCGGTGATCGGCTGCGGACGCAGCGGCGCACAGCAGCGCGCCAGCGTGGTCGGCAGATCGCCCACGCCCTCGATCTGCACCGGCGCCGCCCGGCGCCGCGTCGCGCCCGGACGCGGCGGGCGCTGCAGCGGCCGTGGCGGCTCGAACAGCCGGGTGGCGGCCTGCAGCAGCTGCGTAACGGTGATCTCGCCCTCGCCGAGCAGCTGATGCAGGTGATCGGTGTCGCGGGCCTTGAGCTCCTGCACCAGGGCGCTGAGCTGCTCGGGGCGCACGCCGATGCGCGAGAGCTCGCGTTCGGCGATGCGTAAGCCGGCGCTGCGGTTGTCGCCCACGTCCTGCTTGCGGAACCAGGCGCGCACCTTGCCGCGGTTGCGCGCCGAAATGAGGTAGCCCTGCTCGGGTGCCAGCCAGTCGCGGCTGGGGGCATCGTGCCTGCCGGTGATGATCTCGACGATCTCGCCATTGGCGAGCGCGTGTGTGAGGGGCACGATGCGCCCGTTCGCCTTGGCGCCGCGGCAGCGGTGGCCGAGCGAGGTGTGGACGCTATAGGCGAAATCGAGCGGTGTCGCGCCGCGCGGCAGGTCGAGCACCTCGCCTTTGGGCGTGAGCACGTAGACCCGGTCGGCGAACAGCTCGGTACGCATGCCCTCGATCAGGTCGCGATCCGCCTCGGCGCCGCCCGCGGCGCCGTCGTGCGGCTCCAGCAAGCGCCGCACCCATTCGATCTTGCGCTGGTATTGCGCATCGCGCGCACCACCCTCCTTGTAGGTCCAGTGCGCCGCTACGCCGAGCTCGGCGTGCTCGTGCATCTGCGGCGTACGGATCTGCACCTCGACGCTGCGCCCCTGCGGTCCGATCACGGCGGTGTGGATGGAGCGGTAGCCGTTGCCCTTGGGGGTAGCGATGTAGTCGTCGAACTCGCCTGGAATGTACGGCCACTGACCGTGGACGATGCCGAGCGCGCCGTAGCACTCGGGAACCGAAGCGACCACCACGCGCACGGCGCGCACGTCGAACAGCTGCTCGAAGGCCAGCTGCTTGCGCTGCATCTTGCGGTAGATGCTGTAGATGTGCTTGGGGCGCCCGTAGACCTCGGCCTCGATGCCCGCCGCGCGCAGGCGCGCGTGCAGCTGCGCGCACAGGGTCTCGATGTAGCGCTCGCGGTCGGCGCGCCGCTCGTTGAGCGCGGCGGCGACGCGGCGGTACTCCTGCGGCTCGAGGTAGCGGAACGCGAGATCCTCGAGCTCCCATTTCAACTGCCACACGCCCAGGCGGTTGGCGAGCGGAGCGTAGATGGCGCGCGCCTCGAGCGCGCGCCGCTCGCGCTCCGGGCCCGGCAGCTCGCGTGCGTGGCGCAGCGCGACCAGCTCCTCGGCGAGCCGCGCCAGCACCAGGCGCGGGTCGCTGACGACCGCGAGCAGCATCTTGCGCAGCGTTTCGGCCTGACGCGTGTTCAGGCCGAGCGCCGGCGACCAGTCACGGGGCAGTCCCAGAGTGCCCAGGCGCAGCAGTGCCGTGGCGATCTCGGTCGCGGGCCGGCCGACGATGCCGGCGGCCTCATCGGGCGTGAGGGCGGCCCGCGCGAGCAGCGGTCGTGCGAGCAGCGCGTGCGCGAGCTCGGTGCCTTCGGTGAGGGCGCCCATGATCTCGGCAGCTTCCGCGGCGCACGCCAGATCGGCCGGTGCGAGTGCGTTGGCCCGCTCGAGCGCCGCGCGTGCGCCGTTGATGGCGTCGCGGACCTGGGGCGGGCACAGTTGACTGGTTTCCACGGATAACGGTTCTTGGGCGAGCGGCGAGCGCGGAACGCGCCAGCGTGTCGTCCGCGAGGTTTACCGCTATCATACGCGACTGTTTTTCCAGGCGGTGCGCTCCGGCGGTGCCGCGTCGGGCAGCGTTACGCATGGCAGGGCACAGCAGGTGGGCTAACATCCGGCGCCGCGAGAGCGCCCTGGCACTGCGCCGTGACAAGCGCCTCGCACGCGCCGCGCCGCAAGGCTGTGAGACGGTGCGCTACGAAGGCTACGGCCCCGGTGGCGCGGCGGTCATGGTCGAGTGCGTCACCGACGATCGCCGCCAGGTGGGCGCGAAGGTGCGCCGCGCGTTCGTGCAACACGGCGGCCGGCTCGGGGCCGACGGCTCGGTGAGCTACCTGTTCAACACCGTGGGCCTCATGACCTACCCGCCGGGGACGGACGAGGAGCGGCTGATGCAGGTGGCGCTGGAGGCCGGCGCCGAGGACGTCGTGCCCAACGCCGACCACTCCGTCGAGGTACTGGCCGATCCCCTGGAGTTCGATACCGTGTGCGCCGTGCTCACGCATCACGGCTTCGCGCCTGCGACCGCGGAAGTCACGCAGCGCGCCGCGACGTCCCTGGAGCTGTCGGGCGAGACTGCGGTGTTGATGGTGCATCTGCTCGAGGCGCTCGAAGAGCTGGACGAGGTACGAGACGTTTACTCGAATGTCGAGATATCCGACGAGGTCCTGGCGCGCGTTTGAGCCCGCCGCCGCGCAGTTCAGCGCGGCGCTCAGTGTACGGGTGCTGGGGCTCGACCCCGGTTCGCGGCGCACCGGCTTTGGCGTGATCGAATGTCGCGGCAGTGAGCTCATTGCGGTCGCGCACGGCTGTCTCAACCTGGCCGCCGCGGCGCCCGCGGCACGCCTGCGCCTGATCTTCGAGGGTCTGCAGGGACTGATGTCCCAACACCGGCCGGCGGAGGTGGCGGTGGAGCGCGTGTTCGTCAGCCGCAACGCCGACAGCGCACTGAAACTGGGCCAGGCACGCGGCGCGGCGCTGTGCGCCGTGCCCGAGGGCGTGCCGGTGTTTGAATACGCGCCCCGCGCCATCAAGCTGGCGGTGGTGGGCTCCGGAGCCGCGCAGAAGTTCCAGGTGGCGCACATGATCCGCACGCTGCTGGCGCTGCCCGAACGCCCGGGCGCGGACGCCGCGGATGCGCTCGCGGTGGCCGTGTGCCATGCGCACGCGCGCCGGCTCGGCGCGCTGGCGCGGCAAAGCGACACGCGCTTGAGGCACGCCGGGCGATGATCGGCTCGCTGCGCGGCACTATCGCCTCCAAGACGCCCCCGCAACTCACGGTCGACGTCGGTGGGCTCGGTTACGAGCTGGAGGCACCCATGTCGACGTTCTTCCACCTGCCGGCGGTGGGCGAGGAAGTGCGTCTGCTTACGCACCTGGTGGTGCGCGAGGATGCGCACGTGCTGTACGCGTTTGCCACCGAGGACGAGCGGCGCCTGTTCCGCAGCCTGATCAAGGTGTCAGGCGTGGGACCGAAGATCGCGCTCGCGCTGCTGTCGGGCATCAGCGTCAGCGCCTTTGCCCAGTGCGTGCTCGATGAGGACATCGGCACGCTCACGCGCGTGCCGGGGGTAGGCCGCAAGACCGCCGAGCGATTGATCGTGGAAATGCGCGATCGCCTGGCGGCGCCCCAGGAGATGCCCGGTGCGCCGCTGGCGCCGGCAGCGAGCGCCGCGGGAGAGGCGTACGGCGCCCTGGTGGCGCTTGGCTACCGGCCGGCGGAGGCGGCGCGCTTGCTCAAAGCGGTCGGTCCCGGTACACATTCGACTGAGGAACTGATCCGCCGCGCCCTGCAGGGCGCGGCGCGGGAGTAGATGTCGTACCCATGACAGCCGAACGCATCATCAGTGGCACGGCGGCCGCCGACGAGGAGGCGGTCGAGCGGGCCATCCGGCCGCGCCGGCTCGAGGAGTACGTCGGCCAGTTGCCGGTGAAAACCCAGCTCGAGATCTTCATCCGCGCCGCCGGGCAGCGCGGCGAAGCGCTCGATCACGTGCTGATTTTCGGCCCTCCCGGCCTCGGCAAGACGACCCTCGCCCACATCATCGCGGCCGAGCTCGGCGTGAATCTGCGCCAGACCTCCGGCCCGGTGCTGGAGCGCCCGGGAGATCTCGCCGCGTTGCTCACCAACCTGCAGGCCCGCGATGTGCTGTTCGTCGATGAGATCCACCGCCTCACCCCGGTGGTCGAGGAGGTGCTGTACCCGGCGATGGAGGACTACCAGCTCGACATCATGATCGGCGAGGGGCCGGCGGCGCGCTCCATCAGGCTGAGCCTTCCCCCGTTCACGCTGGTGGGGGCGACCACGCGCGCGGGACTGCTCACCTCGCCGCTGCGCGACCGCTTCGGCATCGTGCAGCGGCTCGAGTTCTACGGGGTCGCGGACCTCGAGCGCATCGTGAAGCGCTCCGCGGCGATCCTGGGTGTAGCCATCGACGAAAGCGGCGCCCGGCGCATCGCACAGCGCTCGCGCGGCACGCCGCGCATCAGCAACCGCCTGCTGCGGCGGGTGCGCGATTACGCGCAGGTGCGCGCCGAGGGGCGCATCGACGAAGCGGTCGCCGACGCCGCGCTCGACCTGCTCGAGGTGGATCGTCTGGGGTTCGACACCCTGGACCGCAAGCTCCTCACGGCGATCATCGAGCGCTTCGACGGCGGCCCGGTCGGTATCGATAGTCTTGCCGCGGCGCTCGGCGAGGAGCGCGGCACGCTGGAAGACGTCACCGAGCCGTTCCTGATCCAGCAGGGATTTCTGGTGCGCACCGCGCGCGGGCGCATGGCCACGCGCGCTTCCTACCTGCATTTCGGTCTCAAGCCGCCCGAGCGGGGCGCCGCCACGCTGCCGCTGTTCGAGGATCCGCGATGAGCGTGTTCCGCTGGCCGGCGCGCGTCTACTGGGAGGACACCGACGGCGGCGGCATCGTCTATTACGCCAACTACCTGCGCTTCCTCGAGCGCGCGCGCAGCGAGTGGCTGCGCGCACGAGGACATTCGCAGCTGCAGCTCGCCCGTGATCGCGGCGTGGTGTTCACGGTGGTGAGTCTCGCGGTGGACTATCGGGCGCCGGCGCGGCTGGATGACGAGCTCGAGATCACCTGTGAGCCGCGCGCCGATGGGGCGGCGTCGCTGCGCTTCGCGCAGCGCATCTATCGCGCGCCGGCCGCCGGGTGCGCAGCGGAGCTGCTGCTGCTCGAAGCGAGCGTGCGGGTGGCGTGCGTTGATGTGCGCACCATGCGGCCGCAGCGCCTGCCGGAGTTCCTGGCGAGTGCCCTGGCCGCGGAGGCCCCCGGCAGTGGCTGAGCAGCTGTCGATCCTGCGCCTCATCGCCCAGGCGAGCGTGCCGGTGCAGATCGTCATCGGCATATTGCTGCTGGCCTCGCTCAGTTCCTGGTCGATCATATTCCGCAAGCGCCGCTACATCGGGCGCGCGCGCCGCGAAGCCGACCGGTTCGAGAACCGCTTCTGGTCGGGCGATGACCTGGCACAGCTGTACCGGGCGATCGAGTCGCGTGGCGGCGCGACCGGCATGGCCGGCATTTTCGAGTTCGGCTTCCGCGAATTTGCGCGCCAGCGTCAGAGCGCCAGCGGGGGCGAGCAGCTGCTCGAGAGCTCGCGGCGCGCGATGCGCGTCGCGCAGCTCAAGGAGATCGACCGGCTCGAGCACAGCCTCGCCACGCTCGCCACGGTCGGCAGCACCAGTCCATACGTCGGGCTGTTCGGCACCGTGTGGGGAATCATGAGCGCGTTCTCATCGCTCGGTAATGTCCAGCAGGCGACGCTCGCCATGGTGGCGCCGGGAATCTCCGAAGCCCTGGTGGCGACCGCCGTCGGATTGTTTGCGGCGATCCCCGCGGTGGTGGCCTACAACCGCTTCGCCGACCAGGTGACGCGCCTGGAGATGCGCTTCGATGCCTTCATCGAGGAGTTCTCCACCATTCTGCAGCGACACGCGACACGCGGCAGCGGCGCGGTCGCGACTTGAGGAGCGCTGGTCATGGCACAAACTTCGCGCGGGCGGCGGCTGATGGGTGAGATCAACGTCGTGCCGTACATCGACGTGATGCTGGTGCTGCTGATCATCTTCATGATCACCGCGCCGTTGCTCACCCAGGGTGTGAAGGTGGATCTGCCCAAAGCCGGTGCGGAACCTCTGGAGGCACAACGGCTCCAACCCCTGGTGTTGTCGGTGGATCGTGAGGGACGGCTGTATCTCAACATCGGCGGGGATCCGCAGGCGGCGCTCGATGAGGACACGGTGGCGGCGCGCGCCACCGCGGCGCTGCGCCGCAATCCGGACGTGCAGGTACTGGTGAAGGCCGACAGCGCGGTGGCCTACGGCCGCGTGGTACAGGCGATGGTCATTCTGCAGCGCGCCGGGGCGCGCAAGGTCGGCTTCATCACCGAGCCGCTGCCGGAACGTGCCCGGCGCGGGAGCTGATGCGCCTGCGGACGATGCAGCGAGCCAGTGATCGATGGGTTTCGATTGCGCTGTCGGTGCTGCTGCACGGAGCACTGCTGGCCGCGCTGGTGTACGGATGGTTGATGTTCCGGCGCCCGCCGCCGCCGGCCCCGACGCTGGCGATCGAGGCAACCGTGGTCGATGCGCGCGCCGTGAGAGGCGCGGTGAAGCCGCCGCCGCAACCCGCGCCGCCCGCCGCCCCGGCGCCGACCGAGCAGCCGCAGGAACCGCTCGGACCACCGCCACCGACGCCGGAGGAACGGGCGCGCCGCGAGCAGGAGCGGCAACAGGCGCAGGCCGCGGCGGCCGAAGAGCGCCGCGCCGCCGAGCAGAAGGCGGCGGAACTGCAGGCCGCTCAGGCGAAGCAGGCCGAGGAGCAGCGCAAGGCCGAGGAGCGCGCCGCGCAAAAACGTGCCGCCGCGGAACGGCAGAAGCAGGCGGAAGCGCAGGAGAGCAGCGAGAGCGTGGCGGACCTGCAGCGCAGTCTCGCGGTGGAGGAGCGTGCCAAGGTCGCGCGCTCGACAGCCGCGCTGGCGAGCTGGGAGTCGCAGATCGCCGCGAAGATCACGCGCGCGTGGCTGCGACCGCCGACGGCGCGGCCCGGGATACAATGCGTGCTGAACGTGACCCAGGTGCCGGGAGGGGAAGTGACGCAGGTGAGTATTGGCGAATGCAACGGAGACCAGGCGGTGCGTGAATCGATCGAAGCCGCGGTGTACCGCGCATCGCCCTTGCCCCCGCCGCCGGATCCGGCGCTGTTCGACCGCAACCTCAAGATCAACTTCAAGCCGGACTGATGCGCATGCGGCCGATACCTGCCAGCCAACTCGTGTCGGGGCGGCGCGGCCTCGCCGGGGCGCTCGCACTGATGGTCGTCGGTCTGTGCCCCACGCACGACGCCCGCGCGGCACTGCAGATCGAGATTACCTCCGGGGTACGCGATCCGGTGCCGATCGCGATCGTGCCGTTCGCGCGTGCCGTAGCCGCGGACGGCGGCCTGGACGTGGCCGAGGTGGTGCAGCACGACCTGGAAGGCAGCGGGCGCTTCCGGGCGCTGCCGCGCGAGCGCATGCCGGCCACGCCGACGCGCGCCGATGAGATCGCGCCGGCCGTGTGGAAGGGCACCGGCAGCGACTACGTGGTGGTCGGGCGCGTGACCGCCATCGACAACGGCCAGCTGGCGGTCGACTTCGACCTGCTGAACACGCTCACCGGAGCACGGCTCGCCGCGCAGCGCTTCGTGGGGGCGGCGAGCGCGGTGCGCAACGCTGCCCACCGGGTGAGCGACGTCATCTACCAGAAGATCCTCGGCGTGCGCGGTGCGTTCGCGACGCGCATCGCCTACGTGGCGGCCGACGGTAGCCCGCCGGCGCAGCGCTACCAGCTCATCGTCTCCGATGCCGACGGAGCGAACCAGCACCTGGTTCTCGAGTCGCGCTTCCCCCTCATGTCGCCCTCGTGGTCGCCGGACGGGCAATGGCTCGCGTATGTGTCGTTCGAGACCAAGCACTCGGGGGTATACGTGCAGCTGGTGCGCAGCGGCGAGCGCCGCCAGGTGTCGGCGCGCGCCGGTGTCAACGGCGCCCCCGAGTGGTCGCCCGACGGGCGCAAGCTGGCGCTCACGCTCGGCGGCGGCGGCGGCAATCCTGACATCTACATCCTCGATCTCGCCTCCCAGGAGCTGACACGCCTCACCGACGATCCGGCGATCGACACCGAGCCGGTGTGGGCACCGGATGGACACTCGCTGTACTTCACCTCCGACCGCGCCGGCTCGGCGCAGATCTACCGGATCGCCGCGCAGTCCGGAGCGCACCCCACGCGTATCACCTTCGGCGGCAGTTACAACGCCCGCCCGCGCGTATCGCCGGATGGCTCGCAGTTGGCGATGGTGACGCTCGACAACGGCGCGTACCGGATTGCCGTGCAGGATCTCGCCAGCGGAACGGCGCGCGTGCTGTCGCACGGGCGGCTGGACGAATCACCGAGTTTCGCGCCCAATGGCGCTACACTTATCTATTCGGAGCGTGACGGCGAGCGCGGGGTGCTGGCGACGGTGTCGACCGACGGCCTGACGGGCCTGCGCCTGAAGGCTCCCCAGGGCGAGGTCCGTGAGCCTGCGTGGGGGCCGTTCAGCCCCTGAGGAGAAGCGGAATGACGGAGGAAGCGTCTATGCGTCGAGTGATGATAGTGCTGCTGGTTGCGGCATCCGTGGCGCTCGGCGCCTGCGCTGCCAAGCGGCCGGCAGCCGCGCCGCCCGCCGCGCCCGCCGCCAACGAGGCCGTGCAGGGCTCCGGGGCCGGCAGTGCCAACGCCGCCGCGGGTGCGGACGAGGAGGCGGCGGGACCGCAGGCGGGGCTGCTGGCGACGCACCTGGTGTACTTCGACTTCGACAGCAGCGAGATCAAGGGCACCGGCACCGACGTGGTGGCGGCACACGCGAAGTTTCTCGGCGGCCATGCGGACACGCGCGTACGGCTCGAGGGGCACACCGATGAGCGCGGTTCGCGCGAGTACAACATCGGCCTCGGCGAGCGCCGCGCACAGGCGGTGCGCCGCGCACTGTTGCTGCAGGGCGCCGCGGACGCACAGATCTCCACGGTGAGTTACGGCGAGGAACGCCCCGCGGTACCCGGACACGATGAGGCGGCCTGGGCGAAAAACCGGCGCGTCGAGATCGTGTACCTGGCGCAGCCGCTGCCGCCCAAGTGAGTGAGTGCCGCAAGGAGTATCCATGCGCCTGAACCTGCTTGCCCTGTCGGTGGCGGTGCTCGTTGCCGGCTGTGCCAGCACCCCGCCGGAGGCGGACCCGGTGCAGCTGAAGTTGAACGATCTCGATGCGCGCATCACGCGCATCGAGCGCATCGTTGCGAACCAGGTCGAAGCCGCGCAGCGCCTGGACGAGGTGCAGAGCGCCGTGCGCCAGCTGCGCGGCCGTCTCGAGGAGCTCGAGCACGGCCACGAGGCGTTGGCGAAGCAGCAGCGCGATCTGTACGCCGATCTGGACAAGCGCCTGGCGGCGGCGAGCGGGGCGGCGGGCGGGGCCGCGACCGGCAGCGCCACCGGGGAGACTGCAGCGGAGGGGGGCGCCAGCCCGGGCGCAGCGCCCGGGGCAGCTGCCGGCAACGCGCCGTCCTCGGTCGAGCAGGCGGTGTATACCCAGGCGTTTGACGCCCTGAAGGCCGGCAGTTACTCGGTCGCGATCACGGGCTTCAAGGACTTTCTGGGCACCTATCCCGCGAGCCCCTTGGCGGAGAATGCCCAGTACTGGCTGGGGGAAGCCTACTACGTGAACCACGATTACGAGGCGGCCGCCGGGGCATTCCGCGCGGTGCTCAAGAAATGGCCGGACTCGCGCAAGGCGCCCGATGCGCTGCTGAAGCTCGGTTACACGCAATATGCGCAGCGGCAATATTCCGCGGCCCGGGCCACGCTGACCGAAGTCATGCGGAAATACCCGGGGAGCGACTCCGCCAAGCTCGCGGCCGACCGGCTGCACCGCACTTCCACGTCACCCTCCCAGTAAGGCATCCGGCGCGGCCAGGGCGCATGCAGTGACGCGCCTCAAGATCACCGAGATCTTCCACTCCCTGCAGGGCGAGGCGGACACCGCAGGCTGGCCCACGGTGTTCGTGCGCCTCACGGGGTGCCCGCTGCGCTGCCAGTATTGCGACACCACCTATGCCTTCCACGGCGGGGAGTGGTGGGAGCTGGAGGCAATCGTGACGCGGGTACGCGAGTTCGGCACGCCGTACGTCTGTGTGACCGGAGGCGAGCCGCTCGCGCAGCAGGGCTGCGCACCGCTGCTCACCATGTTGTGCGATGCCGGCCTGCGGGTGTCGCTCGAGACCAGCGGCGCGATGCCGCTCGCGGGCGTCGATGCGCGGGTGTCCAAGGTCGTCGACGTCAAGACGCCGGGTTCCGGCGAGGAACGCCGCAACCGCTACGAGGAGCTGGCGCGGCTGTGCTCGCGGGACCTGGTGAAGTTCGTGATCTGCGGCCGCAGCGACTACGAGTGGAGTCGCGCCAAGCTGCGCGAGCTCGCCCTCCCGGCCGGCTGCACGGTGTTGTTTTCGCCGAGTCATGAGCAGCTCGCGGCGCGCTCGCTCGCCGACTGGATACTCGAGGACCGGCTGCCGGTGCGCCTGCAGATCCAGCTGCACAAATACCTGTGGGGCAACGTGCCGGGAAAGTAGCGTGGACGGGTCTGCCGCGGTGGTGTTGTTATCCGGGGGTCTCGACTCGGCCACGGTGCTGGCGATTGCGCGCGAACAGGGATTCACCTGTCACGCGCTGTCGGTCGACTACGGGCAGCGCCATGCCGCTGAGCTGGAGGCGGCGCGGCGCGTGGTGCGCGCCGGCGGCGCCCGCGAGCACCGGGTCATGGGCGTCGACCTGGCCGGCATCGGGGGCTCGGCGCTCACCGACTTCCGTATCGCGATTCCGGAAACACCCACTCCCGGCATACCGATCACCTATGTTCCGGCGCGCAACACCATCCTGCTGTCGCTCGCGCTTGCCTGGGCCGAGGTGCTCGGGGCGCGCGATGTGTTCATCGGCGTCAACGTGCTCGATTCGAGCGGCTATCCGGACTGCAGGCCGGAATTCATCGCCGCCTTCGGCGCGCTCGCCGCGCTCGCCACCCGGGCGGGTGTCGAGGGCAGCCCCTGCCGCGTGCATACGCCGCTGATCGCCCTCACCAAGGCCGAGATCGTGCGCGAAGGCGCGCGACTCGGCGTCGATTACAGCCAGACGGTGTCGTGCTATCAGGCGGACGCAGAGGGACGGGCCTGCGGGCGCTGTGACGCGTGCCGGCTGCGGCGCGCGGGGTTCGCGGCGGCGGGACTGCCGGATCCGACCCGCTATCAACGCCCGTGAAGCTCAGCTCGCCTCGCCGCCGACGGCCGGCGCGGCGCGCCGCTGCGCGTGCAGCCACCACAGATAGAGCGGCACCCCGGCACCCCCGAGGGCGATCGTCCACAACAGCGGCTCGGCGCCGATGCCGATCGAGACCCACGCGCAGTAGATCACGGCCGCCAGCGCCGCGGCCTGTAAGCACTGCGGCCGGTGCGCCCGCGCCGGCAGCTCGCCCCGCCGGCGCAGCACGATGAGCCCGAGCGTACTCGCGAAATACAAGGGCAGAGTCGCTCCGGTCGCTATCACGATGAGCAGGGAAAAGACCTTGCTGATCGAGTCGGTGAAGTTGGTGAGCAGCATGACGCTGGCCACGACTCCGCTGAGGAGCAGCGCGCGCGCCGGTGCGCCGCGCTTGTTCTCGTGGACGAACACCTCCGGAAAGCCGCCGTGCCGGCTCATGCACTGCACGACTTCGCCGGCCAGCAGGGTCCAGCCGTTCAGGACACCGAGGCCGCTCACCACCACAAAGGCGGCCACCGCCTCGCCGTAGTGCCCGCCCAGCACGCGGGCGAACAGCTCCGCATACGGGGAATTGGAGACCGCCAGCTCCGCCTGCGGTATCACGAACATCGGCACCGCTGAAATGGCGATGTAGATTGCCGCGGTCGTGAGGGTGCCGGCGAGCGTGGCGCGAGGGATGGTGCGCTCGGGATCGCGCACGCGGCTCGCGGGGACCATCGCGCATTCGATGCCCAGCATCGCGAACAGGGCCAGGCTCGAGACACTGCTGATCTCCCGCCATGACGCCGGGTTGGGTGGCACGTGCGCGGCGTAGATCGCAGGATGGGCGAACAGCAGCCACAGACCGAGAACGATCACGCCGGCTTGCGGCACGAGCTTCAGCATCGTGGTGAGGACCTGCACCCAGCCCGCGGTACGTGCGCCGAGCAGATTGATGCCGACAAACATCCAGATCAGAGCCAGCGCGATGAGGCCCGGCAGGCCGGCAGTGTGGATGAGCCCGGGGAAGAAGATCGTGAGATAGCCCACCACCGCGATGGCGATCGCGGCGTTCGCGACCCATATCGAGACCCAGTAGCACCACATCACGATGAACGCAGCGCCCTTGCCGAAGGCGCGCTCGGTGTAGGCGGAGGGACCATCGTCTGCTGGAAAGGCGCGGGCGAGACCGGCGAAGGAGATCGCCAGGAACGCACAGCCGATCACGGTGACCAGCCAGCCGCTGAACGCGTTGAGGCCGTAGGGGGCCAGCGTCGCCGGCATGGCGAAGATCCCGACACCGATGATGTTGCCGACGACCAGCGCCGTGCACATCCAAAAACCGAGACTGCGCTTGCCCTCCTGGCCTGCGGCGTCGGCGGCCCGCCTCACGGCTCCGCCAGCGCTTCGCTGAGCGCCACCTGCAGCAGCGACAGCGCCTCATCCACCTGCGCACGGTTTACCATGAGCGGTGGGATGAAGCGCAGCGTGCTCATGCCGCAGGACAGCAGCAGCAGCCCGTTGTGGAAGGCGCGCGTCAGGACCTTCTGACACAAGGCGGCGGCGGGTTTGCGGCCGGTGCGGTCGGTGACCAGTTCCGCGCCGATCATGAGTCCCTTGCCGCGCACGTCGCCGATGCAGTCGAAGCGCTGCTGCAGCTCGCGCAGGCGCGCGAGGAAGTAATCGCCGACCTGGGCGGCATTGGCCGCGTATTCAGCCTGCACCAGATCGAGCGTGGCCAGCGCCGCGGCGCAACAGATAGGGTTACCGCCGAAGGTGTTGCCGTGCGCGCCGCGCTTCCATTTTTCCATGTGCGCCTTTCTCGCGATCACCAGCCCGATCGGCAACCCCGAGCCCAGGCCCTTCGCGAGCGTCATGATGTCGGGCGAGACGCCCCAATGCTCGCTGGCGAACATCCTGCCGGTGCGTCCGACCCCGCTCTGCACTTCGTCGAAAACCAGCAGGATCCCGTGGCGATCGCACAACGCACGCAGGCCCGCGAGGAACCCGTCCGGCGGCACCAGGTACCCGCCTTCGCCCTGGATGGGCTCGACAACGATCGCCGCCACTTCCGCGGCCGGCAGGTTGCTCTGAAACAGGACGGTCTCGATGTAGTCGAGTGTCGCGCGGCCCTGATCGGGTCCGGCGAACAGCGGTCGATACACATTGGGGTAGGGTACGTGGGTCACCCCCGGCATGGCCGGAAAGAAGCCGGCCTGCTGCGTGTGCTTGCTGGCAGTGAGCGCCAGCGATCCCATGGTGCGGCCGTGAAAGCCGCCCAGAAAGGCGATGAAGCGCGGCCGGCCGGTGACATAGCGCGCCAGCTTCAGCGCGCCCTCGACCGACTCGGTGCCGCTCTGGCACATGAATACCTGCACCGGTTGGCGCATCGGATCGAGCTCGTTGATGCGTTCCGCCAGCCGTGTCATGCGCTCGTGCCAGTAGTCGCTCGAGATGTGCAGAAAATCATCCGCGGCGCTCTTGATCGCCTGCACCACCGCCGGATGAGCATGCCCGGTGCTGCACACCGCAATGCCGGCGGCGAAATCCAGGAATCGATTGCCGTCGACGTCCCAGGCCTCCACTCCGCGTCCCCTGGCCATGACGAACGGATAGTCGCGAGGGTAGGAGGGCGAGCTCACGGCACGATCGCGTGCCATCAGGGCGCGGGCGTTGGGTCCCGGGAGCTCGGTGTGGATGTGGGGCGGACGCATGGAGAATCCTCAGTGTCGTTCGGGAGCCGGCAGTCTGATGCGCACGGGAGTCGCATGGGCCGCCTCGGTGCGGGCATGCAACTCGCGCAGCACGCGCAGGTCCCCGCCCTCGGGCGGCGGCAGGGTCTCGAGATCGTCGGCCACCGCCAGGAGCCAGCCGGTCGCGCCGCGCGCATCCGCCACCGACACGCCGGGGTAGAGGGCGGTGAGCTTGAGCTCTTCGGTGCGGGCATCGGGGCGCAGGATGCCGAAGTCGGTGACCACCGCCTGCGGGCCGCGCCCCGGAAAGCCTGCCCGGCCACGCTCGCCCGAGCCGCCGAGGAATCCGCAGCTCGTCAGGAAATCGAGACGCGGAACGAAGCTGCGCGGCGACTGCTTCATGATCACGAGCACCTCGCGGGCGTGGGCGGCGATCTCGGGAGCGCCTCCCGAGCCGGGAAGGCGCACCGTCGGATGCGAGTAGCTGCCGATCACGGTCGTGTTGAGGTTTCCGTAGC
>Ga0209472_1000353_pt1 | contig 28048 bp, 22 predicted proteins | sample GraSoiAngelo_130_FD_185887 | JGI IMG/M metagenome (GOLD analysis project Ga0209472, IMG submission 185887) | Grasslands soil microbial communities from the Angelo Coastal Reserve, California, USA - 14_0929_02_20cm (SPAdes) (version 2) | ecosystem: Environmental > Terrestrial > Soil > Grasslands ... | reverse complement strand
GCGTCGAATATCCCGGCGAGGAAGCCTCCCGACCACGCTCTCGTCGGTGAAGTCGGCCACGCGATCAGCTCTCGAATCGATTGAACGCTCATGGAAGATCCAGCGCGGATCGCGTGCATGGCTCGCCGGCTGCCGGCGGCCGCCTGCAATAGAAACCCGCAGGTGCGGATCTCAAAGTTGATGAGATAGTTGCGAGCCCTGACGAGGGCCTCAAGGTCGCAGAGCGCGAGACGAAACTGGTGCGATGTATCAGTGCGTCCCTCGTTGCGTTGGTAGCTGCATGTCTTCAGATGAGCATCGCCGCGAATCAGGCCGCAGAGATACCCGCGACGATAATCCGCGTTCTGAAGCGCCCGCTCGGCGAAAGCCCCCGTTCCCATGAGTCTGTTGAACCTTGTGAGATGCGGCCTGCGTGCTCTGCCCTGCTCAGAGCCGGTCACGTACTTCCAACCCCGCTCCGTGAGAAAACGGTGATCCCCGCTGGTCACGAGCGTGGTGCCATCCTCCAGCGTTATTCGGAATGCGGGCTTGATGGTGCTCCAGTGCGCGAGCACCCGGGATTTTACGAATCGCCGATAGTGACCGACGCGCCGCGTGCCGTAGATCTCGTGCCCGACCTTCAACTGGTACAGAGGCCGTGTGCTTCCATCAGCCATGAGGACAGCTGTATCTCCAGCTACACAGTAAGAGCACGCATGCTCGCATCCGCGATACGGATTGATAGAGCGCTCGAAAGGGACGTCGGGTGAGTCATTGGTGCTGATGACCGAGCGCGCGCGCTCAGGCTCGAGAGTCGTCGCGATGCTGTCGGGTGACTCCTCGAGAAACCAACCGTCGTCGACCGCCTCGAGCTGCTGCCTCTCGAAGCGGCCGGGCGGGTTGGAAAGGGCTCCCCGGCCGGTGAAGGACCGCCGGCTCATGATCGTGCGGCGCATGGCCGTACTGTATATATAGCCAGTATAGGAGTAAAGCGCTGAAAGCAGCAAAAACTGCCGCGCTGACAATACCTTAGCGCCAAGTGGACGCGGATCGTCGTCGACGCGCGGCGCTCGGATGAGCGCCCCTCACTTCACCAGACGCAGCGAGATGGGATAGCGGTAGGCGACGCCCTCGCTCGCCTTGATGGCGGCGATGAGCGTCATGACGAGCCACGTGATGAATAGCGCAACGCCGAGAAGAATCCCGATGAAGACCAGCCACAGGACGAGACAGACGATCGCCGCGAGCGCGACCGAGATGTTGAAGTTCAGTGCCTCCTTCGCCTGCGCTGCAACGAAGTCGGACTGATCGCCCTTGGCGACCGAGACGAGGAAGGGGCCGAGCGCGTTGAGTCCGATGACGAGTCCGCCGCCCGGAATCAGCAGACCCGCGAGCGCCGCGAGGTGCGCGAGCATCCCCCAGGTGCGCTCATTCTCCGTGGGCGCGGTGCCGGACGCGGGCACTGGCGTGGGCTCGTTCACGGGCGCGAAGCGTAGCACTTCGCGCCGGCGCCGCGTCTACAGCTTCGCCCTGATCCCCGCAAACACCCCGAGGGCCGGCTGCAGAAAGCCGACCGGGTTCTGATAGCGCCGATCGAAGAGATTGTCGACGCGTCCGAACACCGTGAACGTGCGGGTGACATCGAGAGCCGCCGCGAGATTCAGCGTCGTGTAACCGGGCGCATCGAGGCGTGGGATGGAGAAGTCACGGTTGCCGTCCACCCAGTGGCTCACCGTGAGCACGTTCAGGTCGAGCCGCAACGCTTCGGTCAGCTGCCAATCCGCATTCAGCGTGCCCTTGTGCCTGGGACGGCGCAGCAGCTCCTGCTGCAGCACGTCATCGATGGCCTCGGTGTAGGTGTAATCGAGGCGCAGGGTGAGCTGCTTCGCGGGCTGACAGGCGATGAAGCTCTCGACGCCGTCCGTGGTGGCACGGCCGACGTTGGCCCAGGTGGTCCCGGTCACGTCCGAGGTGATCAGGTCGCGGATGCGGTTGTGGTAGTAGGTGGCACCGACGCGCAGCCGATTGCCGGCCAGGCCCTGCTCGATCCCGGCGTCATAACCGACGCTGTTCTCGGGCCTCAAATTCGGATTGGCGAAGAAGAACGGCGCGAAGTCCTGGAACAGCTCGCTCAGTGTCGGCGCCTTGAAGCCGGTACCGACGCTGGCCTTGAGCTTGGTTCCCGTGGCCGTGCTCACCCAGGCGGGAGCGATGCGCCAGGTCAGCTTGCCGCCGAAGCGGTCGTTGTCGTCGTAGCGCGCGTTGAGAGCCGAGTACCAGTGCCCGCCGAGCCGCGACTGCAGCTCCACGTAGCCCGAATCGATGCGCGTGCTCGCCGAGAGCGGCTGGCTGATCTCATCGCGCGCATCCTCGACACCGAGCAGCAGCGTCTCGCTGCCTGCCAGGCGGAGCGCCCCCTGCCAGTCGACCTTGACGCGCTCGCCGGTGTTGAGAGTCTCGGGAGTCTGCGGTTGCAGCGTCGCCGTCTGGTTGCGCATGAAAGCGACCCCGAGCGTCTGATTCAGCGCGCCCTCGAGCAAGGCCAGACGCGCCGTGGCGCGCCCGTAGTACTCGTCGGTGTTGCTCTCGCTCTGCTGGGCCGCGGGCAGCGCCGGGAAGGTGCTGAAGTCCTCGCCCGTGTACTTGAGATGGGTGCTGGTGTAGCGGGCGACCAGCCCGAGATCGAAGGATGGCGTGACGTCGAGGCCGAGCTTGGTCGAGAGGGTCAGGTTGTCGTAGGAGTCGTCGTTGCGCGGCTCGCCGGGCCCGAGCAGATCGAGCGGCGTGACGGGGACGGCGCCGGAGTGCAGGTGCGCGACGTTAGCAGCGTAGTGAAGCGCGTCCTGTGAGCCGCTGAGGCCGGCGGTCTGGTTGAAGCTGTTGAAGCTGCCGCCCTCGACCGAGGCCGCCGCCTTCATGGGCCCCGAGCCGCTTTGGGTGATGACGTTGATCACCCCGCCGATGGCATCCGAGCCGTACAGCCCGCTCTGCGGGCCGCGCAGCACCTCGACACGCTCGATGTCGGCGGTCAGCAGCTGGCCGAAGTCGAAGGCGGCGTTGGCGTTGCTCGGATCGCCGACGTCGATGCCGTCGACGAGGACCTTGGTGTGATTGGAACTGGTGCCGCGCATGAACACCGAGGTCACCGACCCGGGCCCTCCCTGCTGCACCACGTTGAGCCCCGGAATGTTCCTGAGCACGTCGGCAAACGTGCGCTGCTGCTGCGCCGCGATCTCCTCCGCGGTGACCACCGTGACGCTGCTCGCGAGCTCCGCCTCCGGCGTCGGGATGCGCGTGGCGGTGACGACGATCAGCTGCAGCGCCTCCGTATCGGCGGCGGCTTGAGCACCGCTGCCGGCCCAGGCGGGGAGAATGCCGCAGGCTAGGAACACGCTCACCGAGACGCGGCGCGCGGCGAGACCTGTTGTCATGGGCCTTAGCTCCTGAATTGCACACACCCGTGCCCGAGGGGTCGTGGCTTCAGAAGCTGGCAGCGCGCGGTAAGTGAGGCGTACCGCCGGACCAGCATCGCCCGCCGCGATGCCCATCGGTAAGCGCGTCAGGCCGGTCTCCGGGCTCTCGAGCTGGAGCAGACTCTCCGGCGGATCGCCTTCCCGCACCGTTGGTTCCGGTGCAGTGGCGGATGTGATCCGCGTGATCTCGATTACCGTTGCGGGGGCAGCGCCGGCTTTGGACGAATCCGCACCGGTCTTCCCGTTTTCTCCGCTCCCCCGCAGCGCGCACCCGCACGGTGCGCATGCGTTGGAACGTACACCTCACGCGGGAGCAAGCGTGCCTGTGGCGATCGGCCGCCGTCAAGAGCCCTCACGCCGGGTGCGCCCGCGTGGCATGATCCGCCCCCTCCATGAGCGCCGGCGAAAACAACCCCGCGGCAAGCGGTCTCAACAGCGTGGCGGAGTGGGTCGGATACCTGAGCGTCGCGCCACTGCTCGCGTGCCTGGCGGGGGTGGGCCTGCTGCCCGATTACGCCGCGCGCGAGGGCGCGCAGCGCATCGCGCTCGCCTGGGGAGCGGTGCTCCTCGCCTCCGGCGGCGCCGTGCACTGGGGGCTGGCGATCGCCGGGCGGTTGCCGTGGGAGGCGGCGCGAGTCGGCGGCGCGCTGCTGCCGGCGCCCGTCGCGGCCGCCGCCGTGGCGCTCGGCGGGGAGCGGGGACTCGCGCTGCTGGTCGTTGGCTCCGGGGGCTTCTGGCTGTACGAGCACCGGGCCGTCGGCGCGCTGCTGCCGCCCGCGTATCTCGCCCTGCGCCGCCATCTGACGCTCGCCGTCTGCATACTGCTCGCCCTGATCATGTTCGCCTCCGACGCCGCCGGGCTGACTTAAGCCCGCGGACAGCTCCGGATGGAAGATTTCGTCTCCGCACCGTGGCTGCGCCGGCTCATCGCCGCCGTGGTGCTGGCCGGACTCGTGGTGCTCGGCTTTCGCGTGCTGGAGCCGTTCGTCGTGCCGCTGGTGTGGGCGTGCATCCTCGCCTTCGTCAGCTGGCCGGCGCACGAGCGGCTGCTGCGGCTGTGTCGCGGTCGCAGCACCGTCGCCTCGCTCCTCACGACCACCGCGGTGAGCCTGGCCGTGATCGCCCCGCTCGCGTGGCTGGCGGTGGTGCTGCGGATCGAGCTGATCCGCGCCTATCACGAGACCCAGGCGCTGCTCGCTGGCGGCCTGCAGCTGCCGCCGGCGGTGCTGAAGCTGCCCTGGCTCGGGGAGCAGCTGCGCGACCTCACCGCGCGGGCTGCCCAGGATCCGCATGCCCTCGGCGCCGAGCTGCGCAAGCTCACCGACCACTCCTTCGAAGAAATCACACACATCGTCGGCGAGATCAGCCGCAACGTGGCGAAACTGCTGCTCACGGTCGTGAGCCTGTTTTTCGTCTTCCGCGACGGAGAGCGCGTCGCCGGAGAGCTCGCCCGCGCCCTCGAGCAGCTGCTCGGTCCGCGGGTACATAACTACCTGCGGGCCATCGGGCAGACGGTGAAAGCGGTCGTCTACGGGCTGGTGCTCGCGGCGGTGGTGCAGGGGGTGCTAGCGGGACTCGGCTACTGGATCGCCGGTGCGACCGCGCCAGTGTTCCTGGCGGCCCTCACCACCGTCTTCGGGCTGATCCCCTTCGCCGCACCGACACTCTGGGGCGGCGTCGGCGTGTGGCTCGTGATCACCGGCAGCCCCGTGGCGGGCGTGGCGCTGCTCATCTGGGGCGCAATCGTCGTCGGCTGGACCGACCACATCGTGCGGCCGTTCCTCATCAGCCGCGAGGCGCAGATTCCCTTCCTGGTGGTGATGTTCGGCGTGCTGGGCGGGCTCGCGGCGTTCGGACTCGTGGGCCTCTTCGTGGGTCCGGTGATTCTCGCCGTGCTGCTCGCGATCTGGCGCGAGTGGCTGCTGCAGAGCGGCCAGCCGGCCGCGCGGGGCTGAGCGCGGTACGGGCCGCGTGTGACGGCGCGCCGCCGCCGCAGCGGAAGCGCGTGCGGTGAGGGTCCGCGCCTCAGGCGCCGAGGAACATGCGGTAGGACGGGTTCGCCGTCTCCTCGACGTAGGCGTAGTGCAGCACGTTCAGATGCTGCAGGAAGTCGGTGCGCTCGGCGGGCAGCACCTGGATCCCGGCGAGCACGCGGCCATGGTCGGAGCCGTGGTTGCGATAGTGAAACAGGCTGATGTTCCAGCGTGACCCGATCGCCTGCAGGAACTTGAGCAGCGCACCCGGGCGCTCCGGGAATTCGAAGCGATACAGCAGCTCATCGCGAATGCCGCGCGCGTGCCCGCCGACCATGTAGCGCACGTGCAGCTTCGCCATCTCGTCGTTGCTCATGTCGGTGACCGCGTAGCCGCCCTCGCGCAACGTGCGCACCACGGCGTCCTTCTCCGCGCGCCCCCCGCTCAGGGCCAGGCCGACGAAGATCTGCGCGCTCTCCGCCGAGGCGTAGCGGTAGTTGAACTCGGTGACGCTGCGCCGCCCGAGCACCTCGCAGAAATGCAGGAAGCTCCCCGGCCGCTCGGGTATCACGACCGCGAGCAGCGCCTCGCGCTCGCCGCCGAGGTCGGCGCGCTCGGCGACGTGCCGCAACCGGTCGAAGTTCATGTTCGCGCCGCTCGCGATCGCCACCAGGCGCTTGCCGCGCCAACCCTCGCGCACCACGTATTTCTTGACCCCGGCCACGGCCAGCGCCCCGGCCGGCTCGACGATCGAGCGGGTGTCCTCGAACACGTCCTGGATCGCGGCGCAGATCTCGTCGGTGCTGGTGAGTACGATCTCGTCGACCTGGCCGCGGCATAGCGCGAAGCTCTCCTCGCCGACGCGCCGCACGGCGACTCCGTCGGCGAAGATTCCCACCCGCTCGAGCGTGACGCGTCGGCCGGCCCTGAGCGAGTCGTGCATCCCGGCGGCGTCCTCGGGCTCGACGCCGATGATCTTCACGCCCGGATACAGGTACTTCACGTACACCGCAATGCCCGCGAGCAGCCCGCCGCCGCCGACCGGCACGAAGATCGCGTCGAGGTTACCGCCGGTCTGGCGCAGGATCTCCACCGCAATGGTCCCCTGCCCGGCGATGACATCGGGATCGTCGAAGGGATGAACGAATACGAGATTGCGCTCGCGCTCGAGCCGCAGCGCGTGCTCGAATGCGCTGTCGTAATCATCACCGTGCAGAGTGAGCTCCGCGCCGAGGTCGATCACCGCCTGCAGCTTGATGTGCGGGGTGGTCTCGGGCATCACCACCACCGCCGGGCAGCCGCGACGGCGGGCGGCGAGCGCCACCCCCTGCGCGTGATTGCCGGCCGAGGCGCACACCACGCCGCGCTGCGCCGCGGCCTCCGACAGGTGAGCGATGCGGTTGTAGGCGCCGCGCAGCTTGAACGAGAACACCGGCTGCAGATCCTCGCGCTTCAGCAGTACCTGGTTGCCGAGGCGCCGCGAGAGGCGCGCCGCCTCCTCGAGCGGGGACTCGATGGCGACGTCGTAGACGCGCGCCTTCAGGATTCTCTCGATATAGGGACTCGCCATCTCGAGCTGCCCGGGCCTCGTGCCAGGGGAAAGCTGCGAAGCTTAGCGGCGGTGCTCGCGGCTGTCAGCGTTTCTCGCCGGCCCGGCGCACCACGAAGCGATACTGCAGCCGGGCGAAATCGCCGTCCCTGAGGATCTGGCGGGTGACGCGCCGGCCGTTGACGTGCACGCCGTTGCTGCTGTTCAGGTCCTCGATGATGGTGTGCACCGGGCCGACCAGGATGACGGCGTGGTGGCGGCTGATGAAGTTGGCCTCGATCTGCAGATCGTTGTCGGGAGTGCGTCCGATGCTGGTCCTGCGGCCGAGCACGTGCATGATCTCGCGCCCGTCCTCGCTGCGGACCAGGAGGCGCGTCGCGCCCTCGGGGACCGGCTCGGGCGCCCCGGCGGAGTCATCGCCCTCGGGGAGCGCGCCGGGGGTCTCGCGCGGCACTTCGCGCGGTACTTCGCGCGGTGCTTCGCGCAGGACCTCGCGCGGCGCCGGGCTGCGCTCTGGCGCGGGGCTGGCGGGCGGCTCCGCCGCCGCATGCCGCGCCTCCTCGAAGGTGCGCCAGCGCGCGTTGGCCCTCTCGAGCTCCTCCAGCCGGGCGTTGCGCGCGCGCGCCTCGGACTCCAGGCGGTGGACCGCCTCCTCGGCGGCGTGCAAATCCGCCTCGAGCTCTTTCGCGCGCGCGATGCTCGCGCCGGACTCGCTCTGCAGCGCGCGCGTCGCCTCCTGCTGCTCCGCGGCGTGCTCCTCGAGCTCTTTCACACGCGCCTGCGCGGCCGCGAGTCTCTCGGCCTCGGCGCTGCGCTCCTGCTGCGCGGTCTCGAGTGCGCCGGCCCAGTCCTGCGTCTCGCGCCGCGCGCTGACCCGCTCTTTCTCGAGCTCGCGGAACCGGCGCCGTTCCGCCGCGAGGGCCGACTCGAGCTCCGCATTGCGCGCGCGCACCTCGGCGAGCGCCTCGTCGTGTCCTCCGGCCTTCGTCGCGGCGGCGGCCGTTGCGGCGCGCACCTCCGCGAGCGTCTTGGTGAGCTCGGCGCGCTCGGCCTTGAGCCGCGCGAGCTCGCTCTCCTGCCTCGCGTCGCCGCTGCCCTGCCCGACGGCGACGCCGGGCGGCGTACGCGCGCGCTCGCTGGAGGAATCGGGCTGGGTGCGCGGCGAGGCGGGGCGCTCGCGCGGCGCGCGGCGCGGGTCCTGCTGCGATCGGCGCAGCTCCGCGTCGCGCTCGGCCAGCGCGGCGGCGAGCGAGCTCGCCTGCTGCTCGAGGCGGGCGATGCGAGAAGCGCTCTGCGCGAGCTCGGCCTCCAGTTCGCGCGTGCGCGCGTCACGGCCGACCACCGCCCGCGCGACGCGCGCCAGCTCGCGCTCGCGCTCCTCGCCCTCGCGCTGCAGATCCCCGACGAGCTCTTCGAGAATCCCCCGGCGGCTCTCGGCGCTCTGCAGCGACTCGATGAGACCGAGCACGCGCTCGCGCTCCTCGCGCAGATCGTCCATCGCGCCTGCGGTGCGGGCGCGATCCTGCGCGAGGCGCTGCTGATTCTTCGGGTCCTGATCGCGCTGCAGGCGCGCTGCGCTCTCGAGCTCCGCGAGACGGCGCTGCAGATCGTCGGCGCGCGCTCCCGCCGCGCTCACCAGGGCGCGTGCCTGCGCGAGCTGCTCCTCGAAGTGCGCGCGTGCACGCGCATGCTCATCGAGTTGAAAGGCGTGCTCGGCCTTCAGCTGTGCGAGCTCGTGGTCGAGCTGCGCGGCGCGACGCTCGGCCGCCGCGCGCGCCTCGAGCGCCTCGTCGCGGGCGTGCTCGATCTGCCGGAGCCGCTCGTCCTTACCCGCCAGCAGCCCCTGTGTCTCGCGCAGCCGCCCGGTGAGCGTCTGCACGGCGCTGTCGCCGTGACGGGCCTCGGCGGGTCCCGGAGTGGCCGGCGCCTCTGCTGCGCGTGCGCCGGCAAGCGGCGGCGCGATCCACGTGTCGGTGGCGGACGGCCGGCGGTCCCCGCTTCCCGGGTTCGCGGTGGGCGGCAGAGACGGCAGCTCGGCCGTGTTCTCGATGTCGGATTCGCCCTTGGATGAGGCGGGTGGGGACGGCATGCGCGCTCAGCGTGACCTCGGCTGCTCCTTGCGACTTCAATAAATCTGATCCGAATCGCGCAAATGCGCAAATCAGCCCTGCAGGAATTCGCGCACCGTATCCGCCGCGCCGGCCGCCGCGGAGGCGAACAGCTCCTGCCCGCTCGGCTCCAGCTCGAGCAGGCGGGCTGCCGGCAGCACGTCGCGCACCCTTCCGGTCGCTTCCCAGAGATCGTCGTGCGGGCGCAGCACCAGCAGCCGCTGACTGAGGCGCGCCAGGCGCTCTCGCAGCGGATACTGCGCCGCCGCCGCCTCGAGCCACCCCTGCCCGTCGCCGGCGCGCGGCAGCCCATCGCCCGGCGCGGGCGAGGGCGGTGCCCGCGCGGCCGCCCGCCGTTCCTCCGCCGTCAACAGCGGCGCCGACACCATGACCAGGCGCCCGATCTGTCGCGGGCGCGTCACGGCCAGCTCGGTGCCGATCAGGGCGCCGACGCGCTGACCCAGGATGTCGAGGCGGCGCAGCCGCATACTGTCGAGGAAATCGCCGATCGCGGCCGCGTAGTCCTCGATCGCCGCCACGCCGGGCGGCGGGTCGGATTCGCCGAATCCCGGCAGGTCCGGCGCGTACACCGAGCGGTCGCGTCCGGCGAGGGCCAGAAAGTGCGCGAACACCCGGCCCGAGCCCGGGCAATCGTGCAGACACAGCAGCGGCGCCGCCTCCTCGAACCCCCCTCCGGGCGGGATCGAGTTGTGCACGTGCAGCTGACCATAACGACACTCGAAATAGCCGCGGCGCACGCGCGCCTGCGCCGCGACCGGGCGGGTGGGTGTTTGCCTGCGCATACGCTACATAGTGCCACGACCGCACCGGCTCTTGCGTCAGCGGGCGGGGTGCGTACATTGGCGAAATGGAACGAGCACGTGCCCTTCTCCTCCTGGTCCTGGCGAGCGCCCTCGGCGGCTGCGGACTGGCCGGCACCACCACTGCGGCCGGCGCCGGTGCCGCCTCTGAAGCTCAGCAGGCGGCCGACGCGAAACGCACCGAGGCACAGGTAAAGCAGCAGATCGAGGCGAGCTACAGCCAAGCCGCAGAGCAGCGGCGCGCCGCCGACACGGACGCGCAGTGAGCCCATGGACCTTCGGAACCTCCAGATCCGGATCAGACGGCCGCCCTCCCGGCCGAGCGATCTCGAGCTCGTCGAGGCTCCGAGCCCGAGCCTGACGAACGGCTCGTTTCTCGCCCGTGCCCTCTGGCTGGCGCTCGATCCGTTCGTGTGCGCCTCGGACTCCGATGCGCACGATGGAGCGAAACCGGGCGATCTGGTTCCCGCGCACGGCGTCGGCGAGGTCGTCGAATCGCGCCACGAGGTGTTCGGCGTCGGCAGCCTCGTAGTGCTCGACTTCGGCCTGCAGCACCTGTGTGTTTCGGACGGCCAGCGCGCCCGACTGCTTCACCCGGGGCAGACACCCGCCTCGAGCGCTCTGGGAGTGCTCGGAGTGCCGGGCATGGCGGCGTATTTCGGACTGCTCGATCTGGCGCGGCTGCGCCCGGGAGAAACCGTGCTGGTGTCCGCGGCGGCCAACGCCGCCGGCGCCATGGCCGGCCAGATCGCGATGCTCAAGGGCGCGCGGGCCATCGGCGTCGCCGGCAGCCGCGAGAAGTGCGACTGGGTGACACGCCACGCCCGCCTCTCCGCCTGCATCAATCACGGCAGCGAGAACGTCGGGGCGCGCCTGAAGCAGCTCGCGCCGCGCGGCGTGGACATCTATTTCGACAGCACCGGCGGGGAGCTGCTCGAGAGCGTTGTAGCCGGGCGTCACCTCGCCCCCGGCGCGCGTATCGTCCAGAACAGCGTGAGGCCCGTCGACCCCGAGGCGATCCACGCGTGGGGGGGCTACCCGCCCGGGAAGGACGGCGTGCAGGTGCTGCGCGTCGAGCCCCACGACTACGAGCACCGCCGGGGTGAATTCCTGCGCGATGCGATCGCCTGGCACGGCGCCGGCCGCATCGCCGCCAAGGACGACATCGTCGACGGGCTCGTCAACGCCCCTGCGCACCTGCTGCTCGCCATGCAGGGCGGCAACTTCGGCAGGCCGCTGATCAGGATCTGACGCTCTCGCGAGGCCCCGCGAGCCGGAAATGACCACCGCGCACCTGCCGTAAGTGCGCGGTGGGTCGGGCCTAGCGACGCCGGCCGCGCGCGCGGCGGGAAGCGGCCCGCCGGGCGCTCTTCTTCGCCGGGCGTCGCGCGCTCTTCCTCGCCGACTTCTTCGCGCTCTTCTTCGCGCCCTTGCGCTTCGCGGGGCGGGCTCTTCGCGCCACCTTCTTGCGCGCCTTGCGGGCGGCCTTCTTCGGCGCGGCGGGTTTCGCCGCGGCAGGCTTCGCCGCGACCGGCGTTGCCGCGACCGACGTGGCCGCCGCAGGCCGGGCTGCGGGGGCCGGCGCCGCCTTCACGGTTGGCACCGCCGCGGGCGGAGCGTAAGGCTTCGGCGCGCCGGGGGGCTTGGCGGCAGCGGCCGGCGCCGTCGCGGGTCGGGCCTGACTTGCACGCGGCGCCTCCTGAACGGCGAACGCCCCGCCTTGCGGGTCCATGAACAAGGCGATCCAGCTTCCACCGGGTACTTCCATCGGGCCGTGCAACAGCCTTCCGCCGGCCGCCTTGGCCGCGCCGACCGCCCGGTTGCACTCGGACACGTGCACGTAGGAGAGCCACGACGGCGGGCTGGAGGGCCCCTGAACGTTGCACATGCCGCCCACCGCGTTACCGGCGTGCTCGAAGAGCTGGTACACGCCCATGGCGCCCATGTCGTGTCCCGCTCCCCTGCGCCAGCCGAACAGCTCGCCGTAGAAGCGCAGCGCGCCGCTCACGTCCGTGGTTGCGAGCTCGTGCCACGAGAACGCGCCCTGTGGTGGTTGCGGGCCCGGCGGCGGGGCACCGGCGGCCGGGGTGAACAACGCAAAGGTCGCGCCCTGCGGATCCGACAGCACGGCAAAGCGGCCGACGTTGGGAATGTCAGAGGGAGCCTTCAGCACCTTGGCCCCGAGTCCCTGCGCCTGGGAACACGAGGCGTCGACGCTCGGGGTGCCCACGTAGATCAGCCAGTGGGGCGGCGTGCCGGCAGCCTCCGGCGGCAGGGCCATCAGGCCGCCAATCTGCGTCTGTCCGGCCATCCACAGGTTGTAGCCGGGCATGCTGGAAGGCTGGGTCCGCCAGGGCAGGACTTTCGGATAGAAGGCGGCGGCGGCGGCGGTATCGGTCGTCAGCAACTCGTGCCAGATGAATCGTCCCCGGATATCGGCGTTGCTCATGATGAGGTTTCCTCTTTTTTGCGAGCGACATCTTCCACTGTCGACGATCGGCGCGACATTCTGCCTTGCCGCGCGGTTCACTGCCATGACTGTTGCGTCAACTCGCTCCGGGTGTGCTGCCGCTCGCGCCAGATCAGATACAGGCCGCTCGCGATGACCAGGCCGCCCCCCAGGCACACGCGCACCGGAGGCAGCACGTGCCAGACCAACCGGTCGATGGCGATGCCCCAGAGCAGGGCGGTGTACTCGAAGGGCGCCACCAGTGAGGGCGGCGCCGAGCGGAAGGCCTCGGTGAGCAGGTACTGTCCGATCGCCGCGAGCACTCCGAGGGCGAGGAGCCACGGCCAGTGGCTGCGCTCGAGCGGCACCCACACGGGAGCGGCGGCTGCGGTCGCAAACACGGTCATCAGGCCGACGGTCCAGAAGATCACGCTCGCCGTGGTGTCGGTGCGGGTGAGCACCCGCACTGCGATGGCGCTGAGCGCGTAGGCGATCGCCGAGACGAGGGCCGCGAGCGCTCCCCAGGTGACGAGCCCCGAGGCGCTCGGGCGCAGCATGGTGAGCACCCCGGCGAGACCCACGAGTATGGCGCTCCAGTGACGGGCGTCGGCGCGCTCCTTGAGGAGCGGCACCGAGAAGGCGGTCACGAGGAGCGGGGCCGATAGAAACACCGCGTAGGCGTTGGCGAGCGACAGGACCCGCACGGCGTAGATGAAGCCGCCGAGGACCACGACGCTGAGCACCCCGCGCAGCAGATGCATCGGGAAGCGTCGCGGCTTGAGCTCGCCCCACTTCCCGGTGAGCAGCAGCGGCAGCAGCATGAAGGGCATCGAGGCCACGCCGCGCAGCACCGCCACCTGCATGGGCGGGTAGTGCGCGGACAGCCCCTTCAGCAGAGCGTCCATGAGGGAGAACGCGGCGACCGCCGCGATCATCGACGCGATCGCGCGCAGCCTCCAGTTGAGCATCCGTCAGCGCGCCGGGTCCGCCTCGGCGCGCTTGCCGGCGGCCGTGATCCGCCGATAGCCGGTACCGAGAAGCCGCCCCGGCAGCGGGAACGCGCTCATCAGCGACACCAGGAGCGAGGAGGCGTAGGGCACGGACTGAACGAGCAGCACCACGATCCACGCGAGTCGGTCGGGACCGGCGAGCGCGACCCGGTCGAGGCCGGCAGCCTGGGGCGCATGCGCCACACCCCACGCCGACAGCAGCAGCCCGAGCATCATGAGCGTCTCCTCCCGTGCAGCGAGGAGCGCCCCGGCGAGTCCCGGGGAGTGTCCCTGCTTCGGAGTGCGGAAGAACGGCTCGTCGCGGGTGAGGAGGCCCTTGATCGCCGCCTTGCCGATGGTGTGCGTCAGCGCGAGTCCCGCGACCGCCGCCGCCAGCGTCTGGCGGCTGTTGGCCCCGACGCGCACGTGGTAGAGGTGGATGAGCTTCGCGAGCTTGAAGGTGAACAGCGACAGCGGTAACACCGAATACACCACCAGCGGCGGCTCGATGTGCCGCGGCGCCCACACCATGGCGACCGACCAGGCGAGCGCGGCGAGATTGAAGAGCAGGTTGCAGCCGTCGGCGGTCCACGGCAGCCAGCCGGCGATGAAGTGGTAGCGCTGTCCCGGGGACAGCGGGCCGCCTTCCAGGAACAGCGCGCGCGCATGCGCCTTCAGGATCTGCATGGCGCCGTACGCCCAGCGGAAGCGCTGCTTCTTGAAGTCGACGAAGGTGTCGGGCATCAGGCCGCGGCCATAGCTCGAGGGCACGAAACTGGCGTCGAAACCGGCCTCGAAGATGCGCAGCCCGAGCTCGGCGTCCTCGGTGATGCACCACTCGGCCCAGCCGCCGCAGTCCTCGAGTTGCCTGCGCCGCACCATGGTCATGGTGCCGTGCTGGATGATGGCGTTGCGCTCGTTGCGCGTGATCATGCCGATGTGGAAGAAGCCGCGATACTCGGCGTAGCACATCGCCTTGAAGGCGCTCGCGCCCTCGTCGCGATAGTCCTGCGGCGCCTGCACGATGGCAATGCGCTGATCGCGGAAGGCGGGCGTCAGGTCGCCCAGCCAGCGCGCGTCCACGACGTAGTCGCTGTCGATGACGGCGACGATCTCGGCGTCGGGCGCGGTGCGCGCGAGCGCGTAGTTGAGCGCCCCGGCCTTGAAGCCGGCGAGCGGCGCGACGTGGAAAAAGCGAAAGCGCGGCCCGAGCTGCGCGCAGTGCGCCTCGACCGGCCGCCAGACCGCTTCGTCGCTGGTGTTGTTGTCGATCACCAGCACCTCGAAGTCCGGGTAGTCGAGGCGCGCGAGCGCGTCCAGTGTCTCGATGAGCATCGCCGGCGGCTCATTGTAGGCCGGCACGTGAATCGACACCCTGGGCGAGCGCGCACCGGAGCTCATGAGCGGCGCCCCGAGCCGCCGCCGGTACTCGACCCAATGCGCCTCGGCCCACTCGTGCGCCTCGGCGAGCAGCACCAGCATGACCCCGAGCATGCCGAGGAGCAGCAGCACTCCGGCGATGACGCTCGAGAGCGTCATGTACTGCTGCGTGAAGTCGTAGATCACCCACACCGCGATCGTGGCGGTGGCGTACACCACGACGGCGAGGAAGCTGCGGCCGCGGTTGCGCAGCGAGTCGCTGTTGAGATAGAGGAGCCCGAGCACCACGAGCGCCACCGCGACGGAAGCGGCCGCGAGGATGTGCCACTCCGGCACGCGCACGATCGGCGCCGTGAAGGCGAACTTCGGGTGGCGGTTGACGTCGTAGACGCCCCAGTAGGACCCGACCGCCCCCTCCAGGTACGCCTTCCAGGGCTGATCGAAGGCCTCCATCACGTAGTAGACGATCTGCTCCTGCTCGGCGCGCTGCAGGAAACGGCGCAGGAACAGCGCCTCGTTTGCGTCCGAGGCCACCGCCGACTCGCGCGTGCGGCCGCGGCTCGGCCAGCCGATCTCCGCGATCACGATCGGCTTGTGCGGAAAGGCCTTTTGCAGCCGCCGCAGCTGCGAGAACGAGTAATCGACCGCGCGGTCGACCGCGACCCCTTCCCAGTACGGCAGGAGGTGTACGCCGATGAAGTCGACGTGCTGCGCGAGCTCGGGGTAGGCGAGCCAGGTGTGCCAGGTCTCGGCCGTGCCGACCGGCTGGCCGATGGAGGCGCGCGCGCGATCGAGATATCTCGCGAGCTCCTCGATCTTCAGGTCGCCGCGGAACAGGACCTCGTTGCCGATGATCACGCGCACCACGTTCTGGTGAGTGTTCGCGAGGTCGATCACCGTGCGCAGCTGCTCCTCGTTCTTGTCGCGGTCGGCATCCAGCCAGGCGCCGAGCGCGACGTTGAGCCCGTGCCGGTCGGCGAGCTCGGGCACGTCGGAGAGCGTGCCGCCGACGCTATAGGTGCGCACCGCATTGACCTGGCCTTCGAGGAGCTGCAGGTCCGCGTCGATCTCGGTATCGGTGGGCATCTCGAAATGAGTCGGGTCCTCGCTGGCGCGGAACGGCGAGAACGCGAATCCCTGGATGCGCTTCGGCCAGGGGGGCTCGGGCGTCGGGCGATTGAGATAGGCCCAGACCGCGAAGGTGAGCGTGGCGAACAGCCCCGCGATCAGCAGGCTCCCGACGGTCTTCATGGGCGCGTGGTCACGTGCGCGGGCCGCCGCCCCTACCAGGCGCCGGTGTTCGGCATCGACTTCCAGGGCTCGGCGGGCGGCAGCGCCGCACCGTGCTGCAGCAGCTCGATGGAGACGTTGTCGGGCGAGCGCACGAACGCCATGCGCCCGTCACGCGGCGGCCTGAGGATCGTGACGCCGTGATCGCGCAGGCGCTGGCAGGTGGCGTAGATATTCTCCACGGCGTAGGCCAGATGCCCGAAGTTGCGCCCCGCGGTGTAGGTTTCCGGGTCCCAGTTGTGGGTGAGCTCCACCTGAGCGCTCTCGTCCCCGGGCGCCGCGAGGAACACGAGGGTGTAGCGCCCTTCGGGGTAGTCCTTGCGGGAAAGCTCCGTGAGGCCGAGCGCGCCGCAGTAGAAGGCGAGCGAGGCGTCGATGTCGGTGACCCGGACCATGGTGTGCAGGTATTTCATGTGAGCCTCGGATGGGCGGGTGGGAAGCCTATGTCCAGAGCGGCTGCCGTCAACCGCCGACATACGGAACGGCAGGCGTCGGACACGCGCCGATGCGGCGCGGCTCGCGGTAAGCGCTGTCGTGCAGGTAGCATTCGTCGAACACCGAGCAATAGCAGACGCGGACACCGATCTTCCCGTTCTTGTTTGCGGCGTCCAGGCGCGCCCAGCGCGGGTCCCCCGGGGCGTCGGGCCAGGCGAATAGAGCCAGGTCCTTGCCCGCCTGAAGCATGAACCCGCGGTCGTCACCCGAGGACCAGTAGCTGGTGTTCGGCAACGAGCTCTCGGGCTCCTGCGTGCAGCAGATGGCGAGCAGCGCGCGCACAGTGGCCGCCGGCCGGCCGGCGAAGCTCAGCTCAATGGAGCGCAGCCGCGCCGGACCGATCCCGGTATTCAGCAGCGACAGGTACAGCGCGTGCCGCACCCCCCGTCCGTCGCGGAAGTCGAACTCGTTACCGAACGAGAAATCGACGTTCGGATAGCTGTTGGCCGCGACCAGCCGCTCCATCGTGCGGGCGTTGTGAACGGTGAGCCACAGCGAGGCAAGACTCACGACGAACGCCGACAGCGCGAGACTCATGTCGAGCCAGCGGACACCGGTGCCGTGCGCCCGGTGGGCGTGCGCGTGCGCCTCTTCCACGTCAGAACATCTCCGACGGCCCCGGTGGCTTGATGTCGACCTTCCGACGCGAGGGAATGAAATCGCCGGTGATCATGTCCTCGTAGGTCTGCCCCGGTCCGACCATCGGGTAGACGCCCGCGTCGGGATCGATCATGACCTCGAGGAAGGCAGGCCCCGCGAAGGCGAGGAACTCGCCGATGACGCGCGGCACGTCCTCCTTGCGCTCGAGGCGCGCCGCGTAGCGAAAGCCGTCGGCTTGGGCCGCCTTGACGAAGTCTTTCTTATGCAGCGAGCGGTCGCTCGCCGAGAGCCGTCCCTTGAAGAACAGCTTCTGCCACTGCTTGACCATCCCGTCGCCGAAGTTGTTGAGCACCACCACCTTGACGGGCAGGTCGTAGGTGGTCGCGGTCTCCAGCTCGCCGATGTTCATCCGGATGCTGGAGTCGCCGTCGATATCGATCACCAGCCGATCGGGGCAGGCGATCTGCGCCCCGATGGCGGCGGGCAGGCCAAAGCCCATGGTCCCCATGCTGCCCGAGGTCAGCCAGAGCCGGGGACGGGTGAAATCACAGTACTGGGCGGCCCACATCTGATGCTGGCCCACGCCGGTGGTGATGATGGCGGCGCCGCGCGCGTGACGATTGAGCTCCTCGATCACGTAGCCGGGCTGGATCAGGGAACTCGCGCGGTCGTAGTTCATCGCGTGGACGCGCTTGAGCTCGGCGAGCTCGGCGAGCCAGGGGCTGAAGTCGCGCCGAACCTGCGTCTTCAGCCCGTACGCGGTCAGCGACCGGAGCGCCTCCCCCACCAGCCCGACGTGGCTCCAGTGCACCCGCTTCACCTTGTTCACCTCGGCGCGATCGACGTCCAGATGCGCGATGCGCCGGGCGTTGCGGGCAAACTTCGCCGGCACACCGGCCACGCGGTCATCGAAGCGCGACCCGACCGCGATGAGGAAATCGCAGTCATCGACGGCGTAGTTGGCGAACGCCGCGCCGTGCATGCCCAGCATGCGCATCGCGAGCGGGTGGGTGGTGTCGAGCGCCCCGATCCCCATGAGCGTGGTCACGACCGGCACGTTGAAGGCGGTGGTGAACTCGGCGAGCGCGCCCGCGGCGTTGCCGTTGATCACGCCGCCCCCGGCGTAGATCAGCGGCCGGCGCGATTCGCCGAGCATCGCAAAGAAGCGCTCAGCCGCCGCCGCATCGAGCGAGGCCTCCGCGAGCTCCCGCATCCGGCGCCGGTAGCCGAGTATCGGCAGCAGCCCCTCGCCGAGGAAAACGCCCTCCCAGTTCTGTACGTCCTTCGGGATGTCGACGACCACGGGCCCGGGCCGGCCGGTGCGGGCGATCTCGAAGGCCGTGCGTACCGTGGCCTCGAGCTTCACCGGATCGGTAACCAGGAAGATATGCTTGGCAACAGAGCCCATGATCGAGGGAACAGGCGCCTCCTGGAAGGCATCGGTGCCAATCGCGGGGGTGGGCACTTGACCAGAAATCACGACAATAGGTATCGAATCAGCCATGCAATCGCGCACGGGTGTAACAGTGTTCGTCGCACCGGGCCCGGAAGTCACGAGGCACAGCCCCACCCGGCCCGAGGCCCTGGCATAGCCCGCGGCCATGAACCCGGCCCCCTGCTCGTTGGCCGGGACGATGAGCGGAATCTGCGGACGGCCCGTGCGGGCGCATTCCTCGTTATAGAGGAACACCGCGTCGTAGGTCGGGAGGATCGCCCCGCCGCTGTAGCCGAATATGGCTGTGACGCCCTCGTCGGCGAGCACCTGCATGATCATGCGGGCGCCGGTCATTTTTTCGCCCGCGAGCGGGTGCCCCACCGGGCGCGGCTTCACACCTGAGTCGCTCATGGACAGGCTGCTTGCGCCTTTACAGAATGCTGCGGGAAGTGGGCAGAACCAGCGAGCCTAGCAGCTTGCTTCCGTGGTGCAAAATCACGGCGATCCCTCAAAATCACGGCGATCCCTTATTCTGCGAGACGGCCACCCGCTCCGCATGCGCCACATCATCGCCATCCTTCTGCAAAACGAAGCCGGCGCCCTGACACGGGTCGCCGGGTTGTTCTCCACCCGCGGCTACAACATCGAGTCGCTGTCGGTCGCTCCTACCGACGATCCGACGGTATCCCGACTGACGCTGGTCACGAAGGGGTCCGATCAGGTCATCCAGCAGATCGTCAATCAGCTCAACAAGCTCATCGATGTCGTGAACGTGCTCGACATGACGCGAGGCGAGCATCTCGAGCGCGAGCTCGTGCTGCTGCGGCTCAAGGTCGATCCCGCGCACACGGATGCCGTGCGCGGCCACGTGGTGCGCAGCGGCGGCCGCGTGCTCGACCCTGCGGCCGACGGCTTCGTCGTCGAGCTCACGGCGAGCGAGTCCGAAGTCAACAGCTTCGTCGCCGAGCTCGGCCGGCGCGCGGAGCTCCTCGAGGTGGTGCGCAGCGGCGCGCTCGGCATCAGCCGCAGTGCCCGGCCGCTGCGCGCACGGCCGGCGCCGGCGAGCGCATAGCGCGTGCGCCGGAGCGCTCGCCGCTTCAGAACCTGCGCGAGACCCCCAGACTCAGCAGGTAGACGTTATAGAAGGCGTCGGGCCGGTAGCCTCCCTGCGGTTCGGTCGACAGTGTCCGCAGCCGGGAGATCTTGACTCCGTAGCGATAGTTCACCTCGAGGTCCCAGCCCGGCAGCACGTTGCGCCACTGCGGGCCGGCGCCGAGATACCAGCCGTAGGCGGGGGTGTTGAGGGAGTAGCGGGAAGCGCCGAAGAAGACATTGAGCGCCAGCGGCGAATCGAAGCGGTAGCGGTAGTCGAGGGCGCGCACGCTGAAGAGTGAGCGGCCGCGAACGTCGTCGGCTTCGAGCGCGACGCCGAGATCCTGGTGCTCCGACACCTGGCGGCGGGCGCCGACCCCGAGGTGAGCCCCGCTCGAGGAAGGCGTGGTCGTGCGCGGTTGCAGGGACAACACGTCCTGCTGGACCCTGTTGGTCGTGACGCCGGCGTCCACGTAGAGCTCGCTCCCCTCGGCGCGCTCGGCAGCAAACGACTCGTCGAGGGACTCGGCATAGCCGCTGCGCAGCGCATCCCCGTAGCGCAGGAAGCCCGCGACGCGCGTGAAGCTGCCGCCGAAGACGTCGCGCCCCGCATCAACCTCGACGCCGACCGCGTACTCCCGCCAGGGATGCGAGTAGCTCAGCGAGCCGAGATTCTCGTGTCGATAGGGGATGGCCGAGTAATAGGAGTCGTTGACCAGCATGCGGTACTCGGCTTCGAGCAGCCCACCGAAGGGCGGCTCGAAGCCGATCCGCAGCATGTTGCTTCGGCCGCCGACGGCGTCCCCGAACAGGCGCTGATCGCCGAACCAGTGCCCGATATTCAGCCGATCGTTGGTGATGCCGTCGCCGTAGCCCGTCTCGACACTGCTGCGATGGTGGACGTACCAGGTCGGCTCCCACTGCGACGCCTCGAAGGTGAGGTCGAACGGGCCGACACGCGGGAAATGGATGCCGGCCGAGAGATCGGGCTTGCCAAGGAGGTAGGCGTGGCCCTGAACGGTGTCGTTACCGGCGTACTCGAAGTACACCGCAAAGGGCGTGCGGCCCGGGAAGATGAAGCGGCTGCTGACCCCGCCCTCCTGCTTGCCGATGACGTGGACATTGTTTCCGAAACCGGTGCTCTGCGCCCTGCTGGGGTTGAAGAAGGCCTTGAGGATGTCCTTGAAGGACTGCCCGCCGGCAGCCCCGCCGCCCCACACGATGATGCGCTGTGCCCCGAGCGCCCAACCGCTCACCGGCTCGAACGAGAGGTGCAGGCCGCCGAATTTCGGATAGCCGCGGGTGAGCGTGCCGTTCGTGAGCTCGATATCGTTCGAGTGCGACATGCGCGCGACGAACAGCTCGTACTCGAGCCCGAGGCGTGTGAGCGGGCGGTAGTTGGAGAGCGTGATCGACGGCATCGTCGGCGCTTCGGTGCTGATCAGCATGGCGCCGTCGGTCATGGGCGACCACCAGTGGTCGCGATACCCGAGATCGAGCTGCGCAAAATCGAAGCCGGCGCTCAGCACCGAGCCGGTCGCCGTCGCCCGCCCCTCGTCCGCCACGCCGCCGACGCCGAGGAGCAGGTAGTCGCTCGGCTGCAGGTAGCCGGCCGCGGCGGCCCGGTAGTGGCTGTCCGCGCCCGCGCCGTGTTGGTTCGGCATCACGGTCCTGTCCCCGGAGCCGCTCGCCGCCGCCACCTCGTAGCTCGCAAAGGCGACGCCCGAGACGTGCATGTAATTTGCGAGGAACCTGCGCACGCGCTCGCAGAGCGCCGCATCGACTTCGCACGCCTTGGGCAACGCATCCAGCACCACGGCCGCCGGGATCGGGCGCCGCATGACCGGCTTGTCCGCGAGGATCAGGACTCGCTCGACCTGCCGCTCGATCTCTCGGTCGAGGTTCAGCGGCAGGTAGGGCGTCACGCCGCGCGCGCCCGCCTCTCCCGGCGACCCGGCCAGCAACAGCATGACCCCCAAGCCGATGCGCTTGATCATCTCCCGACCTTTTCCAACGAGACCGCGGCTTTTCGGAATGCCGGCTCAGCGCGAGCCGGGTCGGTCGCGCGCCGGTATTTTGCGGGTCCGGTGCTTTCCGGTACCGTGCGCGAGGATTATCGATTGAAAGGGCCGACAACGGGAAGGCTGCTCGTGTACTCCGATCGACACGCCCAGCCGGCGATGAGCCTCGGCGGCGCGCATCAAGGCGATGGCGCCGGGCTCGACTCGAACAGCCCCGCATCGCGCAGAAAGCGCGCGCACAGCGCGGTCAGCGCCATGCCGCCTTCCTCGCAGTAGGGATGACCGCCGGGACCGCCGGTCCAGGCATGACCGGCACCCCGGATCAGAACTCTGCGGACGACGAGCCCGGAGGCGGCGCGGTAGTCGGTGCTCGCGATGCCGCCCCCGTCGGGTGTCGTCTCGGTGAGCGACGGCTCGAGGCCCGCGCGCCGCAGCGACTCCAGCGCCTGCGCCAGAAGCTCTTCGGCACAGCGCGGAGCGACCACCGCGTCGGCCGAGCCGTGCACGATCGCGAGCGGGGCACACGGCTCGCTCCGGGTGCCGAGCGCGAGCAGCGGGTCGAGCGCCAGTCCCCGGCGCAACACACCGTGCGGGTCGTGCATGCCGGCGCCGAGCAGCGGCGGCGCAGCCACGGCCACCACGGCCCGAAAGCGGGCTGCGCGATGGAACGCGACGAGCGCGGCGAGCGCGCCGCCCGCCGACAGGCCGACGGCGGCCACCCTCGTGGCGTCGACGCGCACGCGCGCCGCAGCGTCGTCGATCATCGCGACGACCACATCGAGCTCGCCGCGGCCGGCTTGTGCGCGCGGATGAAACCAGTTCCAGCAGCGGAAGACATTCGCGAGCCGGCGCTGCTCGGGGCAGAGCAGCCGTACCCCGGCACGGTCGGCGAAGCGCGTCCAGCCGGAGGCGAAGGCGAAGCTCAGCGCACGCTGCTTGCAGCCATGCAGGACGACGATCAGCGGCGCGGCCTCGTCGTCGCGGAGTCCCGCCGGCGTGTACAGCCCGTAGCGCCAGGAGCGTCTGCTGGCGCCGAGCGGCATCGCCCAGGGAAGCCAGCGCACGCCGGCCGCAATCCGCACGCGGCCGCGGCGCCATTCGCCGCGCCAGAGCCCGGCGCGCACCAGCAGCCACGTGCGCAACCGCCGCACGCGGTCGAGAGGCCACGGAACCATGCGTGGGTGCTAGCCGCTCAGGGGATCAGCACCGTGGAGCCCGTGGTGCGCCGGCCCTCGAGGTCCCGATGCGCCTCGGCGGCGCTCGACAGCGGATACTTCTGACCGATGACCACGCGCACCTTGCGAGAGCGCACCGCGGCGAACAGCTCGCGCGCGGCCGCGGTGAGCTCTTCCCGCGTGGCGATGTAGTTGAAGAGCGTCGGGCGCGTGAGGAACAGCGAGCCGCGCTTCGAGAGCTCCAGCGGACTGATAGCGGGCGGCGGGCCGGAGGCGTTGCCGAAGGTCACCATCATTCCGAGGCGCCGGAGGCAATCGAGCGATTCCACGAAGGTGTCCTTGCCGACCGCATCGTAGACCACCGCGACGCCCGTACCGCGGGTGAGCTCCTTGACGCTCGCCACCAGCTCATCGCGCCCGGATATCAGCACGTGCCGGCAGCCGTGCTTCCTGGCGAGCTCGGCCTTGGCGTCGCTCCCGACCACGCCGATCACCTGGGCCCCGAGCGAGCGCGCCCACTGGCAGAGGATCAGGCCGACGCCGCCGGCGGCAGCGTGCACCAGGAGGGTGTCGCCGCGCGCGACCTTGTAGGTGCGGCGGATGAGAAAATGCGCCGTGAGCCCCTTCAGCATCAGCGCCGCCGCCGCCTCGTCCGAGATGCCGCGCGGCACTTTCACGACGCGCTCCGCCGGAACATTGCGCAGCTCGCAGTAGGCGCCCGGGACCGAGTAGACATAGGCGACGCGCTCGCCGACCTTGAGGCCGCGCACGCCGCGGCCGAGCGCCGTGACGATTCCGGCCGCCTCGCGCCCGAGGCCGCTCGGGAGCGTCACCGGGTAGAGTCCGGTGCGGTCGTACACGTCGATGTAGTTGACCCCGATCGCGGTGTGGCGCACCTGCACTTCCTGAGCCGCGGGCTTGCCGGGGTCGAGCTCCTCGGTGCGAAGAACCTCGGGTCCGCCGTGAGTAGAGAAGCGAATGGCCGTGGGCATGGCCAGCAAGCATAGCCTGCGCGCGGCGGCGCGCCCAAGCCTAACGTACGGCAGATGTACGCGGCGATGCTGGGCCAGACGGCGGTGCTGCTCGGAATCGCTTACTTCTTCCTCGCGCACCCGCCGCGCTGAAGGCGCTACAAGGCGGAGTCGTCGGTCTCGCCGGTGCGGATGCGGATCACCCGCTCGATGTCGGTGATGAAAATCTTGCCGTCGCCCACCTTGCCGGTCTTGGCGGCCTTGATGATCGCTTCGACGACCTGATCGGCGAGATTGCCCCGCACGGCGACCTCGATGCGGGTCTTGGGGACGAAGTCGACCACGTACTCGGCGCCCCGATAGAGCTCCGTATGTCCGCGCTGCCGGCCGAAACCCTTCACTTCCGTGACCGTCATGCCCGACACGCCGATGTCGGACAGCGCGGCGCGCACATCGTCCAGCTTGAAGGGCTTGATGATCGCGGTGACCAGTTTCATGAGAGGGACTCTCCGTGGAGCGGGTGTGCGGCGCGAAGGGATTTTGCAGCTTTCATGCCACGCGCCCGAATGAGGCTAAGCCGCGGAAGTTGCGCTTGGCGCCCGGGCGCCGGCGCGGCGCGCTGCACTGTTCTGGAGCGCGCAGGTTGACGCTCCGCCCCGCTCTGGTGCGGCCGGGACCTCGGGGCATCGGCTATTCTTCGGGCGCATGTACGGGCACATCGTGATCGCGGGAGGCGGCCAGGCCGCCGTGCAGGCCGTCGATACACTACGCCGCAAGGGCTTCACGGGGAAGCTCAGCATGGTGGGCGATGAGCCCTGGCTCCCCTACCAGCGCCCGCCGTTGTCGAAGAAGTATCTGGCCGGCGCGCTCGAGCGCGAGCGGCTCCTGATCCGTCCGGCGCAGTTTTTTCCCGAGCACGGGATCGATGCGCACCTCGGCCGGCGCGTCACCGCCGTCGCGCCGCGCGAGCGTCACGTGCACCTCGACGACGGGCTCGTGTTGCCGTACGACGCGCTGGTGCTGGCCACCGGCAGCCGGCCCCGGCGGCTGCCCGTCCCGGGCGCGGACCACGCCGGCGTGCATTACCTGCGCACTCTCGCGGATGCCGACCGCATCCGCGCCGAGTGCGCGCCGGGCGGGCGTCTCCTGGTCATCGGCGGCGGTTACATCGGGCTCGAGGTGGCGGCGACCGCGCGCGAGCTCGGCATGGAGGTGACGGTGCTCGAGATGGCCGAGCGCGTCATGAGCCGCGTGACCTGCCCGGAGGTCTCCCGCTTCTACGAGGCCGAGCACGCGCGCCGCGGCGTGCACATCCGCTGCGGCGAGACGGTGCGGGCGCTGCACGGCGATGCGCGCAGCGGGTGCGTGAGGGCTGTCCTCACCGAGCAGGGGACCGAATATCCCGCCGACGTCGTGATCATCGGGGTCGGGGTTGCGCCGGCGGACGAGCTCGCCAAGGCTGCTGGAGTCGAGTGCGAGAACGGCGTCGTGACGGACGTGCACTGCCGCACGTCGAACGAGGCGATCTACGCGGCGGGAGACTGCGCGAGCCACCTCAACCGCCGGTACGGGCGGCACCTGCGCCTGGAGTCCGTCGACAACGCCTTCGAGCAAGGCAGCACCGTGGCGCTCAACCTGCTCGGCACGGCCACCCCGCACGACAAGCTGCCGTGGTTCTGGTCCGACCAGTTCGATCTCAAGCTCGTGATCGTCGGCGTCTCGCATGGCTACGACACCGTGATCCTGCGCGGCGCGCCCGCCTCGCGCAGCTTCAGCGCCTGTTACCTCCGCGGCGGCGAGCTCCTCGCCATCGACACCGTCAACGCCCCGAAGGACCAGATGGCGGCGCGCAAGCTGATCGCCGCGCAGGTCCGGCCCAGCCTCGACAAGCTCGCCGATCCGGCGATACCACTCAAGGATACGTTCTGAGGGAAGTGAGGATTGTGCGGGTGCGGGCTGTGCCTCAAGCCGGTGCCCGGTCGGATCGTCAGAACGTCCAGCTCACTCCCACCGACAGCAGGTACGGGGCGCCGCCGGCCGCATTGAAGCGCTCGTACTCAGCGCGTACCGCGACCGAGGCGAGCTTGAACTGAGCGCCGGCACCGGCGGCCCAGCTCGTGTTCGTGCGGCGGAGAGGAGGAAACGCCACGGGGTTAATGCACGCCGGACAGGGGTTGACGTTGGCCGTGCTCTGGAGGCGCGCGAATCCGCCCTTGGCGTAGACGTCCACCAGCGGCACGGGAAGGTAGAACATTCCGAAAGCGGCCGCGCCTTTCATGCTGACGTCCGACCACCCCGGCGGCCCGAGCCCGGCCAAACGATCAGGATGACCGAAGTCGATGTACGCGATCTCGGCTCCCAACACCGGTATGGGACGCAGGCCCGCCATGACTTTGAACGCCGAGTGGTCTTCTCGGAATTGTGCGGCGTTCGGGAGAGAGGCCGCGACACGCGCCTGACCGAAGGCGCCCCCGAGATACAGCCCGGGGGGGTCGGCCGCTCGCGCTTCGGGCAGCGGAAGCAGGAGCAGAGCAAGGGCGGCCACGCCTGCCGCGCACCCGAATCGCGGCACACGATCGTCCGAGTTGACGTGCATCGGTAAGCTCCCGGCGGCCCGCACCGGCAAACCGCCGAAAGGATATAACGCCGCGCTCAGCGGTACGTTGACGAACGTCAGCGCAGAACGATCAGCAGATCCTTGGCATCGACCGCCTGGCCCGGCCGCGCCAGCACCTCGCCCACCTCGCCGTCGCTCTCCGCGCGCACCGCGGTCTCCATCTTCATCGCCTCGAGCGTCAGCAACAGGTCACCGCGCGCCACCTTCGCCCCGACGGCGGCCTTGACGGTCGCCACCACGCCAGGCATCGGCGCCCCGACGTGCTTCGGATTGCCGGGCTCGATCTTGCGCGGCGGCGGCCGGCGGGCCGCCTGGCTGCGATCGGCCACGCGCACCGAGCGCGGCTGGCCGTTCAGCTCGAAGAACACGGTGCGCGTGCCGTCCTCGTGCGGCTCGCTGCTCGCGACGTAGCGCACGATGAGAGTCTTGCCGCGCTCGAGATCGACGCTGATCTCCTGCCCGGGCTCCATGCCGTAGAAGAACACCGGGGTGGGCAGAATCCCCGCATCGCCGTAGAGCGCCCGCTCCTGCGCGTAGTCGAGCCACACGCGCGGGTACATGAGATAAGAGGCGAGATCGTCGTCCGTGACCTCGCGCGGCAGCCGCTCCCGGAGCGACGCGCGCTCGGTAGCGAGGTCCACCGGCGGCAGCGTCGCGCCGGGGCGTCCGGTGAGCGGCGCCGCGCCCTTCAGCACCTTGCTTTGCAAGCCTGGCGGGAAGCCGCCGCAGGGCTGGCCGAGCGAGCCGCGGAAAAACTCCACCACCGACTCCGGGAAGGCAACCTCGATGTCGGGATCCAGCACCTGCTCGCGTGTGAGGCCCGCCGTCACCATGAGCAGCGCCATGTCGCCGACCGCCTTGGAGGTCGGCGTGACTTTCACGATGTCCCCGAAGAGTGAGTTGACCTCAGCGTACGCGCGGGCGACTTCGGGCCAGCGCGCCTCGTCGATACCGAGCGCACGCGCCTGCTCGCGCAGGTTGGTGTACTGGCCGCCGGGCATGCCGTGCACGTACACCTCGGAAGCGCCGGCGCGGATGTCGCTCTCGAAGGCCGCGTACTGGCGCCGCACCTGCTCCCAGTAGGAAGAGATCAGGCGCAGCCGCGCCGGATCGACGCCCGGATCGCGCGGCCCGTGCCGCAGCGCCTCGACGATCGAGCCCAGGTTCGGCTGCGAGGTGAGCCCGCTCATCGCATCGATGGCGCCGTCGACCGCATCGGCGCCGGCGTCGATCGCCGCCAGCACGCTCGCGGCGGCGATGCCGCTCGTGTCGTGGGTATGAAAGTGCACCGGCAGCCCGATCTCTTCCTTGAGCGCCTTGACCAGGGTGTAGGCCGCGCGCGGGCGTACGAGTCCCGCCATGTCCTTGATGCCGAGCACATGGGTGCCGGCGGCCTCGAGCTCGCGCGCGAGCTTCAGGTAGTAGTCGAGGGTGTACTTCCTCTCGTGCGGATCGCTCAGGTTCCCGGTGTAGCAGATGGAGGCCTCGCAGAGCTTGCCGGCTTCCAGCACCGCATCGATCGCGACCCGCATGTTCTCCACCCAGTTGAGCGAGTCGAAGATACGGAACAGGTCGATGCCGCGCTCGGCGGCGCGCGCCACGAAGAAGCGCACCACGTTGTCGGGATAGTT
>Ga0209472_1000346_pt1 | contig 28152 bp, 25 predicted proteins | sample GraSoiAngelo_130_FD_185887 | JGI IMG/M metagenome (GOLD analysis project Ga0209472, IMG submission 185887) | Grasslands soil microbial communities from the Angelo Coastal Reserve, California, USA - 14_0929_02_20cm (SPAdes) (version 2) | ecosystem: Environmental > Terrestrial > Soil > Grasslands ... | reverse complement strand
AAGACGCGCGGCTGCAATCGCTTCGGAAACCGGACCACGGCCGCACTCGCGCACGTCGAGTATGACCTTGTGAATGCCCTGTTTTTCCGCGTCGAGAAGACGATTGCGAATTTCATCCGCCCGGCCAGCGTCGAGGGTCGGCAGGCGCAGAACCAGGATATCGGGGTCGGCTTTCTGGACGATAATCTTCGGCGTGGCCACCTTGGCGCGGACAAGATCGACTTCCTCCGGCGTAGCCTTCCCGCGCCGGATCACTCCAACCTTGATTCCCGTGCCGGGTTGGCCGTTGAGAAGATTCATGGCCTGGCCAACGGACATGTCGCGCGTAGTGAACCCGCCGATGGACTCGAAAATGTCGCCGCTGCGAATGCCCGCCTGCGTGCCCGGACTATCCGGCAGCACGGAAAGCACGATGACGTAGCCATACCGCTTGCTCAGTGTCAGGCCGGTTTCGCCAGTGCCGGTATTGGCGAGCTTCTTTTTGTACTCGTCGTATTCGCGGGGAGTGAGGTAGCTGGATTGCGCGTCGAGGGACTCCAGCATCCCGTGCAGGGAGCCGGCTGTGACCGTGCGCATGTTGGGATCGTCGACATAGTCCTGCTGAATTTTCTGCAGAACTTCGCCGTACACCGTGAGCGACTTGTACGCTTTGTCGTCCGTCGTGCGGCCCAGGACGTGCCCGATGCCTGCGTAACAAAAGATCGCTATTGACGCGCAAAGAATGCCGATGCGAGCTGCTCGACTCATGCCTCACCCTTCCACAAAAAAAACTACAAGAGTCTATTGTACCACCGCAAGAGATTGGGACGCGCTTGGAATCGAAAAGGAAGCCTGAGAGGCAATGGTAAATGACGGACGCAATTCTCCGATGAGACACGTCGAAGCCGCGAAATGTTGCGCAAATACCACACCATGTGATTTGTGTCCTTGTATATAACTCGTAAACCGTTGATAATAAAGCACAACCAAGCGTGGCCTTGGTGAACAACATGCTACAATACTCGTGGGGAAAATGTTCCAAACTACTATCGCAAGAGAATCGTTCGCCGAGGGTGTGGGCCTCCACACGGGAGTGTACGGCCACATCCGTCTGGTACCCGCGCCTGCGGAAACAGGCATCGTGTTTCGCCGCGTTGACTTGGACAATTTTCATGTCGAAGCGCAGGGCCATAACGTCGCCCGCGTCAGCTATGCCACCAGCCTCATGAAGCAGGGCGTTTTGCTCTCCACGACAGAGCACGTGCTTGCCGCCATCTATTCCTGTGGCATCGACAACATCTACATCGACGTCGACTCCATCGAAGTGCCCATTCTTGACGGCTCCGCGGAGCCTTTCATGCAGATGCTGGAGCACGCCGGCGTTCGCAAACTGCGCCGGAAGCGGCGCTATCTGAAAATACTCAGGCCGCTGGAGGTCACCGAAGGAGACCGCCGGATCGGCATCTACCCTGCCGACGAGTTTCGGGTGCGCTGCTACGTGGACTTTCCGCACCCGCTCGTGGGCCAGCAGGAAGTGGAAATGCTTGTGGGGCCTGACACTTTCCGGCACCTCTTGGCGCGGGCGCGGACCTTCTGTTTCGAGCGCGACATCGAGCCGCTCAAGGCCATGGGTCTCATTCGCGGGGGCTCACTTGAGAACGCCATCGTTCTCACCAATAACGGCGTCATGAATGGGCCGTTGCGCTTTCCTGACGAGTTTGGGCGGCACAAGGCGCTGGATCTGATCGGCGACCTGGCCTTGGCAGGCCTGCCTCTCCTGGCTCGGGTCGTGGCTCACAAAGCCGGCCATGCCCTGCACACCCAGCTTGTCAGCCGCCTGCTGGACGACCCCTCGCTCTGGGCCATCACGACGGGCGAAGCTGTCCTCCCCGAAAGCGAAGCCTACCTAACCGCCCTCTCCCCCGTTGCCGCTGCTGATTAGCGATTCGCTGCGTCAAGGTTAACCCTACGTTGCGAAATAGCCGCCGCTCCCGCAGAATGACTCGAACTATGTCCAACAATGATCTTGCCATTGTCATTCTCGCGGCCGGCAAAGGAACCCGGTTGAAGTCCAGCCTGGCGAAAGTGCTGCACCGCGCCGGTGGTCGGACGCTCGTCGAACAAATCGTACGCGCATGTGAACCGCTGAAGGCGCGGGAAACTGTGGTCGTAGTCGGCTACCAGGCCGAACAGGTCGCCGCGGTTGTCGAACCGCGCGGAGCGCTCACCGTATTGCAGCAGCCGCAGAACGGCACCGGTCACGCCATGCAAGTCGCCAAACGCGCCTTGGGGCGAGCGAGGTTTGCGGTTGTGCTGCCGGGCGACGCCCCCCTCGTTCGTACGGAGACTCTGAAGGCTCTGATTGCCGCGCATCACACCGGGAACGCGGCGGCAACAATTCTTTCTGCGGTGCTTGCCGATCCTTCCGGCTACGGCCGCGTCGTTCGCAAGACCGAAACGGCTGTCTCCGCCATCGTCGAGGAGTCGCAGCTCACTGACGAGCAGCGCGAAATCAATGAAATCAATTCGGCGATTTACTGCTTCACATTGGGAAAAATCTGGCCCGCGCTGGCGCAGGTGAAGCCCAACAACAAGCATCGCGAACTTTATCTGACTGATGCCATCGGCGTACTGAGCGCCAAAGGCGAAACGGTGCTGGCGCAAGTGGCCGCCGATTCGCGCGAAGTGCTTGGTTGCAACACGCGCGCGGATCTCGCGGAAGTCGACCGCATATTCCGTGAGCGGAAACGGAATGAGCTGATGGATGCTGGCATCACCATCCAGTTGCCCGAAACCGTGCTGATCGATCCGGACGTGAGCGCGGGCGAAGACACCATCATCGAACCCGGAGTTCAGTTGCTGGGCAAAACCAAAATCGGCGCGCAGTGCACTATTCGAACCGGAAGCGTATTGGCCGACTCAATTCTCGGCGAAGGCGTGACCGTCGAGCCGCATTGCGTGGTGGCTGAGAGCCGCCTCGACGATGGCGTCATTATCGGTCCGTTTGCGCGGCTGCGCCCGAACAATCACTTGAAGGCCGGCGCGCGCATTGGCAATTTCGTCGAACTGAAGAAAAGCACCATCGGCGAAGGTACCAAAGCGATGCACCTCTCGTACCTGGGTGACGCCAAGATCGGAACGAAAAGCAACATCGGCGCGGGCACGATTACCTGCAATTACGACGGCTTCCACAAGTATCCGACCTCGATTGGGAACAAGGTTTTTATCGGCAGCGATACGGCCCTGGTCGCGCCCGTGCGCGTCGGTGACGGCGCGTACGTCGGCGCAGGTTCAACGATCACGGACAACGTCCCCTCTGATGGATTGGCCATCGCTCGCGGCCGCCAGGGCAACAAACCAGGCTGGGCCGCAAAGAAACGCCGCGAATTGGCGGCCACTGAAAGACCAAAGAAAGCCGCAAGGAAATCGAAGCGGCGCAAACGAATCAAAAAACGAAAGTAGAGGTTCCCTTCTAAGGAGTGCAGCAATGAGGAGAAAGGTGCTGGCGTGGACTCTCTTTCTTGGGTCGCTGCTTCTCCTGAGCCTCGCTGCCACTCCTTATTCTCGGACCGCCGACGCAGCATTGATCTCCGCGCGTCTTACGCTCCTGATCGTCTTATCCATTCTCGTGTTGCGCGAGCGATGGAGGAATCGGCACGAACCGTCAGGGAAGTCTGTTCCCGCAGGTTCCGACGTCGGCGATCATTTTCTGCAGCGCTTTCGCCGTTGGTATCGCGGCGAATAAAAAATCACTCACCTGGTGTGTCCGTGTAAGAGGCGAGCTCTGCCCGGGCCTCTTTTATTTGCTCTGCGAATTCTCTCGGTTCTCTGCGTCTCTGCCTTGTATTCCCTCTTGTCTTATCGCGTCCAGTCTGCGCGGGCCGCGGGTGTGCTAAAATAGGAGTTCCCGCAATCCCACAGGGGGCTGGCACCTCATGAAATTTGGAGTCGTCGTTTTCCCCGGGTCCAATTGTGACCACGACGCGTTTTACGCCATCGGCAACGTCCTGCAGAAGCCTGTCGAATTCATCTGGCATCAATCCGAAGATCTCGCGAATTGCGACGCCGTCATTCTGCCAGGTGGATTTTCCTACGGCGACTATCTGCGCACCGGCGCTATCGCGCGCTTTTCTCCGGTGATGAAGTCCGTCGAGAAGTTCGCCAAGAGTGGAGGAATGGTCCTGGGGATTTGCAACGGCTTTCAGATTTTGTGCGAAGCGGGCCTGCTTCCCGGCGCGATGATGCGCAATAGCGGTCTGCGCTTCATCTGCCGCCACGTGCACATCCGCGTCGAGCAGACCGACACGCCGTTCACCAACGCCGCGCAGAAGGGTCAAATCCTAAAGATTCCCATCGCGCATTCCGATGGCAATTACAATTGCGATGAGACCACGCTTGCCGACCTTGAGAAAAATCGCCAGGTAATTTTTCGCTACACGACTCCCGACGGAAAAGACGACAACGCCGGCAATCCCAACGGCGCGGTTCACAATATCGCAGGAGTCTGCAATCGCGAGCGTAACGTTGCCGGCCTAATGCCCCATCCAGAGCGTGCGGTTGAATGCGCTCTCGGCTCCTCCGACGGCCTGGTCATTTTCCGCTCCATGGTGGAAGCGCTCGTCGGCGCCGCCAAGGCCACAGCATGAGCAGAGCCCACGGCCTCAAATCCTTGTTGCAGACCTGAAACATGGCCACTGTTAGCACCGAAATTCGAGTGACTCCCGAAATCGCCGCCGAACATGGCGTAACGCGCGAGGAGTACGCGCGCATTCAGCAAATCCTTGGCCGCGACCCGAACATCACCGAGCTGGGCATCTTTAGCGTGATGTGGAGCGAGCACTGCTCCTATAAATCGAGTAAAGTCCACTTGAAGCGCCTGCCCACACGCGGGAAGCTCGTGGTGCAAGGCCCGGGAGAAAACGCCGGCGTCGTCGACATTGGCGACGGCCTCGTTGCGGCCTTCAAAATCGAATCGCACAATCATCCGAGTTATGTTGAGCCGTTTCAGGGCGCGACCACCGGAGTCGGCGGCATTCTGCGCGACATTTTCACCATGGGCGCGCGCCCCATCGCGGTGCTCGATTCGCTCCGCTTTGGCGAGCTAACGCCTTCCAAATACACGTCTGAAGCGGACGCCGCGAAAAACCGCCGCATCCTCGACGGCGTCGTTCGCGGCGTCGGAAGTTACGGAAACTGTTTCGGCGTTCCCACGGTCGGCGGCGAAGTCGCCTTCGAGCCTTGCTATTCGCAGAATCCACTCGTTAACGCGCTCGCGCTCGGCATCGCCAAAAAAGAAGAAATCTTTCTCGCTAAAGCCAAAGGCACCGGCAATCCGGTGATTTACGTCGGCGCAAAAACGGGCCGCGACGGAATTCACGGCGCATCGCTGCTCGCCTCCGCCGAATTCACCGAAGAATCGAAGCAGAAACGCCCCAATGTGCAAGTTGGCGATCCATTCATGGAGAAATTGTTACTCGAAGCCTGCCTCGAGGCCATGCAAACCGGCGCAGTCGTCGCGATTCAGGACATGGGCGCCGCCGGCCTCACCTGCTCCACGATGGAAATGGCTTCCCGCGGCGGCACGGGCATCGAAATTGACCTCGCCAAAGTTCCGCAGCGCGAAACCGGCATGACGCCGTACGAGATCATGCTCAGCGAATCGCAGGAGCGCATGCTCCTGGTCGCCGAAAAAGGCCGCGAGCACGAAGTCCTCGCCGTTTTCAAGAAGTGGGGCCTCGACGCCGTCGTCGTCGGCCAGGTCACCGAAGGCGGCATCGCGCGCATCAACAACAATAGCCGCATCGCCGCGGAAATTCCCGCGCATCCTCTTGCGGAAGAAGGGCCGGTCTACCATCGCCCCATCGCCGCGCCCGCTCCTAAAATGGAGACGGAAAAAGATTGGTTCGCCTTCGCTCCCGAAGGCACCAACCTCACTGCGAATTTCGTGAAGCTGCTGGCGTCGCCCGCGATTGCCTCCAAGAGGTGGATCACCGAGCAGTACGACACTTCCGTGCGCACAAATACTCTAGCGGGCTCCGGCGCGAGCGATGCCGCAGTCGTGCGCATCAAGGATCCGAAGACGGGAGCGGTGAAGCGCGCCCTCGCACTTTCGACCGACGGCAACGGCCGCTGGTGCCAGTTGAATCCTCGCATGGGCGCCATGCACGCTGTCGCAGAAGCTACGCGCAACGTGGCTTGCAGCGGGGCGCGTCCCATCGCCGCAACGAATTGCCTCAACTTCGGCAGCCCGGAAAAGCCCGAAGTGATGTGGCAATTTAGCGAAACCATCGGCGGCCTCGCCGAAGCCTGCACCGTCCTCGGCACGCCCGTCACTGGTGGCAACGTCAGCTTTTACAACGAGACTCTCGGCAAGTCGATCTACCCGACGCCCGTTATCGGCGTTCTTGGCATTCTCGAAGACGCCTCCCGCGTGCTGAAAATCGCCTTCCGCAACGAAGGCGACTTGATTCTGTTGCTCGATGGCGCGGGCCCAATAGACACGGCAACCGTAGGGGCACGATACATCGTGCCCTCCGCTGACACGTCGCGGCGCGAATTCTCCTCCTCCGAATATTCCAAAACGATCTCTGGCATCGTCGCCGGTGAACCACCCGCCATCGACCTGACCGCCGAGAAGCGTCTTCAGGACTGCCTCGTTGCGCTCGCTGCCGAAAGCGCCGTGCAATGCGCCCACGATATTTCCGACGGCGGCCTCGCCGTCACCCTCGCCGAATCTTGCTTCGCCTCCGCTGCTGGCCAACCAAACACCGGTCATTCCGAGCGTAGCGAGGAATCTCTCTTCTCTTCCCTCGGTGCAACCATCAATCTCGACGACCCTGCCCCGGCCGAATCCGTTCTCTTCAACGAACGCGGCGCCCGCGCCGTCGTTTCCGTCTCGCCCTCAAAACTTGCCCGCGTTCTCGAAATTGCGAGACAATACCATGTGGCGGCGCGCGAACTCGGCAAGGTCATCCGCGAAGGCTCGTTCCGCATCGAATACAAGGGGAGCACGGTGATCGACAGTTCCGTTGAAACACTCCGCGACGCCTGGGCCAATTCGCTGGAACGCACGCTAACCGCAAAATGAGCCAGAAACTCGCATTTGCCGACGATCATTTCCACGACGAGTGTGGTGTCTTCGGCGTTTTCGGCCACCCCGAAGCCTCGAACCTCGCCTATCTCGGTCTTTACGCGCTGCAGCATCGCGGCCAGGAATCCGCCGGCATCGTCTCCAGCGACGGCAGAGAGCTTTACGTGCACCGTGCCATGGGCGAAGTTGAAGAGATTTTCCAGCCCAGCGTCCTCGCGCGACTCCCGGGCAGTCTGGCCATCGGCCACACGCGCTACTCCACCGCCGGCGACAAAGCGCTGCTTAACGCGCAGCCCATCATGATCGATTGCAACAAGGGCAAGGTCGCACTCGGCCACAACGGCAACCTGACCAACGCTGCCGAGTGGCGCCGCAAGCTCGAGCATCGCGGCTCTATCTTCCAGACCAACAGCGACACCGAAGTCATCGTTCATCTGATCGCGCGCTCACAGGCGCGCAATCTTTCCAGTGCTCTTGGCGATGCGCTCAATCAAGTGGAAGGCGCCTACTCTCTTCTCGTCCTCACCCAAGATGAACTCTACGCCGTTCGCGATCCCCGCGGCTTCCGCCCGCTAGTGCTGGGAAAATTGACCACGCCCGGCGGTTTCGTATCGTGGCTGGTGGCCTCGGAAACCTGCGCCTTCGATCTTCTCAACGCGCAATACGTCCGCGAAATCGAGCCCGGCGAAATGGTGCGCATCTCCAAATCCGGCATCGAGTCCATCCACTTCGCTCCGGAAAAGCAGCTCCAGCAGTGCATTTTCGAGCATGTCTATTTCTCCCGCCCGGACAGCATCATCTTCGGCCGCTCCGTCAACGAAAGCCGCGAAATGCTTGGCCGTCTCCTGGCGCAGGAGCATCCGGTCGACGCGGAAATCGTCGTTCCTGTGCCGGATTCCGGCGTTCCCGCGGCCGTCGGCTACGCGCTCGAATCGAAAATCCCCTTCCGCATGGGCCTGATCCGCAATCATTACATCGGACGCACGTTCATCGAGCCGTCGCAAGCCATCCGCAATTTCGGCGTGAAGCTAAAGCTCAATCCCATCCGTGGCTTGATCGAAGGTAAGCGTGTAGTACTTGTCGACGATTCCATCGTGCGCGGCACTACCAGCCGCAAAATCGTCCGCATGGTCCGCGAAGTTGGCGCAAAAGAAGTCCATGTGCGCATCAGTTGCCCGCCGACGATTTCCCCGTGCTACTACGGCGTGGACACGCCCACGCGCGAGGAATTGATCGCTTCTTCCAACACGCCGGAAGAAATCTGCAAATTCCTTGGCGCTGATTCGCTGGGCTACGTTTCTCTGCCGGCGCTGCGCCGCGCGGTCGGTGATACCGCGGGCAAGTTCTGTACGTCTTGTTATACGGGCGTTTATCCCACGGATCTGGTGCAGTTGGAAGTGCGCGAAAGCGCGGGCAACAGCAAGTCCGGCGAACATGCCCCAGGCAACGGCAGTGAATCCGCGTCCGCAGAGCGGCCGGTGGTGGTGGAACGTGAAAGCTGAGAAAAAGAAAAAGCAGGAAGAAGCAAATCTGCCCGTGAAGACCAAGATTCAGCGCGAAATCATCGCCTGGTTCTGGGTCGGCCTCGTCTTTCTGCTCATCAACGGCACGATCGGCCAGGCGCGCGTCATTCCTTCGGGCTCGATGGAGAACACGCTGCTCATCGGCGATCACCTCATCATGAGCCGCGTCGGCTACGACGCCGGTGTGCCTTTCACCAACTGGCACGTTCCGCTGTGGCGCAATCCCAAACGCCAGCAAGTCATCATCTTCAAGCCGCCGTTTGCTCCGGACACCCCGGACTACGTGAAGCGCGTCATCGGGCTGCCCGGCGAGACCGTCGACATTCACGATGGTGGCGTATGGATCAATGGCCAGCGTCTTAAGGAGAACTACACGCGTGGGCTCTCCGAACGGCCTGACCCTTCATTTCTAATGGGCAATTTCAAAGGGCTCCCTTTCACCGTGCCGAAGGACTGTTATTTCGTGATGGGAGACAATCGGGAAAATTCTCTGGACAGTCGCTTCTGGGGCTGTGTTCCGCGCAACGACATCATCGGCACTCCCGTCATGATTTACATGTCACTGGAAGCGCCGCAGGGCGCCTGGGACTCCGGCCAGATTCGGGAGCGGTTTTTCGCCTATGCGAATGCCGTGCTGCATCCGAGAATCGTGCGCTGGAACCGGATTTTCCGTACCTTTTAGTCTTGTCGAAGAATCGTTGTTCGCAATAGCCGCCGCGATCCCCACGGCGCCTCAATGAATTCCTATCGATGACGGCGCGCGGCAGAGTACGCCCCGATTAAGAAAGTACGGAAGCGGAAGCGAGCGGGTCTTTCATGAAATATGCCGATGCCGGAGTGAACATCGCCGTCGCGGATGACGTGAAGCAAAGAATTCGCCACCATGCCAGCCGCACCTTCACTCCCGGCGTTCTCGGCGGCATCGGCGGTTTCGGCGCGCTCTTCGCGCTAGACCGGAAAAAATGGAAAGAGCCCGTGCTGGTTTCCAGCGCCGACGGCGTGGGCACCAAGCTCAAAATCGCCATGTCCATGGGTGTGCACTCCACCGTTGGCGCCGACCTTGTCAATCACTGCATAAACGACATTCTCGTGCAGGGCGCCGAGCCGCTGTTTTTCCTCGACTATCTTGCGATGGGCAAACTCGAGCCCCAGGTCGTCGAACAGCTCGTCGAAGGGATGAGCCGTTCCTGCCGTAAGGCCGGCTGTGCCCTCATCGGCGGCGAGACGGCGGAGATGCCCGGATTTTATCCTCCGGGCGAATACGATCTCGCTGGTTTCATCGTTGGCGTCGTCGAGCGCAAAAAACTTCTTACCGGGAAGTGCGTCCAGCCCGGGGATGCTTTGATCGCCCTGCCGTCTGCCGGACTGCACACCAACGGCTATTCGCTCGCCCGCAAGCTGGTCTTTGAGGTTGCAAAGCTGAAGCCGGATACTTACGTGGCCGATGTCGGAAATAAAATCGGCGCGGAATTGCTGAAGCCGCATCTATGTTATGCGCCGGCGCTGAAGAACATCGTCGCCCGGGGCTGGGTTTCCGCTCTCGCGCACATCACCGGCGGCGGCATCCCGGGAAATTTGCCTCGCGTGCTGCCCAGCGGCGTGAAAGCGGAAATTGACCTGGCATCCTGGCCCGTGCTGCCGATCTTCAAATACCTTGCCAAACTCGGGAAAATCGACACCGGCGAATTGCTGCAATCCTTCAACATGGGCGTCGGAATGATTCTTGTCGTCCCGGCGAAAAAAGTGAAATCCGTGGAAGCCGACTTGAAGAAGCACCGCGAAAAATTTTTCCGCATCGGCCGCGTCGAGCGCAGCGAATCCGGCAAAGCCCGCGTCAGCTACTCCGGCTCGCTTAATCTTTAGCCCACAATCTGGGGCTTGAGGCATATAGGGCGATGCGCTTAGCATAGGAATTGTCAGTGCTTTTTTGCTGGGCACGTCCGTCTACCCTTGCTCACTGGAGGAACTGGCCGGACGTCCAAGATTACAAGGATTCCCCCAGCGAACCTTTAGGAGGTATGCCATGAATTTTCCGCAAACAAGCCTTGATCTTTTGGCTGCGCGAGTGCAAAAACTGGAAACCGCGAATCACCGCTGGAAGTTCGTGAACGCGTTGCTACTGCTCTCCGGCGTATCGGTCCTTTTGATGGGCGCGAAGCCCGCCGATCGCCTTCAGCCTAACGTCGTTCGCGCAGGCTCCGTTGAAGCCCAGGAGTTCATATTGAAGGATGAAACCGGCCACGTTTACGCGCGTCTGAGCTTGAACCCATCAGTCCCAAAACCAACTCAGAAAGGGCGCACTTACTTGGTACCGAGTGATACGATTCCAGGCGGCGAGGCGGCCCTTCAGTTCTACAACGAAAAAGGCGAAGTACTCTGGACCGCGCCTTCGATGGGCGGAGCACAATTCCTGCCTGCAAGGTAATCCGCTGTGCTTCGGACAGTTCCAACTCAGGTTGGTCTGGCTGATGCTGCTAGTGGAGGGTCGTTTCACGCTTGGCATGAACGATGCCGCGTGGTGCAACACCTCTAGTGCCGCGCGCTTCTTTCTGCTGGCGTCCAGAACGGCTGCTTGGTCGGCACAAACTCGACCGGCACATCTTTCACAAACGTCTTCATCCACCTCACGCACTCTTCCATCCCTGCCTGTTCGGAGGGCACATGCCCGATTACAATCAGCGCTTTTCTCTTTCCTTCGCTAACCGCGTCCGCCGCATATTCCACCGTTTCCCATTCGCGCGTTTCGCCCACCAGCAAAACTTCCACGTTATCCATTTCCAGCGCGTGTGTTTCCCGTTCGAATCCTGCCGATCCCGGGCTCAGCGCCAGCTTCGTCACTTTCATCTCTGGATTTCCTACTGCGCGCAACACCGGGGTATTCAAGCGCTTCGCTACATCCGCCGCTAATTTCTCCAGCGTAGTTTCCGGTACTGTAAACAGGTTCGGATTTTCCGCGCTCTGGTATTTCACCCAGTCCAGCGCCTTCACCATCCCGGCCAGGATCCCGTCCGGCTTTCGAAGGTGCCAGTGGTCGTGGAATCTCCAAACGATCAGTCCGTTTTTCTCGATAAAGTCTCGCTTCTCTTTCCACACTGGGTCGCTCTCCTCCATTCCCTGCGGCCGGTCCAGGTGGTTGTAAAACGTCGGCTCGTGCGTGATGACCAGGTTCTGTCTGTTTGCCACCGCCCGCTGCAGTACGTCCAGCGTCGCCATCATGGTCACCGCAATCCCTGTCACACGCGTATCCGGATTCCCTGCCTTAAACGTGTCTACGGTTTCCGTTTTCCAAGGCACGCCAACGTGCTCTTGAATCGCAGCTATTACTTCCCGTGCCGTCGGACGTTTTTCTTGGGCCGTCGCGTATGAGCACAGCACAGTCCCAATCAGTACCGCGCCAAGTGCGTAGCCTCGCAATTTCACTTTGGCAATCCTTCCGCGAACTGCGGATAGAGCGCCCGCGCCCTTCGCGCCAACACGCGCTCCAATTGATGTGTCCATCGAACTTCCGCGCGCATCTGCTCGAGCATTAAGCCCACCATCCACACCGCTTCATGATACTTGTGGCCAACCTCCGCGTAAATCGACTGCAGAGTTTTCTTCTCTCTCGCGATTTCTTTTAGCAAAAATTTTCGCCTGCGTTTCAACTGACTCCGGAAGACTCCCGGCCTCGCCTGCCAGGAAAGCGCCATCCAAGTCAGAAAAAGCGGGTGTTCCCTCTGTGTGGTCCAGCCTTGGTGCTCTAAAGCATCCGCGAGCGCCGCACGCCCCTTCTCTGTGGTCTCAAACGTGCTCCGCTCCGGTCCCCCCGCCGGCTCTTCCGTTTCCAAAGATCGAATGAGCCCCCCCCGCGCCAATTTCTCCAGAGAGTAATACACTTGTGGCCGCGACACGTTTGCCCAATCTCGAATCTCGCGTCTCTCCAGCTCCAGATTCGCCTGATACCCGTGCATCGGCCGCTCCGCGAGCAAGCTCAGCAACACGAGATCCGGCGTTGTCAGTTCTACTCTCCTCGCTCGCCGTGCGCGCCTTCCGCGATTCTCCGTAAATCTCTGTGTCCTCGGCGTCTCTGCGTTTTCCTGTGTCTTCATTTTTTCCCCGTCTTACGCTTCCTGCTCCAATACCACCACTCACACTGCTCGGCAGGCAGCCGTGGATTTTTTGCTTGCGCCACTGCCGCACAAAAAGTATCCAGCACGCAAGGATCCTGCCGCCGGCCGGTCAGGCGATTCAGCTTCGCGTACAAATTTTCCGGACTCTGTAACGCCAGTTGCGTCACGCTGCGAATTCTTAGCAGCTCAAAGTCGCGTAGCATCGCTGGTCCGATCGAAATCAAATCCCCCAACTGCTGTCCTCCGATCCTGGCCCGTTTCTTTTGGCTCAGCGTTCCGGCACTCACAAAGAAATCTCCTTGACTTACTAGTCTAATTTAGACTAGTTTAAACTAGTCTAAATTAGAGTAGTTGGCTTGTCAAGGAGATTCCGCCATGAGCTCCCTTTCCACGGCTCTCGCTGCCCTTGTTCTGGTCTTCGCCTTGTCTTCCGTTCGCCCCAATTCATCTCAGGAGATCAAATCCATGAACGTCAAGCGCATCACCCCAGTCCTGCTCGTCAAAGAGATCGAGCCTATCGTCCCCTTCTGGGTCGATCGCCTCGGTTTCACGAAAACCGTCGAAGTGCCCGAAGGCAACAAACTCGGTTTTGTCGCTCTTCAGAAGGGTTCCGCTGAAGTGATGTACCAGACTTACGCCAGCGTGGAAAAGGACGCGCCGTCGTCCATGTCCGCGGAAGCCAGAAAAGGCCCCACGTATCTCTACATGGAGGTTGATAACCTGGACGCCGTGCTCGGCGCCATGAAAGACGTCAGAGTTGTCATGCCCGTCCGCACCGCCTTCTACGGCATGCGCGAATTTGGCGTCCAGGACCCCGGAGGCCACTTCATCACTTTCGCCCAACCGGTGGCCGCGCCGCAGCACTGACGCGCTTTCCCACCCTGGCCCAAACGAGGCAAAGTACTCTCTCCGTACCAGCCCTTGTACTATTCGGGGTACCGGTACAAGTAGGTTTGACAGACCACGTGCGCGAATCTACGCTTGTTGACATTGCGTTTCGCCCTCGTCAAGAGCAGCGGTCTCCTGAATCGATTTAAACCTCAGGCCTGCTAGTTCGATCAGCGAAAGGAATTATGTCTCAAGGAAGATCTGCGTTCAGTGATGCTGCGTCCCGAGCGGTGCTCGATTCCGCGCCCGAAGGCATACTCGTCGTGAATCGCGAAGGCCAAATCGTCCATGTGAACGCGCAGACGGAAGAACTTTTCGGCTACGGTCCGGACGAGCTGCTCGGCGTGCATTTCGAGGTCTTGCTGCCACAATTATTTCGAGAGGAACACGAACGCCAGATCGCCGGTTACACGCGCGCTCCGGGATTGCGCCCGGGGAGGGTTGGACTGGAACTGCGAGGCCTTCGCAAGGACGGAACGGAAATCCTACTTGAAATGAGTTTGTGTTCCGTGGACGTTCTGGATGGCCCTCTAGTTTGCGGCGTCCTGCGGAAAATCGCCAGTCCAAAGTCATCGGAGCATCCGTCGCGCGAAGTGGAGCAGCGCTTCCGCCTGATGGTGGAGAATAGCCACGACATTCTCACCATTCGCGACGCCGACACGCGCGTCCGTTACACCAGCCCGTCCATTCATCGGGTGCTGGGTTACCGGCAGGAGGAAATCATCGGCTCCACCGGTTTCGAGTTGATTCACCCCGAGGATCGCGCCAACGTCGAGACCGCGCTGACCGAATTCTGGAAGACTCCCGGTGCGCGCGATTCCATCCAATACCGCGCCCGCCACGCGAACGGCTCCTGGGTTTCGCTGGAAGTCGTCGCCTACAACTTGCTGGACCACCCGGACATCCGCGGCGTGGTCATCAACGGCCGCGACATCAGCCAGCGCATGCAGACGGAAGCCGAAAGAGAACGCACCATCGCTGAATTGCAGGAAGCCATCTCAAAACTCGATACCCTGACCGGCCTCCTGACCATCTGCGCCTCTTGCAAAAAAATTCACGCTGAGAATGGCAGTTGGCAGCAGATCGAGTCCTACATTCGCGATCGCTCCCAGGTCGAGTTCTCTCACAGCATGTGCCCGGAGTGCTCACTAATCTGGTACCCCGACCACTACCAGAAATAGCCGTCGCGGATCACTGTTTACTCGGCGTTGGCAGCGGCGGCGCGCGGCGTTCCATTTCTGTCGGTACCGCAATCGAGCGGGCGCCATTCTTCCCCACGGCGCGCACGGCAAAAAAGTGATTGTCGGTCGACACGCCTTTCAAGGCCGTTTCGCCCGCAGCCGCCGCAAAATCATAAACCTGCCATCGCGGATCGCTGGTCTCGCGCCACAGAATCTCGAATCCCAAGCGTTCGGAATCCTCTTCGGCTGACCAGGACACTTTCGCATCCGGCGTCACCGCTCCCGTCAGCCTTGCTTTGCTGGGTGGCTCCGGAGCCAGCGCCAGTTGCCGCAGCGCCTCCGAATTGTCCCGCGCCACGTCGCCCATAAACGTAAAGTTCAGATATTTCTCGAAATCTCCGTACTCGATTCCGTTTTCCGTGCGTGGCGTCTGATGCTGGTGATTGTAGTTTTCCAGCGGCTCCGTGAATCGCACCGCCGGCAGCCCTGCTTTGTAAAACGGATAGTGATCCCCGCCGCGACCGTAGCGGTCCACGCGGAAAATCATTCGAATCGCCTCGCGCCCATCGATTTCTTCAATCGCGCGCGCCAATTCCCGCGAAGGCGAATCCGCATCGTCGATCTCGCCATTTCCAGAAAAAAGCCGCACGCGATGCGGCGCGCCGGCCGCCGGGTCCGCGCCCACGATGTCGTCGTCCAGCATTCCGCCGACGGTGTAACCTTGCTGCTTCACCCAATCCACGAGGTGCGTGCTGCCGAGCAGCCCCTGCTCTTCTCCGGACACCGCGGCGAAAAGTATCGTCGCGCGATACGACGCACCGCCCTTCGCCCCGGCCTTGCTCAGCAGCCGCGCGGACTCCACGCTCACCGCCACACCCGATGCGTCGTCGTCCGCGCCCGGTGCATCCGCCTCCGGGCCCATCACATTCGATGGCCGCGAATCAAAGTGTCCTGAAACAATAAAAATCGTCTTCGCCAGCTTTGCATCACTTCCCGGAAGAATCGCGTAAACATTTTCCAGCGGAATCGGCTTGCCCGAAGTCCGTTCCGAAGTCGATTCGAACTTGTCCACCACCACCTGCAGTTTCCCGCCGGAATCCTTGGCGATCTCATTCAATCGCGCCACGATTGCATCGCGTCCGCAACCGATCCCGCGCTTTGGATCATCCCACGAAGAAAGCGTCAGCCGCGTTCCGCATGCCACCAGCTTCCCTATCAGCGCCCGCATCGATTTTTCATCCACTGACGCGCGCACCACTCGCCCCGCCGGCCGCGCCAAAATCTTCGGCTGCGGCTTTCCCTGGGCAGGCTCCGCCGGATCTCGCGGAGCCACCTGTTGCGCCACGGCCGGAATCTCTGCAAGCGCCAGCAGCGCGAAAAACGCCGCTTTCACGATTCTCTTGCCAACTCTCTTTTTCTGATTCGTCATCGCTTCCAATTCCCAAGTTGGATTTCTTGCCAAAGGAAGTTGGCATTCTACCGCGAAAGCCACAGTTTTTTGGAGTAGCGCACCCTGTCTGCTCCTCTTGCGATGGCCGGATGGGCCCCTCTTTCTCGAAATTGACTTCCATCCCGATACTCTGGAATCATTTCGTGCGTACTTAATCCCAGTGGTGGTATCGCCTCAAGACCTTCTGCGCATACGCTTGTCTTGAGTCATTCTGGAAGGAACCCAGCCATGGTAGCCGGCATTCGCACGCGCGACCTTCGCAAGGTCTACAACTCGGCTCCCCCCGTGGCCGCAGGCACGGGAGGCTTCTCGTTCGGCGCGCCTAAAGCAAAGGGCAAACAGCCCAGGCCGGAAATCGTCGCGCTCGACGGAATCTCCCTCGACATCCTGCCCGGAGAAATCTTCTGCTTGCTTGGCCCCAACGGCGCCGGCAAGTCCACAACCGTCGGTGTTCTCACCACGCGTGTCCGCCCTACCGGCGGACAGGCGTTCATCGGCGAATACGACGTCTGGCAAAACCAGGTCGCCGTCAAGCGCCTGATCGGCGTCGTCGCCCAGCGCCCCAATCTGGATTTCTCGCTGACGGCTCGCGAGATCCTCACGTTTCACGGCGCCTATTTCGGCCTTTCGTCCCAGGAACGCGCCAAGAGCGCCGAGGCCCTTCTCGAACGCTTCAAGCTTACCGATCGCGCCGACCAGATGGTCCGCGGCTTCTCCGGCGGCATGATGCAGCGGCTCTCCATCGCCCGCGCTATGATGCACGATCCCCAGGTTCTTTTCCTGGACGAGCCCAGCGCCGGCCTGGACCCGCAAACCCGCTTGCTCTTGTGGGAAATCGTGCGCGAATACAATCAGAGCGGCAAAACCATTCTGCTGACCACGCACAACATGGAAGAAGCCGACGCGCTCTGTAAACGCCTTGCCATCATCGACCACGGCCGCGTCATCGCTCACGGCACTCCCCAGGAGCTGAAGTCCGCTGTTCCCGGCGGCTACTTGCTCCGCCTCCGTTTCGGCCTGCACTCCCCGGATTTCCTCATACGCCTCCAGGCTCTTGCCGGCGTCCGTGAAGTCCGTGGCAACGACAGCAACGGCGCCGACGTCTACGCCGACCGCGGCGGCTCACTCGTTGCTGAGGTTGCCGCCTTGGCTTCCGGCGCGGGCGTCGAGTTGTGCGACGTACACATCTCCGAGCCCAGCCTCGAGAATCTCTTTCTGCACCATACCGGAAGGAGCTTGCGCGAATGAACTGGAAAGCGTTTCTCGCCATGCTCGCGCGCGATGCTCACGTCGCCCGCCGCAACTTCGTGGCGCTGCTGTTTCAAACCTTCTTGCAGCCGTTGATGTTCGTCTTCATCTTTGGCCGCGTGATGGTCGGCAGCGGCTACATGCCGCCTTCCTATAAGAGCCTGTTGCTCCCGGGAATCATGGCCATTTGCATGGTCGGTACCGGCATCTGGGCCGTCGCCATGCCGCTGATTGCCGAATTTCAATTCACGCGCGAGATCGAAGACCGCCTGCTCGCTCCCATGGAAATCTCCTGGCTGGCCATTGAGAAGGTCGTCGCCGGCACGTTGCAAGCGCTGGCTGCGGGCCTCATGGTCATTCCCGCCGCGTGGCTGCTGCTTCGCCCCGGTGTTGACCTCCACGTCCCCCATCCTCTGCTCTTTGCGCTCGTAGCGATTCTCGTGGCTCTTTTCTCGGCGACCGGTGGCCTCGCGCTCGGCTGCAGCATGCAGCAGACGCACATCGGCCTCATGTTCAGCCTCATCGTCGCTCCCATGATTTTCTTCGGCTGCACGTACTATCCCTGGAGCGCGCTCGAAAAATTCCCGGTTCTGCAGAAAGCCGTGCTCGTAAATCCTCTCGTCTACGCCAGCGAAGGCCTGCGCGCCACGATGATTCCCCAGTTTCCGCATCTTCCCTTGCTCGCGGTCGTCGTCGGCCTGGTATTTTTCAACGCCTTGCTGCTCGCCACCGGCCTTCGCAACTTCCACGGCAAGTCCGTCACCTGAGTCTGACTTTCAACTTTGAAGCTTCCTCCCTCGTTTTGTCGATTCAGCCGCTTGTGCTAACGTTTTTCGTTTATGAACAAGCGCATAGGCGTGCTCTTAAGCGGCCGCGGCTCGAATTTCGAGGCCCTCGCGGATAGCGTCACAGCGGGACGCATCCCCAGCGCGGAAATCGCCATCGTCATCAGCAATCGTGAAGGCGCTCCGGGCATCCAGCGCGCCGAAGGCCGCGGCATCAAAACGCGCGTGATCCCTTCGAAAGGCCTTGAGCGCGAAGTCTACGACCGCCAGGTCGCCGCCGTTCTCGACGAGCACAACGTCGACCTCATCTGCCTGGCCGGTTACATGCGCCTGCTGTCTCCGTTTTTTGTCGCAAAATATCCAAATCGCATCTTGAATATTCATCCGTCGCTGCTTCCTTCGTTCCCGGGGCTTGAATCGCAGCGCCAAGCACTCGAATATGGCGTAAAATTCGCCGGCTGCACCGTCCATTTCGTGGACGAAAATCTCGACGCGGGTCCGATTATTTTGCAAGCCACTGTGCCTGTTCTCGACGGAGACACGGAAACCTCCCTCTCCGAAAAAATTCTTAAAGAAGAGCATCGCATTTATTCCGAAGCCGTTAAAATTGTCCTGGAAGGAAACTACAAGATTGAAGGCCGCCGCGTGCTTCGGACAAACTGAATTCAAATTATGACGCCAGTAAAAGTCAAATCCGTCGAAGAACAACTCGCCTACGTGAAAAAAGGCGTCGCTGAAATCGTTCCCGAAGCCGAACTCAAAGCCAAACTCGAAAACTCCCTGAAAACCGGCAAGCCTTTGCGCGCCTATCTGGGCGTGGATCCCACGGCCCCCGATCTTCACCTGGGCCACACCGTGGTTCTGCGCAAGCTCAAGCATTTTCAAGACCTTGGCCACACCGCCGTTTTTCTGATTGGCGATTTTTCGGCGATGATTGGCGACCCCACGGGCGTATCGGAAACCCGCCCGCCGCTGACGCGCGAGCAGGTTGACGCCAATGCCAAAACCTATCTTGCGCAGGTCTACAAAATCCTCGACAAGGAAAAAGCGGAAGTCCGCTACAACAGCGAATGGCTCAGCAAAATGTCCGCCGAAGATGTTGTCCGCTTGTGTTCTCACTATCGGGTGGCTCGCATGCTGGAGCGCGAAGATTTTCATTCTCGGCTGGACAAAGGCCAGCCCATTTCCGTGCATGAGCTTTTGTATCCACTGCTGACTGCGATTGACGCTGTAAAATTACAGTCCGATGTTGAGCTGGGTGCCACCGAGCAAAAGTTCAATTTGCTGGTGCACCGCGAGATCCAGCGCGAATATGGCCTGCCCGGACAAGCCATTCTGACCATGCCGATTCTCGTCGGGCTCGACGGCCAGCGCAAAATGTCAAAGAGCCTGGGTAACTACGTCGGCATCACCGAGCCGCCGTCCGAAATGTTCGGCAAAATGATGTCCATACCCGACGAGCTCATGTGGTCTTACTACGAACTGCTCACCGACCGCACCCCAAAGGAAATCGCGGGGCTGAAGCAGGAAGTAGCCGCCGGCAAATTCCATCCCATGGATGCAAAGATGCGGCTCGCAGAAGAAGTGATCTCAGGCTTCCACGGTCAAGCCGACGCGCGCAGAGCCGCCGAAAATTTCCAGCGCGTCTTCCGCGACCGCCAGGCGCCGGTGGAAGTGCCAATCTTCAGAGTTCCCGCAGGTCCACCCCGCAAAATTTGGGACTTGCTTTTGGCTGCTGGAATGGTTTCTTCAAAGAGCGAAGGCGAGAGACTATTTGAACAAGGGGGTCTCGAGCTTGTCGGAGATCAGCCGCCGCTAAGGGTGGAACGCTCGATCGCGTTGATCAAAGGCCAGAGTCACCTCATAAAGGTCGGCAAAAAAAAATTCCTTCGCGTCATCGTCGAATGATCTGAGAAGCCGTAGGGCACGATACATCGTGCCCTACGATCTTAATCGAGGACTTCAGCGACGAGCTTAGCCACATGTTCCGCAACCGCCGGCGCCGCCGTCAGTCCCGGCGACTCCATCCCCACCAGATGAATCGCCTGCGGCACCTTGGGGTCGCGCGTGATCACGAAATCCGCGATGCCTTTTCCGCCGGGCGGAACGAGCTTCGGTCGCAGCCCCGAATACCCAAGTTGCAGATCCCGCTCCTCGATTTCCGGCAGCAGCGTTTTCGCACTGTGCGCGAAATCTGCAATCGGCAAGCGGTTCTTCTCGTAATTGTCTTTGCCCTCGACGTACGTCGCCGTCGGCCCCAGCAAAAACGTCCCCCACAGCGTTTTTGTGAAGTGTACGCCGAGACTCAATCCATCGCTGTGCGGCAGCGGATACACTAGATTGTTGATTAGCGATGACCGCGGCCCGCGCACCTCGCAATACTCTCCGCGCACCGGGTAAATCTTCCACGAACGATTTCCCAGCATCGCCGCCACTTCATCCGCATACAGCCCCGCCGCGTTAATCACGCATCGCGCGTCGATCGTTTCGTTCTGCGCGTCTTCTTCATCTCCGATGCGCAGCCCCACCCGGATCGTCTCACCGGAAGGTTCCAGCGAAGTGACCTGCGCACGCGGCACAATACTCGCTCCCTGATTCGTCGCCACCCGCGCATAGGCGTGAACCAGTTCTTCGGCCGAGACAATGCCCGTCGAAGGCACATCCAGCGCCGACACCCCTTTGATGTGCGGCTCGCGTTTGCGAATCTCATCCGCGTCAATCAGCCGCAATCCCTCGACCGCGTTGTCTTCCCCGCGTTTTTCCAGTGCGGCAAGCTCCTCCACTTCATGCGCGTCCGCGGCCACCACCAGCTTTCCGCAATGGCGAAACGGCACGTTGTGTTTTTTGCAGAATTCGTACGTCAGGCGATTGCCTTCCACGCAAAACCGCGCTTTCAGCGAATTTTTCGGGTAATAAATGCCGGAGTGGTTCACGCCGCTATTGCGCGTGCTGGTGGCCATGCCCAGCTTTGGAAATTGCTCGACAAGAAAAACGTCTTGCCAGCGTTCGGAGACGGTGCGCGTGATCGCGCATCCAATCACCCCACCGCCGATGATTAGAATGTTGGCCTGGTCCATGAATTCAGATTAATCGCCGCCCACTTCGTCAAAATAAGGCTTGCAGGGAACCAGCCGCGACTCCGTTCCGTCGTGTACCGCATAAGACGCCTGCTTGCTCGGCTCATACCCGTTGCGCCAGAGCGAAGCAGCGCCGTGTATGCCATCCTTGTTGATGGCATAAAAATAAATGTGAAACGTTCCGAGCTTTTTCTTGTCGTTCTTATAGTTGCGAGCGACGCGGGCCATTGCTTCGAGGCAGGCGTCCGTCGGCGATTTCCCCTGCCGCATCATTTCAATAATTGTATGCCCGCCGGAAATTTTGATGTTTTCTTCACCCTTGCCCGTTGAACCCGCCGCGCCTACTTCATTGTCCACGCAGCAGCCCGCGCCAATAATCGGCGAATCCCCGACGCGCCCGGGAATTTTCCATGACAAGCCTGAAGTCGTGGTGGTTGCGGAAATGTCGCCATTCGAATCCACCGCCATGCAGGGAATCGTCCCCGTCGGCGGATGCGCAATCACCCGCTCCGCGTAGGCAATCTGCTTTTCATCGCCGTCGAAAATCGCCGCAACATGCTCTTTCCACTCCGGCGAGTCGATTCCCGGCCGCCAGTTGAAAGAAGTTCTCGCCTTCCACGCCAGCCAGATTTTGCGCGAATGCTCCGTGAGCAGATTCATCTCCTCGAATCCTTCGGCCACCGCAAATCGCCGCGCTCCATCGCCGACGATCATCACGTGATTCGTTTTTTCCATGACCGTTTTCGCCAGTCGCGCAACGTTCTTGATCCGCCGCACACTGGCAACCGACCCCGCCCGGTGCGTTGGTCCGTGCATCACGCTGGCATCCAACTCCACTTCGCCTTCTTCATTCGGCAATCCGCCATAACCAACAGAGTCGTCGTTCGGATCGTCTTCGACGACCGTTACGGCCGCCACCACGGCGTCCAGGGTGTCCCCGCCCTTCTTCAGAATGTCCATGCCTTTATCGAGCGCATGCAGGCCATTGGCGCTGGAAATAATCAGCGGCCGTTTGCCCTGCGCGACCGGCGCGAGATTCGAAAGACCCGCCGCGTTGCTGCCGTTCGAACGCGCTCCTCCAAACAATTTGCCCGCGCTGGCAACAGCGCCCCCAGCAAGTGAAGTCAGAAAGAATTTACGTCGCGACCAAAGATCCATGGGAATCCCTCCTAAGCATGCGCACGCAATATACAACACTTGCCCGTCCGCGGTTGAGCGGCGGGTTTGGTCCGTTGGGGAAGCGTACCTCAGCGATTCGAACGGCGGCCGCCTTTCCTAGCCGGAAACGGCGGGGACGGGTTTCGCGGGGAATTCGCCCTCCCATCGCGCAATCACGACACACGCAACGCAATTCCCAAGGACAGTGACCGCCGTTCTGCCCATGTCCATGAGTTGATCGATCGCGAAGAGTAGAAATAACGGCTCCATCGGCAAATGAAACGAAGTTGCCGCGCCGAAAACAATCAGCAGCGAAGCGCGTGCCACACCCGCCGTTCCTTTGCTGCTGATCAAAAGAGTCAGAATCATCAAAGCTTGCTGCCCGATGCTCAGGTGCAGTCCCGCGGCCTGCACCACAAAAAATAATGCCAGTGATTGATACAAACTCGCGCCGTCCATGTTGAAGCTGTAGCCGGTAGGGAGAACGAACGCCACGATTTCGCGCGGCACTCCAAAAGATTCCAGTTGCTCGATCGCGCTGGGCAGAGTTGCCTCGGAGCTTGCCGTCGCGAATCCGATAGTTACCGGTTCGGCGGCAGCGTTGATAAATCGCCTGAGAGGAATGCGCGCCCAGAGAACAATCGGCAGCAAAACGCACAGGATGAAAAAAGCAAGAGCCACGTACATCGTCGCGAGCAGCTTCGCCAACGGAAGAAGAACTCCCAAACCCAAATGGCCGACGGTATAAGCGACAGCACCGAAGACGCCGAGCGGCGCCGCGTACATCACCAGGTTCGTGAACTTGAACATGGTTTCCGAAAGGCTTTCCGCGAAAGCCAGCATGGGGCGGCGCTTCGAATCGGGAACTAGAGCGAGCGCCATCGCGAAGAGCACGCTGAACACAACGATTTGCAGGACCTGCCCTTCAGCGACGGACTTCGCAATGTTCTCCGGAAAAATATCGGTGATGAGCTGCGTCGCGGTGTGCGGCGAAACATTCAGTGATTGCGCCGCCGCAGACGACGGCAAGTGGACGCCTTCACCGGCCCGGCTGATGTGAATCGCCGCGTACCCAATCAGCATGGCGACGGTGGAAACCAGTTCGAAATAAACGAGCGACTTGATGCCGAGCCGCCCGACTTTTTTCAAATCCGAGTGGCCGGCGATCCCCACAACGAGGACGCCGAAAAGGAGTGGCGCGATAATCACCTTGATGAGACGGAGAAAAATCGTACCGAGCAATTGCAAATTTACAGCGACGGCGGGAGCGTCGTAGCCGACTTCCGCCCCGGCGAGCAGGCCCACGAAAATCCAGGTGGTCAGCGAGCGCCGCGAAGTTGCGTACGACGCGATGAGAAAAATCGCGAGCCAACGCAAAAGCGTTGCGAGCAGCGCCGGCAGCGGCAGAATGTGAGCGCCAGCGAGGAGCGACGCCGCGATGGCGATCGTTGCGGCGGCGACGGCCGCGGCAAGGAATTTGTTTTTCATCGGCGCTCGATGAGAGTTTCCATCGGTGCCGAAAGGTATGCTGGTTAGCCCCGCATGTCAATGGCGAGCGCTACCAAAATTTATCCCCCAATCTTCGGGCAAAAGGAAGGCGACTCTTCCATTCGCGATGGATGCTACTCCACGCGCAACGCGATCAACGGATCGATGCGAGTCGCGCGGCGCGCGGGAAGGTAGCAAGCGAGCAGCGCGACGGCCATCAGCAACAGCGTGATGCCCACATACGTGAGAGGATCAGTGGTGCTGACGCCGTAGAGCAAGTTCCCGGCCATGCGAGCGACGGGCAAAGCCACGACGATGCCCACGGCCGCGCCAATTGTGGCCAGGAGCATGCCCTGCTTGAGGACTAGCCCCAGCACCTGGCGCGGTTGCGCGCCCAGCGCCATGCGCAGACCGATTTCACTGGTGCGTTGCGCCACGGAATAGGCCAGCACGCCATAAATTCCAATCGAAGCGAGGATCAACGCGAGCGCGCCGAAAAGGCCGAGCAATGCAGCGCCCATGCGCGCAGCCCACAAGCCCTGGCGCAAAATCTGCTGCACGGTCTGCGCGTTGGTGAACGCGAGGTTTTTGTCAATCTGCTGGACCTGCGCACGCACGGCGCCGATCAGCGGTTCCGGGTTGCCGTTCGTGCGCGCGACGAGAGTGGCGAAAGGCGAGTATTGCTGACGCATGGGGAGGTACGCGGTGGGCTGGGGATCTTCGCCGATTTGTCCCACCACCGTGGTTCCGACGACGCCGATCACCTGGAGCAACTCTGGTTCCTTCACGATTGCGAAGCGCTTTCCTAGCGGTTCCTGGCCCGGCCAGATGGCCTTGGCCATGGCTTCATTGATGATGGCTACGCGGGTGGTCTTGTCACGATCGAAATCCGTAAAGTCGCGGCCGCTGATGAGCGGAATACGCATGGTTTCGAAATGGCCGGGGGTCACGTCGTCAAAATTCACAAGCGTGCCGCGATTATTGGGATCGGTCTGTTCGCCTTCGCGAAAGATGGTGCCCGCGAAGCCGCCGCCGAACACGCCGTTCGAGGAGACGGAGGCGCTGACCACTCCGGGGACAGTTTTGGCGCGCTCGATGGCATCGCGGAAGAACTGCTGGCCGTGATCAGCATCATAACGCAGAGCGCCAAGGTCGAAATTCATTTGCAGCAGGTTCTGCGACTCGAATCCGGGATTGAATTGCTGTGCGTTCTGCATGCTGCGAAGAAACAATCCTGAGCCGACCAGAGCAACGAGAGCCAGTGCAATTTCCGAAATGACCAGCAAGCCGCGCAGACGATTGTGGGTCCAGCCGAGAGCGCCGCTGCGCCCGCCGGTTTTCAATACTTCATTGATGTCCGTGCCGGACGCTTTGACGGCGGGAATAATCCCGAAAATCAGACCGGTGAACAGCGAGATCAGCAGAGTAAATCCGAGGACGCGGGCATCGAAAGAAAGATCAACCGAACCGTCCGCAAGAAACGGTGGGCGGAACGACCACAACACGTTGCGTCCCCAGTACGCGACGACAAGTCCCGCTAAGCCACCGAGCAGCGAGAGCACGGTGCTTTCCGTCAGGAGTTGGCGGACGAGACGAGCGCGTCCCGCGCCCATGGCGGCACGAATGCTCAATTCTTTTTCGCGCTTGGACGCTTGCGCGAGCAGCAGATTGGCGAGGTTGACGCAGGCGATCAAGAGGACCAAGCCGACCACGCTCATGAGCACGCCGCCGGCAAGAGAAAACTGCTGCCGCTGATTAATGCCCAGCGCCGACTCGTTGAGCGGAAAGAGTTCAACGGTGCGGCCTTTATTGTCGCGCGGATACTCCTTCTCGAGGCCGGCAGCGACGGTCTTCATCGAGGCGCGAGCTTGCGCAAAGTCAACCTGCGGTTTCAGGCGACCGACCATGGAGAGCCAGCGGAAGCGCCGGTTATATTCGAGATCCTTGAGCTGGCCGGTAAGCACATAGTCGCGCATGGTGACGGGAATCCAGAGCAAGTCGGGACGGCCAAGAGAAACGATGCCTTTGAAGCCCGGTGGCGCGATGCCCACGACGGTGTACGGTGTGCCATTCAGCAGGATGGTCTGGCCGATGAATTTTTCGTCGGAACCAAACCGGCGTGCCCACATGCTGTAGCTCAGAACCACTTCCGCGTTGCCGCCGATTTTCTTGTCCCCATCGGGAATGAAGGTGCGGCCACGATAGGGCTTCACACCCAACACGTCGAAGAAGTTCCCGCTTACGAGCGAGGCGTTCAGTTGCTGCGGCTCGGCCTGGCCACCCCAATTCAGAGGGATGGGAAAGGTAACGGTCGCCAAGCCGGAGAAAACAGTGTTCTGGTCGCGGTAGTCCTCGTAATTGGGCAGCGATGTGCCGGTGAGCTGGAAGTTGGCGTTCGCATTGAAAGTTATCGTGTCGCGTGTGAAAAGCTCCGCCAGACGTGAAGGTTCCTCGACAGGCAGAGGGTGGAGGAAGACCGCGTTGATAATCGTGAAGATGGCGGTGTTGGCCCCGATGCCGAGCGCCAGCGACAGCACGGCCACGAAGGTAAAGCCGGGGCTCTTCTTGAGCATGCGCAAGCCGCCCCGCAAATCCTGTTGGAAGTTTCCAGCCATAACGTCACCCTCGCCTAACGGTTAGGACGGTCGGCGGAGACATTTGTTTCCATTCGTGTTTTCACAATTCGAGCTTCTTGCCGGGATGCCCAGGTCGCACCAAATTGTTGTGCTCATGAGTTCTTTACGCTTTTTCGTGTAAAGAGGGGGTGCACTGTACCCCCATTCCCATGTATGAATGTGAAAACAAAAGGGTTGCAAAATGGGTTCCACGCAAGTGCATGAAAGGGGCGGCTTTTTGTGAGATGAGGGAGAGGTGAGACCCAGAATGGAACTGAGAGCGACGGAGTGTACCTTAAGGTATTGTCAAGCGCGAAGGTGGTCCCGGGCTATGGTGGAAGTTCGACGTCAAATGTGCGGCGGCGCGACATGGCCAAGGAGCCAGAAAAACGTGTATACTTTAGGTATATACATTGGGGAGAGGTTCAAGATGGCGACGGCGAAGGTGTTCAAATCAGGGAACAGCCAGGCGGTCCGGCTGCCGAAGGCGTTCCGGGTGAAGAGCAAGGAAGTGGAGATTTCGCGGCGCGGGGATGAGATCGTGCTGCGAGAACGCACTGGAACGATGGCGCGGGCGTTTGACCTATTGGTGGCGTTGCCCGAGGACTTGACGCTGGCGGGACGCAAGAAGGACAAGCCGCAAAAGCGCAAGGGGCTGTGATGGAGACGCGCCCCGCAAGACCATCCGGGACGCAAGAGGCGCGCTTCCTGCTGGACACGAACATTTGCATTTATATCCGGCGAAAAAAGCCGGACGCAGTGCTGCGACGGTTTCGCACGCTGAAGCAGGGGGAGGCGAGGCTCTCCGTAATTACATTCGGGGAATTGGTATACGGAGCGGAGAAAAGTGCGCAGCGGGCAGCGGCCCGGGAGCTGTTGCGGGAGCTGGCGGAAGCGCTCCCGGTGATGGGATTGCCGGAAACGGCGGCGGAAGAGTATGGAACGATTCGGGCGGAGCTGGAGCGCAAAGGGCAAATGATCGGGAACAACGACTTGTGGATTGCGGCGCATGCGAAGGCGGCGGGGTTGACGCTGGTCACGAACAACGAGAGGGAGTTCCGGCGAGTGCGCGGGTTGAAGGTGGAGAATTGGACGGTTTAGGCGCGGCCGGGTGATGAAAGCAAAGAGGAAGAGAGACTTCTCTCTGGACAGAAGGAGTGGTCTTGCCAAGATGGGGCGCAGCGTGCTGCGCCCCTGCAAACGAAACGAATCGAAATGACGGTGTGGGCAGTGGGGCCCAATTTCCGGGATTCGCCCCGACGAGGTGTGCCGGGGGCAGAAACCGCGCTTGCCGCGAGACCAAATGCATTTTGCCGCAGGGCCGGGAGTGGGCCAAGACCCACCCCTAAGAAGCAAACATGTGCGGCGAAGAGGGCGCAGCGTGCAGCGCCCCTACAAGACCAGGGTGGACGCCCCGACCCGGTCGAGGTAAACGCCAGCGCGAATGTACGGCGTAGGAAGGGAAAGTGAGGAGGCTCAGGCGAGCGTTCCTGCTTTCCTTCGATGCGAGAGTTTCTTTTTTTGTTTCTTGCGGGGCCGCTGGTCATGGCCGCTGGCCTGC
>Ga0209472_1000343_pt1 | contig 28215 bp, 21 predicted proteins | sample GraSoiAngelo_130_FD_185887 | JGI IMG/M metagenome (GOLD analysis project Ga0209472, IMG submission 185887) | Grasslands soil microbial communities from the Angelo Coastal Reserve, California, USA - 14_0929_02_20cm (SPAdes) (version 2) | ecosystem: Environmental > Terrestrial > Soil > Grasslands ... | reverse complement strand
CTGTTTCCGGCTCAGCTCCTCGAGCTCCCGCTTTTGTTTCTCGATCTGGTCCTGCTGGCGTTTGAGCTGGAGCAGTTGGTCCTGCGCCTTTTGGACTTGGGAATCGAGGTGTTCCGGCGACAGCGATTCCTCTTCGCTTAACTCCAACATTTGTTCGATCGGTCGAATTTTTTCAGGCATGTCAAACTTCTTCAAACTTTGCTCACCTCGCGCCTCGCTGCCGCCGACGGCACATTAGTGAACGTTTCTCCAGATTTCCACATTGTTTTTCTGAAAGCACCAAATCCCAAGCACCAAGTTCCAGGGAAGCTCCAAAACCTAAACGTCAATTGATCCAGTCTGCGCATTTGGGGTTTCGAGCTTCGTGATTCATTGGGGTTTGGGTTTTGGTTTTTGGGGATTCCGCGTCAGCGGCCCGGCATCATTTCCAACAACAGGCCTTTGAAGTATTCGGTCTCGGGAATTGTCGGCAGCACCGGATGGTCGAGCGCTTGTTCGAATCGGCGTAATTTTCTCGCGGAACGGCGCGTATCCACCAGTGCGTCAGTGATCGTTTGGGCGAACGCAGTCTCGCTCACGTGATGCGAGCAGGAGAACGTCGCGAGCAAGCCATTTTTTGAAAGCAACTTGAACGCGCGGACATGCAACTCGCGGTAACCGCGGAGCGCATCGCGAAGTCCGCTTTTCGTTTTCGTAAATGACGGCGGGTCGAGAATGATCAGGTCGTATTCGGCCTCGGCCTTTTCGGCGCCGCGTAAAAATGCAAACACATCTTGTTCAATCCAGCGCATTTTGAGTCCATTTCTTTCCGCATTCCGTTTTCCGGCGGCCACGTTGTCCGAATTTTCTTCGACCGCGGCAACATCCGTCGCGCCTGCCTTCAGACAGGTCAAAGCGAACGCACCCTGGTTTGCGAAACAATCGAGCACGCGCCGACCAGCCGCATAATTTGCGACCACGGAATAATTCGGCGCCTGGTCGAGATAAAATCCCGTTTTCTGCGCCTGCAAAAGATCGACATCGAATTTCAGGGTGCCGATCTCAACTGTGATCGGGCCCAATGGCGCGGAGCCCTCCAAGACACCAGTAATTAATTCGAGTCCTTCAGCTTTCCGCACCGCCGAATCGTTTCGCTCGATGATTGATATTGATTGTAGGGCAGGCGCTCCGCCTGCCGAAGTTTGTCGGATGGCAACCGATGCGCTTGCCCTACAAAAGAAATCCGTGATCGCTTTCACGATCAGATTCTTCCGCAGGTCCATCGCCAAGGTGAGCGTCTGGAGGACGAAATAGTCTTGGTAACGGTCGATGACGACGCCCGGTAAACCATCGCTTTCGCTCCAAACTATGCGACGCAACTTCGGATCGACCTTTCGCCGCTCGCGATACTCCGAGGCCTGCGCGATCCGGCGCTTGAAGAAATCGAGGTCGAGGTCCTGGCGTTGACGGGAAAACCGGCGGGCTACGATTTGCGACTTCGAATTGTAGATTGCGCTCCCAATTAATCGGTCGCGTCCGTCTTTCAGCGAAATGACGTCGCCGTCCGTCGGATTTCCGAACGCCTTCAGGACTTCGCCGGAAAAGACCCAGTCGTGTCCGTGAAGAATTCGCGCTCGGGGTTTGACGACTAATCCAGCCATTTGGAAGCAACCGTCCAACGTTCAAGCTCGAACGTCCAACCTTCTCTGTCATTCCGACCGAAGTGGAGGAATCTCTAATTATTTCCGGCCATCACGATTTGTCGCCACAGAAATAGTGAGAGATGTCTCGACTTCGCTCGACATGACAAATTGGTGGTTTGACGACTAATCCGGCCATGGCGATGAATGGTAAATGCAAACCGACACACAATCGATTCTCGATCTTCCCGGCGTTAAGAAACTGCGCAGCGGCAAGGTCCGCGAAGTTTTCGACCTGGGCGACACTCTGCTGTTTGTCGCGACTGATCGAATTTCGGCGTTCGATGTTATTTTACCCGATCCCATCCCGAAAAAAGGCGCGGTCCTCAATCAGCTCTCGGTTTTCTGGTTCAACCGGTTTGGGAAGATCGACAATCACTTTGTTAACGCCGACTTCGATTCTTTTCCCAGGCAATTGCGGCCGTTTCGCGAGCAGCTCGCTGGTCGTTCCATGATTGTGTGCAAAACGAAGCCGCTGGCGGTCGAATGCGTTGTGCGCGGTTATCTGGCCGGCTCCGGCTGGAAGGAATATCAGGAATCGCAAAGCGTTTGCGGGATCAAATTGCCAGCTGGATTGAAGCTCGGCTCACAACTGCCGGAACCAATTTTCACGCCCGCCACCAAAGCCGAAGCCGGTCATGACGAAAACATCGACATGAAGAAGTGCGCGCAGATTCTTGGCCAGGAAACGGCCGAGCGCGTCAAAGACCTCAGTCTGCAAATTTATTCGGCCGGGCGCGATCACGCTGGCAAGCGCGGAATCATCGTTGCCGATACCAAATTCGAATTCGGCGCGATCGACGACAAATTGCTGTTAATCGATGAAGTCCTCACTCCGGATTCATCACGCTTTTGGCCGGCGGATCATTATGTCGTCGGCCAAAGCCCGCCGAGTTTCGATAAACAATTCGTCCGCGATTATCTCGAGACACTTGATTGGAACAAAACACCGCCTGGGCCAAGACTGCCGGGCGATGTGGTCGCGCGCACCGCGGCGAAGTACGTTGAAGCGTTTGAGAGACTTACGGGTGAGAAGCTGAAACTGTAGGGGACGCTGTTAGCGTCCCGCGGGAAGCGAGCCGCTTCCCCTACAGGAATTATTTTCCGAGCAGCTCACTCACTTCCGATTTCTCTTCTTTCAGTTCCGCGACGGATTTGTCGATCTTGTCGCGGCTGAAATCGTTAATCGGAAGCTTTTGCACGATTTCCCATTTGCCGCCGCGAACGCGTACCGGAAATGACGAAATCAAATCTTTTTCGACCGCGTAACTTCCATCCGAACAAATCGCCACGCTGTGCCAATCGTCGCGCGGCGTGTCGTTCGTGAGAAATCGAACGGTATCGACGACCGCGTTCGCGGCCGAACCGGCCGATGAAAGTCCACGCGCCTTGATAATGGCCGCGCCGCGCTGTTGGACTGCCGCGATAAAATCTTCTTTCAGCCATTTCTCGTCGCCGATCACTTCGTTCGCGGCGCGATTGTCGATCTTTGCGTTGTAAAAATCGGGATACTGAGTGGAGGAATGATTTCCCCAAATCGTCATGTTCGTTACCCGAGTGATTTCGACGCCGGCTTTGTGTGCGAGTTGCGCCCGGGCGCGGTTTTCGTCCAGCCGCGTCATGGCAAACCAGCGATGCCGTGGAATCTCCTTCGCATTATTCATCGCGATCAAGCAATTGGTGTTGCACGGATTTCCGATCACGAGCACGCGCACGTCCGCCGAAGCGTTTCGTTCAATCGCTTGACCTTGTCCGACGAAAATTTTGCCGTTGATGCCAAGAAGATCTTTTCGCTCCATTCCAGCTTTGCGCGGAATACTGCCGACGAGCAGAGCCCAGTTGATGTCGCGAAAACCTTCGTCGAGATCGGCCGTCGGCACGATTGATTGCAGCAATGGAAACGCGCAATCGTGCAATTCCATCACCACGCCTTCGAGCGCGCCGCGCGCGGCGGAAATTTCGATGAGATGCAACGTGATCGGTTGATCGGCGCCAAACATTTCGCCGGAAGCGATGCGGAAGAGGAGCGAGTAGCCGATCTGTCCGGCAGCCCCGGTGACGGTGACTTTAATCGGCGACTTCATACAGATTTCCTTGCCACAGATTTACACCAGCCTTCGTCTGAAACTACGGCCTGGCAAGCAGATGAAACACAGATTTTGATGACCCTCACCTCAATCCTCTCCCTGGGAGGGAGAGGAAGACGCGGAGCGTCAGGTGAGGGTCGATGACGTTCGAGACAGCAGGCAATGCTATCTGTGAATTCTGTGTTCATCTGTGGCTATATCCTTCCGCTTTTCTCCAGAAGCGTACGAATTACTTGCATTCGCTTTCGCTCTTTTGGACTCGAGCGCAGCTGCGACACGCTGCGTTGCATTCGGCGCACCCAGTTCGAGCTCGCCGTTGTTCCCGGAATATTAAAGCGATATTTGCGCGCGAGTAGATCGGTAATCATCACAATTGCGATCCACGATTCACTTTGGAGAAGCCCTTCCATCATCGCCGGGTAAAAGTCGCGTTCGAAATCGATCTGCTCGCTCGTGCGGGTGAATCCGGTGAAGGTCGCTATCTTTTCGAGTTCACTGCGCGCTTGATCGGATGTCAATGTTGGGTGCTCGAATGCTTCCTCCCACAACGCCCGCATCGGTTTGTGATCGTGCGTCGCATAAGTGGCGACGGAAAGACGTTCGTATTCCGCCCCCGGCGTGAGGCGGCCGTGATAGAATTCCCATTGCGGAATTTTGAAGCCGGCTACGCCTAACGAACGCAAACTCGGGCGCACGTAATCAGGCACAGTGCCGAGGTCCTCGCCGATCACGCGCGCCTCGCCCGATTCTTCCAGCACCGCTCGGAGGTAATTTTCGCCTTCCTTTTGATTCGCTTCGCAATTGTCCGGGGTCGAATCATCCCGCGGATGGAAATGCGGCGCTCGACCTCCGGTTCGCTCGAGCATTTGGTCCCATTCCAGCGGAAGAAATTTCTTGTTCCGCCGCGGACGCCAGGGAAAGGCATAGATGCGGTAGAAGCCGAGCACGTGATCGATGCGAAAAAGATGGAAGCTGCGCCGGATGCAGCGGACACGTTGCCGCCACCAATCGAAATTCCGGTGACGCATCATGTCCCAGTGAAAAATTGGGATTCCCCAGTTCTGTCCCCATTTCTGAGTGAACTCATCGTCCTTAAAATGGGATTCCGGCGGCGCGCCACCGCACCAGTCATGCGCAAATTCATCCGGCCGCGCGAAAACGTCCGCGCTGTAATAATTGACGCCGAAAGGGATGTCGCCCATCAATGCAACGCCGCGTCCTTCGGCGTAGGCTTTGATCGCCGACCACTGTTCGCTCGCGATCCACTGGACGTAACGGAAGAAGTTTTCGCGCTCACGGAAATGTTCTTTCTTTTTCGAAGGCTGTCGCTCAAGCCAGGCCCGCGCTGTCTCGATGTGTTCGTGTTCCGCCGGCCACTTGTCCCACGCTTCGCTCTCACCGTTTTCTTCCACCAGTGCGCGAAAGAACGCATAATCATTCAGCCAGGCGGACTCCCGGTCGCAGAAGTTCCGAAATTTTGATTGTCGATCTTGCGATGCACGCGCAGTGAAGTTTAGGAATGCTTTTTCGAGCAAACGGCGTTTCAGTTTTTTGACCGGTCCGTATTTGACCGCTCCGTGGCGAAGTTTCGTAAGATCGGCATCGACAAGCACAGTTTCGTAATCATCGCGGGTCAAATCTTCCGGCGAGTCCGGTGCAAGATGGAGTGTTGTCGGCTCAATCGCGATCGCACTCATTGCGTTGTAGGGGCTGTTGTCACTGCCCATCTCGTTGATCGGCAGAAGTTGCACGAGCTTGAATCCGATTTCGGCCGCCCAATCGATGAACTCGCGCAAGACCGCGACGTCGCCGATCCCGAGATCGTTCTCGCTCCGCAGCCCGAAAAGCGGCGCAAGAATCCCAGCAATCTTTTTCTCAGGTGAGAGTTCCATCAATTCCCTTTAGCCACAGATAAACACAGACGGACACGGATTCAGAATACAAGGCGTTTAAGTTCTACTTTTGAGCATCCGAAGTTGAGAAGAAGACCAAGTTTAACCCCTGTTGCCTTAAGCTCGTTTAATAGTTGTGCTTCGTCTCGCTTGTCGAACTGAGGCGCGATTTTGACTTCGACAAGTACGACATCCTCAACCAACAAATCGGCATCGTACTCGCCGACAACCACGTCTTTGTATCGAACGGTGATTCGCTTCTCCAATTCTACCCTGAAACCACGTCGGAGCAGTTCGACTTGAAGCGCTCGATGGTAAACGCGCTCGAGAAACCCGTAGCCAAGTTGTGCATGAACCTCAAACGCAGCCCCAATGATTGCTTCCGTGATTTCCTTATGCGGAAACAATGTCTCGCTCTCAACTCCAAGCATTCTTTATCTGTGTTTAATCTGAGTCGATCTGTGGCTAAGACTTAGCCTCTTTGCACCTGCCAGTCTTCGACGAGTTTGTTCGGAATTTCTTTCAAGAATCGCGATGGCCGCTGGAAAACGTCGCCGTAGCCGCCGGTCAAACGCATGTGCGGATAGGTCAGATAAAGCTCATCCTTGGCCCGCGTGATCGCGACGTAAAACAAACGCCGCTCTTCTTCCAAATCTTTCCGGTCATCCATTGAGCGACTGCTCGGAAACATTCCGTCGGTCAGCCAGATCACGAACACGGTGTGAAACTCGAGTCCTTTCGCCTGATGCACGGTCGAAAGATTGACCGCTTCCTTGTCGCCGGTCTGGTTCGGGGCCGCTTCCGCGTCGACGTTGCTGATCAGCGCGAGCTGTGACAGAAATTCATTCAGATCTTTGAACTGGCGCGCAAACGCGGCCAGCTGGTTCAAATCTTCACGTCGCAGTTCATAATTGGCGAAGTTCACTTTCGCGTAATCGTCGTAGATTGCTTCGACTACCGACGTAATCATCTCTGAGGGCGAATTCGGTTGTCCGCCGGGAGCGATTTCATCGAGGGTGTGCGCGAGCTGGGTCCAATGCTTCTTCGATTTCGCGCTCACGCTCATCGCCAGTAAACGTTCGCTAAACGACGTGATCTCGCCGCGCTCATTCAACGATTTGTCCCATGCGTTCCAAAGATTTTCGGCGCTCCGGTTCCCGATGCCGGGAAGCAATTTCACCATCCGTTTGAATGCGACTTCATCGCGCGGATTGGCGACGAACCGAATGAACGAGATCACATCCTTAATGTGTGCTTGTTCGAAAAAGCGGATGCCGCTCGTGATTTGGTAGGGGATTCCGCGCCGCGAGAGCTCTAATTGCAGTTCGAGTGCGTGATAATGTGCCCGATACAGCACGGCGATCTCGTTAAGATCGACATCTTCATCGCGCAATTCGAGAATTCGTTGCGCGATAAACTGCGCCTGCTCACTACCGTCATTTAGCGCGACCACGGCCGGCTTCGCCGCGGCCAATTCGCGTGTCGGCTGTAGATTTTTCTGAAACTGGTCAACATTCGCGGCGATGGCCGCGTTCGCGACTTGGAGGATTTCCGGCACGCTCCGGTAATTCATCTCGATCTTAAAAACCTTCGCATCAGGATAACGTTTCGGAAATTCGAGGATGTTTTGGAAATTGGCGCCACGCCAGGAATAGATCGATTGCGCGTCGTCGCCGACGACCATGACGTTGCGATGTTCGCGCGCGAGGAGATCGATGAAATCGGCCTGGATTTTGTTCGTGTCCTGATATTCGTCGACCAGGATGAATTGAAATTGACGCCGATAAAATGAGGCGATGTTCTCGTGCTTTTGCAGCATCGACAATGTCTTCTCGAGCAGATCATCGAAATCGACCGAATTGGTCGCCTTCTTCTTTTTCTCGTAGCGCCCATGGACGTCGGTGATTTTTTCGAGCAGCGGCAGAAAGTAAGGGAACTTTTCGGCGAGTAGTTCTTCCAGTGCCGTCTCGGTATTCACGACGAAACTGAAAATCTCCGCGAGCACGTCGCCTTTCGGGAAACGGATTTCCTTCGGATCAATCCCCGCGCTCGCGACCACGGTATTGATCAAATCTTTCTGATCTTCGCGGTCCATGATCGTGAATCCGCTGTTGTATCCGAGCGCGCTGCCGTGGCGTCGCAACATCCGGTTCCCCACGGAATGAAATGTTCCGCCCCAAAGTCCGCTGGCGTCGATTGGCAGCAGGTTCGCGACCCGATCGAGCATTTGTCGCGCAGCCTTGTTGGTGAACGTGAGCAGCAAAATATTTCGCGGGTCGATCCCGTTCTCGAGCAAGTAAGCGACGCGATAGGTCAGGGTGCGCGTTTTGCCTGAACCGGCGCCGGCGATGATCAACTGCGGCCCGGGCTGGGCAGTGACGGCCGCAAACTGCTGCTCATTCAACTCCGCCGCGTAATCGATATGGATCGATGTCGATCTTGCGGCGTGCAGTGTGTATTGGCGCGACATAATGCCAGTCCGGTTCGGACCGATTCGCAAAGAACTGCAGCCTGCGCGTCTGCGCAACTCAGCGTACCGTCACGCTACATGATGCGGAACGGCCGTGATCGTCGAGCGCCGTTAATTGATAATCGCCCGGTGTTGATTTCCACGTCAGCATTTCGGTCACATTAGATTTTCCGATGAAGATTTTGTCGGCGAACCAATAAATCTCGCGCACGTCCGCATCGGTCTTTGCGCGCAGCGGAATCGCGTTCGACGATGCGAAAAAGATATCGTGTCCACCGGTAGGGGACGTAATTCGCGGCGGGTTTCCGATGCGCGACGCTAGGTCCGACTCCGTTCCGGGCAAAAACGGAGGTGGCAGCCGGCGCGCCACACCCGCGCGCTCGAAAAGTCTTAGCAGATCGCTTGGCCAGAATTCGTAAACGTCGCGCCGGAGCTGTCGCGTTCCGTCATCGATCGGGACCCGCAGACCGGTGGCAACGTCGACCAGTACTTCCTGATGCACATCGCACGTTTTGATCGGTGAAATTCCGGGAATGAACCAACCCTCGACGCGGTGCGTGCAGTGAGCCTCCGGTAAATCTCCCGACACTGCGCAAAATGCGACTCGCTTCAAATTCGCGCCCGGCGGCGGAAGATGCGGCTCGCATCGCTCCGGCCAGCTTGCCCGAAGGCTGTCGATGATTTGAAATAAGAGGGGGGCGGTGGCCGAGCGCCCGATGAATGCTGGATTCGGTTTGCCATCGAAATTTCCGATCCAGACCGCGAGCACGTAATGATTGAAAACTGCGATCGACCACGCGTCGTGAAAACCGTGCGATGTCCCCGTTTTCCAGAAAACGGGCGCGACGTTACCTGAATCTGCATAATTAATCTCAGGTCGCGGGACGTTCAGCATTTCGAGCGTGAGGAACGCGGCTTCCGGAGTGACGATTTGATGGCCGTGTCCAGGCATTGGGTCGCCGGCCTTGCGCCGGAATGGATGCAGCTCGCCGTTGTTGGAGAGCGCCGCGTAAAGTCGGGCGAGGTCTTCCATCTTGATTTCCGCGCCACCGAGCGGGAGCGCCAATCCATAAAGCGATTCGGAGCGCGGCAATGCGACTCCGGCGCCGCGCAGAAATTCGTAAAGCGTCGGACGCGAAAGCTGCGATGCCAATTCGACCGCGGAAAGATTGCGGCTGCGAGCCAGCGCATCGCTCGCGCGAATCGGCCCAAGAAATTCGCGATCGAAATTTTCCGGATTGTAATCGCCGAAACTGCGCGGCGCGTCTGCCAGGATCGACAATGGATGAATCAACCCTTGGTCGAGTGCGAGTGCGTAGATGAACGGTTTGAGAGTGGAACCGGGCGAGCGCGGACTCCGCGTTCCGTCCACTTGCCCCTGAATTTCGGCGTTGAAGAAATCGGCGGAACCAACTTGCGCCAACACATCCATCGTTCGGACATCGACCAGTAGCGCGGCGGCATTTTGAATTCCGCGATTGTAATTTCCCCGGATGTAATCCGCCATTCGCCGTTCGATCAGTTCCTGCTTTTTCAGATCGAGTGTGGTGACAATTCCATCACGTCCCTTTTCCGTGGCCAAAACTTGCTGAACAAAGTGTGGCGCAAGGAACTTCCGCTCTGTTTCCGCGCGCGCGCTGAATTGTCGGGCGGAGAGTTGCATATCGACCTTGGCGCGGTCGTACCAATTGTCCTGCGCAGCATTGAGCGACCGATTCTCTCGGCCGGCATACAAGGCGCGTCGCGTCGGGCTCTGCGGAATGACACTCAACGAAATTGATTCCGGTCGGGTCAAATGCGCCGCGGTCTTGCCAAAGTAGATCTCACTGGCGGCGCCGATGCCTTCGATGTTGCGCCCGTAGGGCGCGAGATTCAGATACGCTTCTAAAATTTCGGATTTCGAATAATGCCGCTCCAGCTCGAGTGCGCGCACGATCTGAATCAATTTCCCGGTTGGCGTTCGGGTTTGGAGATGAAAACGTAATCGCGCCAGTTGCATGGTAATTGTCGATGCTCCGGGGCGCGTTTCGCCGCGCAGCAGGCCCATTCCCGAGCGAAGCAGCGCAATCGGATTCACGCCCGGATGTCGGGCAAAATATTTGTCTTCGTATCGAAGCGTTGCATCGATCAGCTCCGGCGAAATGTCACGCAACCGAGTCCAGATTCGAAATTTCTGGTCCGACGTGAGAGTGAGACGAAGGAGATTACCATTTCGATCGCGTACGGATTGCGAAAATGAAATGCCGTCGAGCAACGGCGGTTTCGGCAATAAGAACCAAACGCAACCGACGACAGCGATACAACTCGCAGCCGCGATCAGGGAACGTTTGAGGAGACGGCGCATGGTCACTCCGTCACACTGATTTTCCCGCCAACGCCGAGGCCTTTCACCTTGCGCTCATACATCGATTCGGCGAATACCGGCGGAACGACGAATTCTCCGCGGTTGGACGATTTTATTTGGTAATTGATTTCGAGCACGCTGCCGGACGCGGTCCCGAAAAATACCGCGCGATCTTCCCGGACATCGACATAATCGATTCCATTGGTTGAAGAGACTCCCGGCTGCAACGATGAACCGACAACTTCAAATCCTCCGGGCAAAAGATCCACAATCGCGACGTTGGTAAACGTTTCGTCCTTCAGACTGCGGACGCGCAGACGGACGTGAATCGGTTCGCCAAGCTTCGTGCGCGTGACCGGCTTGTCTTCTTTGTCGAGTAATTCGCGAAAGACTTCCAATCCGGCGGTAACCGGCTTGTCTGGAGCATGTCGATCGAATCCAGCCTCGACCAGCTGATAAAACGCGCCGATTCCGCCGACCGGCCCAGCGCTTTTGAAGCGAAGGGCAGTCGCATCTTTGGAGAATGCGGATCGTTGCAGCAACTTCGCGCCGCTCGTTAAGCTGACCTCACATTTGTCCGGGTGCATCTCGGCAATAGTCAACTGGGGAAGATTTTGCGCGATCGCGTGGGAATACGCTTTCAATGCCTGCACAGCATAAGCGGCCGAGAGGGTGTTGAATTCACCGTCTCCAATCGGCCGCAGGATTTGCTCGAACTCGGCGGCTGAAATTTTCTTGAGCCTCGCCGGAAATTGGCGTGCCACGACCGAGACATACTGCGAATTCGCCCCCAGTGGCTGACAAAAATCGTCGTATTCTCGTTTCGTCTTATTGTCGATCTTGAACTTCTCGATCAAACTTTCCGCGTCCTTGTCCTTGTGCAGAAGTTTGAACGCGCCGGCCAGATAAACGCCGGTCAAATCGTTTTGCCACTCGTCCTCGTGATTCTTGTCGAGGTAATCGCGCAAATTAAGAATGTAATTAGTCGTGATCACACCTTCGCGGGTGAGCACATAAATCGCGTAGGCAACTCTGCGCGCATCGATGATGTCTGATGGTTGGCGTGCAACCATCTTTTGCAAATTGCGCAATCCGCTCGCGAACATGTCGGCGGGCGGCGGAAAGCCGGCGGCCTTCGCCTCGCTCAGGAAATCCATCACATAAGTGGAATTGAAACTGATGTGTTCGCCGGTTTCCGGCGCCCAGTAGCCGAAAGCGCCTTGATCGTTTTGGCGGCGGCGCAAAACAGCGAAAACTTTTTCGAGCTGAGCATTCATTTCGGCGCGATTCAGTCCAAAATCGACTTCATCGGCCAGCATAAGCCGGCAAAATGCGCCGCTGGTGAGTTGCTCGCTGCACCCGTGCGGAAAATTCTTCAGGTAAGCATCGAGACCATGGGCCAGACCGAGTGGCAGCGCGGAGAGAGCTGCGTCTCGTTTGGCAAACTCCGAGTAAATCGCGCGTTTAATTGGAACTTCGGCGCTACCTTTTTTGAAATTGCCGCTTCGAACATCGGTTACATAGGGAACGGGCGGGCGAACGCTGAGTGTGGCGCGGCGATGCGTTTCGGTGCCGCTCCGACTGGCGGTGAATTTGATTTCCCCGGAGCCGAGGGCGTCGTTCACGTGAAATCGGAATGTCACGCTTTGTTCGCGTCCTTCCGCGATCCGCAACGTTTGCGTTGACTGACCTTTGATCGATAGTTGCGCCGAAGTTTCCGCGCGCAGCTCGATTTCGGCACCGGCGCCCGAGCCCTCGACGTTGTTTGCGACAGTGACTCCGGCTTCAAATTCATCCCCGGGAGCGGCCAGCACCGGCACGCTCGGCGTGATCACGAATGGTCCACAAATGAGCGCGTCGCGATCACTGGATCCGGTTGTTTCACTTGAAACCCCGACCGCCATTATTTTTAACGTCCCGTCAAAAAAATCGGGCACGTTGTAAGTCACTTCGCGCGCATTGGTATCGGCTTCGAGAATACCCGACCAAAACACGACCGGCTTTTCGGTGACCCGCTTGAACGGATTTAGTCTCTGCACTTCGCCGCCGTCTCCACCGAAAGCGGAAAGCGAGCGGAGCAGCGAAAATTCCGGAATGATAAGATCGACAATCTGCGCCGTCTCGACACCGAGCGCGCATTTGCGGAAAAAGTATTGGAGCGGATTCGGCGTTTTGTAATCGGTGACTTGCAGAATTCCCTGGTCGACGGCAAAAATGACGATTTTCGACGGACGATCGGTTTTGTAGCCGATGCGCAATGCGTCTCCGGGTTTGACGGTGGCCGCGGTTTGGATGTCGATCTTGAGGCGACGCTTTTCGACGTTCGCTGTGAACGGGACAATGCCGTAACTGAGCGGGCTGACGAAAACTTCCTTGGAATCGAGCGCGCGCACGAAAGCAACGCTGACGTATCCGCTGCCTTCGAAGCCTTCGGGCAGGCGAATGTGCTGGATGCTGCTGGCGGTATTCGTTTGAAACCAGCTGTAGGTGTAGACTTTTTCACGTTCGATCGTGATGAGACCGCTCCCGGCGTACGGCGCAACAATGCTGATCGCGATGTCATCGCCCGCGTTGTACTGCTTACGGTCGAGCTTGATCTCCAGTTCGGCATTCTTTTCCAGCGAGCGCGCAGTCGCCCCCTGACCAACGACAGAAAAATGGAGCTTGCTTAGGGTGCGGTTCTGATCGTCGCGCAACTCGAGGACATAATCGCCGGGCTCCGTGGTTGGCAGCGCGTAATGCAAACCGCCGGCCGCAACTACGATCTTTTCCGATTTCGCCGACCGCTCCCGCAGGACCGATTCGTAAACGTAATTGCCGTTTTCCTGTTTCTTGAGCACCGAGACGTATTCCTGCGCGATCACGTTGAGCGTAACATTTTCGACCGCGATCCGGTTGAGTTGCGGATCAACCGCGATCAGGTCGAGCGCGCGCGGCTTGTTCGCGTCAATGTAACGAAGATCGCCCTCGGCCTTGTACCCGATCGCGTAAGGCAATGCCGAGACGAGGGCGTTAACGTAGCCAGTCACGCTGCGACCGCCTTCACCTTCGAACCCTTCGGCGATGAAGCGCATCGAGTAGGTTGAATCCGCGAATCGTTCGAGCTGCAACTCAAACTCCGTGTGTCCGTCGTTGTCGGTTTTCTTTTCGCCGAGATCGACTGTTTGCTCAGTCCGAGTTTTCTTTTCGTCGATGAGTGGATCGAAAAACGTGAAGTCCTTAAATTCGGGAAACGAAAATTCCGCCGGCGCGAGCTCGACCTTGCCGGTCACACGCCGGTCGGTTGCCGGTGTGCCGTAAAGATTAGCCAGCGCGATCGAGGCGCGCATGTCGTTTGGGTTAACCCAGCCGAGCGGCGTCCCTTTGGAAAGATGCGTCTCAATCTTCATCCGGTCGGGTAGGAATTCTTTGACGCTCGCGGTTGTCGATCCCAGCAGCGTGCCGCGTTTGTTGTTCTTAACGAGATAGACGTTGATCGTGTAAACGCCGGTCGGCGATTCGTTCGCGGTTTGATAATTCAGTTCGACAAAGCCGCTTTCCAAGAGTGTTACCTTTTTGGTTTGCACCTTCAGGTCGCGGGCATCGACGACTTCGGTTTCGATCGGCAGGCCTTTGAGATTGCCGCGCCAGTTACGCTGTTTGACCACGAGACCGATGTGAATTTCGTCGCCGGGCCGATAGACGCCGCGCTCGGTGAAGACAAACGCATCCAGCCCTTCGGGTCCGATATTCTGCGCCCCGTCGGTTTCGAACCGCGAGAAATTCAGCACGCGGTCTTCTCGTGCGAATGGCATGAACGCGATGTCGTCGCCATTGCGGGCCGCAAACGCGACCGGCGATTTCTCGCGCTCCGATTTTTCAACGGACGGGAAAGTGCAGTGCCCGTCTGCGGCAGTGTTCGATGTTTGGATCGGAACGCCATTCCTGCCCAGAATTTCTACCGTCGCGCCGCTGATTGGTTTGCCGGTCTTGACCGACACCAGGAACACGTCGCTGCCGCCATCGGTGTTCTTCTTTGTCAGAATTCCGACGTCAGTCACGAGTAGGAACCGGCTGTCCTTGATTGACGTGATCGGTTTGTTCTTGGCTGGGTCCCATCCGCGCGCGATCAAAAAGAAAAGTCCGCGCTCGCTCCCGCCGTCCGATGGTTTGCGCAGTTGTTCGGAAAAATCGAAGGCCGAATAATTAGCTTTCCATTTATTTTCGAGAGCGATCGGCTGGTGCTGGACTGCGATTCGCGAAATGTTTTCTTTGTTGAACAAGCTCGGTTCGTGAAACTCCGGGTCCTCGAATTTGCCTCCCGTCTGGCTGACGAGGTGATTGATCTGGGTAGTTGCAACGCGAGCGATTTCGTACTCGATCGCCGACAAGCCGCGCGAGCGGATCGACAATTTCCTTTCTCCGCTCAACGCGAGCAATCCGCCCTGGCTCTGGATCTGCACTTCGCGCGGAAGCTCAGGCACCGCCACGACTGCGTTGTAATCTTCGGCGAGCGGATAATCGCCGAACGCGCGCACGCCTTTGGCGACGCGAATGTAAACCTCGCCATCAGTTTCGACCCGCACTCGAAACGCATGTTGTCGATCTTGTGCTTTTTCCGAAAGGATGGGTGTGAATTCGACAGACTTGGCTTGCTCGAGCACATCGTCTGGCACGTCGGTCGCGCTCTGCCATTTCGAATTTTCATCCTTTGATTCTTCAGTCGTGTCCTCGGACTCATCCGAAGCGCTGCTCTCCTTGCTTTCAGCGCTGGAGTCCGTTTGCTCGGCACTTTCTGCTTCGGCCGTTTCTGATTCTTCTTTCGTTTCCGGCTTTCGTTTTGGCAGAAGCCAGACCTTGACCGCTTTCGCCAGCTCACGCGTACCGATGTCCGCCGTTGTGCTTAAAATGACGACCTGTTCCGGTTCGCCATTCTTATTTCGCGCAATATTGCCTTCGATCGAATTGATCTGAAACGCGGTCGCGATCGACGGAATCTTCACCTTTTGCTCACTCGCGTCGTGAGTTTGTGCGCCGCCCTGTGTGGTGCGCACGCCTTTGTTCAACTCGAGCTTCATGAAATCTTCGTTTTCCGGAAGCGTGACCGGCGAACTTCGCAAATAGGCCAGCCGACGATGTAACCCGTATGTCATTGCGAAGTGCGGTGGCGGGTCTGACGGCGGGAACACCGCCGATCCGCCGACCATCAGCAATTGAATGTGCCGGTCCAGGTCGCCGGGTTCGACCGCGTGCGTCAGTTCGAGAGTCGCCGTCACCTGGCGCAGTTTTGGATTCGCGGGGTCTTGATAAAGCTCGAGTTGCGAAATCGCTATTGCGAACGGTGGCGTCTGTGTTTCATACGTCAGCCGTTCCATCAAAATTTGCGGCGCGAAGAATTTTTTGTCGAAGATGATTCGATATTTTTGATCGGCCGGCCAATCCTCGGTGGGACGAAAGACCAGTTCCTTGTCCGAGTTCCATGACCACGCGCCACCGACTTGCGGCTCGAGCCGTACGCCTTGGAGCGAAGGTTTCTTCAGATCTTCCAGGCGCGCTGCTGGGTCGCTGAACCGAACGATCAGTCGGGGATATTTTAGCTCCTTCTCAAGTTTCGTAACCGGGATTGCCACGATTGAAACGGAGACGCGGTGTGGTTTTGGTCGATTCTGATACCAATTCCAGGTCCACGATGCCCCACATGAAACCAGAAAGATTGCAATGAGTCCGGCCGCGGTGATTCGGGGATTGGCTTCGCTAAAACGCATCCAGGCCGTGCGGCTCTGCGAGAACCAATGGGGCGGGCTCCAGGAGACGCGACCGAAGACTGCGAACCAAGTTTTCGCCACCATTTTGCCCAGCAGAACGAACGGGCGAATAATCAGGTCGGGCAGTTTCGAAAGAAAGGCGGGCGTTTTCATGGTGTGAATTCGGCGGTCGAATCCAAATCTTTCAGTTAATCGATAGTAATTGTGCCGGCCGGGACGATTGCGCTAAGACAGGTCGGGATGAAAAACGCCGGCTTGGTTGCCACCCGTCGCAGTCTGGTCGATCGGCTGGCGAATTGGGACGACCAGAAGCGCTGGCAGGAATTTTTCGATACTTACTGGAGGCTGATTTATTCGACCGCGCGCAAATCCGGTCTGACCGACGCGGAAGCGCAGGAAGTCGTGCAGGAAACCGTCATCACGGTGGCGAAGAAGATCGACAAACTGAAATACGATTCGGCGATTGGTTCTTTTAAAGGATGGCTCTTGCAAATCACGCGCTGGCGGATCGTCGATCAATTTCGGAAACGCGAGCCGGGCGGAGCGAAACGTCCGCACGTTGCGGATGATCGTCTCACCGCAACGATCGAGCGCGTGCCGGACGCGCACGTTGTCGATCTTGACGCGGTCTGGGAAGCAGAATGGAAGGCCAATTTGTTTGAGGCAGCGATTGCGCGCGCAAAAAAGAAGGTCGATCCGAAACAGTTTCAGATTTTCGATTGCTACGTGCGCAAAGAATGGCCGGCGCAAAAAGTGGCCGACCAATTACGAGTGAATATCGGGCAGGTCTATCTGGCGCGGCATCGCGTGTCGGCGGTGTTGAAAAAGGAAATTAAGGCGCTGGAAAAACTCGGCCGCTAAGATCGACATCTACGGCCTGCACAATTGCCTCGCGCTTGCGGCTTGTGTAAAATCGCGACCATTCCCGAACAAGTTTCCGCTCAAGTCCCAATTATTCCCGATCACGAGCTCCTGCGCGTGATCGGGCGCGGCGCTTATGGCGAGATTTGGCTGGCGCGGACGGTCACCGGCGCATTCCGCGCGGTCAAAATTGTTTATCGCAGCACATTTGAGAGCGAGCGGGCGTTCCTGCGCGAGTTCGAAGGAATGTCCGCCTTCGAGCCGATCTCACGCGGGCATGCCGGGTTCATCGACATCCTGCACGTCGGCCGGACGAACGAATATCTCTACTACAGCATGGAGCTGGCGGACGATCACTTGGCGGGTCGCGAGATCGACATCGTCAGCTACGAGCCGCGGACGTTAAAGAGCGATCTGGGCCGCCAGAAACGGTTGTCGGCCGATGAATCGATACGCCTCGGTATTTCGTTAACTGAAGCGTTGGAGGCGTTGCATACGCGCGGACTGGCGCATCGTGACATCAAACCGTCGAACATCATTTTCACCGAAGGCGTGCCGAAGCTTGCCGACATCGGATTGGTGGCGGCGAGTGGACAGCAATCGTTCGTCGGCACGGAAGGTTACGTTCCACCGGAAGGACCGGGGACGCCGCAGGCCGACATCTACAGTCTTGGCAAACTTCTTTACGAGACCTGCACCGGAAAAGACCGGCTCGATTTTCCGGAGATCGATTCGCAGTTGAGCCAGCGACCCGATCGCGAGCAGCTGCTGCAACTCAACAACGTGCTGGTCAAAGCGTGCGCGAACGATCCGAAGAAACGTTACGAATCAGCCGCAGAAATGCATCGCGATCTGCGAGCCCTCGAGCGCGGCGAACGTCCGGGAAAATCGCGCACGAAAGTTTTGTTGGCGGCGATGTCGATTGTGGCGGTCGCGGTTGCTGGCGTTTGGTTTTGGCTAAACCATCCGCAACCAAATGTCGGTCTGCATTTGCAAACCACGGTTCGGACCGAACCGCCTGGCGCCCTCGTCGTCTTGGGCGATCATGCGCAGAAAAGTCCGGCGACGTTCGCGGATCTGGAGCCGCGCAAATACAACCTGCGGATCATGAGTCCCGGCTATGAGCCGGTAGAGTCAGCGGTGGATCTCAGCGCCAAGCGGTCGTTTGATCCGCCTGCCTTTCGTCTCCTCCGCAGCAAAGGCGCACTTGAAATCCAATCCGAGCCGCCGGGCGCTCAATTCTCCATTCGAGGTGAAGACGGTCAGGTTTCGCGCGTGGGGACAACGCCGCAATCGATCGTCGATTTACCAACGGGAAAATACGTGGTCGTGGCGCATCGCGGAGATTGGGAAATGCGAGACGAAGTCGAAGTCACCCGCGGAGAAATCGCGCACAAGGTTTTGGCGTTTGTCAGCGCGACAACGAACATCACGAGCGAGCCGAGTCGAGCTGAGATTTTTGTGGACGGAAAATCGCGAGGACGCACTCCAATGCGGCTCGAGTTGCCGGTGCGTTCGCACGAACTAACGGCGCACCTCGATGGTTGGCCTAACGAACAACAAAAAATCGACATCGATCCACAACGAGAAAACCCCGTTCATTTTGTTTTTGCCAACGGCAGCGTGAAAATCACGAGTGCTCCGGGCGGCGCTGTAGTCATCGGTAATGGCCAGGAACTCGGCCAAACACCGCTCGTGATCGAGGAGGTAAAACCGGGCGACGTGACATATGAGCTACGACTCGGCGGTTACAAGTCGACTTCGGTCAGTGGCAAGGTTGAACCGCAGCAGCAGTCGTTTCTGGCGGCGCGCCTGGAGAAAAGCGTCGGTCCTGAGCCCGGTCAATCGTTCACCAATTCGTTAGGGATGAAGTTCGTTCCGCTCGCCGAAGTTCGCATATCGGTGTGGGAAACGAGGGTGCAGGATTACGAAGCGTTTTCCCGCGCGAGCGGACGGCATTATGAACCAGCCGACTTTCAGCAGGCGCCGACGCATCCGGTGGTGAAAGTGAATTGGTTCGACGCGATGGCATTCTGTAAATGGCTGACCGACAAGGAGCGCGACGAAAATCTGATCGAAGATCGACAATCCTATCGGTTGCCGACTGATCGGGAATGGAGCCTGGCTGTCGGGTTAGCCAACGAGAGCGGCGCGACGCCGCAAGCGCGTGATGGCAAAATCAAAAACGAGTTTCCGTGGGGCAAACAATGGCCGCCGCCCGTCGGCGTGGGAAATTATCCAGCCGGCGCGGGACAACGTCGCGGTACGACCATGCCGGTAGGAAGCTTCAAGGCGAATGCGTTAGGCCTCTACGATCTCGGGGGCAACGTTTGGGAATGGTGCTCCGACACTTACAAAGGCGGCAGCAGTGGGACCGGCCGCGATTGGGGAGTTCTCCGCGGTGGTTCCTGGGCGACAAGCAATCGTTTGGAAATGCAATCGTCGTATCGCAATGTCGTCGATCGGAACGAACGCGACGTGATTTACGGATTCCGATGTGTGCTCGCGCCGGAAAGCGCTGATAATCGCTAAACCGTGTGAGGCAAACTCATTTTGTTGCGGTCTTAGCGATCATTTGTGCGCTGGTCTGGATCATTACGGCGATACATCCGGTTGATCGACAAGCCTGGGTGCTGGAGAATATTTTGGTCGTCATCTTTATCGCCGCGCTCGCTTTCACGCATCGGCGGCTGCAACTTTCGAATAGCTCCTACCTTTTCATCGTGCTCTTCCTGCTTCTGCACATGGTCGGCGCGCATTATACCTACGCGAAGATGCCGCTCGGTCTTTGGGCCAAAGACTTCTTCGGATTCTCCCGCAACCATTTCGATCGCGTCGCTCATTTCGGTTTCGGCTTTGTCCTCGCCTTTCCTGTCCGAGAGTTACTTTTGCGCTTCAGCGGGATCCGGCGTGGTTGGAGTTTTTGGATCGCGGCCGGTGTTATTCTCGCGGTGGGCGGGCTCTTTGAAATCTTGGAAAGCATGGTGGCCGAAATCGTCGCGCCTGGAAAAGGCGTCGATTGGCTTGGCGGTCAGGGCGACGAATGGGATGCGCAAAATGACATGCTCTCCGCTTTTCTCGGCGCGCTCGCCATGATGGCCGCGGTGGCATTGACGACCTGCAAAGAGCCACGGACATGAAACTGTTTCGCGATCGATTTCTTGTAGTCGCGCTTATCATCTATGTCATTTTTTGGATCGCGCTCGCGATTAGTCCTTCCGATCGCGGCGATTGGTTTTTAGAAAACTTGTTGATCTTTATTAGCGTCGCGGTGCTCGCTGTTACGTATCGGAAATTTCAATTCACGAATCTTTCTTATGCTTTGATCCTGGTTTTTCTCGTCTTTCACACGATTGGCGCGCATTACACCTACGCGAAAGTCCCAGCCGGGTTTTGGTTGCAGGATTGGTTGCATTTAAAACGCAATCATTACGATCGCGTGATCCATTTCGCGTTTGGGTTTTTGCTGGTCTATCCGATGAGCGAGTTGCTGGTTCGTTCCGCTCGGGTCAAAGAAACCTGGGCTCCATGGTTGGCGGCGGCAGCCCTTTGCGCACTCAGTAGTTTTTTCGAAATCCTCGAAGGCATCATTGCCCAAATTGTCCGGCCAGATCTCGGCGCGGCTTATCTCGGGACGCAAGGCGACATTTGGGACGCGCAGAAAGACATGGGCTGCGCGTTTATCGGCGCGATGCTGGTTGCAACGTGGCTAACAATCGGTCGAGGAATGCGACCTGGGCAGGGTTGATCTTTTGCCGCGCAATTTCTTCCGGGAAGAACTCCGCGCGATCGATCTCCGGAAACTCCTTAAAGTTTCCTGAGCGCGGTGGCCATTCGATTTGGAACTTGTTCGAGCGCAATTCAAATGACTCGGGTAAATCGCCTTCGACTGCCCAGGCGTGCACCGTCTTCCCGCCTTTTTGTTTGATTGAGCCTAGCGGAATCCAGTTTCCGGAGGGTTTGATTCCGAGCTCTTCTTCGACCTCAATCCGCGCGCGAGTTAACAAGTCCTCGCTCGGGCCGGCTTCGCCTTTTGGAATTGTCCATACTCCGTCATCTTTTCTGGCGAAGAACGGCCCACCGGGATGCGCAAGCAGAACTTGGATAATATTGTTTCGGCGAAAGATGAGCAGGCCGGCGCTGACGCGACTGCGTTTTTGTTTTTGCGGTGACGGCGAATTTTCCACGCCATCTTTCAACGGCAGACTCGCCGCAGTTGCAAGTCAGCGAATAATGCCGAGTGAGCCGAGTGTTGCCGGATCAATGCCGGAAGTGATCGGCAGAAGACGATCTCGCTGGTAACGCGCGATGGCTGAGCGGGTGAGCGGGCCCATATTGCCGTCGATGGCGTAGGCGTAGTAACCGAGCTGCTGCAATTGAGCTTGAACACTGGCCACGACCTGTTCCGGCGCAAGACCGTCGTAGCCATAAATCGGTTCGTTGTACTCATAATAAGAGTACGGATCGTAACCCCAGGCCGGATACCACCAGCCGTCATACCAACCCCACCAGCCCAAGTCGAAAAAGATGATGGCAGCGCAGCGGTTTCTCCACCAATTGGAGCCATGATGATGGTGACAGTTGTTCGCGTGGTTCAACCGCGCTTGGGAAAGGCTGTCGCGGTTTCCGCTCCAATTGCGAAGACGGTTGGATGTTTGCGGATCGAGCTTGTTTTTGGCGATCGTGTTTAGGGCGGAAGGCTGACGCAAATTACCGCCCTGATGCAAATTGCCCGTCTTATTCAGATTGCCGCCGCGGCGTTGAAGCGCGTAACCAGTATTGAGGCTGTTCGCGCCAGAATGCATCGGACGACGTAAAACGGAATTGCCCACCGGCGGGTAATTCAACCTGCGATTGCCGTTTTGGTAATTAACGGTCGGCCGGTATGGCATTGCGCCGGAGTAATGCGGGACGCCGCCGCTAAAACGTGGCGTCACCGTGGTTGTGGTAGTTGCTGGTGATGATGCCGAGCCGTGATGCGGAGCCGGCGCGGAATTCGAAGATGCGTTTCCGCCGCTGCCTTTGGCGGCTTCGTTACCAGCCAAGCCAAGTGCCACCACCGCCACGGCCGCAAAGGATGTCTTCATAAACACGGCGTCACCAATCAAACCATTCTACCTTCTTTTGGTTGCGCTTTCCTACCCCGATTTTGAGCGAATTATTTCTTGAGGGTGCGGACGTAAGCTACCAGAGCTTTGATCTCGTCGTCGGTCAGTTTGCCGCCGAACGCGAGCATCCTGGTGATACCATCTTTAGTCACGCCATCTTTGATCGCCGCCGCCACTTCAGCATCAGTGAACGATGATTGAATCTGTGCGTCAGTGAGGTCCTTTGCATTGAGGGCTTTTCCCATGCCGGTCTTTGCGCTCCCGTCGGGCCCGTGACATTGCATGCAGTTGTTCGCCCAGTTCGTTTTTGGATCTGCGCCCTGCGCGGAAAACAGCATGAAAAAACTCATTATCATGATGATGATTATTTTCATCCTTCGCCCAGTTTGCGGGCCATCAAACAATTAGCCTTCGCGTTTCCGGCCGAGTTCTTCGAGCAGTTCGATTTGGATCTGCTGAATCTCGAAGAGCCGATTGTATTGGCGCCGCAGGAGGTGATCGATTTTTTCGTGCAAGTGCCGGATTTCGAGTTCGGCTTTGAGGTTGATTTTGTAATCGTTTTCCGCCCGCAAGCGATCGCGAGCCTCGGCCCGGTTCTGACTCATCATGATGACTGGCGCCTGGACCGCGGCCAAACATGAGAGAATCAAATTGAGAAGAATGAACGGATACGGATCGAAGGGTTTGGTGGCGAGCAAGACGATATTGGCGCCGATCCACACGAAGATGACAGCGCCAAAACTGATCAGAAATTTCCAACTGCCGCCGAATTCGGCGATGCGATCGGAGAGGCGTTCGCCGAAAGTAAGTTTCTTTTCGAATTGCTTTTCGATGTTGCTGGAAACGATTTCGTGCTGGCGGAGGCTTTCCACGACTTCCTCATCGAGCGCGGAGAGTTCTCCGATCTCATCCTGCAACACTTCCTTGACGTATTCTTTGCGGCAATCGCCGATGTCGTCGAAGCAAACGAATCCGGCGCCGTCCCATTTCGGATGGCGCTTTTTGATGCAGTCGAGCAGTGATGGCCGGATTACTTCGGCGATTTGCCCGTCGGTCGGAGATTTCGCTTTCTGGCAGATCCGGCAAACGCACGTTTCGCTCATGGTGGTTTGATGTTGAATAAAGGCGCACTCGCCCGACTTGTCGATTCCGTCTTGAACGCGTGAGTGTCGATCTTAAGCTAGACCGATGGAAGAAGCGGAAGTTCCACTCGAACATTTGCACGAAGAAATCCATCACAGCGCCGAGCATGGTGGCGAGAACTGGATTTCGTGGGTGGCGCTGAGCACAGCCATTCTTGCTGTTCTGGCTGCTATCGCAGGACTTCTCTCCGGAAAACACGCCAACGAAGCCATGATGAGCCAGATCGAAGCGTCCGATCAATGGGGTTACTATCAAGCCAAGAGCGTCAAGGCCTCGGTGCTCGATGCAAAAATTGCGCTCTCAACCGTTCCCAGCGAATCCGACGCCGCCAAGCGCGAGCGTTACGAGAAAGAGCAGGAGGAAATCAAGTCCGAGGCGGAACACAAACAAGCGGAGGCGAAGTCGAATTTTCATCAACACGAAGTTTTCGCGCGGGGCGTAACCATGTTCCAAATCGCGATTGCGATTGCGGCCATCTCGGCGCTAACAAGAAAACGCGCGTTTTGGATGGTGAGTCTGCTCTTCGGCGTTGCCGGCTGCGTTTTTCTTGTGCTTGGTTTCGGTCACTGACATGCGCGTTCTCGCCATTGACGCCTCCTTGCGCAACACCGGCGTCGCAGTTGTCGATGCGAACAACGGGAAGGCGCGCGCGCTTTACTTCGGCACGATTCACAATGCGCAGAAACTCCGATCGTCGTCCTGCCTGGTCGCGATCCGCGATCGCTTGGCCGAATTGATCCGCGAGCACGAGCCGGATTGTTGCGCGCTCGAATCGGTCATTTACGTCCAGAGTTACAAGACGGCGATTCTGCTCGGGGCCGCCCGCGGCGCGGCCATTCTTGCGGCCGCTGAAAATGGATTGCCGGTTTTCGAATATCCACCCACGAGAATCAAACAGGCCACGGTTGGTCGCGGCGGCGCTGGAAAAAATCAGGTCGCGTTCATGGTGCGCGCGCTCCTTGGTTTGACCGAAACGCCGGATGCGGATGCAGCCGACGCACTAGCGATTGGCTTGACCCATCTGCGCGCGCAAGAGACCGCGGGGATGGGAGTTCCAGGAGCCGCCCAGATATGAGTGATGTCGATCCTCGAATCACCTGGCTCGGCCGCATGAACTTTGCCGATGCGCTCGCGCTTCAGGAAGAGATCGTTGCCAGAAAGCGTGAAGATCGCGATGCCGCCGATGAAGTGCTCCTGCTCGAGCACGAACCGGTTTACACCATCGGACGGACGCCGGATAAATCGAGTTTGTTAGGCGAGGCACATTTGCCGCATCCGCTTTTCGCGATCAATCGCGGCGGTCAGGCCACGTATCATGGACCGGGCCAACTGATGGCCTATCCGATTGTCGATCTTCAGCGGTGCGGACAGGATTTGCATCGCTACCTACGCTGGCTTGAGCAAACGCTGATCGATTTTCTCGCCGGCTACGAAATCGAGGCGAAGCAACGCGAAGGTCTAACCGGTGTGTGGATCGGCCATCGCAAGATCGCCTCCATCGGGGTTGGGGTTCGGCATTGGGTCACGATGCACGGGTTCGCCCTCAATGTTTGTGGCGATCTCGCGCCGTTCGCGCACATCATTCCGTGTGGAATTTCGGATCTGAAAATGACTTCGATCGAGAAAGAAACGGGAAAAACGCTTTCAGTTGTCGATGTTGCAAGCACATTCGAAAAGCTCGTCCGCGAAAAGATTCAGAATCTGCGCTGCGATCGAGAAGCGCACACGCTCACTGTCTGACGAAAGAAGATTATGATCGAATTGGAAGACAACGCCGGGGACATCGTCGGCAAAGCGCAACGCGGTTTGGGGATTTCCGATAGCGAACTGGGAAAGAAATCGGGCATGAGCGCGGATGCGGTTCGAAAAGCGCGCGATGGGCAGGCGGACGAGACGACTTTGCGCGCGATTGCGCCGGTGCTGGACCTCGACCCAAATGCGCTGGTCGATCTTGCGCAGGGCCAATGGAAACCGGAAAAACTCGAGGATTTCGAGGGGCTTGCCCAATTCAATACCAGTTATGGCGGGATGCTGGTGAACGCCTATCTCGTTTGGGACCCGGCAACGAAACACGCAGCCGCATTTGATACCGGCGCAGATTGCGCCGGAATGCTAAAACTGGCGACGAAAGAAAATCTCAGCATCAGCTTGATTTTGCTCACCCATGCCCATTCCGATCACGTCGCCGACTTGCCGCGACTGCGCGAAGAAACCGGCGCCGAAGTTTTTGCGCCGGCGCGCGAACCCGTCCCGGCAGCGGAAAAAATCGATGAAGGAAAAAAATTTACCGTCGGCAAGATCGACATCGAAGCACGGTTGACCTGGGGACATTCGCCGGGAGGAATGACGTTCGTTGTGACTGGTCTCGCCCGACCGATTGCGATCGTAGGCGACTCGCTTTTTGCCGGCTCGATGGGTGGCGGGACCGTTTCCTACAAGGATGCCGTTCGAAACAATCTCGCGAAAATTCTGAACCTGCCGGATGAAACGATCATTTGTCCCGGTCACGGCCCGATGACAAGCGTGGGCGAGGAAAAAAAACACAATCCGTTCTTTGCCCATAAAGTTTGATGGTTGAGGCTGGTGTCCGCGAAACACCGCCAATTGCGCCAAAGGATTTTAAAATTGAATCCAGTGAGTCTTTCGTGTCGTTTGGCGTATTTAGCGGATAGCTGAAACATTATCGTCATGAACACTGGTTTCGTTGGCGTCGGACGAATGGGCGCGAACATGGCGCGCCGGTTGAAAGATCGAAACTTTCATGTGACCGCGGTTTACGACACGAACCGAAAAGTGGCCACCGATCTGGCGGGAGAACTTGGTTGCGCCGCGTGTCAGGATTTGGCGGAAGTGACGGCGCAATCGGACGTGATCTTCACTGTCGTGACCGACGACAAAGCGATGCGCAACATTTTCTCGGGAACCGGCGACAACCTTCTCGTCAACGCGCGCGGAAAACTTTTCATCAACTGCGCGACGGTTTCACCGCAGACGCATGTCGATGTTGAGAAGATGGCGGAGAAAGCCGGCGCGCAATCGCTCGAGGCCTGCATGGCCTCGAGCATCACCCAGGCACGCGAGGGAAAGCTTTATTTAATGTGCGGCGGGGCCGAGGCGGCCTTCCGGAAAGCAGAACCGGTGCTTAGCGAGCTGGCGGCGACGGTGCGTTTTATTGGTAAAGCGGGTGAGGCGGCAAAAGTGAAAGCACTGGTCAACATGGTGATGAACATCAACACCGCCGGGCTTGCCGAAGGACTCGCGCTGGGCGACGCGCTTGGACTTGATCTAAAAACGCTCCGTGAAGTCTTTGCGCAAACCGGCGCGGCGTCGCGCGTCTTGGAAACCGATGGCGAAGATATGCAGAACCGCGACCACAGCTGCTTCTTTTCCGCCGCCCACGCGGCCAAAGACAGCGGCATCGCGCTCGAACTTGCGCGTCAGCTCGGTCTCGATCTGCCGCTCGCACGCGCGACCAAGGAGCAATACGAGCGCATGATCGCGGAAGGTTTGGGCGAGCTCGACAAATCCGGTATCGCCGAGCTCACGTTTAAAGATAGACATAAACATTCCGGCGACCGGGTCTGAGCGCGCATTCGGCGCGACTGTGCTAAGTTTTCGCGCAAATGAAAACGGTCTGGCGCGTCTTTGGCTACTTCAAGCGCTACCCGTGGATGGCGGCGGGGACAATGAGCTGTGCCATTCTCGGGACGCTGATGGTGATCGTTTTCCCCGGCGTCACCAAATGGATCATCGACGACGTGGTCCGCCAGCATCATCCGGAAAAATTGATGCCGCTCGTTTTGTTCGCGTTGGTGGCGTTTCTGCTTCAGCACGGTTTCAACATGTTGCGGATCATTTTAAACAACACCTTCGAACAAAAAGTGATCTTCGATCTTCGGAGTGATTTGTATTCGCACATCCAACTGCTGCCGCTGCGCTGGTTCGACAACCGCGCGACCGGCGATCTGATGACGCGGGTGATTGAAGATGTGAACTCGGTCGAGCGCGTGCTGATCGACGGGATCGAGCAAGGCGTGGTCGCGATTCTGCAAGTGGTGATCGTTCTCAGCGTGATGTTTTATTTCAACGCCAAGCTCGCATTGATGGCGCTGATTCCATTCCCGCTTTTGATCGCGGGTGCGTTGACTTACACTCTCACCGCGCATCGGCGTTATCGTCTCCAGCGCCGCGCGGCGTCGGCGATGAACGCGCTGCTGCACGATAACCTCTCCGGCATTCGCCAGATCAAAAGTTTTGCGCGCGAGAAGGAAGAGCACGCGCGGTTCAATCGCGTGAGCGATCAGTTGCGCTACGCGACCCTGGTGGTGATGCGGGTCTGGGCGATTTATTCGCCTTTGATGTCGATGTTTGAAGCGATCGGCGCCGTGATCGTGCTCGCGTTCGGAAGTTACGCTGTGGTCAACGGCACGATGCAGATTGGCGACCTAGTCGCGTTTTTGATGCTGACGGCGTTCCTCTACGATCCGATCAGCCGGCTGCATCAATTGAATCAACTCGTCCAAGCCGGTCGCGCCGCGGGCGAGCGCGTGTTTGAGATTTTGGACGAACCGATCGAGCCCGGTTGGATCGACCATTACGCGCCGGTGCGAGTCGCGGGCGACATTCGTTACGAAAGTGTCAATTTCGGTTATGCCGAAGGTCTTCCCGCGCTGAAAAATGTTTCGTTGCACGCGCGACCCGGCGAAACAATTGCGCTCGTCGGCGCGACTGGCGCCGGCAAATCGACACTGGCGAGTTTGCTCCCGCGTTTTTACGAATTGAAAGAGGGCGATGGTCAGATTCTTGTCGATGGAAAGGAGATCCGCGAATACGGCATCCGCGCGCTGCGGGAGAATATCGGACTGGTCACGCAAGAAAGTTTTCTTT
>Ga0209472_1000342_pt1 | contig 28266 bp, 29 predicted proteins | sample GraSoiAngelo_130_FD_185887 | JGI IMG/M metagenome (GOLD analysis project Ga0209472, IMG submission 185887) | Grasslands soil microbial communities from the Angelo Coastal Reserve, California, USA - 14_0929_02_20cm (SPAdes) (version 2) | ecosystem: Environmental > Terrestrial > Soil > Grasslands ... | reverse complement strand
GTCCGATCCCAATTCAAAATGGGGACAAGTCGCCGGCAACATCGTCTCCGAATGGACCCAAATCTTCGGCCTCGTAATCTTGACCAAAAAACTGATTGAAACCCATTCGAAAGAAAGCCGAAGATGAAAGTGTGGCGCGGACCTGCCCGCCCGCGAAAGCTCGTGTGGGTCGGACACACTTGTCCGACTTTCTTGATTCTCGTTTGGGGGACAGCCGCGAAAGCCTGCCCTGAGCGAGTCGAGGGCGGCGACAGAACACAGCCTAGGGCAAGCCCTGGGTAGGAAGGAAGAATTCCAAAGCCCCAGCGGGGCGAAAGACTTGCTTAAGCACTTGTCCTGGCCCAACGCCGGACAGCATTGATCTAGGAGCAATTGAAATACGACCCAAGCTCAGAAGCTACGCACTCTTCCGGTTCAGCAACACGCTTTGCAACCCGCTCACTGCTGTTGACGCCGCCCAATAAAGCACCACTCCTGATGCCAACCTCCATGCAAACAGCAATGTTGCCAGAGCGGGAAACACAGCCACGGCAATTCGTGACTGTTGTGGAAGGTGAGGACCCAACAATGAAGCAGCCGCGGTAAGCACTCCAGTCGCGACGGCAAGAATCGCATCCGGCTGGGCGAGATTCCGAATCCAGAAGAATCGGCCGCCCGCTCCCAACCCACGCCTGATCGCCGAATACACGCCCGCGCCAAGAAGCAACTGCACGATCAACCCGAGCGAGTTCACTCCATCGATCGGCTTCACCCCATGCTTCTGATAAAGCTTAGAAAGCTCGGTGCCGAGCTTCTGCGGGCTTGACTTGTATTTTGCTTTCAACTCATCGATCTCGCGCTTGATCGTCTGCAGAATCCTTTGCTGCGCTTGCGCATGCCGCGCCATGCGTAGAGTCAGCGGCAGTAGCGCCAACCGCGTAATCAGCGAGAGCGTGATAATCGCGAATCCCAAGTTGCCGCTATACGCAGTCGTGAGCATCGACAGAACAACTGCAAGGAATCCCACAAACGCATTCCACGCAACCATGGATCACGCTCCTTCCTTCCATCCAAACGCTGTCAGCCCAGGCCCAGCAACCCTTCCACCACCCCGTACGCCTCCCCCAGCGCCGCATCCAGTGCCTCCGGATCCTTGCCCCCCGCTTCCGCCAAATCTGGCCTCCCGCCGCCCTTGCCGCCGACTTTCTGGGCGACGAGACCGATGACTTTGCCAGCCTGAATCCGCGAAGTTAAATCTTTCGTGACGCCAACAATCAGCGCCACGTTCCCATTCGTCGCGGATCCCAGCACCACCACGCCTGAGCCGATCTTGTCGCGAAGTTGGTCCACCAAAGTCCGCATTTGGGGGCGCTCCAGGTTGTCCACGCGATGCGCCAGCACTTTGACCCCGCGCACTTCTTTTATCTTTTCACCTACCGAAGCTACCGACGACGAAGCCGACTTCATCCGCAGCTGGTCGTTCTCCCGGGCCAGCCGCTTAATCTCCGCGTCTTTCTTTTCGAGTTCAGCCCTCAGCGCTTCAGCAGGAGAAGTAGTCGCCTCCTCGGACGAGGGTGCCCCATCCTTGCGCGTCTTTTGCGCAAGGGTGGGAACCACGAATCTAGACACCACGGTTTCGAGTTCATGATCTTTTCTAAAATGCCTCAGGGACCCTTCCCCCGTTACCGCCTCCACCCGCCGCACTCCCGACGACACGCTGCCTTCTTTTAAAATCTTGATCAGCCCAATCTCGCCCGTCGCGCCCGTGTGCGTGCCGCCGCATAGCTCGGTCGAGAAGTCGCCAATCCTGATCACGCGCACGCGGTCGCCATACTTTTCGCCAAACAGCGCCATGGCCTTGTATTCGTTGACGGCCACGTCAATCGGCACGTTCTCGATGACCTCGACCCGCTGGTTGCGCAGGACTTCTTTATTAATCATGTCCTCGATGTCCTGCAGCTCTTCGTCTTCAACCGCAGTGAAATGCGAAAAATCAAAGCGCAGATGATTCGGCGCCACCAGAGACCCCGCCTGCTTCACATGCTTGCCCAGCACCTCGCGCAGCCCGGCATGGAGCAGGTGCGTGGCCGTGTGGTTGCGCATGGTGGACTGCCGGATCGCCGTGTCCACCACCGCGTCCACTTTGTCGCCCACGCGAATCGGCTGTTTGGCGATTACCTGATGCGCGCGCACGCCCTGCACCGGGTAGTAGCATCCCTTCACCTCAGCCACCACGGTGTTCAGCTCATCGCTGTAAAACACGCCGCGGTCCCCAACCTGCCCGCCGGATTCCGCATAAAACGGCGTGTGATCGAGAATGACCTCACCTTCCTCGCCCGGCTTGAGCTCCTGCACGACTTCGTCTCCGCGCGTTATGAACAGCACTTTGCACCCTTCATCCCTGGTTCGCTCATACCCAACGAAAACAGATTGTGGATGGCGATCGCTTACGTATCCGCGCGGAGCTTCGAATCCTTGGACCGAGTGGCCGTCCAGAAAAACGCGAAAAGCAGCGCTTGCACTCTGCTTCGCGGCGCCCTTCCAGGAAGCGCGAGCACGCTCACGCTGCTCCGCCATCGCACGGTCGAAACCCGCTTGATCAAATGCAATTCCCTGATCGCGAGCCGCGTCCTGCATGAAATCGAGGGGCATACCAAACGTGTCGTAAAGCTTGAACGCCATGTCGCCAGGGAATACGGGATCAACCCCCATATTTCTCAAGTCAGCAACGCAAGCCTCGATTGAGCTAAGACCCTCGTGGTAGGGGAGTCCCCTGGAATCTTCTCTGGCTGCATCCATTTCCTTTTCGAGCTTTTTCATGATCTGTTGGCTGAGAGCCGCAAAGAGATCGTCTTCGAGCTTTTTCAGGCCGAGGTCTAATGTGTGTGCGAACCTGCTTTCCTCTGCCAGCACTACCTTCGACACTCGATCAGCTGTCTCCTTTAGTTCCGGATACGCATCCTGCATCAGATCGCGAACCGCAAACACCATCTCATGCAGAAACGGCTTCGTCTGTCCGAGCAAGCGCCCGTGCGTGATCGCCCGTCGAATGATTTTTCGCAGCACATATCCTCGGCCTTCGTTCGACGGCAGCACACCATCGGAAATCAGAAAAGTCGCCGCGCGGGAATGATCAGCAATCACTCGCAGGGAAGCAGCGGATTTCTGCTCGGATGGGCGGACGAGGGCGTCCGCCCCTACGTGGTTCGTGCCGCTGCTTGCGTAGGGGCGGGTGCCCTCACCCGCCCGGCGGAGCGAAGCTCCGCTACTAGTTTTAGAGATTGCTGCCGAGCTGCGCTCGGCCTGGACGGGCGGGACGCCCGTCCCTCCATGGGCATCGCTTGCCCCCGGGCGGACGGGGGCGTCCGCCGCTACGTGGTTTGTGGCAGTAATTGCGTAGGGGCGGGTGCCCTCACCCGCCCGGCCGGGTCGAAGACCCGGCTCCACATTTCCTGTGCTAGTTCCCGTCAGTTCGGCTGCTCTCTCAATCAACGGCACAAACAAATCCGTCTCATAATTCGAGATCACGCCCTGCAGCACCGCCGTGACGCGCTCCAGTCCCATGCCGGTGTCAATTGAAGACTTGGGCAGCCGCTTGTATCCGAACAAGGTGCCATCTGGAACTCTTGGCTGGCGATCGTATTGCATGAATACCAAGTTCCAGATTTCAATGTACCGACCGCAGTCAGAAGGGCAAGGGAATCTGCACTCCGGAGCAGTCGTGCCGTGCCCCTGATCAGAAGCCACCGGACCCATGTCATAATGAATCTCGCTGCACGGCCCGCACGGCCCGGTATCGCCCATCTGCCAAAAGTTGTCTTTCATACCGAACGCATGAATGCGTTCTTTCGGAACACCAACATCAAGCCAAAACTGCTCCGCTTCGTTGTCCCGGGGAATCTCATCTAAGGGCGAGCCCTCAAAGATGGTCACGTACAGCTTGTTCTTATCAATACCAAACCAATCCTTCGCGGTGATCAGCTCCCACGCATATGCAATGGCTTCTTTCTTGAAGTAATCGCCAAACGAAAAATTCCCCAGCATCTCGAAAAACGTGTGATGGCGGTTGGTGAATCCGACATTTTCCAGATCGTTGTGCTTCCCGCCCGCCCGCACACACTTCTGGGAAGAAGTCGCCCGCGTGTAGTCCCGCTTCTCGAGGCCAAGAAAGACGTCTTTGAATTGGTTCATCCCCGCGTTGGTGAACAACAACGTAGGATCGTTATGCGGTACCAGCGATGAGGAATGGACGATCTTGTGCCCCTTCTTCTCAAAAAATTCGAGGAACTTCCGCCGGATTTGCAAGCCGGTAAGCATGAAATCTGAATTAGTTTGAAATTGATTCTAGCACCCGGTCTGGGCACCTTTACGATTTACAGGACCAGCAGAGAGGCTATAGCAACGCAGCCCGATGCCTGGATCTCCGTTGCGGAAATGCGACCAGAACGCCCAAACCCCGCCGAAGAGACGGGGTTTGCCAGCGGTCTGCAAGCCGCGCTGGTTCACAACGGCTTGTATCTTTTTCTTACACCTTCGGGGAGCGACTTGGTTCGAAGCCCCCGACCGATTCCTTTTTACCTACCGTACGGCAAGTTGAACATCACCGCTTACATCACCAACGCCAAATTCTCCAATTCGTGCTGCAACACCGGCAGCGAGCACCCCGACATTTCCACCCGGCCGACCGCATCCAGAGCAGCCTGTGGCGACACGCCATAGCCCCGCCCCATCAGAAAGATCTGAAGGAGCTCAGCAGCCTCATGGGAATCGGCCAGACCTCCCTGTAAGAGATCGTTTCGCAATGCCGTCAGTTCGGTACTGGAAAATCTCTCTTTCTCTCTCGAAAATCTTTCTTTCTCTCTCATGGTCGTTCACCTCCGACCCCTACCCCTTCTGACCATTAGACTCAGCAGGTGCCGCCTACGTTGCATGCAATTTGCTTGCCGCAACTGAACTTCACTGTAGAGAGCGATTGGAAATTCCGTTATCTCTATTAACCCTTTCCTGCAGTTTTAGTTGCAACCAACCCGAGGCGGATCCGAGACGCGGAGACGGGCTAGATCGAGCACCAAGCGTTGACAAGATATGTCGTTGTGGGACACAGACGGGTCAGTGCCCGTTGCGACAGTCTCAAAGCGAGGCTCAGGAGGGCTCGGTGACAGCCTCGTCCACCAGCAAAATGGGAATGTCATCCCGAATAGGATAGACGCGGTGGCACTCTCCGCACTTGAGGCTCTGCCCTTCGTCCTTGAGCGTCAACGGCTTCTTGCAGACCGGGCAAACCAGCATGTCAAGTAAGTCTTGCGGAACCATAGGGGAATTCTCGAATGCCAATTGTCAATTGTCAAATGAGCCCAGCCAGTAGAGGCTCAGTTTCACTTGGTGCGTGGTTTGGCTTTGCGTTCTTGGCGGCAGTTCTTTGCGAGCTTTGCGGTAAAGAAGAACTTAACCGCGAAGAACGCCAAGGATTCGCAAAGGACGCAAAGCAAGTCCTTAGGCCAAAGGGGCAAACTGAGCCACTATCCAGCCAGGTAAATCCGTCAGCGCTCGGCAAAGTCAGCCACCTTTAAGATAGAATTTTTTCTGCGTACTCTCTGATTTCGAGGTGCCATGGCTGCCACGCTTCTCGACGGCAATAAAATCGCTAATGAAATTCGGGCAGAAGTTGCCGCTGAGGTGAGAACCCTCTCGGCAGCAGGAGTGCGTCCTGGCCTGGCTGTAATTCTCGTGGGCAAGAACCCTGCCTCGGAAATTTATGTTCGTGGCAAAGTAAAGAGCTCTGAGGAAGTGGGTATCTACAGCGAGAAGTTCACGCCTGCCGACAGCATCACGACAGAGGAACTGCTTGAACTTGTCCTCGAACTAAACCAGCGCGAGGAGATCGACGGAATTCTGGTGCAGCTTCCGCTTCCGCCGCAGGTGGATTCCAAGAAAATTTTGATGGCTGTTGATCCGGCTAAGGATGTGGACGGATTTCATCCGGTGAACGTCGGTTTTCTGTCAACGCAGCGGCCTGGCTTGGTGCCGTGCACCCCCGCCGGAATCATCGAGATTCTCAAACGGAGTGGCATTCCGATCGCTGGCCAGGAAGCCGTGGTGGTGGGACGCAGCGATATCGTCGGCAAGCCTGTTGCCATGCTGCTGATCAACGGCAACGCCACGGTCACCGTTTGCCACTCGAAAACTCGCGATCTTCCGGGTGTGTGCCGCCGCGCCGACATTCTGGTTGCAGCCATCGGCCGCGCCGGAATGATCACTCGCGACTTCGTGAAGCCGGGTGCCACCGTGATCGACGTCGGCATGAATAAGGTAACTGACCAAGCCGAGTTCGCGCGGCTCTTTGCCGGTAACGCCAAGCGCGAGGAAAGCTTCCGCGCCAAGGGTTCAACTCTAGTGGGGGACGTTCATCCTGAGGTCGCAGAAGTCGCAGGTGCGATCACGCCAGTGCCAGGCGGTGTCGGCCCGCTGACAATTGCCATGCTGATGTCGAATACCGTAAAAGCCGCCAAATTACGGCGTGGCAGCCGCGTGCCGGAACTCTCTCGCGCTTAAGATTCAACCGCCGATAGTGTTCTCGGCGACTTTTTACACTGAGGCAAGCTTGCTCAAAGTGGGCCTGACCGGCGGGATCGCCAGTGGCAAGTCGGCAGTCGCCGGGATGTTTGCCCAACTCGGCGCCCAGGTCATAAAGGCAGACGAGATCGCGCATCAGCTCATGCAGCCGGGGGAAGGGGTTTACGCGGAAGTTGTTCGTCACTTCGGAAAAGGCATCTTAAATCCGGATGGCACGGTCAATCGCCCGCATCTGGCGGAGATCGCCTTTGGCGGGGTTACCGGAAATCAGCCCTCGCGCGTCCACGAACTGAACCGAATCGTGCATCCTGCCGTAATTGAGAAGCAGGAGCAATGGCTGGAGGAAGCCGGCAAGCGCGATCCGAAGGCGGTTGCAATCGTCGAAGCCGCGCTCATTCTGGAAGCGGGCGCGGCCAAGCACTTTGACCGCTTGGTAGTAGTCACCTGCCGGCCCGAGCAGAAAATTAAGCGCTGGGCGGACCGCATGAACATAGACGAAGAGACCGCGCGGCGGGAAGTAAGCCGGCGAATGTCTGCACAACTCTCCGATGCCGACAAAGTCAAAGCAGCCGATTATGTGATCGACAATTCCGGATCATTGGATGAAACTTCTAAACAAGTTCGCGCTATATACGCGAACCTCACTGCCGAAGCCAGCAAACAGGCCTGACTTGGCATACACTGCTCCGAGGTTGCAAACTGAGAACTGGCAACTGAAGAACTGGTAACTTATTTCCGACCAAACTAGCGGCTCCAACCAGTAGCGGAGACCTGATCATGAAACTCTTACGTCCGCTTCTACTCGCTGTGGTTCTCGCTGGCGCGTTTTTCTATTTCACGACTTATCATCGCAGCCAAACGCACACGACCAATTGGTTTGGACGGCCGAGCAAACTCGAAATAACGGAGGCGGCCGGCGGCGAGACGCCGGACCAAGAAGAGCAAAACAATATCAGCGTCTATCGCAAAAATATTGGGTCCGTGGTCAATATCACGTCCAAAGCGGTGGCGTTCGATTTCTTCTACGGTCTGGTTCCCCAGGAGGGCCAGGGATCAGGTTTCATCATTGATAAAGAAGGCCACATTCTCACGAATTACCACGTTATCGCCGACGCTCGCCAGGTCGAAGTGACGCTGCATAATCGTAAGAAGTACCGCGCCACGATAGTGGGCACAGACCGTTCGCATGATCTAGCCATAATCCAGATCAAAGCGCCGGATTTGACCCCAATGGTCTTAGGCGAGTCGCGGAACTTGCAGGTTGGGCAGAAGGTCTATGCCATCGGCAATCCTTTTGGACTTTCTGGGACGTTGACCAGCGGCATCGTCAGCTCAATTCGCTCCGTGCAGGAGCCCGATGGCATGACCATTGACGAGGCGATCCAAACTGACGCTGCGATTAACCCCGGCAACTCCGGCGGACCGCTGCTCAACTGGCATGGCGAAGTAATCGGCATCAATACAATCATTGCTTCCACCGTGGGGCAGAGTGCCGGGATCGGATTTGCGATTCCTATCAACACCGCAAAAGCGGTGCTGAATGATCTTGTCACGCTGGGTCGCGTGCGACGGCCGGCTCTCGGCGTGCGTACTATTCCCATTACTCCCGAGCTTGCCGATCAAATGGGCCTCCCGGCCGACTATGGGTTGCTGGTCGTGCAAGTGGTCCCCGGAGGCGCCGCCGACCGCGCCGGCCTCCGTGGCGGCAACGAACGCGCTTACCTCGGCAACACCCCCATCACGACCGGAGGAGATCTAATCGTCGCGATCGACGGCCAGGACGTCCAGGATCAGCAAGATCTGAGCCACGTGATGAATAATCACCGCGCCGGAGATTCCGTCCGGGTCACCATCTATCGCGGCAAACGGAAGATGGATGTGAATGTGACGTTGGGAGAGGCAAGGGAGCAGGTGTAGTTGCGTTCGGTGCTTTGAGGTCTCCAATCCCCTGTTGAATTCTTGCCTTCCCCGCGCTACTCTGTCCTCCTTGATTATGACCGCCGTCCTTTAATCCGCTGGTTGAAAGCCTTTCTCTGCCGCACGCCGTTCGTGTGCGCATTCACAAGTCATAGCTCAACCAGAAAGGATTTCTCCCATGGAATTCGTTGATAAGGCATTCGCTCGCCGCCTGGAAGCGACGGAAGAGGTGCCACAGGTGCACCACGCGAGGCTATACCAGAAGCTCTATCCAGAGGTAAGCGCCGCAGCAGAAGAAATCAGCGGTGGTCACATGGTGTTCGCGGGAGTTGGATCGCCGATTGGACGCGCCGTCGGGCTCGGTTTAGATGGGCCAGTTTCCTCTGCTGATCTCGATCGTTTGGAGCAGTTCTACCGCTCCCGTGGAGCGGCTGCGCAGGTTGATGTCTGTCCTTTAACCGATTCGACCTTGATAGAAATGCTCAAAAAGCGTTGCTACTCCATGACTGAGCTTAATAACGTACTGTACCGGAGGTTGCAACCGAACGAACCAACTCCCGAAATTCCCGAGGGCATCAACATCCGGCCTACCGACTCCGGGCAGGCAGGTGTAGCCGCCGACATTAGCTCCAGAAGCTTTTTTCCGGAAGGGAATCCGCCGGAGGAATTTCATCGTTGGATTGGGCCTATGTACCAGTACCCGGGAGTGGTGACGCTGTTGGCATGGGCAGACGAGAAGCCGGTTGCCAGCGCGACCGGGCTGATCATAGCCGACCATGACGTGTTCGCGATGTTCGGGGATGCGACCTTGCCTGAATTCCGTAGACGCGGGATTCAATCCGCACTGGTGCAAGCTCGATTGCGGGCAGCAGAAGAAGCAGGTTTGGACTTGGCTGCAGTTGTGACCCAAGGCGGCAGTACTTCGCAGCGCAATTACGAACGGATGGGCTTCCGAGTGGCGTACAGCAAGGCAACGTTGGTCAAGACATTTGAATGACTGCGGCGGGAGGCTCCATTCTACTATTCGCTACGAGCAGTGATCATCGCGACGGAGAACACCCGTATCGAAGATGGTGTCCTCATTTCACGAACCACAAAGGACACGAAGTTACACGAAACCGTAATTCCTGTTTCCTTCGTGCTCCTTTGTGTCCTTCGTGGTTAATTTAGGAGACCGACGAATCGGAAACTCACGAAATCGATGCCGTTCACGCAGCAATCTCATCCGCTATTTCTTCAATCTCGTTTACTTCTTTATCGCTCAACCGCAGCTCGCCCGCACGCATCACGCCATTCGCCTGACGCGCGTTCCGCGCGCCAACAATCGCTCCGGTCACGGCGGGGTTGCGCAGCGTCCACGCGATTGCGACTTCTCCCGGCGAACGCCCATGCCGATTCCCGATCTCGCGCAGTTTTTCAACCAACTCAAGAGTTCGCGAAAGGCGCGGTTCCTGGAAATCCGGATGGCTGCTGCGCCAATCGTCTTTCGGCAGCTTTGCCGCACGTTCGCGGGTCATTGCGCCGGTGAGCAGGCCTGACGCCATCGGCGAATAAACGATCACTCCGATTCCTTCGCGCAGGCAGTAGGGCAGAATGTCCTCTTCTACTTCGCGATGAATCAGCGAGTACGGCGGCTGCACCGACGTAACCGGCGCGATGGCTTTTGCGCGGCGGATTTGCTTGACATCGAAATTTGACACGCCGATCCAACGCACTTTGCCTTCGCCCTTCAAATCTGCCATGGTCGACCAGCCTTCTTCCAGTTCCGGCGAATCGGGGTCGGGTGGCCAATGAATCTGATAAAGATCTATTACGTCTAGCTTTAGACGGCGCAGGCTATCTTCAACTTCGCGGCGAATCGAGTCAGAGCGCAGAACTTTGCTAACCTCACCTTTGGCATCCCAGCGCAGGCCGCATTTGGTAAACACGTAAGGCCGCGGGCCACTCCATTCTTTAAGTGCTCGTGCCACTACTTCTTCCGAATGCCCCAGGCCGTACACAGCCGCCGTGTCGATCCAATTCACTCCCAGTTCGAGAGCGCGATGAATTGCTGCGATGGAGTCGTTATCGCTTTGCGAGCCCCAGGCAAATTGCCAGCCCGAGCCTCCAATCGCCCACGCTCCATACCCGACCGGGGTAATTTGTAGGTCTGAGTTACCAAGCTGCCGTTTTTGCATTTCAATCTCCTGTTGGTTTTGGATTTCTGCCGCTGCAATTTCGTTGCAGGTAATTGCTAAATGAATGCAGATTCCATTCGGCTTTGCCTTTCTACTGTGACCCAAATCACAAACCGCGGTGATCTGAGTCATGGCCGCTTAGAGTAGATGTCTCTATGTTGAAGACATTCTAGGAGGTTTAGTCATGGTCAAGGGGAACGTTTTCCTCGTACTGATTCTCGTCACGGTTGTTACGGCCGGAGCAAACGCGGGCACCCTGAAAGGGAAGGTTTCTTCGATGACGAAGTCTGGTGTTGTGTATGTGGATCGCATTGCTGGCAAGACCTTCCCCGCGACCACTGTCCCATATCAGATTGATCAGCACGGCCAGAGCTTTGAACCGAGGGTCCTGGTCATACCGCAAGGCGCGACGGTGGTGTTCAAGAACAGCGACACGGTGGCGCACAATGTACGCTGGCCAGCGATTTCTGGCGACAAGAGCTTGGCACACAACCTGGGCACTTGGGCGTCCGGCGACAATCGCAAGTTCCGCTTCGATCGGCCCGGTGTCGTTCCTCTGCTGTGCAATATGCATGCGGAGATGGTTGGATATATCATCGTGGTGCCCACACCGTATTACGCGTACGCCACGCCTGCCGGTGATTACACCGTGCGCGATATTCCCGACGGGCATTACAGCGTGACCGTGTGGCGTGAGGGCAAGCCCGCCGAAACGCGCCAGGTCACAGTAGCTGGAAATACAGACCTCAATTTCTGATTCAGACCGCCTAGGCCCACCCGAGGCTTTGCTCCTGTTTTATTTGACTCTCCCGAGCACCCTAAGCTAGCCTCGGGAGTCTGCCCAGGAGCTCGTTGTTTCGAGTCTTTGAGCAGACGAGCTGCACTAGCTTTGGACGGGTCAGACCGCCGTCACACACAGTCCAACAATCCATGCACTCCCATTACAAGTTAATGATTTTGCTGCTAGTTGCGGCCGTGATGATTTCTCCGCCGCTTTTCGGCGCACCCATCAACTCCGTGCATGCGCCCCACGCAATGGTTGTCAGCCAGCACGAGTTGGCGTCCCGCGCAGGTGTGGAGATCATGCAAGCCGGCGGGAACGCAGTGGATGCCTCTGTCGCCACCGGTTTCGCGCTCGCCGTGGTTCACCCACCAGCTGGGAATCTGGGTGGCGGCGGATTCATGTTGCTCCGCACCGCGGATGGCAACGTCCACTTCATCGACTATCGTGAGAAGGCCCCAGCCGCGGCGACGGCCAACATGTATCTCGATGCACAGGGCAATGTCATCGAAGACGCGAGCGTGGCTGGTTACAAAGCCATCGGCGTGCCCGGCTCAGTTGCGGGTATGGCGTACGCGCAACAAAAATTTGGCAAGCTCTCACTGCAGCAGGTTATCGCTCCTGCAATCAAGTTGGCCCGTGAGGGTTTTGCCCTGGCTTGGGAGGATGCCAGAGATCTCCGAAATGACAAGTATTTGTCCCGCTTCCCAGAATCGCGCCGCGTCTTTCAGCGCAATGGGAATTACTACAAACCGGGCGAAATCCTTCGTCAGCCGGAATTGGCCCAAACGCTGGAGCGCATCGCCGCCAATCCGGACGAGTTCTATCACGGTGCCATGGCGCGCGAACTAGCCGCGTCCATTCAGAAGGGCGGCGGCTTGATCACTGCTGAAGACCTTGCTCACTACGAAGTGAAAGAGCGCAAGCCGATTCGCGGCACGTATCGTGGATACGAAATCATCAGCGCCCCGCCGCCATCTTCCGGCGGAATTGCGCTGCTCGAAATCCTCAACATTCTCGAGGGTTACGACCTGGCCAAACTAGGCAACCGCTCCGCGCAATCGGTGCACCTGACGATCGAGGCCTTCCGCCGCGCATTTTTTGATCGTACAGAATTTCTCGGCGACCCCGATTTTTCGAAAATTCCGGTCGCCCAGCTCATCGATAAGAGGTATGCCGCGGCCTGGCGCGAGTCGATTAATCCAGCCCACGCAAGCGCAAGTAAGGATCTGAAGCGCCCGCAAATTTTCAGCCAGCTTGAGCAGTACGCAGCCGTGTATCCGGAAGCAGCCGCAATCCACGAACCCGTACACACAACCCACTACTCCGTTGTAGATCCCGCTGGAAATACAGTCTCCGTTACTACCACTTTGAACGATGACTTCGGCTCGCGCGTAACCGCCGAAGGCCTCGGTTTCCTGCTCAATGATGAAATGGATGACTTCGCCGCTAAGCCAGGTGTTCCTAACATCTACGGTTTGATTCAGGGGCCGGCAAATGCAATCGGTCCGGGCAAGCGCCCACTTTCGGCGATGACACCCACGATAATGTTAAAAGATGGCAAGCCGTTCTTGATTCTCGGCTCGCCCGGCGGTCCACGCATCATCACAACCGTGGCAAATATTCTGATGGGCGTGATTGATTACGGCATGAACATTCAAGAGGCAGTGAACGCTCCCCGCTTTCACAACCAATCGCTGCCGGATGTATCGCGCGTTGAACAGTGGTTCTCTCCTGATACAGTAAAGATGCTCCGGGAAATGGGCCACAAGATCGAGTTCGGCATCGATGAATCCGGCGAGTGGTCGCCGTATTGGAGTGACGGCGAGTGTATCGCCATTGATCCGAAGACTAACGAGCGGCTGGGCGCAAGCGACATAAGAAATAATGGGAAGGCCGTTGGATTTTAAGAAAGCAACTTGGAACAACCGTCCTCGGCTGTCCGGTCTAGACCAATTGTGCCCATTTTGGGCACTATGGTAATATGGAACAAGTCCTAGAGTTTCACTAGTGCGGATTATCGCGCGCAAAACCCTGCGACGCTTTGTCGAGTCCCTTCGGGGCAGCAAGGATTGCACGGCGATTAAGTCCGCACTCGAGTCCTGGTTCCACGAGGTTCAGGCCGCGGACTGGAACAACCCGTCTGATGTAAAACGGAGCTATAGGAACGCCAGCATAGTCGGCAGAGATCGAATAGTGTTCAACATTAAAGGTAACTCGTATCGCCTCGTCGTTGCGGTTGATTATCGGCGTCAAATTGTTTTCATCAAGTGGTTGGGTTCACACGCCGCATACGACAATATCGATGTGAGGACGGTGAGATATGGAGATTAAGCCGATCAAAACGGAGGGCGACTATAAGCTTGCCTTGTCCCGTATCGAAGAGCTGTGGGGCTCCGCCGAGGGTACCGCGCAGGCGGATGATCTTGAGGTGTTGGTTACCCTGACAGAGGCATACGAGAGAGAACATTATCCGATTGCCGCACCTGACCCTATCGAAGCCATTAAGTTCAGACTTGAGCAGGAAGGAAAAGATTATCGCGCGCTGGTTGGAGTGATCGGGCAAAGAACACGCGTTTATGAAGTAATGAGAGGAGATCGTCCATTATCGCTGAACATGATTCGCCAGCTCCATCGCAGACTGCGAATCCCGGCTGAGGTATTGATTCGCACATCAGCCAAGACCAGACGGACACGAAGATCGGGAGGAATAGCCAGAAAGAGAGCGCGCCGAAAGCAGTCTGCTCGCCGTTAAGGCTAGCTGCATTTAGAAAGAACGGCCGCATAGGCTGCTCTAGGTGAACTAAAGCGTCGCGGTTTATCCGGTGAGAATTATTCCATGTTGAACGCCATATCAACCTACATCTACATAAAAGAGCGTCTTCATCCCGGGTTGCTCGATGGCCTCGTCCGCGGGGGCGCGCAAGCCATTGAAATCTTCGCCGCGCGCCAGCATCTTGATTATGCGAACCGGAAACAGCACGTCCGTGAAATTGCCGATTGGTTCCGTACCAGCGGCGTGCCTCTCCATTCCGTTCATTCACCCATGTACTCCGATTATGAATTTGGCCGCAGCGGAGCTCTGCCGGTAAACGTTGCCTCCACCGATCGGGCTCAGCGCGTTGCCGCTATGGATGAGATCAAGCGCGCGCTGGAGATCGCCGAGCAGATTCCGTTCCGTTTCTTAGTGCAGCACATAGGTGTAGGCGGCGAATCCTTCGATGAGCGGAAGCTCGAAGCTGCGATAACTTCGATCGAGCACCTGCGAGCCTTTGCCAAGCCGCTAGGCGTGCGCATTCTTCTGGAGAACATCCCGAACGAACTGGCCACTCCCGATCGGCTGGTGGAATTCATCCATCTCACGCACTTCGATGATGTGGGCGTCTGCTTCGATGTTGGCCATGCGCACATTATGAGCAATGTCGCGGAGGCATTCGAGATTCTGAAGGGCCATATTCGTTCAACACATATTCACGACAACGCCAAAGATCGCGACTCGCACCTGTGGCCGGGCAAGGGTTCTATCGACTGGAAACAAACGATGGAGTTGTTGCGTTCAGCGCCGCAGACGCCGCCGCTGCTGCTGGAGATTGAAGCTGACGAAAAGGTGAATCCGGTGGAGAAGATGGGAGAGACGTTTCGACAATTGGGGGCGGCGTGAGGCGAGATCTCAAAAACAAGACCCCGGATCTCTTGAGCGCACAATAGTTTGAAAATTGTCATTCCGAGAGAAGCGAGGAATCTGCTTTTCTCGGCGGTGGAAATCTCCTAAAATAATGGCACCTGTCACTACAATCGCTGAAATCGGCAAGCACGAAGGCCAAACGGTCACCATTCGCGGATGGCTCTACAACCTGCGTGAGAGCGGCAAACTTCTTTTTCCGATCTTCCGTGACGGAAGTGGCGTGATCCAGGGCGTAGTTCCGAAGAGCGCAGTTCCGCCTGAGATTTTCGACGCAGTAAAAAGTCTCACACAGGAATCAAGTGTCATAATCGAGGGCAAAGTCCGCGGGGATAAGCGTGCTCCCGGCGGCTACGAGCTTGATGTATCGAACGTTCAGATCATCCAGCGCGTGCCTGACAACGATCCTTATCCGATTTCCCTCAAAGAGCATGGCGTCGATTTCCTGATGGAGCATCGCCATCTCTGGGTGCGCACTCCGCGCCAAGCAGCGATTCTGCGCGTGCGCGCTGAAATCATCAAAGCTGCCCGTGATTTCTTCGACGAACGCGGCTTTACGCTCACTGATCCGCCAATTCTCACGCCAGCAGCGTGTGAGGGCACGACAACGCTTTTTCCCGTCGACTACTTCGAGGAGCAGGCGTATCTCACGCAGTCAGGACAGCTCTACATCGAAGCCACGGCGATGGCTCTCGGCAAGGTTTACTCGTTCGGCCCGACCTTCCGCGCAGAAAAGTCCAAAACCCGGCGTCACTTGACCGAATTCTGGATGGTCGAGCCTGAAGTGGCCTACTCCACGCTCGACGATTTGATGGATTTAGGTGAAGGGCTGATCAGCTTCGTCGTAAAACGTTGCCTGGAGCGGCGTCGCGCAGATTTGCAGACCATCGGTCGCGACGTGACAAAGCTAGAGAAAATCGAAGCTCCCTTCCCACGCATCAGCTACGACGAAGCAGTCAAGATGCTGGAAGAAGCTCACGCAAAAGGGGCGCTAGAAAATAAGTTCGAGTGGGGCGGAGACCTCGGCTCGCCCGATGAAACATACATTTCATCGCAATTCGAAAAGCCGGTGATGATTCATCGTTATCCGGCGAAAGTAAAAGCCTTTTACATGGAGCCGGACCCGCAGCGTCCCGAACTAGCGCTGTGCGTCGACGTGCTCGCACCTGAAGGCTACGGTGAAATCATCGGCGGCTCGCAGCGCATGGCCTCGTACGATCTGCTTGTCCAGCGAATTCACGAGCACGGCTTGCCAGAAGAGGCTTTCAGATGGTATTTGGACTTGCGCAAGTACGGCAGCGTGCCCCATGGCGGCTTCGGTATGGGAATTGAGCGCGTCGTCGCCTGGATTTGTGGTCTCGAACACGTACGCGAAACGATACCTTTTCCGAGAATGTTGCACAGACTTTATCCGTAATTTTTAACCGCGGAGATCGCGGAGAACGCAGAGATTAACGACTTAGGGTGAATTAATGGACGAGAAGGACGCGCTTAATGGGATCTCCGAACAAGTCATCGGCGCAGCCATTGATGTGCACCGAATAATTGGCCCCGGGCTGCTGGAGTCTGCCTACGAGGCGTGTCTCGTCTTCGAACTCAGAGAGCGCGGCTTCAAAGTTGAGCAGCAGAAGCCACTCCCGGTGGTGTACAAGAATGTCAAGCTCGACTGCGGGTATCGCCTTGACCTTGTGATCGAAGGTCGAGTGATCGTCGAAATCAAGGCTGTCGAGAGGCTCACTACCGTGCATTAAGCTCAGTTGCTGTCCTACCTACGACTGTGTGGATGTAAGCTAGGGCTGCTGATTAATTTTCATGTTTCGATGTTGAAGAACGGCGTGCGCAGAATCGTAAATGAATTTCCTGACTCTGCGTTCTCTGCGAACTCTGCGGTTTGACAAACTCATGGGACCAACCACAGCATCCTTCTCCAGCATCAGCCCCAAGAAAATTCGTGTTATCGGCATTCCTCTTGACCTGGGCCAGTCCCGCCGAGGCGTAGACATGGGTCCTTCTGCTGTTCGCGTTGCTGGGTTGGAGGCGCGGCTCGAAGCCCTGGGCCACGTGGTGGAAGACGGCGGCAATGTCGCCGTCGCCATTCCTGAGCAGAAGAAGGAAGGCGATCCCCACGCGAAATATCTGAAGGAAATCACTGCAACCTGTACAAAGCATGCCGAGCAGGTTCTCAAAACTCTGGAAGCCGGGAAAGTGCCCGTGGTGTTAGGCGGCGATCATTCTGTAGCTGCCGGCACGGTTGCGGGAGTCGCAGAATTTTATCGCCGCCAGAATCAAAAAATCGGCCTAATCTGGATCGATGCTCATGCCGACATCAACACTCCCGACAGCTCGCCCAGCGGCAACGTGCATGGCATGCCGCTCGCGGCAATTATGGGTCTGGGGCCCCCCGAACTCGCTAACATCTTCAATTTTTCGCCAAAGGTCAATCCAGAAAACTGCGTGCTGGTCGGCGTTCGCGACATTGATGCGATCGAAAAAGAGAATATCCGCAAAGCCGGAATCGAAGTCTTCACTATGCGCGACATTGACGAGCGCGGAATGCGCACCATCATCGAAGAGGCGCTGCGCATGGCCGGACGCGGCACTGCCGGCTACCACGTCTCGCTCGACATGGACTGGATCGATCCTGAAGATGCTCCGGGCGTTGGCACTCCCGTCCGCGGCGGCGCCACTTACCGCGAAGCGCACCTGGCCATGGAAATCATCGCCGACCACGGCCGCTTGACCAGTTTCGAAATTGTGGAAGTGAATCCGGTGATTGACGAGCACAACCGCACGGCAAATTTAGCCGTCGAACTGATACTTTCGGCGTTTGGCAAGAAGATTCTCTAGCCGTTCATCGCTGTGGGTAACGTCTATGCTTTCATTGTTGCGGTCAGCACCCGCAACTTCACTGCGGGAGCGATCGCGCCCAGAACAGCTTCAGCAGCACTCTTTTGGCTAATGGGAGCACCGCTGGCTTCGACCAGAACGACTTCGGAAATTGTCGAATAGCTCTCTCCTGCGGTTATCAGCGCAACCAGAGCTGTTTGCAGGGGGGGAAGGCTCGGATTGTACGCAGCGTTCTCGATGTACGCCCCTTTATATGTGCGCCCAAGTCGAGTTCCGATTGCCACTCCAGAATAAGCCTTCGTATAAGGTGCGTATGATTTCCGGGCGGCGGCCAAGGCGGCCAAGACCAACGCATCGGATGCTTCCTTGGGCAAAATCAGGTCCACCTCTTTCACGGGAAATGCGACATTCGTAACTCCGAGGTCTTTGGGGCCGAAAGCGCTAGGCAATAGCGAAGAAAGTTTCACCGCGGGCTTGCCATCGACCAATACCTGAATGTCGCCATCGGGCGATAGCTCGTTCATGAATTGCCGGCAATGGCCACAAGGCGCCGCCGTCACAGCGATAGAACTAACGCCTCCGTCAGAATGCATGTAGGCGTTGGAAAGGGCCGACTGCTCCGCATGCACTGAAAAACCGAGCGAGTGGCCAGGAAACTCGATGTTGGCGCCAAAATACAGGTTGCCGCTGGTGCCGCGCGCCACTGCGCCGACATAATAGTTTGAGATCGGCGGCCGGGAATACGTTCGTGCCAGCGGAAGCAACTCGATCATCAGGGCATCAATGCTCTTTGCCTCGCCATCACAAACGGCTTTGACTTCGGTGCTGGGTATGTACCCGCTGAAACCGGGTTCCTTCAAAAGGCGGAGCAGCCGCTGGCGCGACTTCTCGCTGAATTTTAACAAGGCGGTATCGAGGGCATTCTCTTTCACGCTGTCGGTGTGAACGGGCGACAAGTGCATAGCCAATAATCCTAAACCGCCAGATCCAAGAGTCGCTAACGCTTCGCGGCGGTTCATCATGGTAAATGGGACGGTCATAACGTATTCTTTTTTCTTTTGGAGATCCGAGAGATCATAACGGCTAATTGACGCCAGACTCACGCGCGTCCAGACTAAAGTCATGAAAAAGCTTCGCGTGGGCATTCTCTTCGGTGGCCGCAGCGGCGAGCACGAGGTCTCTCTTCTCTCTGCGGCATCGGTTCTCGGTGCGATTGATAAGAGCAAGTACGAAGTGGTGCCGATCGGCATTACCAAGGAGGGCCGCTGGCTGACTTCGGCAGAAGCCGAAAAGTTGCTGAATGGCAAGACACCGGAGCATGAAGCGCGCCATCTGCGTGCCGGCGATCCCGAGACCACTCCTGCTGCTGCTGTGCTCGCGGCCGGCGAGGCGGTCGTGGTTCCACCAGAGCCCAAAAAATCCGGTGGCTCCCTCGCGCCCTTCCAGACCGATCCCACTCTCACTCGCCGCGCATCTGATCGTGCCATCAATGTCGACATTATTTTCCCCGTTCTGCACGGCACTTTCGGCGAGGACGGAACCATCCAGGGCCTGCTCGAACTTGCTGACATTCCCTATGTTGGCGCCGGCGTGCTCGGCTCGGCTGCGGGCATGGACAAAGACATCATGAAGTCGCTCTTCCGCGCCGCCGGGCTGCCCATTGTGAAGCACGTGACCTTTCTTCGCGGTGCTTGGGAGGACGAACCTAAGAAAGTTCACAAATTTGTTGAGAAGAATCTGAAATATCCCGTTTTCGTAAAGCCGGCAAACTTGGGATCTTCAGTCGGAATTTCAAAAGCCCACAACCGCGAGGAACTCGGCCCCGCCATCGAAGAAGCCGCAAAGTTCGACCGCAAAATTGTGATCGAAGAAAGCGTGGGAGGGAAGAAGCACAAAGCTCGCGAGATCGAGTGCTCAGTGCTCGGCAATGACAAACCGCAGGCGTCTGTTCCCGGAGAGATTGTTCCCTGCAAAGAATTCTACGATTACAACGCGAAATACCTCGAAGAAGGCTCTACGCTGGTCATCCCCGCAAAGCTGACCAGATCAGAGGCGAAAAAGGTGCAGGAATTGGCCATCCGCGCTTTCCAAGCCGTGGACTGCTCCGGCCTCGCACGCGTGGACTTTCTGATGGATGCGAAAACGCGCAAGATCTACCTGAACGAGATCAACACTATGCCCGGCTTTACCTCGATCAGCATGTATCCGAAGCTGTGGGCGGCGTCGGGGGTTTCATATCCGGAACTGATCGGGCGGCTAATTCAGCTAGGCCTTGAGCGCCACCAAGATAAGAAGAAGAACCAGTACAGCCGGTAGACCGGATGCGAGTCTTTCCGCAACTAGGACTGGGGCTGGCCACTATTGGACTGCTATAGAGCTTACCTGAATGGTGTTCCCGTCGAGAGTGCCGCCGATTGTCGTGCGCTGACCGGCGAGCCTGTCCAAACCAGCTGTTTGCCCTTGCAAAGCATAGACTTTGTCGCCATCAACCAGCCTATACTGCATGCCATCCCGGACGCAGGCACGCGCGCATTCTGCCGGACTTTTCCCTGAATTCCTTGCGTGCCTGGCTCCGCAGTGGGAGTCTGTCACAACACCGGAAAACGACTGCTCGACCGACGGATTGGGTGGCTGACTTGTATGCGAACTGGGCAACCTCAAAGATTGTGCAATCGCGAACGCAACTGTGGCGCTGGCGATCAGAATAGCGAGCCCAAGCGCCGCCACCAAAGCGGTGGTAGCGCAGAATGTGATCAGGGCTAGCCAGGAATGATTTTGCCTGGGCACAACTCCTCCAACTCACTACTTGGCTTTGATGTCCATGCCGGTCGCTGGGAACTTACATTTTTGGTTCGCAAATGGATTGCCAATGCCGTTAACGTTGGGAGTTACTCCTAACGCCATGGCCCATGAGGAGTTGTAGCTGAAGCACTGCAGCTTGAGGAAGGTAAGTAGAACCCTCCTGGCAAGAAGTTCACGCAAGGAGCAAAATACGCCGTACAGGAAAATCTTAGCGAGAGTTATGAAACTGTCACAGCAATCGGCACACCCTTAGTGAGCCGGATTTGAACTGGCTCTTGCCGCCTCGTATACTTGCAGCCCGCCATGAAGGTAGTTGCCATCATTCCAGCAGCGGGTCTAGGGACGCGCATGGCGTCTGCTCCGGAATCGAAAGGAAAGAAGCCGGTTGCGTCCAAGCAGTTTACCGAGCTTGGAGGAACGCCAATCCTTATTCATACACTGCGTAAGTTCGCCGCCAGCCCGGAGGTTTCTGAGATTTACGTTGCTTTGCGGAAGAACGAGATTAGCGGGTTTCAAACTAGGCTGGAACAGGATGAGAGGAACATCCTGCCGAAGAAAACACATTTTGTCGAAGGCGGAGAGCATCGACAGCACTCCGTTGCCAATGCAATCGCGGCAATTTCGGCGGCTCCCGACGATATCGTGCTCGTCCACGATGCGGTCCGGCCCTTTGTTACGCCAGAGATCATCCATGACGTGATTCGGGCGGCAGAAAAATACGGCGCTGCGATCGCGGGTTTGCCTGCGGTCGACACAGTCAAACAAGTTGAGCGTACGGCTGAAGGGGCGGTGATCACGGCGACAGTTCCGCGAGAGCGTGTGGTCATGGCGCAGACGCCGCAGGGCTTTCGTTTCAGCGTACTAAAGAGAGCTTTCGACGAAGCCGCAGCCGACGGGTTCATCGGAACCGATGAAGCTTCGTTGGTTGAGCGTTCCGGACACGACGTGGCAGTCGTGATGGGCTCCCCGCGAAATATAAAGATCACCACGCCGGGAGATCTGGAATTGGCTGAGTTTTATTTGGGGAATTAGGCCACAGATTTGCACGGATTCTTACCGATTATTTCACGTCCTTACTTACACTTCATCCATGAGCCATGAGCACACCCTAGAATGCGGGGACCTGACCGCGAAGATTATTGGGGTTTTCTACGATGTTTACAATGAACTTGGCTATGGGTTTTTGGAGTCTGTCTATCAAGAGGCTCTCGTGATGGCGCTGAGGGAGGCCGGTCTTGCCGTGCAGTGCCAAGTTCCGGTGCCGGTTTGGTTTCGCCGGCAGAAGGTGGGTGATTTTAGAGCAGACATCTTAGTGGAAAAGAAGGTTCTACTCGAACTAAAGAGCTCTCGCTCTATCGATCCGGCTCATGAGGCGCAATTGCTTCATTATCTGAAGGCAACGGAAATTGAATTAGGTTTATTGCTCAATTTTGGTACTCGCCCTCAGTTTCGTAGGCTGCTCTTTGATAATGACAGGAAAAAGATCCGTGGAAATCCGTGCGAATCCGTGGCCGGGGTTTCCGGATGAGAATCGGTTATGGCTGGGATTCGCACGAGTTCAAACGGGGGATTCCCCTGAAAATCGGCGGTGTGACCCTGCCGCATAACAAAGGTCTGGGCGGGCATTCTGATGGCGACGTCTTACTGCACGCTCTGACAGACGCCTTGCTTGGCGCCATCGCCGCGCCTGACATTGGCACCTTGTTTTCTCCCTCTGATTCGCGCTGGAAGGGCGTAGACTCGGCCGTTTTTCTGGCCGAAGCGCTAAAGCGGGTTCGCGCCGCTGGATGTGCCATCGCCAATGTGGACTCGGTGTTAATACTCTCCGCTCCGAGAATCGGCCCACACGCTGCGGACATCCGCAGCAAGGTGGCGGAATTATTGGACGTCCCGGTGGAGTGTGTCGGCCTGAAAGCCAAGACCCCCGAGGGAATGGGAACGGAAAACGCCGCGATTGCCCACGTGGTCGTCCTCTTGGAAAAGAAAACAAGTAGAGTGAGGGCCTCAGCACAGTTAAAGCGCCGAGTCAGACAGACGTGAGTCTCTCAAACCGATTCAAACTCGCCTGACAGCTTTTCGTGCCGTGCGCGGGCCGCCTCCACCAGTGATCTGAAAATCGCCCGCGAAGGCTCATCTTCCGTCGAGCGCTCAGGATGCCACTGCACAGCCAGCACAAAATGATCGGGAGAAGTACCCTCCAGCGCTTCGATGACTCCATCCTCGGGGCACTTGGCCACAACTCGCAGCCCATCCCCAATCACTTCGGCAGCCTGATGGTGGCTGGAGTTGACGGAAATTACGAACGGCGATTGCGGTGAGTTCACGACAGAAGCCAGCTTCGATCCCGCGTCGATTTGAACGCTGTGCGCAATCGGCACTTTGCGGCCTGCTGCATGGTTCACGCTTGTGTCGATGTTCTGCACCAGCGTCCCGGTGCGATAGACATTCAGGCTCTGCAGACCGTAGCAAATGCCCAGAACCGGTTTTCGCATGTTGTAAGCGTCCTGCAACAGCAGCTCGTCAACCGTGTCCCGCTTGGGATCGGCAGGAGCGGTTTTGGGATGGCGTTCCGCATCATATTTTGCGGGATCGACATCGGCCTTGCTCCCCGGCAGAAGCACGGCGTCGCAGCGCTCGATCAGCTTCATTACCGTGGCCGGAGACTTATCTAGCGGAATTCGAACCGGCTCTCCGCCGACCAGCTCAACCGCGCGCTCGTATTGGGGCAATGAGCGCTCGGCGTATTCTGGGTCCCCGGAATGTGGAATGGGGATGGCTATGCGGGGAGGCATGTGATGATTGTATCGTGCTGATTCGCTTAATCGGGCACTTGGATGAACCTCTTTGCCGCCACTCAATTGACACTCTCGAGCCGGATCATGCGCGCACCGAAGGCCGTTGCCTCCCATCGTGTTCAGTCCATGAGCATTCCACCAGTCAATTCGCAGATGCGGAAGACGTCGTGATCGGCGCACCAGCGCTCCAGTTCACTGGCAATTTTTTCCGTGGCGACGGGATCCCAGAAGCTGGCAGTGCCAATCTCCACGGCGGTCGCGCCTGCCAGCATGAATTCAATGATGTCGGCAGCCGTGGAGATTCCTCCTATGCCGATGACGGGAATCTTGACGGCTTTTGACGCGTCATAGACCATTCGCAAAGCGATTGGTTTAATCGCTGGTCCGGATAATCCGGCGGTCACATTCGCGATGCGCGGTTTGCGGCTTTCCGCGTCGATGGCCATTGCCATAAACGTGTTGACCAATGAAATGGCGTCAGCTCCGGCCTCTTCAGCTACCCGCGCCATGTGGGCGATGCTAGTGACGTTAGGAGAAAGCTTCACAATCAGCGGACGCTGCGAAACCCGTCGCGCAGCGTTTACAACTTCGTCGAGCAAACGCGGGTCGCAGCCGAACTGAATGCCGCCATGCGCGGTGTTAGGACAAGAGACGTTGAGCTCGTAGGCGGCAATGCCCTCACCCTCGTTCAGAATTTCAATGGCGATTTCGTAGTCGGCACGCGTGAAGCCGAAGATGTTGGCGATGACCACTACATCTTTCATGGCCCGCAACTTGGGAAGCTTTTCTTCAATGAAGGCACGGGCGCCAATGTTCTGCAATCCGATCGCATTCAGCATCCCGGCCGCAGTTTCGTAGAGCCGTGGAGGAGGATTGCCCGCCATTGGTTCCCTGGACAATCCTTTCACCACGATGCCGCCGAGCCTTCCGAGATGAACAATGTCTTCAAACTCGACGCCGTAGGCGAAAGTGCCGCTGGCGGCGATTACGGGATTCTTTAGCTGAATCCCAGAGAAGCTGACGCTCAGGTCGAGACCGCCAGCGTCTGGAGAAGCGCTCATCGGGAGCCTCCCATCGCGCCGTTCCGCTCCTGTTGCGGAAGCGGTAGCGCTTCCGTCAACACCCTCCCAATGGCATGAGTTGGCGAATTGATTCCCAGCAGAGACGCAAATGTAACCGCGAGGTCTACCGGCTCCGCGTGCGTGCGATACGTCCCCGGCTGAAACGGGAGGCCATAGAACGCCAGGGGAACGTGCGTGTCGTAGCTGTAGGGCGATGTGTGGTCAGTCCCCTCAGGAATCCCGACGGTGAACGGCGCGGGAACTCCCATCACATACCATCCGCCGTGAGGCGAGTAACTGTGCAGATACCTGAGGCCAACCTCGGTGTTCGGGATGTCACCACGCGCCAACTGTGCGCGCGTGTAGTAGCCACGCAGACCGATGTTCAATAGAGCTTCACCTACATTCCGCTCGGCGTCTTCTTCGTTAATCTTGATCGTGGCAAAAAGATCCTGGTCCAGCCAGGCGATCGGGTAATCAAAAGACTTCACGTATTCTGTCCTGTACCCGGGCGATAACTTATCCGAGAGCCATTGATTGACTTGTGTTCGCATCTGGGCAGCCGAAAGGTTCGCTGCCGGAATGCGCAGCCTGGAAGCGACCGTCGGCAAAGGAGCGATGCCGTGATCTGCGGAAAGGGCGAGCCAGACATTCGCCAACCCGAGCTGATGTTTTAAAAAATCGAAGAAGCCGGCGAGTTGGTGGTCAGTCGCAAGCGTCATCGCCTCCACTTGCGGAGAGTCAGGTCCAACCTCGTGCCCGAGAAGGTCGTTAGCCGAAAGACCGATCACCAGAAGATCGGTCGCAGGCCCCGCACCCAGCTTTTCTCCGTTTATCAACTCGCGTGCAAACTCAAATTCGTAGTCATTGGCAAGTGGACTCGAGCCGACGAGTTCGTAAAATCCCCCTTCTTTACCGGGCCGGGGCGTGGTTTTGCGCAGGGCATTACCATTACTGTCTTTCCATTGCTGACTAAGATATTTCTCAGCGCGTTTACTGTCGTTGAAATCCTGCACCCACTTGGGAAGGTCACTACGGTAATAAGTTGATGTGATCCAGAGTCCGGTCTTGGAATCGATCCAGTAGGCGCCGTCACCGGAAAATGCGGCTGAAAAAATTGCCGCGCGGTCTTTCAAGGCGATACCAAACACCCGGGCTTTGCCTTGCGTAGCCAGCTTCAGTTCATCGCCGAGCGTATCCGCAAGCAAGTTATGCGGCGAAGAACCCGGCGCGCTGCTGCTCACGCCGACGAGCTTCGTGCCGTCGTCTTGCACGGAAGTGACGGCGCGCTTTTTTCGCGGATCCCACCATTCATTCGCCATAATGCCGTGCCCGTCGGAATAAGCGCCGCTCAACAGGGTCGCGTGGCCGGGCGCAGTGCGCGTGTTGGCGTAGTTGTAGTTACAATCGGTGAAATTCGCTCCGTGATCAAGAAAGAGGCGGAATCCGCCTTCGCCAAATTGGTCGCGATAACGTTCCAAATAGTCGCCACGGAACTGATCGATTACGATAATGACGATTAGCTTGGGGCGGGCATTGTAGGCAGATGCAAAACTCAGGCTGGCGAGCCAGAGAAAGAAAAGTCCAAGGGCCACACGGCGAAGGAGGAATTTCATCGCGCTGGTAGTTTACAGTGTGGGAGCTACCCGCCAAAAACGCTGAAGTGGGGTTGCCGGGGAGTTATGTGGGACAGCTGTGTCATGCTGGGCCACTCGATAAACTGAGGGACATTGCCAATGAAACTTACCTCTTTCGCTGCCGTATTCGTCGCAATCGTGATTGGAGTAATCGCCTCTGCGCCAGGCTCCTCCGCTGAGCAGGACAAATCCGCGCAAATAGAGCGTGGCAAATACTTGGTAGAGCAAGTTGCCCGCTGCGGGGACTGCCATTCACCCGTCAATGAAAAAGGCGAGCCGATTCCGGGCAAAGAACTGCGGGGCGGCAGCTTGGCGTTTAAACCGGTCACACCCAATCCGGGGTGGGCTGATAAGGCGCCGAACATCGCGGGTTTGCGCGGCTGGGATGAAGACGCGGCGATAAAATTCTTAATGACCGGGATCGCCTATAACGACTTGCCCGCGCGTCCCCCGATGCCGCCCTATCACCTGAACCGGCCGGATGTGGAGGCGATTGTGGCGTTTTTGAAATCGCTCTCGCCGGTGGAGAAGTAGGTTCTCTTACAACCGTCTGCTTAATCTGTTCTCTTGTGGCAGTCTGGCCGCATGACGCCGACCACAGCGCACTCCCGCAAAACCTGGGCAATTGCCTTGTTTGCAGGCATTCTACTGGCGATGCGGATTGGGATCGCCAGGTCGGGAATCGCCGCAAGCCTAGACGGCCAATTACGCCCGGCGCTCCTCAGCTTTGCGCTCTTGCTTGCGCCGCTGTGGTTCTTCGGCTTCGGACTGGGTGAGTGGTTAGCGCAGAGACTGCGCTCGCCTTGGTCGCGAGTGGCGTTTCCCGCGCTGCTTGGCGTGCCCTATCTCGTGTTTGCGTTTCCTGCTGGAACTCTTCGCTGGTCGGTAGCCATCGTAGTCTTCCTGCTTCCAGTGGTGCTTTCCGCAACGCTTGAGTCCTCCGCATCCACGAGGAACTTGGTGTGGCAGGATGGGCTTGTTCTCGGCACTTTGGCGGCCGTCTACCTGTTTCGGCTGTTCACTCCTGCCTGGCCCTATGCCGGACTAGCCGTGCTCCCTAAGCTGTATGTCGCGGATTTGGGGCTGTATCTCTACATTGTCGTTAGAAAACTGGACGGGGTTGGGTACTCGCTTGTGCCTAGCAGGCATACGTTTCTGGTCGGGCTGCGAGAATGGGTGTACTTCCTGCCGCTTGGCATCGGATTGGGCACGGTGTTGAGATTTATTCACTTTCATGCGCGCGTGCCGCCCGCGATGAGCCTCCTGATAAGCGTCCTAATCACGTTTTTGCTGGTCGCAGTGCCTGAGGAGATGTTCTTCCGCGGAATACTTCAAAACCTGCTGGAAACCAGACTAGGACCGCAAGGGGCACTTTTGTTTGCGGCTGTGCTATTCGGCTTGTCCCATTTCAACAAAGGCGCAAGCTTCAACTGGCGATACGTTGTGCTGGCGACGATTGCCGGCATTTTCTATGGTCGAGCGTGGCGGGTGCGGAGGCAAGTGCTGGCGTCGTCGATCACGCACACGGCGGTGGATGTGGTCTGGTCGCTCTGGTTTAAGTAATCGTACTCAGCTGGGTTGCGCAGCATCTTCCTGTCATAGTGTCCTAATTTCATAAACCACAAAGGACACAAAGTTACACGAAGGGCAACAAGGACTGAGGGTTTCGTTCCTGTCATAGACGCGTGCATTCCTCGGCGTTTTTCCGATACATTAGTTGATTCTATGCTCGATCTGAACTTCGTCCGGGAAAGCCTGCCTTTAGTCGAGGAAAAGCTGCGGCAACGCGGGATGGATCCTGCTGCCGTGCTGAAGGATTTCCGCGAAGTCGATGTCTGCCGCCGTCAGGCAATCACGGGTGCGGAGACCATGAAGGCGAGGCGGAATCAGGCCTCAGAAGAAATCGCGAAACTCAAGAAGGCTGGACAGGATGCAAGCGCACAAATGGCCGAAACTAAGCAACTGCGCGAGCAGATTCAGGAAAAAGAAAGGGCTGCTAACGAACTGGAAGTCCG
>Ga0209472_1000341_pt1 | contig 28284 bp, 33 predicted proteins | sample GraSoiAngelo_130_FD_185887 | JGI IMG/M metagenome (GOLD analysis project Ga0209472, IMG submission 185887) | Grasslands soil microbial communities from the Angelo Coastal Reserve, California, USA - 14_0929_02_20cm (SPAdes) (version 2) | ecosystem: Environmental > Terrestrial > Soil > Grasslands ... | reverse complement strand
CGCGCGTCGTCGGCATCAAGTCCCGCGAGGTGTACGAGTGTCCCGCGGCGACGGTCCTCGTCAAGGCCCATCAAGCCCTCGAGGCGCTCGTCTTGCCGCGCGACGTCCTCGAGTTTCAACGGATCGTCGCATCCCGGTATGCCGGCCTGGTGTACGACGGCCTTTGGTTCACGCCGCTGCGGGAAGCGCTGGACGCGTTCGTGTCGTCGACCCAGGACCGCGTCACGGGCGATGTCAGCGTGAAGTTGTTCAAGGGGACTGCGACCGTCGTGGGCCGCGCCTCTCCCTATTCCTTGTACGACCACGCCCTCGCGACGTACTCGCAGGGCGACCGGTTTCGACAGTCGATGGCGGAAGGCTTCATCTACGTCTGGGGACTCCCCGCGCGGACCTGGGCGGCTGCCGGTGCGAAGGCCCCCGCCTCGACGAGGCTCGTGAAAGCCGCGAAGAGGGCGAAGTAAGAATGGCGGCCACGGTCCAATCGAAGGGGGCGGGAGGCGGAGCCCCGCCGTCGTACGTGAAGACCCCGGCGTCGCGGTTTCTCGTCTCGTTGCCGGTCGACCGAAGGCTGGCGCGGTACGACATCGCAGGGAGCCTCGCCCACGTGGACATGCTCGCCGCGGTCGGCATCCTCTCGAAGGAGGAGGCGGAACTCATCGGGAAAAGCCTGCGCGGCATCTACGAGGAGATCGCCTCCGGTCGGTTCGTTTGGCGGGAGCAGTTGGAAGACGTCCACACGAACATTGAGGTAGCGCTCACGGAACGTCTCGGTTCTCTCGGTGCGAAGCTCCACACGGCCCGGAGTCGGAATGATCAGATCGCGCTCGACGAACGCCTGTTTTTGAGAGACGCGATCGTCTCCGTGCGACAGGCGCTCCTGGGACTCGAGCTCGCCCTCCTCGACCTCGCCGAAGCCCACGCCGAGGTCCCCATGCCCGGCTACACGCATCTTCAGAGGGCGCAACCTGTGACGTTGGGTCACCACCTGCTCGCCCACGTCTGGCCCCTCATCCGGGACGACCTCCGTCTGGCGGATTGCTTCGGCCGCGCGAACGTTTCTCCTCTGGGCGCGGGAGCGCTGGCCGGGAGCACGCTCCCAATCGATCCCGCGATTTCCGCACATATCCTCGGATTCGCCGGTACGTTCGAGAACTCGATGGACGCGGTGGGAGACCGAGACCACTTCGTCGAGTTCCTGTTCGACCTCTCCCTCCTCGCGGTCCATCTGTCCTCGATGGGCGAGGAGATAGTGATGTGGGCCACTCGGGAGTTTGCGTTCCTTCGGGCGACCCCAGCCCTCGGTGCGGGCAGCAGTCTGATGCCGCAGAAGCGCAACCCGGATGTCGCGGAACTTGTTCGCGGGAAGACGGGTCGCATCGTGGGCGACCTCGTGTCCCTCCTCACGACGCTGAAAGGTCTCCCTCTCGGCTACAATCGGGATCTTCAGGAGGACAAGGCGCCCGTCTTCGATGCCCTGGACCAGGTCCTGGCGACGCTTGACGCGGTCACGACCGCAGTTTCCACCCTCGAGTTCGACGAGGCTCGTTTGTTGAAGGCGGCCTCGGATCCCCGGTTGCTTGCGACCGACCTGGCGGAATACCTCGTCGCAAAAGGCGTGGCGTTCCGCGAGGCTCACGAGATTGTGTCTCGCTACCTGGCAGGTGACGGTCCGCTGGACCCCAAGAGCTTGCGAGACGCCGATTCCCGGTTTGGCGACGACGTCGCGGACCTGCTCGACGTGCGCACGTCGTTGAGCCGTCGGAAGACCCACGGTGGGCCGTCACCGAAGGCGGTGCGGGCTCAGCTCGTCCGCGCTCACGACGCGGTAGGTCTCCAGCGCTACTCCCTTTCGAAGCATGCGGAATGCGTCGAGCTCGTCGACAGCCTTCTGAGTGGGGCACCACGATGACGGAATGTCCCGAGTGCGGCCGGCCAATCGAGCCGAAGGACTTCATCGAAGGGGAGATCTTCCCCTGTCCCGACTGCGGCCTGGAACTCGAGGTCACCGGCCTCGAACCCTTTCGCGTCGACGCGGCCCCTCGCGAAGCGGAGGACTGGGGTGAGTGAGACGTTCACCCTCGGCCTGTTCTACACTGTGATCCGGCCGGAGGAGAAATGGATCCTCGCGGCCGCCGAGGAACGCGGCATCCCCGTGGAGCGCCTCCACGACGAGGCGGTGACGTTCCCCCTCGTCCGGAACGGGTTCCAGGCGGATTTGGTCCTGAACCGCAGCGTGAGCCACAGCCGCTCCCTGTACGCCTTGCGATTCTTCGAACACTACGGCGTCCCGACCGTGAATCGGTACGAGGTCGTTGCGTTGTGCGGCGATAAAGTCCTCGCAAGCCTCCGCCTCGAGGAGGCGGGCGTGCCGACGCCGCGGACCGTCGTCGCGCTCACGCCGGCAGCCGCACTGAAGGCGCTCGACGAGATCGGCTATCCGGCGGTCTTGAAACCGCCGATCGGATCATGGGGCCGTTTGATGGCCAAGGTCGACGATGCGGAGGAGGCAGAGCAAATCATCGAGCACAAGAGTGCCCTGGGCTCTCCCAATCACTCCATCTTCTACGTTCAAGAGTACATCGAGAAGCCGGAGCGGGATCTCCGCGCGTTCGTCGTCGGGGACGAGATCGCCGCGGCGATGTATCGTCACTCGAAAGACTGGCGCACGAACGCGGCCCGCGGTGCCGTGTCGGAGGCGATGAGCCCGACGCCTGAAATGCGAGAAATCGTCCTGCGAGCGGCCGCCGCAGTCGGTGGCGGCGTCCTCGCCGTCGATCTCATGGAATCACCGGAGGGCCTCGTCGTTCACGAGGTGAACCCGACCCCCGAGTTCCGCGCCCTCTCCGGCGCCACAGGGATCGATGTCGCTGCCAAGGTCGTCGACTACGTTGCGGAGATGGCGAGGCGATGAAGGTCGAGATCGTCGGCGGCTCCGGGTACACCGGAGGGGAATTGCTGCGGCTCCTTCTCCGACACCCGAAGGTCGAAGTCGCCCAGGTCACGTCGGACTCGATGGCTGGCAAGCCGATCGGTCGGGCCCATCCGAACCTCCGAAAGGTCACGGACCTCACCTTCACGCCGCATTCCGACCTGGAACCATGCGACCTCCTCTTCCTAGCGATGCCGCACGGCCGGTCCATGGGGCGGATGTCCCAGTTCCTCGTCCGCGCCGGGAAGGTCATCGACCTCAGCGCCGACTTCCGGCTGAAAGATCGCGCCCTGTATCGCGAATACTACGGCGTCGAGCATCCCTGCCCCGACCTGCTCGCCCAGTCCGTCTATGGGTTGCCCGAACTTCATCGAGAAGCGATTCGCCAAGCGACGTTGGTCTCGGGTCCCGGTTGCATCGCGACCGCAGCGATCCTCGCGATCCACCCGCTCGCGAAGGCCGGCCTCATCGATCCCGAGCGGCTCGTCGTGGACGCGAAGACGGGATCATCCGCAGGAGGCGTCGATGGCGGGACGGCATCGCAACATCCGGAACGCTCCGGCGTCATGCGGATCTACGCACCTGTGGGGCATCGACACACGGCCGAGATCGAGCAGGAGACTGGGGTGAAGGTCGCCCTCTCGTGTCACGCCGTCGAGGCGGTCCGGGGAATCCTCGCGACATGTCACGCCTTCCTGCAGGATTCCGTCACGTCGAAGGATCTCTGGCGGGTCTACCGCGAAGCCTACCATGGCGAGCCGTTCGTTCGGATCGTGACCGAGCCGGCGGGCCTGTACCGTTACCCCGAACCCAAGATCCTCGCGGGGACGAACTTCTGCGATGTCGGGTTCGCCCTCGACGCACATGCGAACCGGGTCGTCGCCGTCGCAGCGTTGGACAACCTCATGAAGGGGGCCGCGGGCACCGCGGTCCAGTGCATGAACCTCGTCGCCGGATATCCCGAGACGATGGGGCTCGATTTCCTCGGTCTGCATCCGGTGTGAGGTGAGAGGGCTCGATGTTGGTCGTCAAAGTAGGCGGTGCGGAGGGGAACGGGATCGACAACGTGCTGGTCGACCTCGCGCCCCGTCGCGATTACGTCCTGGTCCACGGCGGCTCCAACGAGGTGGATCGGCTCGCGGAGGCCCTTGGCCGGCCGATCCGCTGGATCACCTCCCCGAGCGGCGTCGTCTCGCGGTACACGGACCTCGCCACGATGGAGGTCTTCACGATGGCCCTCACCGGGAAGCTGAACACGGCGATCGTGTCCCGGTTGCAATCGCTCGGAGCGCCCGCCGTCGGCTTGAGCGGGGTCGACGGCGGTCTCTTGCTCGGCCGCCGCAAGGAGGCCGTGCGGACCGTGGACCACGGCCGCGTGCTCCTCGTGAAGGACGACCACTCCGGGACCGTGGAGCAGGTGAACGCGAGCTTGATTCAGCTCCTGTTCGACGCGGGATACGTCCCCGTCATCTCGCCTCCGGGCGTCACGCCACGGGGTGAGCTGATCAACGCCGACGCGGACCGTGTGGCTGCCCAGATCGCGGTCGCGATGAAAGCGGAGACCCTCGTCCTCCTGACGAACGTCCCCGGGTTGCTCCGGGAGCCGAGCGATCCGTCTTCCCTGATCGCGGAAGTCCCGAGGGCCCGTCTGTCCGCCTTCCAAGACTTCGCCTACGGACGGATGAAAAAGAAACTCATCGCCGCGGGCGAAGCCCTCCAGGGCGGCGTGGAGCGCGTGGTGATCGCATCGTCCCTTCAGCCGGACCCGGTCGAGCGGGCGCTCGAAGGGATGGGCACGGTGATCGCGTGAGCGTCCCGGACGCACGAGCGATTGAGTTCGGATGCGCGCCGAAACGCGGCCCGACGTTCGTCCGCGGGTCGGTGGCGACGCTCTGGGACGAGGACGGCAATGAGTACATCGACTGCGGCGCGTCCTTCGGCGTCGGCAATCTAGGACATTGCAATCCGGCCATCGTCGAGGCAATCGAGGCCCAGGCGCGGGAGCTGATCCACGTCGGACCCGTGTTCGGGACGACCGCGAAGGCGGCCTTCGTCGAGAAGCTCCTCTCCGTCGCACCGAGAAACCTCGGTCGGGTCTTCCTGAGCAATTCGGGCTCCGAGGCCGTCGAGGCCGCGATCAAGTTTGCGCGCGCCTCGACACGAAGGAAGAAGATCATCGCGGCGATGCGCGGCTTTCATGGACGGACGATGGGGGCACTCAGCGCGACCTGGCGGAAGGATTTCCGTGAGCCGTTCGAGCCGCTCGTCCCCGGATTCGAGCATGTCCCGTTCAACGACATCGAGGCTCTGCGGAAAGCCATCGATCATGATACCGCGGCGGTCATCCTCGAGGCGGTCCAGGGTGAAGGCGGCGTGCATGTGGCGTCCCCGGAATACCTGCCTGCCGCCCGTGAGGCATGCGACCGAACCGGGGCCCTCCTCATCCTCGACGAAGTACAGACCGGGATGGGCCGGACGGGGCGCCTGTTCGCTGTGGAGCGGTGGGGCGTGGAGCCGGACCTGCTCACGCTGGCGAAGTCCCTCGCGGGCGGCGTCCCGATCGGAGCGACCCTCGCCACAGAGGACGTGGAGCGTGCGTTCCAGGGGAGCCACAATTCCACGTTCGGCGGGAATCCGCTCGCGTGTGCCGCGGCGACGGCGGCGATCGAATACACCGTGCGAGAGCGCCTGTGGGATCGCGCGGACCATCTTGGGATCATCGGCGTCGAGAAATTGCGGGGGCTCGAGGCGCCCTCCGTGCGCGAAATTCGCGGGCTCGGTTTGATGATCGGCATCGAATTGCGGGGAAAGGCGGCTCCGGTCCTCCAGGCGTTGCAGGAAGAGGGCGTCCTCGCGATCGGCGGTGGATCCAGTGTCGTCCGTCTCCTGCCGCCGCTCGTCATCCCGAACGATCAATGGTCATCCGCCCTGGACGTCCTCGGGAGGACGCTGTCGCATGGATGACGTCGAAGTCCTACGGGCTCTTCTGGAGGAATACAGCCCATCGGGAAGGGAAGGACCCGCCGTCGACCGGTTCCTCGACCTGGCTCGCGGTCTCGGCTTGGATGCACATTCGGACGCCGTCGGGAACGCGATCGCGCACATGGGCAGAGGCCCTCCAACCATCCTTTTCCTCGGCCACATCGACACGGTCGACGGAGCCTTGCCTGTGCAGATCGAGGACGGGCGGTTGTACGGTCGCGGGGCCTGCGATGCGAAAGGTCCCCTCGCGGCCGCCCTCATCGCCGCTAGCCGCCATCAAGGGCCGGGCGAGATCATCGTCATCGGCGCGGTTGGAGAAGAGCTCGATTCTCGTGGGACGCGCGCCTTGCTCGCGTACCATCCGGCGCCGGATTTCCTGATCGTCGGTGAACCGAGCGGATGGAAGTCGGTCACGATTGGATACAAGGGCAACTTGAGCCTCCTCCTTCAGATCGAGGGGGAAAGGGCCCATCTCTCGGGCCCCGAGCCGACGACGGTCGAACAAGGACTCGCCCTAATCGAGCGACTGCGGGCATTCCGCAACGCCAGCGAAGGTAGGACTCCGTTCCGGTCGCTGACGATGAAAGTGAATTCGTTTCGCACGATTCTGAACCATGGCAAGGAACACATCGATATCGGAGTGAATTTCAGACTCCCTCCAGGACTCCCGGCCGACGACGTCCTCACGTTGCTGGAGCCCGTGGGAGACGTCCGGTGGGACGTGCTCGACCGGTCTGAAGCCGTCGAGGTCGATTCGAAAAACGCGGTCGTCTCCGCGCTCTGTGCGGGCGTCCGCGAGCAGCACGAGCGGCCGACTCTCTTGCGAAAACTCGGCACGTCCGATCTGAACCTGGCGGCACCCGCCTGGGGATGTCCATCCGCCGCGTACGGGCCGGGCGATTCCCACCTCGATCATACGGACCGAGAAAGCCTCCCGATTCTCGATTTTCAACGGGCCATTGGGGTCTTGGGAGTCGCCTTCTCGCGTCTCTCGAGCGTCGGTCCTGCGAAAGTATCCGTCGCCGCTGGCCCCACGGTCTAGATTCCTGCCCAACGCCGCCGATTCGTCATCGTGTTCCCTCGGACTCGTAGCGAAGAAGGACGCCGCCCGACTTCAAAGGCCTTGCCTCAATCAATTTCACTTTCATCATTTCGGAACTGGCTTTGAATAAGGGAGTTCCGCTGCCCAGGACCATCGGCGCGAGACCGAGACGATACTCATCGATCAGATGATGTCGTATCAAGGTCGAGGAAAGATTCGCGCTACCGAAGATGAACAGGTTCTTGCCGGGTTGTCTCTTGAGTTTGGCGACTTCCTCCTCGGCATTCCCTTTGACGAGCCTCGTGTTGTTCCATGAGGCTTTCTCCAGGGTTCGGGAAAAGACGACTTTGCGGATCTGGTTCATCAGGTCGGCGACCTCACCCTTGGCGGAGGGCCAGTAGTTGGCCATGCCCTCATAGGTCGCGCGGCCAAACAAGAGCATGTCCGCGGACTTCAGCTGGTCAATCGAGAGCCGTTCCAGCTCTTCGCCCCAGATGGAATCGTGCCAGCCAAGGTCCCAGCTTTTCGCCCCCTCGAAGAAACCATCGAGGGAGACTACGTTCCACATGATGACTTTTCTCATTTCCCCTTGCCTCCCGAGGTTAGGACCTAAGAGGCGGGCCTATTTTATCTTCATCCGATGGGCCTTGTGTCTTCAGCCGGGGGACCGGAAGCCCTTTTGAGCCGTTTTTGAATCCCAGCCTGTGCAGGGGAAGACGTGGAAAGGGGCGAGTCCGAAGGCCCTCACAGAGATTCGAGAACTCCTGATTCGGAGGGGCGCCGTTGAGGACAAGGATCTAAGCAACGCCCACGAAGCCTGGCGGGTTCGGATCGAGAATTCCGTGTTTACCGGCTACCGGAGCGGGACCGTTTACTGCAACGGCGGCGACATTCCCGAGCTCGCGTTTCTGTACCAGTCCATATCGGCAACCATCGGCTCGAGGTGATCGTCGACCCAAAAGGTCCTGACGAACCATCAGTCAGCATCGAGCCCAACTCGCGAATCGAGGCGCCAACTTTAATGGAAACCGGCGGACTAGGAGCCTATCACCATGTCCGACAACGACTCCGTTCCCTCTCCGAGACCGCGCGGCATCAAAGAGGTCCTTGCGGCTCGACCAACCATCGAGGGGGCAGGCGTGCATCTGCATCGGGCCTTCGGCGCCGCGGAGGTGCCGCGCCTCGACCCGTTCCTTCTCCTCGACGATTTCCGGTCGGAGAACCCGGCCGAATATGTGGCGGGCTTCCCTTGGCATCCGCACCGCGGGATCGAAACGGTCACGTACATGCTGGACGGCCGGGTGGAGCACGAGGACAGCCTCGGGAACAAGGGGATCATCGGCTCCGGTGACGTCCAATGGATGACGTCCGGGAGCGGGATCATCCACCAGGAGATGCCGAAGGTCGACCGGCAACGCATGGGCGGCTTCCAGCTTTGGGTGAACCTCCCGAAGACGAACAAGATGATGGATCCAAGGTACCAGGAAGTCAAGGCGGGCCAGATCCCGGAGGTCGAGCCGGTCCGAGGCGTGCGGATGCGGGTCGTCGCAGGCAACGTGAATGGCGTCCGCGGCCCTGTCCAGGACGTGGTCGTGGACCCGGAGTACCTCGACGTTCGGCTGGACCCGCGAACGGATTTCGTTCACCCTGTCAAGCCCGACCATACGGTCTTTGCGTACCTGCTGGAGGGCCGTGCGAGCTTCGACGAGGCGGCCTCGGATCTCATCGAAGACGGCCACCTCGTCATCTTCGATAAAGGTGACTCCGTCCGCGTCAAGACCCGCGACGCAGCAACGAGGCTCCTTCTGGTGTCCGGCAGACCCTTGAACGAGCCGATCGCTTGGTGGGGTCCGATCGTCATGAACAACCGCAAGGAGATCGAACAGGCGGTCGAGGAGTTCCAGAATGGCACGTTCATCAAACGCGGGACCCGGGCCTGACCGCCGATCTCGTTGACACGTTCGTTCGCCAGACCGATGCGTTCTCGTCCTACCGCGTGAGCTGACAACCTCCTCGCTGGGAGTTCGAACCGGGAACCGCCGCGGGTTTTTAGAGGCATCCGGACATAACCGATGCAATTTGGTAGCGAGTCGACGGGGCCGGCTCGGTTTCTCCGAGTGGCGTGTTCTGGGTGGCTGACTACGCATGGCGCTGAAATTCAGGAGGCCATTGATCGCGCTTTGCGGCGTCGGCGCGATGGTCATCGGGCTCTTCGCCGTTTCCGTGTCGGACCGATTCCCGCTTCCGTTCAACATTGTCTTCATTGTCGTTGGAATGATTGGCGCCGTCACGGGAGGTCTCGTGTTTGGCGTGGTTGCCGTGGCATGGGTGATGAAGCAGGCCGTCCAGTTATCGGAGACCTCCCAATGGGGACGATCCCGACAGCGCTGAACCTCGGCAGCTCGACAGGACACGAGGCCGAAACCGCATCCCTCACGGCACATTCTGAACCAATCGACGCTATCGGACGACTTCCTCAACCTCTCGGAACCACGGTTTTGCGGTCCCGACCTTCGCCCGCTTCTCCCAGTGGCGCCCCTTCGGGACCGATTGGAGCTTGCTCTCAAGCTCGGTGATTCGGCTTCTGATGCGCTGGGCAAGATCCTGGGAGATCCGACCTTCTCCGATGAACTGTGCGAGCATCTGTCTCGTCTTCTCCAAATTCTGCATCGACTCGTACCAGAATCCCCAATCGTCAGCGAGGAGATTCGCGATATGCCCTGCGTCGACGGCCTCCCGATCGCCGTTCGCCTTTTCCTTCACGTCGTGGCCGAGGAAGGTCACGAGCAGATCAACGAGGTCCTTCCGACCAATTCGGTGGATCTGCAGCTTTTCGAGGACCAAGTCCGTGACCGAAATCGTCGGGTAGTCGAGCTCGAGCCGCCCGGTCCCCGGTTTCTTCCCGAAGACCACGTCGTGGCTGAACTCGAGCTTGTCGAGGAAGATATCGACGTGGAAGCGATTGCTGCCCTCGTAGTAAATGAGCCGCCGATCGCCGAAGAACCCGTTGATCATGTCGTCGGGCCTGAAGCCCAAGCCATCGAACACCTTGCTGATCGAACGGCCCTGGGCCGCATACCCGATCAGATCGAGGTCCGTGAAGAGGGGCGCTCCCTCTCGCACCCGTCCCACGCGGCGGTAGAAACCGATACCTTCGGGAGCGTGGAGAGAGTGTGCGTAGATGGCGAGAGAACCGAGGATGCGAAGGACAGTGCCCTGCGCGCGAGCCGCATCGACGATCGTCCGGGCTTCCCGGAGGAACTCGTCATCGCCGAAGGTCACGAACGTGGTTGGATCTGCCATGATTGCACGGAGGAAAGCATGCGTCCTTCCAAAGGTCCGTCCCCCGCGTAGGGGTGCGGTTCCCGGCCCAGTTTGTGAGGCGGCAATCCGTGGCTCTGTATAAGCCTGTTCCAGCAAAAGTGCGCTCCAACGAATAGACAGGCACAGCCGATGTAGCCGCGGGCAAAAACTTGATGAGAGGGCCTTCGATTCACGTGCTACCCGGTGGCAGGGGAGGGGAGTATGGGCGAAGTCGATGTATTCGCGAGGCGCAGCGGGACGGCGACCGCGCAGGTCCAGGTCTTCACACGGCGGGCTTCCGGACTCGTCCGCGTGATGTCACCGTACTCTGCGTTCGCGTATAACATCCTGAACATCGGCGTGATTTTCCCTTGGGTGTACATCACGCCCCTCGCGTTAGACCCTGGAGCTTCCATTTGGACAGGGATCCTTATCTGCGGCGCCTTCACGTCCCTCTTGGCCGTGGTCTATGCGGGCCTGGCCTCCGCCATGCCCCGTACGGGCGGCGACTATGTCTTCCAAAGTCGGACGTTGCGGCCCTGGTTCGGATTCGCCACGGTCGCGATGATGATCATCACGTTCTTCCTCCAGTGGCAGGCGCTCGGCGGCTGGCTCGTTTCCGTCTTGGGCGTCTACCCACTGCTCACGGGCCTCGGCGTCATGACGGGCAACCACACGTTGGTCGACTGGGGCGCTTGGTATCTGGTAGGCTGGGGCCCCACGATTGTGACGATGGTCTCGTCCACCATTGCCGCCCTCGTGCTCATCAAGAGTTTCCGCTGGTTCGTGCAGCTCCAGTGGGTCATGTGGTACGGCTTCCTCCTCAGCTACGTCCTCATGGTCGTCCTCTTCCTGACTACCTCCAACTCCGCCTTCGCTCAACGATACGACACCGCATCCGCGTTCGTCGCAGGAGGCTCGGGGGCGTATCAGGCCATCCTCAACAACGCGATTACAAACGGATTCACGCCCGCGCGCACCGTCTCCATCCTGGGAACGATCCTCGTGACCCCGGTCGCGCTGACGAGCCTTGGGTGGGTGGGATATGCGCAAGAGCAGGCCGGAGAAATCCAAGGCGCGCAGAGCCTGAAGAACCAGATGTTCATTAACTTCGGTGGCGGCGTCGTCAGCATGATCATGATGGCGGTGCTTGGCCTCGTCGTCGTGCGAACCGTCGACCAGAACTGGCTGTCGGCCGCGGCCTACGCCGCCGGCGCGTACAACCCAGCGATCCCGGCGCCCGCGATTCCTCCCTGGTTCAGCTCTCTCGCCATCATGCTGACGGACAGCCCGATCCTCTTGTTCCTCATGATCATCGGGATCATGCTCAATGCCATCCAGGTCGTCTTCAACGTGATCGTTGGATGGACCCGGGTTGCGGTCGCTATGTCGATCGACGGCGTGCTTCCCAAGTTCGTGAGCCACGTCAGCCCGCGGACCCACACCCCGGTCTATGCGCACGTGATCTTCCTCATCCTCGGCGGGTACGTCTTCGCCTATGTGTACAACCTCGTCCCCAACTACCAGGTCTACACGTTGGCGGTCACCGCCGTCGCCACCGTGATGTACATCGGTACGGCCCTCGGAGGCGCGGTTTTCCCATGGACGCGGAAGGAGGTCTATCGGACGGCGCCCATCTCCAAGTTCAAAGTCGGGCCGATTCCCCTGATTACGATCTGTGGGGTCATCGCGGCCGCGTTCAGCGCGACGATGCTCTACTACTTCCTGACGGTGCCGTTCCTCGTGAACGTCGATCTCTCGAACCTCGGCTATTCCGGGAATCTGTTCCTCTACGTCGTTGTGGCCATCTTCTTCGGCTGGGTGGGCTACTACTTCGTGCGCCGCGCATACCTGCGTCGAATCGGGGTCGACCTCGACCTCGCATACAAAGAGATCCCTCCGATCTAGGCCGATTCGAGCGGCGAAGCGGCTCAGGGCCGCGAAACGATCGCGTTCAGCCGGTGGTGAACTGGTAGCTCAAGACGCGATCCCGCTGCAAATTGACGATCGCCCCGCGGAGCGTGCCCGACGCGTACTCCGAACCGGGGTCCACGAGGACGCTCCGTTTGAGCTTCGCGGCGTTCTTCGTCTCGTGGATGTGGCCGTGGAGGCCGAGCAACGGTTGCGTTTCTAGGATCGCGGTCCGGAAGGTCGTGCTGCCGACCGGAATCAAGACCTGCTGACCTCCCTGGATCACGGGGCGTGGAGGATCGGTCGTGGCGTCGAGCTTTGGGGCGATGTCCAGTCCCGTCTCGAACGGCGGAGCGTGCATCAGGTAGATCGCGTGAGCGGGGTCCTCGACACGATTCAAGAGAGGATCGAGCCGCTCCGCGAGCCGGTCCTCCGAGAGCTCCCGCGGCGTGTTCCACGGCGATGGATTCGTCCATCCGAATCCGAGGATTTCGTGATCGTTGTCGAGCCGCACCACCTTTTCATCGATGAAGTGGACGTGGGGCGTTGATGCGGCGTGAATCAACGCCTCCGGCTTGTCGTCGTTTCCGCCGATCCAGTAGAGGGGGATGTCGAGCGGAGCCAGATGCTTCTCCGCCATGTCGGTCCACCGACGGATCTGATCGATCATCCGGTCGATGAACAAGGCATCGACTTTTTCCGGATCCGCCCGCAAGCGGGCATATTCGTCCTCCGACAGTCGAACCGGGTAGGGGCCAGAGTCTGCAACGGCTTTCTCGATCGGCCCCAGTTCCGCTTCGGTCAGGTTTTCTCGGGTTCCTCCCGCCAAGCGGGTCTGATAGCGGCCGTCCTTCTGGCGGACGATCGGGGTGATCGACTTCGCTGTGAGGTCACCGCCGATCAAGAGGACGTCGGCATCGTAGAACTTCGCGGCGGCCAGGAACTTCCGGAAGGTGATCTCCGACCCGTGGAGGTCGGCCGCGAGCAACAGCCGCTTGAATTTCCGCTTCGGTCGGTCGGACCGCATATTGGGACAGACCAAGCCGCGGGTTCTTATCAATTTGGGAGGGCGGCCGGATTAGCCGCCCTCGAGTCCTGAACGATTCGGGTCGAGCTCACTTGTACTTCTTCAGGGCGGCGCTGTCCTCGTTGAACGCTTCCTCGAGGAAGGCAAGGGTCATCTTGCGGATCGTCGCGTCGTCGGCGCCCGGCACGACCCAGTCGCCCTCGACGTCGACGCGGGTCCGGTTGCCCATCGACGTGTAGGTCTGCGCGAACTTCGTCCCCTTCGTGGGGCCCGCGATCGCCTCGACCTGGTAGCCGCGGGGCGGGTTCATCGTGAGGCGCCAGGTCTCCCAGTGCGTCCCTTTTCCGTCCGCGTTCAACATCTGCATCTCTTGGACGACCACGTTTCCTTCTTCGCTCAAGACCTTCGTTGACGGAATGGCCCGGTGTTTGTGCAGTCCCGGGGTGTCGTCTCCGATGTACTTCCAGATTTTCTCGAGCGGCGCGTCGAACACACCTTCGTCTCGGATATGGACCATGTTCAATCCTCCCTTTCGGGTTCTTAGCCGAGACGCGACGGTCTAGTTAAGGCTGTCTCAGGAACCGGGACCTTGGCTGGACTTCTCCGTCCATTGGTGGCGTGTTGCGGGCACAGAACGCACCGGCGAAACGCCCGTGTCGACGACCAAAGAGCTATGGTGCATTCCGCGGTTCTCGATTGGTGGCGCGACCAGACCTCGTCGTGCTGATTCCCGAGAGCACCCGGAAACGCTCCGGGGGTCCTTCAGGACCGCCGGGGGAGGATGCGGTCACTGGCTCTTTACCAGTCGCGGTCCGTCAGAAGCTGGAAGGCCTTCGGGCCGAAGTCCTCAAGAAAAGCCCGCCCGGATCCGTCGAGGCGGGGCAATTCTTGCCCGCATACCAGCGGTTCGACGGGAACATGTACCGAAGCATTCCCCAAGAGGCATGGGAAAGTCGCGCCCCTGGGGTCGAGGTCCTCATCGCCTCAGCACTTAGGGGTCTCATCGCCTCTCGCGACCTGATTCCGTCCTACGAACTGTCGATGGCGGAACCTGTGCCGCCTTTCGGAAAGCTGAACCGTTGGTGGCATGCCGCGGGCCTTCCAGAAATCTTGCACGCCTTCCTCTTGGCGGCTCAACCAAAGGCGGTCGTCGACCTCCTCTCATTGGAATATCGCGAGTCCGTGGCCGGATACCAAGAGCGGCTTTCCGGGATCTCGGTAAAACCGATTGACTTCCCCGGGATGGGACGAGCGAGCCAGCCCGCTCGCGGCGAGAAGGTCGCGGAGATTCTTCGCACCGGGAGCGCCTAACGAACGCGAGGCGGATCCCTCTAGAGGGCTTGCTGTGCCTTCCGACGGTAGTCAGAGCGCTCATCCAGAAGGAATGGCGTAAGGTCGCGCGGGTTGAGGGTTCGTTCGGCGTAGTCCAGGAAATCAATGGCTGAACGAGGATCGTCTCGCGCAAGCGAGCGCGCCGCGAGGCTCGCCAAGTAATGAGACTTCTTTTTCGACAAATCCGCTCGGTCCGGCGCCATCCCGATCAGGGCCCGAAGCATGGGCCAGAAGGCATCGAGCTCGCCCCGCCGGAAGACCGGGTCGATCGCCTTGACCCGATCCACGAACTCCTCGCGCGCGTCTTGGGCCACAGGGTGTCCATAGCCGATCCCGAACTATCCCTTTGCGGTTCTCGCGGCATCCTGATGATGGGGAACCTGCATCCGGAGAGTCGGTTAGGATGGCGATTGAGAAGCGGGTCGTCGTGGTGACGGGCGGGACGGGGTATCTGGGCAGCGCGGTCTGCGGGGCCTTTGCCCGAGCCGGCGCGGCGGTGGTTGCCGTGTACATGTTGGATCGGGAACTCCCCTACTTCCGAAGGAAGCTCGGTCGTCGAGCACGGGAAGTCTCCCTGATCAAGGCGAATGTCACGGGCCCGGGAGAGATGGATCGCGTGGCCAGGGACGTCGTCAGGCGGTCACGGCGAATCGATGTCCTCGTGAACACAATCGGAGGCTACATGTCCGGTTCGGTCGAGGCGACAACGGACGAAGAATTCGATCGCGCGATAGCATTGAATCTGAAATCCACCTTCCTCGCATGCAGGGCCGTCATTCCAGCGATGCGCAAAGCGAAACGCGGAAAAATCGTAAACGTCTCCAGTGAGGCGTCCCTCCTTGGCGAGGCGGAATCGTTCCTTTACTCGGCGGGCAAATCCGGGGTCAATCGCCTAACGGAGAGCCTGGCACGGGAACTGAATACGGCGAATATCCAGGTGAATTGTGTGATGCCGCGGATCTTGGACACCCCCGCGAACCGGAAAGCGATGTCGGACTCCGACTTTTCCTCCTGGGTCAAGACGGACCAGGTCGCGCGAGTCATCCTCTGGTTGTGCTCGGAAGATGCCGACCCAATCACCGGTTCGGCGATTCCCGTCTACGGTGGGCCGTGAGGTCCGGATCAACGGCGAGCGACTGCGCTTCTCGGACTGGCCGTCCCCGTATGAGCCAGACCTACGACTTCGGAATTTCCTTCCCGGGATCGATGAAGGGTTTCTTCACAATGACCGCGGTTCGCGGACCAGCCGGATGTAGGACGATCAACTCGGTTCCGAGGTCTGCGTGCTCGCTCGGCACCATCGCGTAGCCGATGTTTTTCTCGAGTCGCGGTGAGTAGATGGCCGACGTCACGCGCCCGATCGGCCTTCCGCGCCTCTCCACGGGCCATTTCGTCATGTTGAACCCAATCGGCTCGCCGGAAATTTCGATTCCCGCGAGCTTGCGCTTCGGGCCTTCGTCCTTGATCCTTTGCAGTGCCGCCCGCCCAATGAAGTCGCTCGACTTGTCCAGGTCAACGAGGCGGCCGAGATCGACCTCGTACGGATTATTCTCCATCGTCATGTCCGCGCCGTAGTTCAGGATTCCCGCCTCGATTCGTCGGATGTCCGAGGGGCCTGTCGGTCGAATGTTGTAAGGCTTTCCGGCTTTCATCACGGCATTCCAGAGGTCCTCTCCGCGCGATGCGTCAAGAAGATACAATTCGTACCCGACCTCCGCCGTCCAACCTGTGCGCGTCACGAGCACGGGAATTCCGTCCAGTTCTGTCGGCGTGAAGAAGTAGTACGGCAGGGCGGTGACCTTCTCGCCAAATAGGTCCGCCATCAATGCTTTCGATTTTGGCCCCTGGACCTGTAGCGGAGAGGCGTCCGGCTCGGAGATGGTGACATCGAGACCGGACCCGCGCGCGACCCCCTTCGCCCAGAGGAGGATGTCGCTGTCCGCGAGGGCGATCCAGAAACGGTTTTCCTCGAGACGCAGGAGCACGGGGTCGTTCAGGATGCCGCCGGCGTCATCCGTGATCAGGACGTACTTCCCTTGGCCGACGCGGCACTTCTCCAGATCCCGCGGCGTGAGGAGCTGCATGAAATCGAGCCCATCGGGCCCTCGGATCTCCACGTTCCGTTCGACAGCCACGTCCCAGAGGGCGACGTGTTTCAAGAGATGCCAATACTCCGTCACCGGATCGTCGTAGTAGCTCGGCAGGAACGTGTGGTTGTAGACCGTATAGGACTTGCAACCCGCCTTCAGGGTCGAGTCGAAGAAGGGCGAACGGCGGAGACGCGCCCCGCGCTGGATCAGGGCCATGTCGTAAACCTTCGATTTGGAGGCGCTTTTCCGCCGGGGCCTTTGTTTCTTGGCGGGCATGCGATACACTCCGGAATCGAAAACCAGGACGCGAAGGCGTGGGCGCAATCGAAGGACTGAGGATAAAGGATTTGATGCCCGGGGATCGATCGAGTCCGCTTCAGTGATCCTCAGTCGTCGCCCCGACCGACGTCTTCCCGGACTTCGATGGCAGGCCGCGAGGCACGATGGCATCGCCGACCTGGATGTCTCCTTCCGTCAGGATCTTGGCTCGGAGCCCGCCCCGATGGACCAGGCCGGCGATGATCCCTTTCTGCGTCAGGCTTTCCAGGTGGGAGCAAGGCTCGCACAGTTTGATTCCGAGGAGCCGCACCCGGCCGACCTCGAACTCTTGCCCGACGAGATGGTTCAACGGAGCTCCCCGCGTGGTCACGTTCCGTCGGGTCGCGCCCGGAGGGATCGTGATCTGGTTGTCCCTCGCCATGGCCTCGATGGCCTCGGACTCGATCAGCGTGACCTCGCGGTCGGGACCCGGTCGGTCCGAATACGTGCCGCTCTCCCAGAAGTAGCGATCCCCCTCGAGCCCTTTCCCCGGGACCGCGCGAATGCGATCGACCGAACGCATCCGGGCCTCCGCCTCGTCCGCGATGTGGATCGCGACGACCTCTCCGGTCCAGGAAGGCGCGCGGGCCATGGTGACACGGAGGCCGGACCCCGATTTAATCGTTGTCCATGCCGATTCTGGGATGACCGCGTCCGTCTCGATTTCGACGGGCACGTTCGGATCGACCTAGCGACGGTCCGTGGTCCTCAGAAGCTTCGAGAAATCCTCGGATGCCTGATCCGATAGCTTCGTGGCAGCCTCCCAGCTGGCAAGATTCCTCCAGTGCCGTTCCTCGAAGTTGCGGACGATTCGGAGGAGATCCGCCTTGAGGCTGTCATGGGCCGTCCCGTCGTTCAACGCGGCTCCGATTACAAATTCGCCGCGGACCGCCACGATTCCGAACGCGTCGTATCGCATCGCCGTGGTCGCGTATCCGCGGGAACCCCGCACGCTCGTCTCCACAAAATTCCCGACCACGGACAGCAAGCCTTCGAGCGTCTCCGCCTCGATGGGCAGGTCGCGACCGGCCGCGAGGGCCACGAGCGGTTCTCCCGAGCGGTAGAACAGGTACACGGCGATCGCGCGGGGGGGTTTCAGCAGACCTCTTCGTGTCTTCATGGAATCCTTCGCGAGACAAGGTCAGGTCGCAAGGGTTCTCCGTTGGTCGAGATCAAGGGCCGGAGACGATGCCACCCTCGACGAGCGTCCGGCCTAGTTGCCATGGGGAGTCGCCCTCCTCAAGAGGAATCTGCTCCCCGGGGGCTAAATAGTTTCGGTGTTTTGTTCCCGAATCGTCCGTCGGCAAATCTTCAAACTCCGCCGCCGCGTTCGAACCGACATCTATGATCTTGCGCAGCCCTCTTCTCCGGTCCAGGGGATTCGTATGAAGATCGACGGTTGCGAATTCCCGAACGACCTCCTCTACGATTCGGATGGGCTCGTCTGGGCTCGACCGCTGACCTCCGGGGACGTCCGAGTGGGCATCACGAGCATCTACGCCGCCATTGCCGGACGAATCGCGAAGGTATCGGCCAAGACTGCGGGCCTCGAGTACGCAAAGGGCGCGGCGATCGGCTTCCTGGAGAGCGGGAAGTACTTCGGCCCGATTCGGGCCCCCGTCGGTGGCGTTCTGCAAGAAGTCAACCCAAGGGTCCTGGCAAAACCCCGAACCATGACCGAGGCCGTCTACGGCGACGGATGGGTCGCACGGGTTCGGCCATCGAATTTCGCGACCGATCGTCGATCTCTCCTTGCGATTCCAGCCGGGGCCGAACGTCTGGCGAAGCAGATTGCGGAGCTGCGGGTCCGTTGCTTCGCTGCCTTTCCCGATCACGAGATGTTCGAAATCGGGACGGAGTGTGCGGCAGTCCTCGTGAAATTGAACGAATTGCTTGGCCAAGTAGCGGTCGGCGAGGTTGTCCACCTGGTGACCGACGACCCCACCGCCCCGATTGAGATGGTGCGATGGTCCGATGAAACCGGTCAGCCGGTGATCGACGAACGCAGGGAAGGCGCCCTGTTTCATTTCCTGGTCCGTAAGGTTTCCTGAACCGTCCGCCAAGCGTCGACCTGCGATTCGACGTCAGACCGTGATCGAACCCGGAAACAGGACGCCACGACCGACGATCATGCCGGCCCGCGGGTTGTTTATCACCTGGGCCGCCTCGCAAGCGGGGCCTTCCCCACCCAAACGTAGAAATGATGCATGGGCATCCGCGCTCCGAGGGTTCTTCGTGGCCGAGGGAACGCGCAGCGCTGGGTCAATGGGTCAGAGGCCGTTCTCTCTGTGGGTCATCGCCGGGGGTCTCGTGTACGCCGCCCTCGCGCTGCTCGCATATGCCGTGCCCTTTCTAGCGGCAATTACCGTCGGGTTCATCGCGATCCTCCTCCTCTTCATCATCGTGTTCCTCGTCGCCGCGTTCTTCACGCTACGGGGGAGGAGATGGGCCTACGTCCTCGGGTCTGTGGCGGGTATCGTCCTGACATTGCTCTTCTCAGTGAATCTCGTCACGAGCGCGTCGAACCCGGCGGACAGCGGCTTCTGGTTCGTGATGTCCGTCCTCCCGGCGCTCTTCCTCATCCTCGTGTTTTCAATCCTCTCCTTCATGAACGCGAAACCGGGATTGATGCAGAAACGCTACCTCGCCACGCCGCAGTCGACGGGGGGCCTCCTCACGGTCGCAGTGATCGGGTTTGTGATTGGGAGCCTCGTAGCAGGCGCCATCGGTGCCGGCGTGATCCTGGGCAACACCACCGGCGTTGCCGCGAACATCCAAATCGTCCCGAACGCCCCTGCAGTCGCGATGGCCTTCTCACCTCAGAGCTTCCAAATCCCCGTCGGCGGGACGGTCACCTGGATCAACAAGGATACGATGGCCCACACGGTGACGTCCAACACGACCGGACTCTTCGGCTCCAGCCTCTTGACGCCCGGAGCATCTTGGAGCCATGTGTTCGCGCAGAACGGGACGTTCTACTATCACTGCGACCCACATCGCCAGATGTGGGGCGTCATCGTCGTTGTCGTCTCGTAGGTTCTTCAGGGCGCCCGAGCTCTACTGGAGTTTCGAGACAACCTTCGTGGCTTCCGCGAGGCTCCACGCCTTCAGGGTCTTCGTGCGAATGTTCCCGAGTTTTCCGAGCTCGAGGAGCACCTGCATCACGACATCGTCGTTCGGGGCCTCCGTCACGCTGACGAGGTCGTATTCACCCATCGTGTAGAAGATCTGCATCTTCGCTCCGAGCTTGCTCGCCAGGGCCATGGCGGCGTCCGCCCGCTTCGGCGATTCCTTGACGCTTTTGATCCCCTGGTCCGTCCAATTCAATAGGCTGATGTAATGTGGCATAACAAATTCCTCCTGGGTCGACGTATCATCACCTGGGTACTTAACGCGCACCTCCACCTCCAGAACACCAACTGCTCTCCCGACTCCTCCTGTCCGGCCTCGCTTTCCTCCTCTTCCCGCGGACGGGCTAGACCGATATGTATCGGTACCTACGGCACCTACGGCACCTACGGCTCCCTTAAGAACGGCCCTTTTCTCCCGTAGTTGGGGAAGGAATATGGATCGATCACACAGTTTGCGGGTCGCCTACCTGGTCTTCGCTTGGGGAATCGTCGTGGCCCTCTTGGTGCAGGTTTCGCTGATCGGGCTCTGGCTCTTCGCGGGTCAGTCGACCCTGTATCTCCACAAGGAATTCGGCCATGCGATCACCGTGGCGGCCATCGGCCTGCTGATCCTCGCCTTCGCGGGTCGTCTCCCTGGGCTCATGAAATGGATCACGGCGTTGTTGTCCGTCATCCTGGTGGTCCAGACGGAAATCTTTGCGATCATCCCAGGTTCACCGTTGCGCGCGTTCCATCCGGTCCTCCCGCTGGTGATCTTCTCCCTGGCGGCGTTCCTCGCGTATGACGCCATTCCGCTCGTGAAGGGGCGGCCAAGAGGCTCGGCCTTCCCATTGTCCGTTGCTGAATCGCGAGCGAATTGAATTCCGATTGGCCCCCAACTCGGGACTCCGCGGTGGCAACAGCGTGCCGTTGAACCCGGGGTCGGTCGACGAGGCCTTACCTGCGTTCCTGATACAGTTCGAGCCAGATGCCGTCCGGATCCTTGACGAAGCCGACCACGTATTTGGGTCGGACCTCGACCGGCCTCGCCATGGTCGCTCCTGCTTTCAGGAGGCGATCCACATCCCGCCGAACGTCCTCGCACTCGAAAGCGAGGTGGTCTAGCTCGTTGCCGCCTCGATACCTCGAATCCGGGTACCAGTTCAGCTCAAGCGTGTGTTCTGAACCCGCGCTCTTAAGTGCCGCGACTTCCCCGCCGGTGGCCTCGATCTTGCCTCGGCCGAGGAATTCCATTCCGACGACGTCGCGGTAGAATGCAATCGACTTGTCCAAGTCCTTGACCTCAATGCCCGTGTAGGTGAATTTCATGCAAGTCCCGGCGCGGCATGGGCATGCCAGGATTCAATGCTTCCCAAGTCAGGCCGTCCGCATTCTTGGCTCTCAGAGCTCTAGCACCTTTGGTCGTCGAGCCCGCCAGATGGTCGTCCCCGGGATCATCCGGATCTTCTCGAGGGGAAACACGTCGGCATATGTGTTCTTCTTCGGAAGGGGCTCCGGTTCCAGGATGTCCGTCACCACGAAGCCCGCCTCCGTCAGCGCGCGGTGCCAGTCTCCGTACGTGCGATGGAAATCGACCTCGGTACCGTTCTGGTCCTTGAAGACGATCGGACCCCGGTCGAAGTAACTTCTCTTCAGTTCGAGGGTGCCGTCGCGGGTGATCGCGAACATCGGCGAGGCCCAGGAAAAGGCGAAGAGTCCCCCCGGTCGGAGCACGCGCCGAATCTCGGCGAACGTCCGTCGGATGTCCTCGACAAACCCGAGAGCATATGCCGAGAACGCGATATCGAAGCTCGCATCAGGCAACATGGAAAGATTTTCGACGTTCGATTTGATGAATCGGACTCGGACTTTCTTCGATTTCGCAAAGGCCCGTGCATGGGCGAGCTGTGCGGACGAGAAGTCGACTCCCGTGACCCGGGCTCCTCGTTCGGCGAGGTGTACAGCGGACTGCCCGCCGCCGCAGGCAATCTCCAGAACGTCCTTTCCCGCAACGTCGGAGCCGAGGATCTTCAACTCCCGTTCAGGAGGCATGGACGGCCCCCACAGCACGTCGTCCTCGAGCTCGCCGCGGTGGCTCTTCTGGTAGGCGCGACTCGTCGTGTTCCAGTTCTCGCGGTTCGCCCGTGTATGCGGAGACTGCGGGCTCACAGTGAGGCGATGGATGGCGGTGTCTTAGCCTTGAGCCCTGTGGCGGGCGGCCTCGTGTTGGAATTCGGATCTAGACGAGCTTCGCGCTCATCGTGATCTGCGTGTTTAGGAGGCGGGAGATGGGGCAGGTCTTCTTGGCCGTCTCGGCGGCGGTCTGGAACTTCGCGGGATCCGCGCCGGGGACCTTGGCGGTGGCGTCCAGGTGGATCGATTTCACGGACCACCCTGCGTCGGCCTTGTCGAAGTCCAAAGTCGCCTTCACCTCGATCAGGTCGGGTCGGTATCCCGCCTTCCCAAGTTCGCTGGAGAAGGCCATCGCGAAACAGCTCGCGTGCGCCGCGGCGACCAGCTCCTCGGGATTCGTCCCCGGTTCGTTCTCGAACCGCATCGCGAAGCCGTACGCCACGGTCCTCAGGGCGCCGCTCGCGGTCGACACCGTGCCCTTTCCGTCCTTCAGGCCACCTCGCCATTGGGCGCTCGCACGCCGTTGCATAGGATCCCCGCGGCGGGAAACGCCCGGGCGCCTTAATGTTTCCTCATCGATCCCGCTGGCGAATGACGAGATGGGAATCGCCAAACTCGTGCCAAAGGTACCCCGCACGGATCGCTTCCGCGTAGGCGTCCCGGATCCTGTCGATCCCCATGAAGGCCGTGAGCAACGCGAGATGGCTGGTCACCGGATCATGGAACCCCGTGAGTAGGCCGTCGACCGCGTGGACCCCGCGGTCCGGATTCACGAAGAGCCGGGTAAAGCCCGTGCGGGGCCGCAACCCTTCAGGGGTCCATGCGGATTCCAAGGCCCTTACAACCGTGGTCCCGACCGCGATCACTCGATCCCCGTTCATGTGCGTGCGGTTCACCGCCTCCGCGGTGTCGGCTGAGATGGCGAAAGGTTCCGGGTACATCGCTTGCGCCTCGACGGTGTCCGTCTCGATCTCGAGGCTCGAGACGCCGGTATGGAGCAGGATGGGCGCGATGCGGACGCCCGCCTGTTCGAGCTGCTCCCGGATTCGGGGGGTGATCGGGCGGGCCGCGGAGGGCATCTCGGCACTCCCGGGCATGCGTGAGAACAGGGTCTGATACGTGTCCATGGGCCAGGCGTCCGTGTAGCCGTAGTGGATCGGCCCCCCATACTCCGCGATCATCGATTCGAAAGGCCGGTCGGCCAAGGCGAACCACAACCGCGGGATGCCCGGGTACGGCGCGAGGAGTCGTGCCGTCGCCGATCCGATCCGGAGTTCCTCGCCCGGTTCGATCGGAAGCGGGCCTGGCTTCCCTGCACTCCAGCGAGGCTCCGCAATCCAGAGGTCGGAGCGGAACCGCGTGCACAGATTCAGGAGGATCGGACCCAGGCTTCCCTCCGCGGGGAGGCTCGCGGGGATCGCCGCGCTCTCGTTCACGACCAGGAGGTCGCCGGCGCGCAGGAACCGCGGCAAGTCCACGAAGCGGGCGTGGCGGTGGCCGTCGGGCCGGGTGACGAGGAGACGGACGTCGTCGCGGGCGCGGCCACGAACCTCCGGGGGTTCGTGGGCGAAGACGCGTTCGGGTCGCTCGAAGACGAGCTCGGTGCGTCTCATGCGGCGACCTCCCACACCGCCGCCTGCGCCTGATATCGCATCCCGCTCACCTTCATCGGAGGCTGGGAAAGGAGCCAGGCCCAGAATGGAAGGGTCACGTCGGGCAGCGGGCGGTCCGAGATGTCCTGGCCCAGGTAGGCGTCCTGGTGCATCCGGGTCCGCATGTCCCCCGGATCCACGCTGACGACCGCGACGTCCCGATCCTTGAGCTCGGCCGCGAGCGTCTTCGACACGAGTTCCAGGGCGGCCTTGCTCGCTCCGTAGACGCCCCAACCGGGATAGCCGCCCAGGGCGGCGTCGCTCGTGATGTTCACGACGAGTCCGCGCACCCGGGTCAGGAGGGGAAGGGCCTCCCGGACGATGGCGAGGGGAGCGAGCGTGTTCACGTCGAAGACCCGGAGGAACGTGTCGCGGGAGGCGTTCACGAGGGAAGGGAGCGGCGTGTCACCGAGGTCGGAGGCGTTGTTGACGAGCAGATCGATCCGACCATGCCGTTTCGCGGCCGCGAGCAGCCGGAGACGGTCGCTCGGTACACTCACGTTCCCGGGAATCGGGACGACGGGGACCCCCGCCGTCGCGAACTCTTTCGCGGCCGCTTGAAGCTCAGGCCCATTCCTCGCCATGACGATGAGGGCGTACCCTTGCTTCGCGAGGAAGCCCGCGAGGACCCGGCCCAAGCCGCGGCTCGCGCCCGTGATCAGAGCGACCTTTTGGACGATTCCTGGATCAGAATTCATTGAGACCGTCGAATGTGTTCAAGCGAGCCCGTCGAAGATATCCTTTTCCAGTTACAAAGGATACAAAACGGAGGGATCCTGAGGGATCCGGACGGATGGCGAGGCCTACCGACCGCGGTAGTAGCCGGGATACATCCGCACGTAGTAGTCCTGCCACGCCTGCCAAGCCTCGCGGCCCTTTTCTTCGCGCTTCATCCGTGACGTGACACCGAGGGAACAAAGGGCAGCGATCCCCAAGATGACGATTCCGGTCGTGGTGGCGAGAGAGACACCGCCCACGAGCCAGCCCCTCAAGGCTGCGTAGGATCCGAGGAGCACCGTCACGATCGTGAACGTGATCGAGCCTGCGATTCTTCGTGTGATCCAGCCCATAATGCATGGCGTGTCCGACTGGCAACTAAAGGATTCCGCACCAAAAATCATGGGTGCTAATTCTTATCCCGAAATGAGGGACGCCTATTCCGACACCTGACCTCGCCGTCGGCGTCTTGCGTCGTTCCCCACCTCAAAAGCCGTCGCAGTTCTTCACGTTCGGCAACCCGAGGAGGTACGTCAGGACGAACCACGGGTGCGAGGGCGGATCGTCGATCCGGAAGTGGCCCGGATTTGCACACCGAGCGACTACTATTAATACTATCAATCTGATGATGCTGATAGTTATGCCGACCACGACGATCCCGGTGAAGAGAGAAACCTGGGCACGCCTGCGTTCGTACAAAGTCGGTGGTGCTACGTACGACGACGTCCTGAACGATCTCATGGACGATCGCCCGCCCGCAGGTTTCATCCGGGAACACCTTCGGAGGCTGAAGGAAGAGGCGTTCTCAGACTGGGAGGACGTGCGGAAGCGTCTGAGGCTGTGACCTTTGGTCCGGATACTCATCAGTCGCTCCGCGGAGCGCGAGCTGGCCCGCCTGCCGCAGGACGTTCAGGAGCGCTTTGCGAGGGCTTTCGAGCAGCTGGGGCAGAATCCGAGGCCCCGGTCTGGCCTCGACGTAAGGCCCCTTCGCGGAATGAAGGGTGCCTGGCGACTGCGGATCGGGTCGTACCGCGGGATCTACGAAAAGGAGGAAGGGCAGCTGCGCTTCACGCGGTTCGGGCACCGGAAGGACGTCTACCGTTTCTGAGTCGGCTTTCTTCCATCAAGGCTTTTCGATCGGCGTCCGCACGAGATTCCCCCACTCCGTCCAGGACCCATCGTAGTTTCGGACGTTCGGGTATCCAAGGAGGTACTTCAGGACGAACCACGTGTGCGACGACCGCTCGCCGATCCGACAGTAGGCGATGACCTCCTTGTCCGGCGTCACACCCTTCGGCTCGTAGAGGGCCTTGAGCGCGTCGACCGCTTTGAATGTGCCATCCTCGTTCACGGCTTGTCCCCACGGAATGTTCTTCGCTCCGGGGATGTGACCTCCGCGCTGTGCGTGCTCCGTCGGATATTCCGGCGGCGCCAGGATCTCGCCCGTGAATTCCTTCGGACCGCGGACGTCAACGAGGACCTTACCCGTTTGCCGATACGCTTCTCGGACGTAGGGGAGGTATACTCGGAGCGTCTCGTCCGGTTCCTTCGCCTTGAACGAGGCCGCCGGGAACGAGGGGAGATCCTTCGTCACGGGCAGGTCCTGCTCGATCCACTTTTTCCGCCCGCCGTTCAGCAGGACGACGTTGTCGACGCCGTAGTACTTGAAAACCCAGAACGCGAAGGCCGCGAACCAGTTGTTGAAGTCGCCATACAGGACGATTCGGTGCTTGTTCGTGATCCCGAGGCGGCCGAAGAGCGATTCCAGGTCCTTCTTCGAGACGATGTCCCGCGTCACGGGGTCGTTGATGTCCTTCCGCCAGTCGATGAGGCCGGACCCGGGGATGTGACCCAGGTTGTAATTCGAGGTCGGATCGTAGTCGACCTCGACGATTCGGATGTTCTGGTCCCCCAGACTACCTTTCACCCAGCTCGTGTCGACCAAGACTTCGGGATGCGCGTATTGTGCCATGCAACGTTCCTCGGGAGGCTCCGAAGTAATACGCTGTTATATTACTTCCGCCAAAGACTATTCCAATACGCATTTCATGAGGCAGTAAACACTCCGATTGGAATGGACATCGACAATGGTCGATGAACGGTGGTCCGAGAGCCGCGACTTCATATGGCGGTCCCCCTATCCCCCTCGCGGAGGGTTGCGAGGGCCGTCGCTCCGCTCCGAGGGGGAGGGAGCATTGCACGGCCGTCGCGAAATCCTGCTAGCGTTAGGTGTCCTGGCGATTCTGACCGGTTCGTCGTCGGGTGCGGCGGCGCTGGTCGACGACTTCGAGACGGACTTCTGGCTGCCATACACGGATTTCCTCCTCGGGGACAAGGCGTCGGCCGGGTATTCGTCCACGTACGTTCGGTCGGGGATGCGGTCGTATCATGTGGACGTCTCGGGATATTCGATCCTGGATTTCGGGTCCGCGTACGGGTACGCGGTCTACGCGACCCGGGGAGCCGCCGTCACGGAACTGCGCGTGTCCTTGCTCTATGATCATCTCCAGGATGCCAGCGTCTCTCCATGGGATGCGTATGCCTCGGGCGTCGCGCTCGATCTGCTGGACAAGGACTACCGCAGCCTCGATCGCGTCCGATACATCACCTCGTTCCAGGCGAGCCGGAAGCTCTCTCTTTGCGGGCCGACGAAGGCGGACGTGGTCCTGGCGCCTCCGAGCGGCCTTGGCGTCTGGACGGACCTCGCGCGGAATCCCGCGGTGGACTTCCCCGCCGCTCATTGGACGAACGCGAAATTCGTCCGGATCGCGATCGGCTTCCACTGCACCGCCGGACTGGCGGGCGCCTCCTACTCGATGTACTTCGATGACTTCATGCTCGACACCGGTGCGGGCGACGCGGACGGGGACGGACTCAGCGACTTGGACGAGGAGACGCGAGTGTACGCGATGTCGGTCACCTCCGGCTCCATGCCCACCGCGGTTCCGGCCGCCGGGACGGCCACAATCGACGTCCATGCGCCGCCCGTGGAAGGCCTTGTCCAATGGGCCGGGATCGCGATGGAGATCGATCATCCCAGGCCGAACGATCTCTCGGTCGAAGTCAGCCTGCCCGATCGACCCGGATCTCCCTCCCAGTTGCTGTGGGATCCGGGCTTCCACGCGCGCGGGGCCGCGATCCTCGAGCCCGCGAGCGGAGCCGCCGTCCGAGGGACCGTCGACGTCCGCGGCAAAGCTTGGCAGCCCAATCCGTTCGTCCACTTCTACGTAGACGACGTATGGATTTCAGGCTCCCAAGGCACTCCGAGTGGCAATTTCACCGTCGCTTGGTCGTCCAACGACTGGTCCGAGGGAACTCATCGGCTGCGGGTGGTCGTTCAAGCGATGGATGCGGGCGAGCTCGTCACCCGGGTCGGCGAGGAGATTCCCGTGGTCGTGGACCGGACGCCTCCGATCCTCGAACTGATTCGACCGGCCAAGGGAGACTTGGTCCGCGGTCTCACGGTCATCGAGGCCGGGGCCCATGACGATCGTGGATTGGCGGCCGTCGTCTTCCGCGTGGACGGGATCCCCGTCGAAATCCGACACGAGGAGCCCTTCACGTTCTTCTACGAGACGACCAACCTCGTGCCGGGGACGCATGCGTTCGGGGTGCGAGCCGTCGATCGGGCCGGAAACGAAGCGGTCCGCGATGTGGACGTCCGTGTGGGGGTCTCCCTCGAAGGCGTGCCGCTGCCATGCACACCTGTGTGCAACCTCCGGAGCACGGCGTCGTCCG
>Ga0209472_1000336_pt1 | contig 28510 bp, 30 predicted proteins | sample GraSoiAngelo_130_FD_185887 | JGI IMG/M metagenome (GOLD analysis project Ga0209472, IMG submission 185887) | Grasslands soil microbial communities from the Angelo Coastal Reserve, California, USA - 14_0929_02_20cm (SPAdes) (version 2) | ecosystem: Environmental > Terrestrial > Soil > Grasslands ... | reverse complement strand
GTCTGCCGGCAGCGCGCCGTTCTCCATAGCAGGTAATTGCCAATGATTCCAGGAACTGAGATCGACGGTTGAGTCCGGTAGCCGCAAGAACAACGCCAAGGCAGTCATAGCAAGGGTCCCCGCACCGGCATATAGCAGTGCAGATCCGATGCCGAGGCGCACAGCAACAGCGCCCCAGGCGGCGCTTCCCACCGCGACTGCTCCCTGGAAAACCAATGTGGAAATGGCGAGCACGCGAGCCCGCACCCAGTCGGGCGTGTGATTCAGAACCAACACGTTGATCAGCGAAAGGAAGAGGATCCACGCAGAGCCTGCGACTGGTTGGCGGATACGCTGGTGCGCTCTCTGCTGACTCCGGGAAGAGCGAATCCGGTTCGAAGTCGGGCAGTGAAACATCAGCGTATTGAGCAGGTGTTTCGCACCCGGACTACTGTCTATCTCCACTACACGATCGAGAACAACAGTGGGCGTCCCTATCGCGTCAATACGCCCGAGGCCTACCTATTACAGACGGATGCCCCGTCGATTTCGGTGTCCAGCCTTGTGCGGACTCAGCTCAACCAAGCGGTGTTCGAAGAGCTCGGCAATACGCGCGAACTCCCTCTGCGCGTGGCTCATGCGGAGAGCGTTTCCGAGGACCTTCAACCGGGAGAAAGTACGCAAGGAGTTGTTGCCGTACGGCAGGAGCTGAAGACACCCGCAGTTGTGCAACTGGTGTTTGACGGCGAGGTGAAAGCGACGGCCGTGCTCTGAAATGGACGCAAATGCACAACTCGACGACATACATGACCGGCTCGTGGACTTCTATATGCAGAACCCGAGGGAGCGACTCTGCGATGCATTGCTCAGACTCGTGGAGGATCCCCTGAAGCCGCGAGACGAGCACAGCCGTTTCCGCGTGAATCCGATTCTGGTGCTCCTGGTAACCATATTTGCGCTTGTGCTCGGTACGTTCCTGTTTTTCAGCTTGGTTCAGTCATGACCGCAGAAAACGACTATCGGCTCGGCCGCCGCGCCTTTCATCAGAACCAAGAAGAAAGCGTTGCCGTCGCCCTCGCCGTTGTTACAGTCTTCTTGCTCGCCGGCAGTTCCTACATCCTGGTAAACCGTTTTCACGTGCGCTCGGTGCAAATGGTGGAAGGGTCCCTCTATAGTCTCTTCGGCTTGGTTGCCTGCGTCGCACTCTCCTGGTATCTGCTCACCCGGCGCCGCCGGCGGGAGGCAAAGTGGCCTCATCCTCCTCCTACTTATAAGCCAGGCGAAGGACCGCGCCGCGGTCAAAACCGCATTCGCGCAGAATGCGATCGTCCTCGGCTATGACGTGCATGGCAAGCCCTGGTTCTGGCCGGACGCGACGCGGGTGATGCAGTCGGTAGTGTTCGGCGCAACTGGTTCCGGCAAGACCACCCTTCTGAAGAACATCATCACCCAGGACCTGTTCCGAGTACTTGGACCTCACGAAGACCAGCACCGCATTCCCATGTTGATCTTTGACGGCAAGGGAGACCAAGAGTTTCTCTCCGATCTTCTGCCCGCCATCGAAGTCGCGGGCCGGATGCACCAGTTGAGAGTGATCAGCCCATCGCGGCCAGACATCTCCGTGCGCTACAACCCCTTCTTCAGCGAGCACGGCCTGTACCAGGAGCATGCAAACTTCGTCTTTGAATCGTTCGATTTGAAGCAGGATTTCTTCCATGGCCATCAAGCCACGTATCTGAGCGATCTCGTTTGCGTGTTGGCGCACACGGGGAAGCCGTTCAATATCCATGACGTTCTGGTACTGGCGCTTGACCAGCAGGTCTTAAGAGAGCAAATCGCGATCGCCCGTGCTTGTCTTCAAGGTCAAGCAGGAGCCAGCAATCAACGCCGTTTGAACTTTGAGATGTCTGTCCGCAACCTGCAGCAGTCGTTTGAAGATCGCGATCGCGTTCCCAAGATCCAGGGACTCTTGAATGAACTGATGACTTTCCTGGAGGATGACCTCTCGGTCGTAACCGGGGCTTACCACGACCTCCTTTCGCTTGACGAGGTCATCGACAAAGAGCTGATCCTTTTCATGTCGCTAAATACCAATAAGAACTCAAAAGCGGTCACGGCTCTTGGCCGGATGCTCCTGCAGAACATGCAATTGATGATTGGCAAGCGCTACGAGAACGAGCAGGAGCGCCGCCGCGAGAACCGGCCGATGGTCAGCGTCATCCTCGACGAATTTGCGCCCTTTGCTTATTCGAACTTTGCCCAGATCCTGCAGACGGCGCGCGGAACCAATACCGCGTTCCTGTTCGCCCTGCAGGCGCTGCCGCAGCTTCTGACGGTGGGCCGTGGCTTCAGAGATGACGTGTCCTCGGCGCCGAATACCAACATGCTATTGCGCGCCAAGGATGAGGAGACGGCGCAGTATTTCTTGAAAGCATCGGCGCGCGTTCCGCAGAAGCGGCGTACGTTGACCGTCCAGCGCACCGGGGTGTTTGAGGACAAGTACGAGCCCGTTGGATTTGGCAGTGAAACCGATATCAAGGATACCCGGGCGCAGGACGAGCACATCAAGAATCTGCTAGTCGGCCAGATGGAAATCCTGATGACCGACAACCGACTCGGGACACTCCATTCCCATCTGCATGTCAAGGTGCCGCGCCATTACCGGTTCCCAGGACTTGAAGCAAGAATTTATCCCAGGCTCCACGCAGTGTCTCACGTCGAGGGCGCGAACCTGCGCTTCAAAGACCCCGAAGTTGTTCGTCGCAATGGACGCTTAGCCACGCGCACTGGCCGCTCGACATGGATGTGAGCCGTACATTCCGGATTGCGGTTGCTGGCCTTTTTTTGGCTACTCTGCCATTCCTTTGCTTCGCCCAGGCGCCGTCCGACCTACGATCCTGCCGGTCAAGGGCGGCCTTCAAAACAAAAGGATGGCTTCGTCGATTTTCACCCTGAAGCGCATCAATCCCGCCGACAAAGACTACGGGCAGTGTCTCGATGAGGGCCGCAAAATACTGCTCGAAGAGACCATGAGGAACGGCTACTTCTGGTCGAACCTCGTGGCACTAGGGCTGCTGGTGTGCCTGTTCGTCATCATTGTGTATCAGCGCAGAGTGCGGGCCTGCCGCGAGTGGACCGCGGCGGAGATGCTCGCGCAATACGAGCACGCCCTCTCACGAGCAAATGCCCAGGTGGAGGAGGCCACGAACAGGAATCGCGGCTTGATGGAGGCGTTAACCACGCTGAGAGAATCCGCGCTCCGTTCGCAAGCGCCACCAGGAGACACGCAGGACCGTCCTGCACTCGAGACCGTTAGCAGCCGCGCATCCAGCATACAGGCCAACCAGGTAGCGTCAGTAAAGAGCAGCAATTCCACCTCAGCGCCTGGCCGGTCTGCGCGGGCAGCGCCCGCAACACCGCCCGCCAATCAGATCGGACTCTTCAAACCGGACGTAGACCTGATCATGAAGGTCAATTCGCTGGAGCAACAGCTGGGCCGGTCCCAGGATGAGGCCAAGCTTTTGCGCCGTCAGCTGAACGAGTCAGACCGGCGGCTCCAGGAGGAACAGCAGAGGAACCGCAGTCTGAAAGGGGCATAGCTCGGCCCACAGGAATGAAGAAGGAGTTCGCAAAGAGATGTCGAAAGACGAAAAGAAGAACCGTTCGAAGCCGAAATCCGGCGCGCTCGACAAGTTCGAGCCGGGCGGCGAGTTGGGCCAACTTGACGACCGTAACGAGTATGAACAATTGCTGAATTCGTTGCTTGCTGAGCAAAAGGAGCTCGCAGAAGAAAGTGCGCGCTTTGCTGATCTCTGCCAGTACTTTTCCCAGCACAAGATGGACATCCCGCCGTCCATTGTCGAAAGTCTTCGAAAGAGTAGTCGAGGGCCGGCTTGGTTCATGAGGCCAGCTCGGCAATCCCTGTCAGCTCCAGGTATTCGTCGTCAGCCAATTGCAACGACGCCGCCTGCACATTTTCTTCAAGATGCACAATCGACGTAGTCCCGGGGATGGGCAGCATAACCGGGGAGCGCTTCAACAACCAGGCCAATGCTACCTGGATGGGTTTCCCTTGGTGGGCCTTCGCAATCCTCTCCAGCAACCTGCCGGCCACGGCACCTGCTCCCAGCGGGAACCACGGGATGAACGCGATTTCGTTGCGTTCGCAATAATCCACGACGTGGTCCCATTCGCGATCGGCAAAACTGTATCGATTCTGGACGGACACGATCGGCACGATTTTCCTTGCGCGCTCGATGTGCTCCACGGTTACATTGGACAACGCGACTAACCGGATTTTCCCTTCTGACTGCATGTTGGCCAGGGTTTCAACTGACGCGTCGAGAGGCACAACGGGATCGGGCACGTGCAGCTGGTAAACGTCAATTCGGTCCAAGCGTAGTCTCTTCAGGCTGCCTTCCACCGCCTTGCGCAGGTGAGCCGGACTGGCATCGTGCGTCCACTGGTTGGGTCCAGGACGATTCCATCCGCCCTTGGTCGCGATCACAAGGTCCTTGGGATAAGGCGCCAGCGCTTCGGCGATCAATTCTTCGCTGACATTAGGACCATACGAATCCGCGGTATCTATGAAGTTGATTCCCAGCTCAACGGCGCGGCGGAGAACGGCGATTGCTGCCGCAGGATCCTTAGGTGGACCCCAGATTCCGTCACCGGTAATACGCATGGCACCGAAACCAAGACGGTGCACAGTGAGTTCACCACCAAGTGAGATAGTTCCGCTGGAGGCGGCCCATGATAACGGCAGCACTTTGATCATCGACAGCGGAGTGGATACGCGAGTTACCGAGCTGAGCGACGCCATCTTCAAAGCGGCAATGCGCCCCGTTACGCGCCTAGTGAATACCCATTGGCACTTTGATCACACTAGCGGAAACGTGTTCTTCGGCTCGGCAGGCGTAACGATCATCGCGCAAGAAAACGTAAAGAAGCGGCTCTCGTCGGTGCAGAGTGTGCCTTTCGTTGGTTTGCGCGATGGTCATTATCCGCCGGAGGCACTCCCAACGGTTACTTATTCAAGCAGCATGACACTGCATCAAGGCCCGCAGCAGCTGCTATTGGTCAACTACGGATCTGCGCACACGGATGGAGACACAGTCGTTTATATCTCTCCGGCGAATGTCGCGGTAGTAGGCGACATTTTCTCCAATCACTTCTATCCCATCATCGATCTAGCGTCAGGAGGATCAATCGATGGCGTGATTCATTCCCTTGATGAGATTCTGGCGCGGACTGATGAACAGACAAAGATCGTCCCCGGCCATGGGCCAGTAGCCACTCGTGCAAATCTAGAAGAATACCGTGACATGCTGGTGCAAGTTCGCCAACGCATCGTGGATTTGATTGCGGCGGGAAAGACAATAGACGAAGCAGTGGCCGCAGCGCCAACGAGAGAGTTCGATGCTAAATGGGGTAGTGGTTACGTACCCCCGAATGTTTTTACAAAGATGGTATTCAGCAGCCTTACTTACGGCGGCAGTACCGGTCGATAGCCAGGCCACCTGCGATATTCACAAGCTGATTGAGCGGGAATACATCCGGCGAGGCAGAATGCGGATGGAAGGCAGCAGGAAGTGACGGGACCTGAGCGTCACAGACTCAATGGGGATTGCGACGTGCCCTTTTCCCTTTCCGCTTCCTCCTGTTCCGAACTCCTTCGCGGGTGAAATGGCACGCCAACCGATGTCGGCCACGTCTCAGCCAAGTCCGGGACCAGCTTAACGTGAACACACGCCGCCGTGTCGCAGCACGGATCATTGTGCAGTCAACAGACCGACGTCGCCTGGCTATGCGGCCTCATGCGCAGTGACTTCGCTGGGTAAGCTGAACTGAAAGGTTGCGCCCCGTCCGGAATTGGGGGCCCACAAGCGGCCGCCATGCGATTCGATGATGGACCGGCTAAATGGGCAGTCCCATTCCGGTCCCCTGAGGTTTGGTGGTAAAGAATTATTGAAGATCTGCTCCGCCTGTTCTGGCTGTAGTCCCACGCCGGTATTGCCGACCGAGATCAGGAGTTGACGACTGTCGTCTTGCCGCGACTTGATCGAGGATCTGATGCGGCGCATGAAATTCCCAGTCTAGACCAACCCAGACTTGCAGCGGGTTGCTATCGCTTCGGAGGCCTTCAGAAGATACTTATACGAGCACCTTGCAGTTGGCCCAACTGTCGGATCATCTGGCTGGCTTAGTTGGCATGTCGGGAGAATCCGGTTCGGGACCCGCTTGGAGTTGAGGATGAGTGCTATCCACGGACGAAACCGCCGATGATGGCCTCGCCGCCGCTGGTATTGTGCGCATACTCAATGATCGGCAGGATCAGTCCTGCCGTGTTACACGAGTACCCGCGGTGGGACAGAATTCCATCGGTCGCACGTGCAAACCAAAATCGCGACAAATTGTCCCAACACTTAGCCAATGCGCCATTTTGTCCTGCCTTTTAGGTGAATGCCTCCGCTGTTTCTGCTTTGTAACTTAAGGGCTGGCCGAATTCGGCCAAGAGCGTTCTCCTTCTTCGATCGAGAGCTCCCCAAATCCGAACGACTAGGACGCAACCTATGAAGGCAGGGTTTAAGAACCTCTTCGGTGCCGCTTGGGCACGACACACAGCATTCTGGATCGCGATTTTGACGATGGCCAACTTGGCATTTGGCCAATCTTCGAAAATGTCGCCAGACCTTCAGGCGCTTGGCCCGAACAGCAACGTGAATGTGATCGTGCAGTATTACAACCCGCCGAACGGGAACGAGCTTAACGCTGGCGGCTTAATAGGCGCGACGAATGGCAAGAGTCTCGGCCTGGTCAAAGCTTACTCGTGGCGGCTGCGGTCCCACGTTGGCGCAATGCCTCCGACAAAAAAACCAAGGGCCAGGAAAAGCAACCCGGGTTGTGTTCAACGTGTTCAGCATGATGGTGCCGGCGGTCTGCCTTTCCCAACTCGGTTGCGCCGATCGGAATGTGCCCGTACTTTCAGCGTGGCGCAGGACCACCATCATGATTTGTTTGATCTTGCCCAAGGTCGGCCCCTCTAGATCGTCTATGAATGTACGCCGCAGGTGCATGCGGGTTCCCGGCCCAATCAATATCCTTGTGAAGCGTTTTGGATTTCACAACCTGCGGCATTCGCTGAGCAACGCGCTAATCACGGGAGAGAAGGAAGACCCGCGCACGGTGCAGGACATGATGCGTCACAGCAACAGCAGCACGACGCCGGAACTGTACACGCAGTCAACCATGTCGCAGCCGGTAGCGGCCCAGCAGAAGCTGCTGAGCCGGATTGTGCCGCAGAACGAATTGATCAATTAGAACGTGAACGGTACGGTGAACGGTATAACGTTCACCGAGCTTTACCGACGGAACGTAGCAAGTGTATGATTTTAATCACCGTAGGCGCGTAGCTCAGTTGGTTAGAGCGCTACCTTGACACGGTAGAGGTCTGGGGTTCGAGTCCCCACGTGCCTACCATCCTGTTTGTCATTAAATCTCTGATTGCTGGCGACTTCCATTCGCCTTCCGCTTTCGTCTTTTGCTTATGCTCCTGAGTTGGCTGCATCACTGTGTCAGTATCTGTGTCACTACATTTAGGAAGCAGAGCCGTTTTCAAAATGGTCGACGGTCTGGTCGCGGAACTCGACTGAGAGGTGGAGACGCCGCCTGGGTGGCCGCCTCGAAGCCCGAGGCAAGCCTGATCAGCGTGGGCTCACTGAATGCTGTCCCGAAGAAGCTGATGCCGACGATGGGATATCCGGGGGCCCGCAGCAAGACCCGATGTCCCGAAAATGAAGTGGTCGCCATAAATCAGATCGGTAGCCCACGCCGGATTGTCGGTGGCGGACACGACGGCATCGAGCTGGAGCTGGCTAATCGCCGCGTCAATTCGGTTGATGCCCGCATTGCGATCAATGGCGAGCGCCTCGTTATAGGTAAGCCCACCGAAGATGGGCTGCGGGTCATCGGGTCCCGGCTCAAGTGCATTGGCAAGGTCAAAGATGTCCTGATTGAAGAAGGGCATATCGGCACTGGCGCGGGCGTTATTGAAATTAATCGCCGTTTGGAGTGTCCCGCCAGCTACCGGCACGCCAAGGCGCGTCCCGAAAATTACGCTAACTTGTCCGGCAAAGTGGTTGTGGGTCGATTTGATTTCCACAGGCTGCGCGCCGGTTTCGCATCGAACGGCGTGTTTTTCTCGATTGTGATTGCCGAGGCCGCTATTGCAGGAGCGGGGATCCTGCTGTTCCTGCGAGGCGGATGGAAACTGCAGACGATCTGATTGTGCGGGCGGGTATCTTCGAACCGTATTAACATATGGCAATGGACGCCGCTCTTCTTGCTTCGAAGCGAGCTGTACTGGATAAGAGCCTTCGCACCCTCGGTCGCACGCTGCTGGCATACTCCGGCGGTGTGGATTCAGCATTCCTGGCATGGGCGGCACATCAGGTACTCGGCGATGACATGTTGGCTGTCATCGCAAACTCCCCCAGTCTCGCTCGCACTCAGCTTGCCGATGCGATTGCGTTTGCCTGCGAATATGAGATTCCGGTCAAAGTTATCGCAACCAACGAACTCGACCGCCCTGAATACTCGCGCAATGACGCTGCGCGCTGCTTTTTCTGTAAAGATGAACTGTTCACCATGATGGAAGATTTCCGCCGCGAGCATGGCTTCGAGTCTGTTGCCTACGGAGTGAACTTAGATGACGAGGGCGACTTCCGCCCCGGCCAGGTCGCGGCTGAGCAGCACAGAGTCGCGGCCCCCCTGCGCGATGCCGGTTTGACAAAACAGGATATTCGCGACCTCTCTCGCGCCGCTGGCCTGCGCATCTGGGATAAGCCAGCCTCGGCATGTCTTTCTTCGCGCATCGAATATGGCCGGCCAGTTACGCGGGAAGCTCTCAGCATAGTCGAGCAGGGTGAAGACGCACTTCGTGCCCTCGGGTTCCGCCAGTTTCGTGTGCGCCATCACGGAGAGATTGTGCGCATCGAGATAGCCCGAGACGAGCTGCCGCGCGCTCTGGATCCCGGAATGGCTGCCACATTCACCGCTACGTTCAAAGCCCTGGGCTTCAAGTTTGTCACGCTTGATCTGGAGGGTTTCCGCTCCGGCTCAATGAATTCACTTCTTTCGCCGGAACAACTGACTCGCAAAACCGGATAATTTCCGATTTCAGATCGCCGATTTTGACTGAGTCCAGAATTCATAATTCAAACTCAAGATCGCATTCAGCGGGCCCGCCTAGTAACTATGAGATAATTAGTGTTAATTCCCATGTACAGGCGGTTTTTGGTGACTCTTTTGCGGCGATCTGTAGTCCTGCTGGTTCTCATTTGTTTGGGCTGCTCGGCCCAATCCGTGCCTTCAGAAGTTGCCCAGCGTATTGAGCGGCAAGTGCGTTCTTTCTACAGCATCCCAGCAGGAGTAAAGATCAACCTGAGTCCGCTCAAGCCCAGCGAATTTCCAAATTACGACGCGCTGACCATCACGTTTGAGGGTAGCGATAAGAAGCAGACTTACGATTTCCTGCTTTCCAAAGATGGCAAAACGCTCATGCGCATGGCCAAAATCGATCTCACAAAGGATCCCTACGCCGAGCTCATGAAGAAAATCGACCTCTCCGGGCGCCCCACGCGCGGAAACAAAGATGCCAAGGTCGTAGCCGTAAACTACGACGATTTCGAATGTCCCTACTGCTCGCGCATGCACCAGACCCTGTTTCCTCAATTGCTGAAGGAATATGGAGACCGCGTCACCTTCATATATAAAGACTTTCCACTCGCGGAAATTCATCCCTGGGCCATCCACGCCGCTGTAGATGCAAACTGCTTGGCGTCGCAGAACAACGACGCCTATTGGGATTTCGCAGACTACATCCATGCCAATCAGACTGAAGTTAATTCTGAGAAAAGCCGTGATGGTCAGTTCGGCGCACTCGATCGCCTAGCGATGGTACAAGGTCAGAAGCACAATGTTGATGGAGCAAAGCTTCAGTCCTGCGTGAAGGCTCAAAAGGATGAGGCTGTCAGAGCCTCAGTTAAAGAAGGCTCCACGCTGGGTGTTGAGGCTACGCCCACTCTGTTTGTAAACGGAGAGAAAATAGACGGAGCAATGCCGATTGGCGACATTCGCGCGGTGTTGGATCGCGCATTGCAACAGGCTGGTGTAGTATCCCCGCCGCACGCGGCTGCCGCAGCTTCCAGTCCGCCGCAGCCGGCGACCAAATAGTCCAATATTTCAAGCGGAGATCCCGAGGCGCGGCGTCGTGGGGAGGGTTTGATTGAAGGCAAATTCCAAAGTTCATCTTAGTCTTCTATTGTTCGCCGGGTTGCTTGCCGCAGTTGCATGCACTTCCAAGCAGGTCGGCAGTGACCTTGCGGCCTCAGTCGATGGCCACAATATCTACGTCGCCGAACTGGAAAAGTATTATCAAAATCAGACGTCTGGCTCTGAACAGCAACCTACTGGAGAACAAGCCACCAGCCTTCGTTTGAGCATTCTTCGCGAGTTGATCGATAACCAAATCCTCATGCGGCGGGCAGAAAAACTAGGGCTTCTCGCGACTGATGATGAAGTCAACCGCAAGCTAAACGACCTTAAATCGCCTTATAGCAAGGAGGAATTTGACGCGCGGCTCAAAGAAAAGAAAATTAACGAGGATGACTTTAAGCGCGATCTCCGCCGCTCGCTTACCGTCGAGAAAGTTTTGAATAAGGAGATCTCTTCGAAGATCAACGTCTCCGATCAGGATATTGCCAACTACTACAATGCTCACAAATCGGAGTTCAACCTGATCGAACCGCAATACCATTTGGCGCAGATTTTCGTGACCACTGCTCCCAGCCCGCAAGTGCGCAATCTGAAGAATGACAAGGCGCAGAACGAAGCTGAAGCCCGCAAGAAGATTCAGACCCTCGCCAACCGCCTCGACAGCGGCGAGGATTTCGGAACGTTGGCTATGAATTACTCTGAAGATTCGGAGACTTCAGCCAATGCCGGTGATTTGGGTTTCACACCGGAGTCGGCTCTGCGTAACACCGATCCTCTCACGCGCGAATTGGTGACGAAGCTCAAGCCCGGCCAGTACAGCCCGATCATCACCATCGTCAATCCTATGACCAAGCAACTGGCCGGCTTCCGCATTGTTAAAGTTCTTTCCAAAGAGCCCGCGGGACAGCGCGAGCTGGCCGATCCCCGCGTCAAGATTGCAATTCGCTCGCAGCTTCAGGAGCGCCGCGAGCAACTCCTTAAGGCGGCATACTACGAGGTGCTTCGGGACCAGGCGCGAGTAGAGAACTATTACGCGCAGAAAGTTATGGACGGCAACGGCACAGCGCACTAAAGAGAACCTGCTCGGGCTCGATTCATTCCACAATCGCTAGCACGTCTCCGGCGTTCACACTGGTGCCCTCGGCGGCTGTGAGCTTCTGCACTATGCCTTTCTTGGGGGACTTGATCTCGTTCTGCATCTTCATGGCTTCCACAACCACAACCCCCTGGCCGGCCTCGACCTGGTCTTTTTCGTTCACCAGCAAACGGACTACCTTCCCCGGCATTGGTGCTGTCAATCTACTGGACCCTTGCTGCCTTCCGGCACCATCTTTGAGGTTGCGCAGGGAGCGCGGATCGCGCAATTCGGCTGTATAGCGCTGATTTCCAACCCACAGATGAATCTCCGATCCTACCTTTTCGCGCTTGACCTCGTAAGCTTGGTTCTCAATCAAGAGAGACAACACGCCGGGACGAATCAGCGCCACATCGAGTTGAACTGGCCGGCCATTTAGGCTGCAAGTCCAACCCGTAGTTGTCCGATTCAGTTCCAGCCGGTAATTCGTGTTCTCGATGCTGACGTCGTAGATCATGAATTTAGGATCTGCTGAAAGTGACAGTCATTGCCGCAAACCATCGATGCGAGCGGCTTGCTTCCAAGTCGATGCCGTAGCGACCGCTGGTCTGTCCCCCGCGACGCCGTTTGCCGTCGCCGAAGCTGAATCCAGCGTCGCAAAAATTCCCGCCGCAATCGCCGCTGCATCGGCATGCTGATCTCCGCTGCTGACCTGGGTCGTATGCAGCAAACGATCCAAGTATCCTGTGTCTGGTTTTCCGGCTTGAAAATCCTGGTCGCCCAGAATTCGCCTGAACAAAGAAATGTTTGTTTTGATCCCGCCGACAAGATATTCGTCCAGAGCTCGCCTGAGTCTTGAAACCGCTTGTGCCCGGTCGCTTCCATAGCCGATCAGTTTTGCCAGCAACGGATCGTAATCGATGGGCACGGTCCAGCCCTCATACATGCCGCTATCGTGCCGAACTCCTGGCCCGTCAGGCGTCAGCAGCAGACTGATTTTGCCCGGGCTGGGGAAATAATTGTTATCCGGATCTTCGGCGTAGATACGGCACTCAATGGCGTACCCGCGTATATGCACATCTTCCTGCGCAAACGGCAACTTCTCTCCGGCAGCAATCCGAATTTGTAGATGCACAAGGTCCAAGCCCGTGACCAACTCTGTGACGGGATGCTCCACTTGCAAGCGCGTGTTCATCTCAAGGAAATAGAATTTTCGAGCTTCGTCAACCAGGAATTCCACAGTTCCGGCATTTGTGTATCCGGCTGCTTTGGCCACGCGCACGGCAACTTCACCCATACGCCGCCGCATTTGCTCGTCAACAATCGGCGATGGCGCTTCTTCCAGAACTTTCTGATGCCGCCGCTGGATGGAGCACTCGCGCTCGCCGAGATGGACAACGTTTCCATGTTCATCGGCCAGGACCTGCACCTCAATGTGCCGCGGGTTTGCGATCAGTTTCTCAACGTAAACCTCGCTATCGCCGAATGCTCGCAGCGCCTCGCTTTTCGCCGATTCGAGCGCAGGTTTTAGCTCTTCACGCGAGCGCACAAGGCGCATGCCCTTACCGCCTCCGCCTGCGGCCGCCTTAAGCATCAATGGATAACCGATTTCTTCCGCGACGCGCTCCGCCTGGCCGAACGACTCCAGCCCTCGCGATGTGCCTGGCACACACGGGACTCCAGCTTTCTCCATCTGCTGACGCGCCCGCGTCTTCGATCCCATCAGTTCCATCGCCGCCGCGTTCGGCCCAATGAATTTCACTCCTGCTTCGGCGCAGGTCTGGGCGAATTTTGCATTTTCGGAAAGAAAGCCGTAACCGGGATGGATCGCCTGAGCCCCGGTGCGCTTGGCAACATCAATAATCTTCCTAATGTCCAGGTACGATTCTGAGGCAGCAGCCGCGCCGATATGATGCGCCTCATCCGCCTTTAAAACGTGCAGCGACGCCCGGTCCACTTCCGAATAGACCGCCACCGCCTTGATGCCCAGCTCATGGCAGGCGCGAATCACGCGCACGGCAATTTCGCCCCGGTTTGCAATCAGGATCTTCTTGAACATAAATGAGCGCCCCGAGCCCGTGCGCTCTCTGTGCCCTCGGTGGTCGCTGGTGAATGCAGAACCGCCCCGCAGTTCAGGGAATTTAATTCTATTCCACCGCGCCGGTGAACTGGCACCTTGGCCTGGGCCGGGATACTATAACGGTTTCCTATGCAGCTTTCTTCTGCGGCTGTGGCGACGGAGAATCCGGCCAAATCGCGGACTTATTTGCTCGCAAGCTGTCTTCTTACAGCGGGATTCTTAGTCCGAGCAATATGGGCCGCCTCAGTATTCTTGAACGCTGATGAGGCTATGCACTACGTTCTTTCGAACCAGCCATCGTTCGCCGTCACCTATCAAGCGACTTTGAGCACCGCGCATCCACCATTGTTCATAATAATGCTCCACTACTGGAGCCACGTGGGGACCTCAGAATTTATTCTGCGTTTGCCTTCGTTACTTGCTGGTACTGCCTTTTGCTGGATCATCTTTCTTTGGCTGAAGCAAGTGACGGATACCACGACGGCGGTGATCGGACTGAGTCTCGCATTATTTTCGCCCGCGCTCATTTATCTCTCGGCAGAACTCCGCCAGTATTCGCTGCTGCTTTTCTTCTGCGCAGCGAGTCTATACCTGCTTGATCGCGCTATCGCTGAGAACTTGGCAGGCGCGATGCTCCTGTCGCTATTCTGCCTTTACCTGGCTCTGCTCACGCATTATTCATCGTTGATTTTCGCGCTCGTGCTGGGCTTGTATGCGCTATTGCGCCTGCGTTCGACTAGAGTGCGCGGCACGATATATGCGATTTGGGGGCTGGGCCAAGTCGCGGGTGTCGCGCTGGTGATTTTCCTGCTGAAGACCCACGTTGTGAACAAGCGCCGCATGGCTCAGAACCTTGCCGATTCGTATCTTCGCAGCTCGATTTTTCATCGTGGGGAGGATCACATCTTGCCGTTCATTCTTAGGGCAAATGTCAGGGTGTTTCATTTCCTCTTCAGCCAGGGTGCAATCAGCGTTCTAGCGCTGCTGCTGTTCATCGCCGGCGTGGTCATCGTCTTGAGAAAAGAAGAAGCCGCGGTGGATCTTCGCAATCCCAGTTCGCGCCAGCTTGGAGTTTTGTTACTTGCGCCATTCATCATCAATTGCGCATTGGCGCTGGGCGGCGTCTATCCCTACGGTGGGACTCGACATAATTCCTACCTCGCCGTATTCGGCGTACCTGGTATCGCAGTAGCTTTGGCCCGCTGGCGGAGTCCCAAAATCTGGATGAAATCCCTCGCCATTACACTCGCGCTTGCCATCTGCAACTTATTTGTGGTGCCCGCGGGAGCCTACATCCGGCCCAAAAATCAAAGAAGGCAGCTCATGATGCAAGCCATGGACTGGATGCACCGTTCGCTGCCGCCCAACGCCATCATCTTCACGGATCTCGAAGGTGGACTTCTGCTCAGCTACTACTATTGCCATAGCAGCGTCGTGCAGCTTTATGGTCAGGTTCCCGCTTTCAAGGAATCGCCGTGCCGCGGAGCTCGCGTCATCGCGATTCATCCCAAGCTATGGATTTTCCGAGCCGAGACCTTTCCGGCCGACCTGCAGAACATGGAGCAAACGTTTGGATTGAGCCCCAGCACCCCGGTATGGGTGTTCCAGGCGGGCTTCATGGTTGATAAGGAGGCTGACTTCCGCGCCACGCTTCGCGGCTTCGGCTGTCCTGCGCCGCAGAATTTTGGAGCGAATATTCTGGTCTGTCGAATCGCGCTGGATCCAAGGCAGATCGAGGTAACTTCTTCCACCCGGATCAATCCGGAAGAGATTTGATCTGCATAAGTCCCGGGTACATCTACGGAAAGGGCTCAGTCCCCTGCTAAAAGAAAAGCCTCGCCGATGGGAGGCTGGGGGCCGAAAAATTCGGCCTTTACTGGCTAGGCGACTGGCTGGGCTGCATAGTGATGCCCTGAGCCCCGGGCTGTTTTTCCGCCTTCGCCTTCTTCGCGGCCATGGTCTTATCTACCCATTCGTCCGCCGTCTTAAGATCGGCAGCTCGGGCAGCCGGATCGTCGCATTCCAGGTCAGCTTTCTCACGATAGAGCAGATTCATGTACGCCATTGCGTCGTCGTACTCGGCGCGGAGTTGCAAAGCCCTGTTCAGATTATCGATCCCGTCCTGAATTGCGTTCCAGCTCTTCGATTTCAAGCTGGCGCAAACTTTCTTGTCCTTCAGTGGTTCGTCAGGCTTAAGACCAAGCTTGGCACGCTCTTCCATGCGTGGCTGGTACGCTTGGGTCCAATCGATGACGCCAATCGAGTAGTAGACCTCGGGGTCATTTGGATCGACGTCCGCCGCCATATGGTAGTACTTTTTGGCATCCTCGAACTTCTTCATCTGCAAATACAGATAGGCGATGCCCTTAACGCTGTTGATCTTCTGTTCCTTCCCTGGGTTCCTCTCAATGACGTGCTTATATTCTTCAATGGCTTGCTCGGCCATTTTGTTATTGTCCGGAGTATCGGCGCCGGGAATGTACTGTTGCGCATAAGCCGTAGCCAGATAAAGACGTGCCACGATTAAGCCGGAATCAAATGACACGGCCCGTTGAAAGTGATCGATGGCGTCTTCGTACTTGCCATTCTTGTACGATTGCACGCCCTTGTTCAGTTGGTCGCGCGCCCTGAGCTTGCCGCATCCGATGGCCGAGAATAAGGCCAGCGCAACCGCGATCAGTTCCAGCATTCGTAAGCTTTTCTTCATTGTGGTGAAATCTCCCTCGCCACAGAATCATCTCGATTAGCGGAACCGTAGAGACGCGCAGGAGCAACGCTAGGCACCATCCCTGCGCTTGTTCGGGTCCTTCTAACGCGATGCTTTAGCCGCCAGCTTCAATCTTTGCGGTGATCAGACCGACCTTATCTACTCCCGCAGCGTGCGCGATGTCAATTACGTTCGCAACGTCGGCAAATGGGACGTTGTTATCGCCCTTGACGAACATCACCTTTTCGGCGCGCGCTTTGAAGATATCCGTTAGACGGCCTTGCAGGTTTTCCCAGGTCGTGTCTTCCTGGTTGATCTTCAAAGCTGGTGCCTGCCCCGCGCCACGATCAATCAACTGCACAACGACCGTACGATCCGGGTTCAGGTTCTTCGGGGCATTAGGCGGCGGAGGTTGAGGCACCAGTGCCTCTAGACCCTTCGGAGTCAACGGTGTGATCACCATGAAAATAATAAGCAGCACCAACAGTACATCGATGAGCGGTGTGACGTTGATATCAGCGCTCTGGCCCCCGCTCGGGCCGACTGCCATTCCCATAAAAGTCTCCTCCGAACCTTATTGCCCGCCAGTGGGCGTAGCCGCTGTCGATGCTGGCGCAGGCGTGTTTGCGGTCTTTCTTTGCTCGGTCAGCAATCCAAGCTGGTCTACGCCTGCGGCGCGCACGTTGTCCACTACCTCGACTACCGAGCCAAATTTAGCGCGCGCATCAGCCCGCACAAACACGCGTTTGTCAGTGCGCGCGGCGATACGATCCTTAATCTTGCCGGTGAGCTGATCTACCGCGATCTGGTCGTTGCCGAGAAAAACCTTGCCATCGCGCATTACCGCGACTAGCAGGGCGTCTTCCTTGTCCGCATCGGGCATCTGTTCCGGGTTGTTGACTTTGGCAAGGTCAACCGTCACACCCTTCTGCAACATAGGCGTGACCACCATGAAGATAATGAGCAGTACCAGCATCACGTCTACCATGGGTGTAACGTTGATGTTGGAGTTGACCTTTGCTCCCTCGTTTCTGGTTGCTAGAGCCATAAATCAAACTCTCCTGGACGCCGAATTCTCCCGCGCGCCCTTTGCGAAATCCGTCTGATGCTACATTTGGAGGAGCCTGAGCGCCGAGCTTGCGGTCGGCGCTCAGGTTCGCAACTCAAAGCCGTCAGTCCAGCGCCTCGAATTAGGAGCGCCGCATTCCCCGCCGCTTCAGGAAGTAATCGATCAGTTCGCTTGAGGAATTATCCATCTCCACATCGAACGCTTCCACGCGGCCCGTCAGATAGTTAAACATCATCACGGCCGGAATAGCCACGAACAGCCCGACGGCGGTCGTCACCAGAGCTTCCGCGATACCGCCGGCCACTGCCGCGAGACCGGTCGCCTTCTCCTGCGAAATGCCTTTGAAGGCGTTCAGAATGCCGACCACGGTTCCGAATAGCCCCACGAAGGGCGCTGTGGAGCCAATGGTGGCCAATCCGCCCAGACCGCGTTTCAGCTCGGCATGGACGATCGCTTCGGTGCGCTCCAGGGCGCGCTTCGAGGCTTCAATGGTTTCGCCCGGAATCTCACCACTTTCCTGGTGAGCACGGAACTCCATCAGGCCAGCAGTAACGACCTTGGCCAGATGGCTCTTTTTATTGCGCTCGGCAACCTTGATGGCTTCGTCAATTTTGCCGTCGCGAAGCGCTCCGGCGACCGCGGGGGCGAATGCCCGCGACTGCTTACGCGCTGCGCTAAATGCCATGGCGCGGTCAATCATCACACCGATGGACCAGCCCGACATGATGAACAAGATTCCGACCACGATCTTCGCCAAAACGCCCATTTGTCTCCAGAGCGAAATCGGGTCCCAACCCACCGGCTGCTCTTGCAGAATCAAGGCAGCCAGCGTGGGCATGTGAACTAAGGCTAGTGCGGCTAAATTGGCTACAAGCATGAGTTGCTTCCCTCCTCAGGAACTCTTCAAATTGCAGAAATCGCTTCCGAGCTCAAGATTTCTTTCTCCAGCCGAGATCTATCCTCCGGACAGAGTGAAGTTCACAGTAATCTGCGTATCCACTTCGACCGGTTCGCCGTTCAAGATATACGGTTTGTATCGCCATTGCTTGACGGCTTCGATAGCTGCCGGCGCCAGCATGGGATGTCCGCTGATCAGCGTTAGGTGTTCGATGGTACCTTCCTTGCTGATCTGGGCTTGCAGCAACACGGACCCTTGGATGCGCGCCTGCCGGGCCAAAGGTGGATAGGCAGGCTGTATTTTCTTGATCAGCAAACCTTGGGTCACACCTTGAGACACTCGAACTCGTTGAGGTGTAGCCGCTTTAGGGACGGCAACCGGCGTCGAGCTGATAATGCCGCCTATGACGCCACCCATCTGCCCACCGGGAATCCCGCCTGGCACGCCGCCCACCACACCAGACGACATTTGTGGCGGAGCTTCTTCTTCCTTAATCATCTGAACTTTCTCAGGGATCTTGGTGGGCGTGCGGAGTTGACCGTTGATGATGTCGGTCTGAATCTGCTTGACCACTTTCACTGGAGCCGCAGCCGGGGGTGGCGGCGGAGGTGGCGGCGGAGGCGCCACCAGGAACGTCATTAATTGCGTCTTAGGCAAGGCTTCTGTAAACAGCAGCGGAAGCAATACCAGAACACCGATCAGCGCCACCTGCAATACGAACGAGAAAACTGTGGTTGCTCCCCGCTTTGTTCTAAGCCTGCCACCTGATTCGATAAGGCTGTCTTCAAACATAAGGCTTCTCCTACACAGACCCTACGTACGATTAGACACCGCCCTTGACCCATTTGCTCCCAACTCCGGATAAAACTAACCCAGAGCTCGAACCTCCGTAACCCTTGGTAATTACGCCACTTCGATTACGACTCTCCGCGGATTCTACGCTAAAAGCTCTTAACGCAGAGTTCGCAGAACGCTCACACAACCCGCTATCGATTGCTGGCCACGCTTTTTGGCTGTGGCGGCTTCGCCTTTGCCCCCCCAGCGGCAACCATGACCGGCTGTCTACCTCGTGTCGAGCGCCAGTCCTGATAAGCCACTAAAATGGGCGCGGCTATTGCAATCGACGAATAGGTGCCTATTAAGATGCCGATTACCAGGGCGAACGAAAACCCATGTAGCACTTCGCCCCCGAAAAGATACAAAGCAAGTACCGTTAAGAACGTTAAACCCGCTGTCAAGATGGTCCGGCTCAGAGTCTGATTAATGCTGCGGTTTACGATATCCGACAGCTTCTCGCGCCGCATCAACTTCAGATTCTCGCGAATCCGGTCGAAAATGACGATGGTGTCATTATTTGAATATCCAATCAGCGTCAGAATCGCCGCAATCACCGTAAGCGAAATTTCTTTGTTGGTCAGCGAAAACGCGCCGACTGTGATCAGCGTGTCGTGGAACACAGTTACAACGGCCGCCACACCATAGATCCACTCAAAGCGGAATCCCAGATAAACCAACATTCCTGCCAGCGAGTAAACCGTCGCCAGCAAAGCCTGTTTCCTAAGCTGAGATCCGACCTGCGGTCCTACAATCTCTACGTTCCGTACTGCGAAGTCGGAAACATAAAAACCGTCTGGTAGTACAGACACCACAGCAGGGTCGGCCGCGCTCTTCAGTTCATCAATCGAGCTCAACACGCCGCCTTTGACCTTGTCACGATAATTGACGATGGCCTGGGCCTGCGCAGAGTAGCGCTGGTTCGCGTCAGTTCCCGCCCGCAACGGATCCTTTTCCAGCAGATAATTCGCAATTGTCAAAGAGCTCGAGTTGTTCAGGTCCTGCTTGCCCGCTGGAGCGTTGGTCTCCAGCGCATTGATGATCTGAACCTTGCCCTGATCAAGTGCCTTCTCGCTCGTCTCACGCACATCGAGGTCGATCAATACCTCGTTGTTCGCCGGCGGTCCGTAGCGCTGAATGCGCGCGCGCTGCAAATTAGCTTTCTGCAGCGACGCACGAATGCTGTTGTCATCGGGCGCATGCGAAAACTTTACATAGACTAGCGTGCCCCCTCGGAAGTCTACCCCCAACGGGATTCCATGCCAGAACAGCATGGAAAGCACTCCCGCCACGCTGAACACAAGTGAAAAGGCGAGAAAATACCACTTCTTGCCGAGAAAGTCTATCTTTGGTTCATGAAAAAATTCCACTTAGCCAAAACCCCTTTGTTTCGATGGAGGCACGGGCGTCCTCGCCCGTGTTGATCTACGACGAGGATGGCAACGACGCCTGCCTCCTCAAACCTAAATGCTCAACGCCTCGCCCCGCTGTTTGCGGCTCAAGATCCAGTCAAAAATCATGCGTGAAACAAAAACTGCCGTGAAGAGATTTGCCAACAAGCCGAAGGTCAATGTAACGGCGAAGCCCTTGACCGGGCCGGTGCCGAAAAGGAATAGGATGGCTGCAGAGACGATAGTCGTCACGTGCGTATCTACGATCGTGATCCACGCATGGCTGAAGCCCTGCTCGACCGCCGAAGGAGGGGTTTTGCCATTCCGCAATTCTTCGCGGATACGTTCAAATATCAGGACGTTCGAGTCCACACCCATGCCGACGGTCAGAATCACGCCCGCGATTCCTGGCAACGTAAGCGTCGCTCCGCTATAACCCAGAAAACCGAGCAGGATAATCAAATTGAGGATCAGCGCCACATCGGCGTTGATTCCCGCGCCGCGGTAATAAACCAGCATGAATACCAAAACCGCGAGCATGCCGATGATTGCGGCCTGAACCCCAGCGCGAATTGAATCTGACCCCAGCGATGGTCCGACGGTGCGCTCCTCAAGATACTTGATGCTGGCCGGCAGCGCACCGGAATTCAGCACCAAAGCCAGATCTTTCGCGGTTTGCTCGGTCATGCCGCCGCCGCTGATTCGGCCCTGATCGTGAATCTGCTCGTTGATGGTCGCCACTTCGCGGACCTTATTGTCGAGAACCACGGCCAACCGATCATTCACATGCGCGCCCGTGAACGCCGCGAACTTACGCCCACCTTCATTCGTCAAAGTAAAGTTGACATCCGGGGCATTCGTGTTCGTGTCGCGGCCAACGCTTGCCCCTCCGGCGCGAAGATCGCCGCCCGCCACTGCCGAGCTGCGAGTCACCAGATACCACTCCTCGCTGTTCTCGCTCGTTCGGCCGATGCCATTGAACTTCAGCAACATCGAATCCGGCGGCAAAATTCCGTTCGGCTGTTGTGTGATTGCCTCCTGCTCGCTGGTGTACGGCCCGCCTAATACCTGCTTGATCTCCAGCATGGCGGTAGACTGCATGATTTCCTTCACGCGCGCGGGGTCATCCACTCCGGGCAGTTGCACCAGAATCTGATACTGACCGAGGCCATGTTCTTGAATAATCGGCTCGCTAACTCCTAGCTGATCAATGCGGTTCCGAATCGTCTCGATCGCCTGCGTGACGGCGCGATTCTTCAAATCGGCCATGTACTGCGGCTTCATGCTGAAAATCCAGGTATTTTCCGCGCCTGACCTCAGGTCGTATTCAGGCAAGCGATCACTCACGATATTCCGCAGATCGGAACTAGACTCCGGCGGCACGCCTTTGAGCACAATCTGGTCCGGAGTATTCGCCGGATCAGGTTTGGTGATCTCCGTGTAATTAATCTTGTGGGTTCGCAGGTCTTCTTTCAGCCGGTCCACGGCGCGATCGGAATCTCCATTAACGGCATCATTCACCTGCACCTGAAGGATGAGGTGGGTGCCGCCTTTCAGGTCGAGGCCAAGATGAATGCGATCTTGCAAAGAAGCGAGTAGTGACCGGCCCGAAAATCCTTTCGGAATCCCGAAGATGCCGAACAGGAAGAACAGCAGAGTCGCGAATACCAGCCCCAGTTTCCAGCCCAAATTCTTATTCATTGCTAAATACAAATCCTAGAAGTTAGATTAATTTCAATTGGCAATCGAAAATCGGTCTACGCTGCTTTGGCCTTCTCGTCCGAGGTCGTCACTGAGACCACCGAAGACCGGCTCACCTCGATCCGCAAATTGTCTGGCGGAACCCGCAGGTGCAGATAATCATCCTTGATTGCGATGATAGTTCCGCGAATGCCCCCGCTTGTCACAACTTTGTCGCCCGTTTTCAACTCGCTGAGCATCTTCTGCCACTTCTTCTGCCGCCGCTGCTGCGGCATGATCAGAAGAAAGTAGAAGATGGCGAAGATGAAAATCAGCGGAGCAAAACCCAGCCAACCTGCGCCCGTGGCCTGCTGCGCCAGTAAATGTTGAACGCCCATGATCCATCAGCCCTGTCCGAAAGTAATTCGAGCCCGCGCCGATTGGCGCTTCTGGCCCCTGTACGATTTACCGCAGGATTTCTCGCTTTTTCAGGCCGGAGATTCCTTCAGCTCAGGCACGAACCGGGATTGCCAAGCTGTGGTTTCAGTCGAGACTACTTACCAGAAAGAAATTGGGGTCTATCCCCAAGTGCAATAGAATGACGCACCGCCCGCATAGTGTCAAGGTAGAAGCTCAGGTTGTGAATCGTGTTCAAAACCTGAGCCAGTATTTCGTTAGATGCATAGAGATGCCGAAGATAAGCTCGCGAGTACCGGGCACAAACACGGCAGCCGCAGTTCGGATCGAGTGGGCCTTTATCTCCAGCGTAGCGGGCCTGCTTGATAGAAATTTTTCCTACAGACGTAAACAGCAGGCCATGCCGTGCCGCCCGCGTGGGCAGGACACAATCCATCATGTCGATACCGAGGGTGGCATATTCGACGATTTCTTCCGGTGTACCCACACCCATAAGATAGCGGGGGGTCTCGGCGGGGAGATGCTGAATGGTGGCTTCGACAATCTCACGTGTAAGTTTGCGCGGCTCACCGACACTAAGCCCGCCAATTGCGTATCCGGGAAATCCGATCTCGATTGTTCGCTCGGCAGATTCTTTTCTCAGCCCGAAGTCCATCCCGCCCTGCACGATTCCAAATAGCGTTTGAATATGGTCAGAACACGTGGGGGCGGGTCTCCTCGCCCGCCCAGCCGAGCGAAGCTCGGTTTCCGTAGTGCTGGCGTCTCGCCGGCGATGCGCGCCTGGACAGCTGGGGGCGGCTGTCCCTACGTGGCCTCTGCCCCACGGCACTTCGTGCTTGTGCTCTTCAAAATATTTTTTGCTCCGTTCCGCCCAGCGCAACGTCAGCTCCATCGACGAGCGCACGCGGCTCGGCTCCGCCGGATATTCCGTACATTCATCAAACGCCATGATGATGTCCGCGCCAAGTCCGATCTGGGCTTCGGTCGCGGCTTCCGGGCTGAGGAATTGTGTAGAGCCGTCCAGATGGGAACGGAATGTCACGCCTTCCTCAGTCAATTTGCGCAGCTCGCTCAGGCTGAAGACCTGGAATCCGCCCGAGTCGGTGAGAATCGCCCGATCCCATGACATGAACCGGTGCAGCCCATCTAGCCTCTGCACCTGCGCAATACCCGGGCGAAGATAGAGGTGATACGTATTGCCGAGAAGAATCTCGACACCCAGTTCCTCGAGAATCTCTTGTGACACTCCCTTGACCGACCCCAGCGTGCCAACCGGCATGAACACCGGAGTCTGAACCTCACCGTGAGGCGTAATCAGCCGCCCCGCCCGCGCTGCGCCGGAAGTCGCCTCAATTTGAAACCGTAGAGACATTTCTGAAAATTGCACTGACGAATCCTTGTAAGCTAACCCGCCGCGCGACGGTCCATCCAGGATTGCAGAATCAGCACGGCGGCCAGCCGATCCACAACTTCGCTGCGGCGTTTGATCGACATTTCTGAGTCGCGCAAAACACGGCTCGCCTGTGCGGACGTCAGCCGTTCATCCCAGAGGTGGACTGGGAGGTGAAAACGCTCCTGAATGGTCCGAGCGAAGCTCTGCATCTTCTCCGCCTGCGTGCCTTCGGCGCCGCTCAGGCGGAGCGGGTAGCCAATCACAATTTCCGCTACTTCGTATTTTTGGATGACCTTCTCCAGCCGCTCGAAGTCCATGCGCTTGTTTTGCCGGCGGATGGTCTCCAGCCCCTGCGCGGTAATGCCCAAAGGATCAGAAACAGCAACGCCGATAGTTTTTGATCCCACGTCGAGTCCGAGAATTCGGGGGTGAACTGCGGATGGCACATGGGGATTATATGTCGAGCTATCAGTCTGCAAATCCGCTACCATAACCGCATGGCGACGGATGAGATCCGGCTCGACAGCACGCGAACGCCGGAAATGGCAGTCTCCCCACCTAAGCCTGCAAAATTTCACTGGGCACTGACTGCACTCGGCATCGCCACGATCCTTGGCCTCTGCTATTGGGCAGAGTTGGTACTCGCGGTGATGATGTTCTCGGTAATGCTAGCCTTCATTTTGGCGCCGGTCGTTGATTTTCTGATGCGCTGGCGCTTGCCACGCGGTGTTGCCGCGCTGATTTCCGTCATTCTGCTTGTGGCGATTGTAGCCGCCCTTCTCTACTACACCTCGAACCAGGCTGCCACATTTTTCCAGGATGTTCCGCAATACGCGGGTAAGATTCGCACCGCAGTTATGAATTTTCGCCAAAGAGCCGAGAGTTTCGGCGGGCTAAGGCCTCAGGAGCAGAGCGGCCGATCCTCCACAGATTGGACCGGGCCGCTGATGCGCGGAGTTGGATCGGTCACGCAGGGCTTGGTGGCAGCTTCGTTCGTGCCGTTCCTCGTCTATTTCATGCTGACCTGGCAGCATCATGTGCGCTCCGCCACCGTCATGCTGTTTTCGCTGGAGAATCGGCACACGGCGTATGTCACTCTGGGCCTGATTTCTGCCATGATTCGCAGCTTCATGGTGGGCAATTTGCTCATCGGAATTTTTATGGGCGCGCTCAGTACCATTGTGTTTGGGGTTTTGAACTTTCCCTTCTTCTATTTTGTCGGGTTCATCAGCGGATTCCTAAGCCTGATTCCCTACCTTGGCGTCTTATTGGCGATGGCGCTCCCCGCATTTGTGGGGATCGGACATGTCGAGTCGGCCGCCGTTCTTGGAGCGCTGGTGACGGTGGTTGGATTACATCTGATCGCGCTGAACGTTCTCTATCCGAAATTTCTCGGCAATCGCTTACAACTTAATCCCCTGACCGTCACTATCGCATTGTTGGTCTGGGGATGGCTTTGGGGAGGTATCGGACTACTGCTCGCCATTCCGATCACCGCCGCCATGAAGATTGTGTTTGATCACGTTCAGTCGCTGAAGCCGTATGGGGCGTGGCTTGGGGAATGATTATCGGCTAACGACTAAGCTTCAAACTCCGCCGCTTCGGGAAAACGCAGTTTGCATTTAGCCAGAGCCTTAGAAAGCAAATCCTCAATGTGATTCTCGTCGCAGTTCTTGGCCATGGCCATTTCACTGACCAGCAAATAGCGCGCGCGTTCCAGCATCTTCTTTTCGCGGAAAGAAAGGGGTTTCGATTGGTGTAGCAGCAGGAGACCCTTGAGCACGGCGGCGACTTCCAACAGTGACCCGGTACGCATCCGCTCCGAGTTCTCCTTGAAGCGATATTTCCAGTCGGCGTTATTGTCACATTCGCCATCAGTCAGGAAGTCAACAATCTTCTGGATCTCACCATTACGGACCACCCGGCGAAGCCCAACCGTGGAAACGTTGTGGAAAGGAACCATGACCTTTAGGCTGCTGGACTTTATCTTCAGCAGGTAGTACTTTTCCACACTGGCACCGATCGTACGGCTGCTGATTTGTTCTATAACTCCAACGCCATGATTGGGATAGACGACTTTGTCGCCTATGTGGAAATTGCCATCGCTCATCATGAGGGAACACCCACGAGCGCAGGGGGAACCTACTGCACTTAATTATTTTATCCTAAGCTGCCGGGAAAGGCAATTTTGGGCTGGACTCCGCAGCCATGGCAAGCCCGGCTCCGTTCAATGCAGTCCGGGGCATCGCCCCTAGCAACCAGCTGCGGTTCGCGGCACGCTCCCGGGGAATCGAGCTGCCACGCCGACTATCGTGCTGCCCGTCATTCAGTTCAGATTCAGCGATCCTGGATAACGTTCGGTCTTACGGACGGTCGGCATTGATCCTCTGTTCGGCCGGTGTCGTGTTCTGATTTCTTACGGAAGGCCGGAAGCCGCGAAACACCCGCATATTGGGTTCGCGCACCTGGATTACAATGGGGCTGTCTGGAGCTTGATTGTTGCGGAAAGGACTGTGATTGAGGCAGTTTTCAGCGCCATGGCCGCATTTGTCGACGGTTTCGGTCATCGACATTTTGCTGGTTGCGATCGTGATTTACGAGCTGCTGGCGTTGATCCGGGGCACGCGTGCGGCATACATGCTGGTGGGCGTGGCGGCTCTTGGGCTGGCATTTTATTTTTCGCGTGCCGGCGAACTTGCCACGCTGAACTGGATGATTGGGGCGCTACTCCCTTATGCGGCGTTCGCGCTGATTGTGGTCTTTGCCCCGGAAATCCGCCAGGCCCTGGCGCGCTTGGGGCGAAGGCTGACGCTCAGCCAGGCGCTGGCATCCGCGGCTGACGCGTATGACGATATTGTGCTGGCGACGAATCTGTTCTCACAGAACCAGACAGGAGCGCTGATCGTTATTGAGCGCGAGATCGGACTGCGCACGTACATCGAAAGCGGCGTGCCGTTGGATGCGCATCTTTCATACGATCTGCTGGCTACAATTTTTCGGCCCAGCGCTCCGCTGCACGATGGCGCCGTGATCATTCAAAAGGATCGTATTGCGGCGGCAGCGTGCTTTCTGCCGCTTTCGATGAATCCGGTTCTCTCTACGCAGCTTGGCACGCGGCACCGGGCCGGCATTGGAGTGACGGAAGAGACGGATGCGATTGCGGTAATTGTTTCCGAGGAAACGGGGGCTATCAGTTTGGCTGTCGCGGCCAAAATCGAGCGGGATCTGACGGTCGAGCAACTGCGCGAGCGATTGGGAGAACTGCTGCGGCGCTACGTGCCGCCGTCGACTTTACCCACTCCAATTACGAATGGCAGCGAAGGGTTGGAGGCAGCTGACGAAGAAACTCCGCGAAGCTCGTTCTCTCGCACAGTAGATTCCCGCACGAACCCTGGGGCAGGGCGCTGATCCATGACGGACTTTTTTCATCGCTACGTCCTGCATAATATCGGGCTGAAGCTGCTGTCGCTAGCGCTTGCTGTAGGCTTGTGGCTGGCGGTGGCGCGCGATCCGTTGGCGGAAGTTGCGGTTGAGGTACCGATTGAATTCCATCATTTTCCGGAGAATCTTGAGATCAGTTCGGAAAATATTCCTCAGGCTCAGATTCGGGTGCGCGGTCCGGAGCGGGTCGTGCGAAAGCTCCGAGCGTCCGACATTCACGCAGAAATCGATCTTCGTGGAGTACGCACAGGAGAACGCACGTTCGATTTAAGTGCTCAGCAGATTCGCGCGCCGCATGATCTGGAAATTGAGCAGGTTATCCCCAGTCAGTTGCGGCTCTCATTTGACGCGAGAATAAAGCGAGAGCTCGAGGTGCATCCGCGGGTGATTGGGGATTTCGCCTCCGGATACAGCATCGGGCGCGTGATCGTAGATCCCCCCAGCATCGCAGTTACAGGCCCGAAGAAGCGGGTCGAAGCCGCGGAAGCAGCCATCACTGATCCCGTGGACGTGAGCGGAACGATGGACCGGGCAACATTCGTCACCAACGCATACGTGTCTGACCCGCTAATCCAGGTTGCGCACCCCGAACCTATTCGGGTGACGGTTATCATGGAAAAAACCGTCAATCGCGGCCGCTAAACTTAAAGCCAAATGGGATCCCCAACACGTCAGCTATTCGGAACAGATGGGATTCGCGGAATCGCGGGCGAATTTCCCTTGACCGTGGAGAGCACCTATCTGATCGGACGCGCTCTGGGGCACGACCTCATCCGAACTGCAACGAATCCTCGCGTTGTCATCGGACAGGATACGCGCGAGTCGAGTGCTTGGATTGCAGATCGAGTGATGCTGGGCCTGGCGTCCGCCGGGGTGGAAACACACAGCGCGGGCGTAATCACGACGCCGGGTGTTGCCTATCTGGCGCGATCGCGGAAATACACGGCCGGGGTAGTGATTTCGGCCTCGCACAATCCGTGGACCGATAATGGGATCAAAGTCTTTTCCGGCAACGGCTTTAAGCTGCCGGATTCGCACGAGCTGGCGATTGAACAGGAAATTTTTGGGCTACTGAAAAATCCGCAGAAACATGCCGAGGGAGGAGGCTCTCTCACGTCCACCTTGCCTGGTGAAGCAGCGCTGCGAAGGGCATACATCGAATGGCTGGCGGCGAATGTTCACGCTGACCTGAGCCGGTTGCGAGTCCTGGTGGACTGTGCTAATGGAGCCGCTACGGCGGAAGCGCCGGAGTTGTTCCGCACTTGCGGGAT
>Ga0209472_1000335_pt1 | contig 28530 bp, 26 predicted proteins | sample GraSoiAngelo_130_FD_185887 | JGI IMG/M metagenome (GOLD analysis project Ga0209472, IMG submission 185887) | Grasslands soil microbial communities from the Angelo Coastal Reserve, California, USA - 14_0929_02_20cm (SPAdes) (version 2) | ecosystem: Environmental > Terrestrial > Soil > Grasslands ... | reverse complement strand
GATGGTGGATTTTCTCGAGGTGCTCGATGCCGAGCGCACGCAGCTCGCCGCCGAAGACCGCCTCGCGCAGGTGCGCACCGATGCGGCGACCAGTCTGATTGCCGTCTACAAGGCCTTGGGCGGCGGGTGGGAAATGGCGCCTGTGCCGCGTTATGTCCGGCAAGCAGGTGGCTAAGCATTTGATTCACCACAGGATCGTCATCTCATGCCGCCGGAAGTAGCCCGGGACGCGCGCGCGCCAGGGACTCAGGGCGAGTCCGCCCCGCTCCCTCTTAAGATAGAGAGAAGCGTCCGTAGCGGCAGAGCACGTTCCCGGCGCGCTAGACTTTCCGGTCTGCCCCTGGAAAGCTTGCGAGTACCTCCCGACATGAACGCGAATGTGGCCGTCCTGGAACCGGAAGCCCAAGCCACTCCCTGTGCCGAGAAGCTCAGCGAGATCAACGAGTCCCTGCGGGCGCGGGAGCGACTGCTCACCGCTTCTGCCAGGGCGAGCCGCCTGCTGCTCGAGGCCCCCGACGTGCGCGCCGCCATCCCGAGCGTGCTGGGACTGATCGGGGAGGCAGCCCACGTCGATCGCGTCAGCGTCATGGAAACGCGTACCGGTCCGCAAGGCGAGCCGCTACTCGTGGTGGTGAGCGAGTGGACGGGGCCGGGCGTGACGCCGTACCTGCATGACACGTGCAGCTTCTCGTGCGACGAGCGTGCCCTCTCGGGCGTGTGCGCACAGCTGCGCGCCGGGCGCAGCGTGTGCCTCAGCCCGAGCGAGACTCCTGGCGGCCGCGCCACCGCGGGCATCGAAGGCGTCGACACCAAGACCAAGGCGATCGTGCCGATCTTCGTGGCGAGCGAGTTCATCGGGGTGGTGGGCTTCGACAACACTCGCCAGCAGCGGGCCATCGATGCTTCCGAGCTGGCCGCGCTCGAGACCGCCGCTGGCGTGATCGGCGCCGCGCTGCACCGCGAACGGCTCGTCGATGACGTGCGCCGTGAGCGCGAGCGCGCCGCGGAGGAGCGCGTCGCCGGGCTCGCCAAGGCGAACGCCGTGATCCGCGCCAACCTCGAGCGCCTCGCCGGCCAGACCGACCTGCACAGCTTCATGGGCCACATGCTGCTCGAGGCGACGCGCCAGTTCAATGCCGTCTCCGGTGCGGTGATCGTGCTGAAGGACTCGCTGCAACAGTGGCGCATCGTCGCGCACGTGCGCGACGGGCAGCTCGGGCAGCCGCCGTTCGCGGCCAGCGTGCCGGTGAGCGGCTCGTCTTTCACCGCGCGGTTCGCCGAGCTGCGCGAGCCCCTGTATCTGGAGATCGCGCGCCAGGAGACGGAGATCTGGCCGGGCGTGCTCGCCTTTCATCGCAGTGAGGGCGCGGTCGGCACCGTGGTCTATCCGCTGGTGTTCGGCGCGCGCAGCGTCGGCTTTCTGGTGCTGACCTTTCAGCGCAACGCCGAGGACGTGCAGAAGAGCGAGCTGCTGGTGGCGCTCGCGCAGCAGGCAACGCTCGCCGTGCAGCTGACGCGCCTCGCCTACTCGGCCAAGGAAGCCGCCGTGCTCATGGAGCGCACACGCATCGGCCAGGAGATTCACGACGGGCTGGCGCAGTCCTTCACCGGCATTCTGCTGCAGCTGGGCGCGGTGGAGGAGTTCCCCTCCTGCAAGAAGCGCGGCTCGGAGCTCGCGGTGACTTTATCGCGCATCCGGGAGCTGGCGCGCGACGGGCTCACCGAAGCGCGCCGCTCGGTGATGGCGCTGCGTCTGGATCAGACCCGGCGCCCGGGACTCGAGATCGCGCTGCGGCAGCTCGCCGATCGCTCCACGGTGCCCGGCGGCGTCACCTGCACCTTCGAAGGCGGCGGCATCGCGACCGGCCTGCGTCCGGAGCACGAGCACGAGCTGCTGCGCATCGCGCAGGAGGCCGTGAGTAATGCGGTGCGGCATGCCCGCCCGCAAACGGTGCGCATCACCATGACCGATGAGCCCGCCCACTGGGAGCTCGCGGTCGCGGACGACGGCGTAGGGTTGCTGCAGCGACCCGATGTGTACACGGGTGAGGGCTTTGGCCTCTCCAGCATGCGCCAGCGCGCCGGCGCGATCGGCGGGGCGTGGCAGATCGACAGCCAGCCCGGGGCGGGCACGCGCGTGAGCGTGCGCATCGAGAAGCGAACCTCGTAGTGGCTGCGGTCATGAAGACGAATATTCGCGTCGTACTCGCCGATGATCATCCGGTGGTGCGCGACGGCCTGGCGGCCATGGTCAACCAGCAGGCCGACATGGAAGTGGTCGCGGAAGCAGGCGACGGCGATGAGGCGATCGCGGCTTATGAGCAACATCGGCCCGATGTGCTGGTGCTGGACCTGCGCATGCCCAAGCGGGACGGCGTGTCGGTGGTGCAGCGGGTGCTCGAGACGCATCCCAAGGCCTGCATCCTCATCATGACCACCTACGATGGCGATGAGGACATTTTTCAGTGCCTCTCCCAGGGCGCCAAGGGATACCTGCTGAAGGACGCCCCCAGGCAGGAGATCCTCTCCGCCATCCGCGCGGTGAGCGAGGACCGTCCCTATACCTCATCCGCCGTGGCCGCCAAGGCGCTGCAGCGCATGGCGAAGCCGAGCCTGACGCAGCGCGAGCTCGACGTGTTGCAGCTCGTCGCCCAGGGCCGCAGCAACAAGGACATTGCGCGGCGGCTGTCCATCACCGAGGGCACCGCCAAGACCCACGTGAAGGCCATCCTCACCAAGCTCGACGCCATCAGCCGCACCGAAGCGGTCGCGGTGGCGCACAAGCGCGGCCTGATCCACCTGTAGCCGCGCGGCCCGCGGCGCAGGCGGCTAACTCCCCGCCTTGGGCGGCTGATAGCCTTCGGGCGCCTGCGAGCCGGCCCCGAAGAAGAACTTCTCCATTTCCGTCTCCAGGAACTTGCGCGCCTTGGGCTCGATCGGCGTGAGGCGATACTCGTTGATGAGCATGGTCTGGTGCGCCAGCCAGCGCGCCCAGCCCTCCCTGGAAACGCTCTCGTAGATGCGCCGGCCGAGCTCACCCGGATACGGGACCCGCTCGAGCCCCGGGGCCTCGCGCTTCAGGACAACACACTGCACCATGCGTGACACGCCAACCTCCTCGCGCTAGGCCGTGCGGGCATCGAACAGCGACTCGCTCGCCAGGCTCGCGAGCAGCGTCGTGATGGGAGCGGGCAGGCCGATGCGCGCCGGTGCACGGATGTTATACCAAAGGCTCGCTTGCGCTCCCTCCTGCCTCACGGCCCACGCGCCCGCACAGCGCACCAGGAGCGGGGTGATCGCGAGATCGAAGTGGGTGAACGCGTGCTGGATTTCGCTCAGGGGTTGTGGCTCGATCGCCGCCGCGCGCAAGCAGGCGCGCACGAACGCGCCGGCCGCGGTGGCGGTCGCGAACTCCGGCAGGCACCACAGCCCCCCCCATACGCCGCTCTCGGGCCGGCGCTCCAGCAGCACGCTGCCGTCGTCCTGCAGCGCCACCACCATGAACGCGCGCCGCAGGCGCCGCGCGCGCCTCACCCGCGGCGCCGGCAGCTCGTGCTGCCGGCCGGTGCGCCGGGCGAGGCACTTCTGCGCCAGCGGGCAGTGAGTACACAGGGGCTTGCGCCGCACGCACACCGTGGCGCCGAGATCCATGATCGCCTGGGTGTACGCATCGACCTCGACTTGCGGCGTACAACGCTCCGACAGCTCCCACAGCCGCTGCGCCACGGCCCGCTCGGCGGAGGGTCCCGCCACGCCGAAGTAGCGCGCCAGCACGCGCCGCACGTTGCCATCGAGAATCGGGAAACGCGCCCCGTATGCGAGCGCCAGGATCGCGCCTGCGGTCGAGCGCCCGATACCGGGAAGGGCGGCGAGCTGCGCGAACTCGCGGGGTAACTCCCCGCCGTGGTCATCGCGGATGCGCACCGCCGCGCGGTGCAGGTTGCGCGCGCGCGCGTAATAGCCCAACCCCGACCACAGGTGCAGCACCTCATCGACCGGAGCCGCGGCGAGCGAGCGCACGTCGGGGAAGCGCCCCATGAAGCGCTCGTAGTAGGGCGCCACCGTCGTGACCTGCGTCTGCTGCAACATGATCTCGGACACCCACACGCGATACGGCGTGCGGTCCTGCTGCCAGGGCAGGTGGTGGCGCCCATCGCGGGCGTGCCACTCGAGGAGCGCGGGCGCTACGGCTTCGGTGGCGAGGGACACCCGTCCATTCTAGCGAGATTGCGGCGCGTTCACCGCGCGCCCCGGCGGGGCGGCAGTCATTTGCGGTCACACAGCTGCACGTCGCCGCTCATGGTCTTCAGGCGCAGGTGCCCGGCGCCATCCCCGCGCGTGCCCTGCAGCGTGTGACCCGGCAGGTGGCCGTGCTCGCTCGGCGTCGCGTTGAAGCAGTTGGAAATGTCGCCGCTGAAGGTCGAGACCTCGTAGGCGTAGCCCGCGTCCGCACTGGCGCGCACGTTGAGATCGCCGCTCACCGAGGTGGCGTCGAAGTCCGCGCCGCGCGCCAGCTTCCCCTCGAAGTGCACATCGCCCGAGGTGCTGCGCGCGCGCACCGAGCGCGCGCTGTCGAGCGACACCACCAGCGTCCCGCTCACCGTTCCGGCCTCCAGCTCCCCGGCCCCGTGCTCCAGGTGTACATCCCCGCTCACCGTGCTCACGTGCAGCCGCGCCGGCTGGCCATGGCCCTTGAGCTTGACGTTGCCGCTCACGCTCTTGAGCTCCAGGTCCGAGCCGCCGAGCTCTGCCGTGATGTCACCGCTCACCGTGTTCAGGCGCTGCGCGCCCGTCACGCCGGCCGTAGCCACATCGGCGCTCACCGCCGAGACGGCGAGCTCGCTGTCCTTCGGGATCTGCACGTGCAGGTCGGCCTCGCCGCCGTGCCCCGAGTGCGGCAGCACGACCTTGACGGTGGTGCGGCCGTGATCGGTGCTCACGTCCACGCGCTCCACCCCCTCGCCGAGCTCGGCGCGCACGCTCACTTCCGGGCGGTCCCAGCCACTCACGACGACCGTGCCGCTGACGTTGGAAATGTCCACCACGCCGTGCGCCTCCGCCGGCACCTGGCGCTCGAAGGTCTTATCGCCCGAGGCGCAGGCGGCCGCGCTCGCAAACAGTACGGTCATCGCGGCCGCCAGCCTGGAAACCCTCATGTTCAGATCCCCCTGCCAGCGTCGCCGGCTGCGTGGATGTCCGTGAGGACGCGCATCTCGTCCTGGTAAGTGTTGACCAGCAGCTCCTGCAGCAGCGCATTGCCCGGATCCTCGCCGAGCGCGCTCTCCAGATCCTCCTTGGCAAGATGAATGGCCGCCAGACTCGCCATGACCTTGACGCGGGCCGGGGGCGGCAGCGCCGCGAGCCGCGCCTGCACCGATCGCATCAGCGCCGCACGATCACGCTGGTAGCGCGGGTCGGGCACGTACGCCACATCGAGCGCCGTCGGCGCACCGGCTGCGGTCGCGCGCGAGGCGCTGATCGTCGACTCGCCCCCCGACCCGGAGCGGGCCGCCGGCAGGAGAGTCCTGCCGATCCACACGCCCACCGCGACGCTCGCCACCACGGCCGCGGCCGCGAGCCAGCGCGGCGGCACGGCGCGCGCTCGCACCGTGCGCGGCTGCGCCGCGGGTGCGCTGCTGCGCTCCGCGTTGATCCGCGCCTCGATCTGCGGCCACAGATCGCGCACCGGCTCGATCGCCGGCGACAGCTCGCGCAGCGAGCTCACCTTGCGTTCCTCAGCACTGCCGGTGCCGCTCATGTCAGCCCACCTCCACATTCAATCTCTCGCGCAACAGTTTCCGCGCCCGGTGCAACTGGGCCTTGCACGTGCCCTCCGCCACACCCAGCATCTGGGCCGCCTCCCCGTGCGAGTAACCATACAACGCGTGCAGCACCAGCGCATCGCGCGCGCCCTCGGGCAAGGCGTCGATCGCGGCCTCGATCTCCCGCACCTCCACCGGCGTCTCGAGTGTCCACTCGCATGCGCCGCCCGTGCCCTCCTCGTCATCGAGGCTCGACGCGACCGGGGATGCCTTGCGGCGCTTCGCGAGGCTCACGTTGACCGCGATGCGGTGCAGCCAGGTCGACAGCGAGCTGCGCGTCTCGAATCCCGCCAGCGCCCGCCACGCGTTGATGAAGGTCTCCTGCGTACAGTCCTCCGCCAGGTGCGCATCGCGCGTCATCCGCAGGCACAGGCCGTAGACCCGGCCGGCGTGCTCGCGATACAGCCGCTCGAAGGCGCGCGTGTCCCCGGTGCAAGCGCGCTGAACGAGCGCCGCCTCCCAGTCGACCCGCGTGTCCTCGGCCTGCGCCTGTGTCATCTGTTTCTTAGAGAGGCAGCCCGCCCCGCCCGTTTAAATCGCAGAAGTCGCTGATCGGCAACACTTTTTAGCGGAACTCGGGCGCCACTGAGACACTCTCTTCAGTAGACGCAACGGCAGCAAGGAGGGAGACGGTGGGAAGTCGCAAGCGCTTGCGGCGTCTTTGGCAGCCCTCGGGTGAGACGCTCGAGGCGATCGCGGCAATCCTCGGCGAGCACTGGCGCAGCGCCACGGGCCACCCGGAAGCGCTGCTCTGGGCGAGATCGGTGAGCTGGCTGAGCGTCCCCGGCCCGCGGCCCCGCGCCCAGCGCGCCCCGGATCACCATCTCACGAGCGGCGGCAAGCTCATCAGATAGGCGTCCGGGTCCGCATCGGTGCTGAAGCCGAACTTGGTGCCGCGGTCGTACACCAGGTTGAACTCGACGTAGCGCCCGCGCTTCAGGAGCAGCCGCTCACGCGCCGCCTCATCGAAGGGGGTGTCCTTGCGGCGCGCGACGATGAGCGGATAGACCTCACGCAGCGCCTCCCCCACCGAGCGCACGAACGCAAAATCCGCCTGCGGGTCCTGACTTGCGAGATCGTCGAAGAAAATCCCGCCCACGCCGCGGGGCTCCTGGCGGTGCGGCAGATAGAAGTACCGGTCGCACCATGCCTTGAACTCAGTGTACGCGTCCGGCCGATAGCGGTCGCAGGCGCGCCGCAGCGCGCCGTGAAACGCCTCGGTGTCCTCGCTGAACGCAAAGGTCGGCGTGAGATCCGAGCCGCCGCCGAACCAGGCGCGGCTGGTGGACAGGTAACGCAGGTTCAGGTGCACGGCGGGCACGTAGGGATTGACCATGTGCGCCACCAGTGAGATGCCGCAGGCGACGAAGCGGCCCTCGGACTCCTGCGCCCCCACCACCTGGGCGTGCGCCTCGGGCGCGAGCACCCCCCAGACGTGGCTGACGTTGACGCCCACCTTCTCGAACACCTCGCCGCGCATCAGGCGCGACTCCCCGCCGCCGTGCAGCCGGTGACCCTCGGGCTTGGTCCAGCTGCGCTGCTCGAAGCGGCTCGCCGGCTCGAACGCCTCGAACGCGGAACACAGCCGCGCCTGCAGGTCGCGGAAGTACGCGGTCGCGGGGGCGGCCAGATCGCTAGCGCCGCTCATGCACGTAGTCCACCAGGCGCGCAACCGAGTCGGGGTCGGTGTCGGGCCAGATGCCGTGCCCGAGGTTGAAAATGTGCCCGGGCGCCTCGCCCGCTTCCTCCAGCACCGCATCCACGTGCCGGCGCAACTCGGCGGCTGGGGCAAACAGCGCCGCCGGATCGAGATTGCCCTGCACCGCCTTGCCGGGCCCGAGCACGCGGCGCACTGCCGACAGACCCGAGCGCCAGTCGACGCCGACGACGTCCACATCGAGCTGCGCCACGGCCGGCATGAGGGTCGAGCCCTGGTTCACGTAGTAGATGAGGGGGACGCCCGTGCGGCGCAGCGCGGCAGCCGTGCGCCGCACGGCCGGCAACGCAAACTGCTCGAACTCCCTCGGGGCGAGCAGCCCCGCCCAGGACTCGAACAGCATCAGCGCCTGGGCCCCCGCGCGCGCCTGCGCCGCGAGATATTCCGCCATCGCGTCCGCGAGCCGCTCGAGCAGGCGCTGCGCGGCGTGCGGCTGCGCGTACAGGAAGGTGCGCGCCGCCGCAAACTCCTTGGAGGGCCGCCCGCACACGAGGTAGCACAGGAGCGTGAACGGCGCGCCGGCGAAGCCGATGAGGGGCGCGAGGCGCGGCATGTTTGCGCGCACCAGCCGGATCGTCTCCAGCACGAACGGCACGTCACGCTGCGGCACGAGCGCGGGGAGGGCCTCGATCTGGGCATCGGTGCGGATGGGCTCGCGCACCACCGGGCCCGGCTCGAAGGCGAGATCCACGCCCATGCCCTGCAGCGGCGTCATGATGTCGCTGAAGAGGATGGCGGCATCGAGCTCGAAGCGCCGCAGGGGCTGGAGCGTCACTTCCGCGGCGAGGTCCGGCGTGCGCGTGAGCGCCTCGAAATTGACCTTGGCGCGCAGCGCGCGGTACTCGGGCAGATAGCGCCCGGCCTGGCGCATGATCCAGATGGGCCGGTACGGGACCGGCTGCCGCAGGCAGGCGGCGAGGAACGCCGGCGTCTCCCGCGATGCGCTCACGCGCGCAGCCATTGCACCACCTCGGGTGCGAAGTAGCTGATGATCAGATCCGCCCCCGCGCGGCGGATCCCGGTGAGCGTCTCGAGCACCGCGGCGCGCTCGTCGATCCAGCCGCGCGCGGCGGCGGCCTTGATGAGACTGAACTCCCCGGACACCTGGTACGCGACCACCGGCACGCGCACCGCGTTGCGCACCCGGCGGATGACATCCAGGTAGGGTCCGGCGGGCTTCACCATGACCAGATCCGCGCCTTCCTCCACATCCAGCAGCGCCTCGCGCAGGGCCTCGCGCGCATTGGCCGGATCCATCTGGTAGGAGCGGCGATCGCCGAATGCGGGCGCCGACTCCGCGGCCTCCCGAAACGGGCCGTAGAAGGAGGACGCGAACTTCGCCGCGTAGGCGACGATCGGTGTGGTGGCGTGGCCCGCCTCATCGAGGCGCGCGCGGATCGCCGCGACGCGTCCGTCCATCATGTCGGAAGGCGCCACCGCATCGGCCCCGGCACGGGCGTAGTTCAGCGCCACTTCGGCCAGGGTCTGAATGGAGGAATCGTTGTCGATGGCGCCGCTCGCCAGTACGTGGCCGCAGTGCCCGTGATCGGTGGCGCCGCACAGGCACACGTCCGCCCACACCAGCAGCTGCGGGCAGGCTTCCTTGATGGCGCCGATCGCCTGCGCGGCGAGCCCCTTGGGGTCGGTGGCGCTCGTGGCCCGGGCGTCCTTGTGAGCGGGCGCGGCGAACAGCAGGACCGCGGGCACGCCCGCCGCGGCGGCCGCCTTGGCGTCCTTCAGCACCTCGTCCACCGACAGCTGAAAGATCCCGGGCATGCTCTCGACCGCGTGGCGCACGGCGCGCCCGGGCACGACGAACAGCGGGTAGATGAACGCATCGGGCGTCAGGTGAGTCTCGCGCACCATGCGCCGCCAGGCATCGGACTGGCGGGTGCGGCGCGGTCTTTCGTGAGGGAATCCCATGGTCTTCAGGCTCTCGTTTGCAACAGGCGATGGGTGGTGCGCGCCAGTCCCTGCAGGGTCGCGGACTCGGCAACCACCGCGGTGTGGCCGCGCGCGGCCAGCTCGCGGGCGGTGGTGCGCCCGATGGCCACCGCCGCGGCGCCCGACAGCAGCCGCTGGAAGTCCTCCTCTCCGAGGGCGCGCGCGAGCTCGGTCACGGCGGAGGGACTGGCAAAGGTCACCGCGCCGACGCCGCCGCGCGCGATCCAGTCGCGACACTGCGCCACATCGAGCGCCGCCGCCTCGGTGCGGTAGGCCTCGACCTGCGTGACCTGCGCGCCGAGCTGCGTGAGCCCGGCGGCAAGCGTCGGCAGGGCGCGCGAGCTCGCCGGATACAGGATTTTCACCCCCGTATCGCGCGCCGAGAAGCGCGCGGCGAAGGCCTCGATGAGCGCCGCCGCGCTCGCCTCCTCCGGCACCAGGTCCACCGGCCAGCGGCGCTGGCGCAGCACCTGCGCGGTCGCCTGGCCCACGGCCGCGATGCGCACGCCGGGGGGCGCGGTGGGCAGCCGCTCGAGCACCGCGGCGACCGCATGACGGCTGGCAAACACGATCCAGCCGAAGGAGCTGACCGCGGCGAGCGCGGCGGTGAGCGGCCCCAGGTCGGCGCTCGTGACGCTCACCGCCGGCCACAGCAGCGCGCGTAATCCCAAGCTGCGCAGCTCGCGGCTCAAGGGGCCGTCGCTCGATTCGGCGCGCGTGACCACGACCGGCTTGATGTCGGCTTTCGTGTTCACGGCTCCTCCACGGCATGCGCCCCGCGCGCGCGCGCCACCAGATCGCCGGCACCGCGCGCCAGCAGGTCCCGCGCCACCCGCTCACCGAGGCCGATCGCCTCCTCCACCGTGAGCTGATGCGACCCGCGCTCGTGGCCGCCGACGCTGCTGCCTCCGTTCATCCCTCCCGAGCCGTCCAGCGCGCAAATCCTGTAGCGCAGACTCAGCTGTTCCTCGTGCACCGTGGCGAGCGCACCGAGCGGCACCTGGCAACCGCCTTCGAGCATGCGCAGCAGCGCGCGCTCGGCGCTCACCGCCAGGCGCGCCACGCGGTCATCGAGCGGGGTCAGCCAGCGCAGGGTGGCCTCGTCATCCGCGCGTGCGCAGATGCCGATCACTCCCTGCGCCACGGCCGGCGGCCAGGTGCCGACGCCCAGGTACTCGGTGATCTGCGCCGCCAGGCCGAGGCGCTTCAGCCCCGCGGCGGCGAGAATGATCGCATCGTAGTCACCCTGCTTCAGGCGCTCGACGCGTGTCGGCACGTTGCCGCGCAGCTCGAGCAGCACCACATCCGGACGGGCGCGTGCCAGGAACGCGCGGCGCCGCAGGCTGCTGGTGCCGACGCGCGCACCCTGCGGCAGCGCGCTGAGCGTCGCGCCGCTCGCGCTGATCAGCGCATCGCGCGGGTCCTCGCGCGGCAGCGTTGCGGCCAGCTGGAGACCGGGCTCGAGCCGGGTCGCGAGATCCTTGAGACTGTGCACCGCGATATCCACCGTGCCGGCGAGCAGCGCGCGGTCGATCTCCTTGGTGAAGAACGCCTTGCCCTGCACCTGCCACAGCGGCACATCGCTCTGCACGTCCCCTTCGGTCCTGATGTGCACCAGCTCCACGGGCGGTGCGCCAGGCTGCGCGCGCACCAGGCTCTCGACGTGCCGCGCCTGCCACAGCGCGAGCGCCGAGGCGCGCGTGCCGATGCGCAGCGGCTTGAGCGCGCTCACGGCTCGCCCTCCGTGAGGAAGCGGTAGCCGACGCCCCACACGGTGAGGAAGTGGCGCGGGCGGGCGGGGTCCTTCTCGAAGCGCTTGCGCAGCCGCAGGATGAAGTTGTCCACGGTACGGGTCGAGGGGAACACGTCGTAGCCCCAGACGCGCTCGAGCAGATCTTCGCGCGAGACGATCTCGCCGGCGTGCTCGGCGAGCACCTTGAGGATCATCGCCTCCTTTTCGGTGAGCTCCTGCGCCTCGCCGTTCCAGGCGCGGGCGCGGAACGCGCGGAAGTCGACTTCGTTGTCGCCGAAGCGCAGCACCGCGGTGGCGGCGGTGGCGGAGGCGCTGCGGTACCAGTCCCAGCGCCGCAGGATCGCGCGCACGCGCAGCAGGAACTCCTGCAGATGAAAGGGCTTGGCGAGGTAGTCATCGCCGCCGGACTCCAGGCCCCGGACGCGATCCACGGGATCGCCGCGTGCGGTGAGAAACAGCACCGGCGTGTTGTTGCCCTGCTCGCGCAGCGTGCGGCACACGCCGAAGCCGTCGATCCCCGGCAACATCACATCGAGCACGATGAGCGCGCAGCCGCGCTCGCGCAGCCACTCGAGCGCCTGCTCGCCATCGCCCGCGGTGCTCACCTCGTAGCCTTCGGCGCGCAGGTTCTCCATGACGCCGGCGGCGAGGTGCGGATCGTCCTCCACCACCAGCACGCGCGTGCCCGAGGGGGCGCTCATGAGCGCTGCCCCTGCGCCGCCGGCCAGGTGAGCACGAAATGCGCGCCCTGGCCCACGCCCTCGCTGTGCGCGCTCACGCGACCCTGCCCGAGGTGCATCAGGCGATGCACGATGAAGAGCCCGAGGCCGGTACCGTACTGGCTGCCCGGGCCACGCGGATGCAGGCGCGTGAATCTCTCGAACAGGCGCGCGCCGTCCGCGGGGCGAAAGCCCACGCCGCTGTCGCGCACCGACAGCTCCACCTCGCCGTTGAGCGCGCGGGCGCTGAGGGCGATGCTGCCGCCGCCGAGCGGCGTCACCGCGGCGAGCGCGTTCTCCAGGATGTTGCGCACCACCACATCGAGCGCCAGCGGATCGCTCACCACGTACAGTCCCGGCTCGATGTCGCAGGAGATACGGATGCGCTCCTGGCGCGCGCGCTCCTCCAGGTGCGCCACCACGCGCGCCACCGCCGCGCCCAGCTCCAGCGGCTCGGACTTGAACTCGACCCGGCCGCGCTCCAGGCGCGCGCTCTCGAGGATCTGCGTGACCATCGCCTCCATGCGGGCAAGGTCCGCCAGCATGCGATCGGTGAGCGTGCGCGACTGCTCCGCCGACAGTGTGCGCAGCGTCATGGTCTCGAGCGACAGCTGCAGACTCGCGAGCGGTGTCTTGAACTGGTGAGACACGAGCGCGAGGAAGTTCTCCTGCTCCTCCCGCACCCGCGCCTCCGCGCGCAGCGCGCGCGCGATCACCGCGATGCAGGCCCCGAGCGCCAGCAGAAAGAACGCGCCCTCCCAGGCGTACTGGTTGTAGCGGTGGCGCACCTCGGTGCGCAGCGCCTCCTCGACCTGCGGCGCGAGCGCCGCGCGCCCGTCGGCGACCACGATCTGCGGCAGCAGCTGCTGCACGCGCTGCGCGCTCACTCCGGCATCGAGCAGTGCCTGCGCGGCCGCCGCCTGCTCGGCATACGCGCCGCGCACCACGCGCACTTTCTGCACCGCCTGCTCGCGCTGATCGAGGATCCACCAGCCCACCTGCACGACCGACACCGCCACCAGCAGCAGCGCAGTGAGCTGGAAGACGCGCGCCGCCTTCATGCGAGAGCCGCCAGCGCCTCGCGCAGCGCCTGCGCGAAGCGCGTGAGATCGGCACTGCTGTGCGCGAGTGACAGGAAGCAGGCCTCGTAGCCGGACGGTGGCAGGTAGATGCCGCGCTCGAGCATCGCATGAAACAGCGCGGCAAAGCGCGCGCGCTCGCGTTCCGACAGGGCGAGAGCCGTGCGCGGTGCCCCCGCCTCGTGCAACGACAGCCAGAAGAGCGAGCCGACGCGCACCAGGTGCACGGGGAAACCTGCCTGCGCCAGCACCGGTCTCAACAGCCGCTCGAGCTCGGCGCCGCGCGCCTCCAGGCGCTCCCATCCCGACTCGCGCTCGAGCAACGCGAGCGTCGCCAGTCCCGCCGCCATCGCCACGGGGTTGCCCGAGAGGGTGCCGGCCTGGTAAGTGTCGCCATCCGGGGCGAGCCGCGCCATGATGCGGCGCGCGCCGCCGAACGCCCCGACCGGCATGCCCCCGCCGATCACCTTGCCGAAGGTCGCCAGATCCGGGGCGATGCCAAAGAGCTGTGCCGCGCCGCCGCGCGCCAGGCGGAACCCGCTGATCACCGCATCGAAAACGAGCAGCGCGCCGTGCTCGCTCGTGAGCTGGCGCAGGCGGGTGAGGAATTCGCGCCGCTGCGGCAGCAGGCCGTGATTGGCCGGCAGCGGCTCGATGATGAGGGCCGCGACGCGCGCGCCCTCGCGCTGAAACAACTCCTGCAGCGCCGCTTCGTCATCGAGCGGCAGCACGCGCGTGCAGGCCGTGAACGCTTCCGGCACGCCCGCGGAGGATGGGCGGCCGAAGGTGGCGAGTCCCGAGCCCGCCGCGACCAGCAGGTGATCCGCATGACCGTGGTAGCAGCCGGCGAATTTGACGATGAGGTCCCGGCCGGTGAAAGCGCGCGCCACGCGGATGGCGCTCATGACCGCCTCGGTTCCCGAGGACACGAAGCGCACCTGCTCGGCGGCCGGGTAGCAGGCCACCACCTGCTCGGCGAGCTCGACTTCCGCGGCGCACGGCGCCCCGTAGGTCATGCCGCGCGAGAGCGCCTCGGTCACGGCCGCGAGCACCGCCGGGTGCGCATGCCCGGCGATCAGGGGACCCCAGGAGCCGACCAGGTCGAGGTAAGCGCGGCCATCGGCGTCGAACACCTGCGCGCCCGCGCCGCGCGCGATGAACAACGGCGTGCCGCCCACCGCGCGGAAGGCGCGCACCGGTGAATTGACGCCTCCGGGAATCACGCGGCAGGCGCGCTGGTACAGCTCGGCGGAGCGCGGATGGCGGGACTCGCGCAGGGTGTTGGGACGCAGGTTGCTCATGAGAGTGTCTCTTGGATCAATCGGTGCGCGCACGACCGGTCTTGGCCGCTTCGAAGAATGCCTCCAGCGCATCCGGGCCATGCACCGCGGCGGCACGCAGCCCCGCGAGCGGCAGATGCGCGAGCCGGTGCGCCACCGTGGACGCGAGCCGCTCGAGCTGTCCGCGTTGCTGATCGTCCAGTGTACGCAACTCCTGCCTGAGCGCACGCGCCACTTCCTCGGCGGCGATCTGTTCGAAGGCGCCGCGCAGGTCTGCAAGCCGCGGGCCGATGGCGCGCGTGGCGAGCTCGCAGCGCAGCCGCGTCAAGCGCTCATCGATCGCGGCGCGCACCGGCGCCAGGCGCACCAGCTCCGCGAGCCGCCGCCCCTGCGCCGCCTCGATGAGATCGTTCATGCCGACGCGCGCCACGCCTGCGCGCTGCGCGGCCGCGGGATCGACGTTGGGAGGGACGCCGAAATCGATGACCAGGGGTGCGGGGGCCGCGGCGGTGCGCAACTGCCCGAGCACCTGCGCATCCAGCACCGGCTCGCCCCCGCCGGCCGCCAGCACCAGCGCCCCCAGCAGCGGGGGCTGCGCGCGGAAGCGCTCCAGCGCCAACGCCTCCCCGGATACGCTGCGGGCGAGCTCCTCCGCCGCCTGCAGCGTGCGGTTGACGATGAGCAGCGGAATCCTCGCCTCGTGCAGCACGGCGGCACAACGGCGCGTCATGGGCGACACGCCCAGCAACGCGACGCGCCCGGGACGACCGCCGAGGTGCTGCAGCACGCGGTCGGCCGCCAGATCCCCGAGGGAAGGTGAGCGCACCCCGGCGCTGAGACGGCGCACGCGCCGCGCCATTCCCAGAGCCTCACCCATGAGGCGGTCGAGCAGCGGTCCGCAGGTGCGCGCGGCGCGTGAATCCTCCCACGCGCCGCGCAGCTGCGCGGCGATCTCGTGCTCGCCGAGCTGCGCGGAATCCAGCCCGCAGGCGAGCAGCAGCAGGTGCTCGACCGCCGCCTCGCCGGTCCAGGCGCGCAGGATGCGCGCTGCCTCCCCGGGCTGCGGATCGCGGCCGGTCAGAATGCGGAACACGTCCTCGCGGGAATCCCCGGCCGCCGTGCCGTCATCGGTGGCGTACACCACCTCGACCCGATTGCAGGTGCCGACGTAGAGAATCTCCGCCGCCTTCAACAGCGTGCGCAGCGCCGGCAGCCGCGCCGGAACTTCCGTCCTCGGCACGGCAAAGCGGGCCACCTGGTCGACGCCCGCGTGGCGATAGGACAGGCCGACCACGCCGATCTGGTGCATCGCGCGAGCTTAACCAGCCGGCACGGGCGGGAGTGTCACCGAATGGTCACAGCTCCCGAAACCGGCCCCTGGGCGGCCCGGTTAGGCTCACCGGGCATTGGCCAGCTCAGTCCATTTCTGGGCGTCGACACCGAACAGCAGCAGCCACAGCGTCAGCGATCCTTCGCCGATGATCCCGGGGGCGAGCACGTAAGGGAAAAGATCGCGCGCCAGGGACGGAGACAGAAAGATGAGCCAACCCAGACCGGCAAACACCATCAGGCCACCCACCACTCGAGGCAGGAAGGTCGACCGGAAAATGAGGTAGCCGATCAGCAGGCAATACAATCCGAAGAACACCAGGCTGAGGTCGTTGGGCTGCCCGGGGAGCTTGACAACCAGGCTGACAGGCTCGATGCCGCACCCCACCAGGCTGACGAGGGCAGCGAGCAGGGAAAGGCTGCGGCTCACCGGCTTGAAGATGACATAGAGGATCAGCGTCACGGCGACGTAGCTCAAGCCTGCGATGACGCCGGCCGCGATACCGAGGCCGCTGCGATCGAAGAGGGCGAATCCTCCCGCGAGAAAGGTGATCGAGTAAAAGACGCCGGCAAGCCTGGCTTTGAAACGCGCCGATGCGGAGCCGGCGGGAGTGGTCACGGATTTCTCGCCTCCCTGATTGGATTCTACGGGCCGATGCTTGAAAGCGCCAACTTCGACGGGAACCGCTCGTGCTTCCCGAGCAATCCGACAGCGGCAACGCCACCGATATCCGGGTCTCGGAAGATCCGAATTTCCTGATCAACATGTCGGTATGGGCGACGATCGAGCCGCCGGCACGGACCGACGCCGCAGGCATTCACGTTCAATCGGCGCTACCCGCCGCCCGGGGAGCGGGGCAGCCCGCAGGACATGAAACCCGAACCGTACTGCGCCGGCTGGCGCTGATCTAATCCCACTATTTGACATTGATGGCGGTGAGCAGGCCGGATCCCTCGATGTAGAGAATGCCGTTCTGCGACAGAGCCAGCCGACCCACCATCGGATAGCTCCAGACCGTCCGATGGGTCGTCGTGTCGATGCCGTAGATGGCGAGGTTGGTGCTGAGGAAGATCATGCTCTTGGTCAGCAGCACTTCGCTCTTGAAACCGACGTCGCCCGACTGAGGCGGTACCCAGGCCCAGAGCAGCGAGCCATCCGCTTCGGCGCGGGCCTCCAATTGCAGCGGATTGTCATTGGCCACATAGAGAACGCCTGCATCGTAGGCCGGTGTGCTTGGGAAATTCCCGGCGATCCTCCAGTCTATGGAGTTTTGCGCGACATTGAAGTGGAGCAGCGAGTTGCCGACGGCACCGCCGTCGATCACGGAATTCGCATAATTGGCTGCGAAGACGGAGCCGGGAGCACCTAGGACCGCGGAGCCGCCGATTTCATACACGTAGTTCATGTAGGCGGGATCGGCGATCGAGCTTTGAACGAGGCCGGTTGCAGGATCGAGCACTTTCAGAGCATCGCCGGTATATGCATAGACCTTGTTTGCATCGACCACCGGCGTCCACTTCGAGGTCTGCGTGAGCGGTGTGAAGAAAAGCTGCTGACCGGCGGGTTGGAATCCGTATATGCCGCCGTAAGTTCCCGCATTCGTATAGATGCCCTGCGCGCCGATCGCGGGCGCAAGGTAATACTCCCACTGAGAACTCATCGGTGATTTGAAGACGAGGCTTCCGTCGACCGTGTTGAAGGCAAACAGGTAAGTGGAGGACTGCTGACCTGCTGCCACGTACACGACGCCACTTGCGACCGATGGCGGATTTGACGATGGAAACGGGAGGCCGCGGAAATCGTATTGCCACACGGCGCTTGCGTCGAATTCCTTGTACGCGTACAGCAGGTTGCCGCTTGCAATGAACAATTGACCGTTCGATGTCGTGAGCGTATTCGGATAGGGATAGTACGGATCACCCTGCTCGACCGGCGGACCTTGCCAGCGGGTGGAGAATAGATTGGGATCGACCTGCACCGGCACGTAGCCGGTGTGTGCGGCGTTGGCCTGATACATCGTCCAATCCGGCACGCCCGTCCAGGAGTTGAGGGCCGTCAGGTGGTTGCCAGGCCAGGCGCTGCTAGCGGATAAGACGTAGATGTCGAACGGTACGGCAACCGAGGGAACCGCCTGCGGGGCTGTGCATCCCGGGTCGCTGCACAGCTTGAGGTTGACGTTGCTCGTGTAGTGGCCGGGCACGATCCGCGTGGAAACCGTCAGGGCAAGCGTGTACCCCCCGTTGCTGGGCACCACCGTGACGGCGGGTGCGAATACGCCGTTCGTGTCACTCGCGGTCGCGACGAGGGTCCCGGAGAACACGAAATCCACCGGAACGATCGTCAAGGTGATAGTGACCGGCGTGCCGCTGGCGATCAGGCGCGAGATGGCGCCGGGTGTCACGTTCACCGCAATCACCTCGAGCGAGAATGTAAAGCTCGTCGAGCCCGAGACGTTACTCGCCGTGATCGTGTAATCGGTCAGCACACTCGCCGACGTCGGCGTTCCCGTGATCTGGCCGCTCGCGGGATCGAGCGAGAGCCCCGCCGGAAGCGCAGGCGACGCGGAGTACTTCGTGACCAACCCCGTGACCGCAGGCGCAAGAGCGGTAATGGGGGTGCGCGCCACGTAGGTCTGGGGGCTGGGATAGGAGAGCCCGGTCGGGGCCGCAGGCAGCACCGCGATCGACAAGCCGAACGCGGTCGAGCCTCCCGGGCCGTGGGCGGTGATGGTATAGGTCCCCTTGGCCCTGGGGGTTGTCGGCGTCCCACTGATCTGGCCACTGGTCGAATTGATGGTGATACCCGTCGGCAGTGTCGGGGATACGGAGTAACTCGTGACGGGTCCTTGGACTGAGGGATTCAGCGGCGTGATAGCGGCCCCGGTGATGTAGGTCTGCGGACTGGGGTAAGACAGTGCGCTCGGTGCGCTGGGACCCGAGCCGCCGCCCCCGCAACTGGCGACGAGGGCGACGATCACTCCCAGGACGATACGACCTACCTTGGCGGTACGCACGATGGCGCTCTCCCTGCGATCGGCTGTTCTTTCTCGAGCGTGCACTCAAGCGTCCAAATCGGAGGCGACCCGAGCACAGCTCGTCTCCTGGTCTTGCCTGAGCAGCATACCGCGATGCACGTACGAGGTGCGCGGCTGCCGCTTGGTGCGGTGCGGGTTTCCCCTCCCCCCGCTTGAGGTCACACGGTCGTGACGCGCCTCGCTGGGATGTGGGCAGCCGTGCCGATCTGGCGTACGCTCTGCACGAGAGCTCAATAGGGAACTGGCAGTCCTGAACATCTCAGGCGCCATGCCATGGATTCGGTCTGCTCAAATCGGGGATTCACTCTAGCGCTTCTGGCGATGTTCGCGTGCGCGGACGCGCTGATGCTCGCCTCGTGCGGCGGTGGCGGGGGCGCCGCGCCTCCGGCGCCGCCCCTGGCGTTCGCACTGCCGGGACCCCTCCAGAAAACCTACGGCGACAGTCCCTTCACCGACCTCGCCACGGGAGGAGCCGGCACGGGCGCCATCACCTACAGCACGAGCAATGCTTCGGTGGGGCGAGTCGGCGCCACGACCGGAACGGTGACGATCACCGGCGCGGGAAATGCAACGATCACGGCGACGAAAGCCGCCGACGGCAGCGCGAATTCGCAGCAGGTTTCGTATTCGCTCACGGTGACGAAGGCCTCGCAGTCGATCACAGTCTCCAATGCCAACCCGCTCGCGGTCTTCATTGGCCAGCCGCAGACTTCGCCGGTCACCGGCGGCGCTGGAACCGGAGCGTTCAGCTACTCGAGCAACAACACCGCGGTGATCACGGTCGACGCCAGCAGCGGCGTCGTGCTCGCCGTCGCGCCGGGGAGCGCTCAGATCACGGTCGATAAGGCCGGCGATGCCAATTACAACGCGGCGGCACAGGCAACCTTCACGGTCGATGCCATCCCGAAGACTATTCAACTTCATGGCTGGATCGGCATCTCGGATACCGTCGTGTCTGCCGTGCCGGCCGTGCCCACGGTCGGCCTGTTTCGATCGGCCTCCGCAAGCTGCGATCTGAGCCAGTACTCGAGCTGCCCGCAAGGGCAGTTCAACGTGTTTGGTAGCTCGACCATTGCGGACAGTGCAGCAACGCTCTCCCGGCCCGCTTACTACTGGCTGCAGCACGGACCCTACATCAGCAATCCCGCGCTCATTACCCCGACAAAATTCAGCCCGCGCGCGCAAGCGCAGCTGATCGCCTTCAATGGCCGTCTGTGGGTGATCGGTGGCTATGATGGCCAACTGCGCAACGATGTGTGGTCGTCGGCGGATGGCAGCACCTGGACGCAAGTGCTCGCCAACGCCCCCTTCAGCGCCCGGGACGCCTTCGCGCTCGCCGTTTTCACGGGCCGCCTTTGGCTGATCGGAGGCTATGACGGCACGAGTCTCAACAACGAGATCTGGTCGACCCGCGATGGGTTGACGTGGACACAGGTGACCGTGAGCCCGAATTTCTCCCCGCGGTCGGGTCACGGGCTGATAGCGCTCCAGAACCGACTCTGGTTGATCGGCGGCGCCGACGGTGGCGGCTTGCGCAGCGACATCTGGTCATCGGCCGATGGATTCACCTGGCGCGAGGACTCGGCAGCGGCCGCATTCTCCCCTCGCAGTCAATTCGGTGTGACCTCGCTCAACGGCAAGCTCTGGCTGGCCGGCGGCTATACGGGATCCGTTGGCGCGAACGATGTGTGGTCCTCCACTGATGCAATCAACTGGACGCAGGTGACCGCTGCGGCCGCGTTCACCCCGCGCTACGCTCATCAGTTGCTCGCGGCCGGCACGGAGCTGTTCGTCTTCGGCGGCTTTGACGGCGTCACGGGCCACCCCCGAGATGTCTGGAGCTCGAGTGACGGTAGCAACTGGCAGCAGATGACCGCGACCGCCGATTGGTCGCAGAGAGTGCAGTCGGCCGGCACGGTGTTCAACGGTGCCCTCTGGACGACAGGCGGATACGATCCGCTCAATTTTGCGCGCTACAACGATGTCTGGCAGTCCCCCGACGGTCAGCACTGGACACAGGCAACGCCCCTGGGCCCGTTTGAGGGCCGGTACGCTCACGCAACGGCCGTCGCGAACGGCCGCGTCTGGGTGATCGCGGGCTTCGATGGCGCGGGGCGCGCGGATGTCTGGTCTTCCGCCGATGGTCTCGACTGGCAGGAAGCGACGGCCAGTGCCGCGTTCCAGCCGCGATACGGTCTGCAGGCGGTGAGCTTTGGCAATCAGCTGTGGGTCATCGGCGGAAATACCGGCGTGCTGACCCTTCCGAATGACGTGTGGTCGTCGAGCAATGGGCAGACCTGGTCGCAGGTCACCGCAGCGGCGGCTTTCCCGGGGCGTGCGCTGCATCAATCGCTCGCCTTCGCGGGCCGCCTGTGGGTAATTGCCGGCGCTGACCCTTCCGAATGACGTGTGGTCGTCGAGCAATGGGCAGACCTGGTCGCAGGTCACCGGGGCGGCGGCTTTCCCGGGGCGTGCGCTGCATCAATCGCTCGCCTTCGCGGGCCGCCTGTGGGTAATTGCCGGCGCTGACTCTTCAAGTCTATTGAGCGATGTGTGGTCCTCCACGGACGGTATCACGTGGACGCAAGCGACGGCCTCTGCCGCCTTCACCCCGCGCTCTAATCATCAGGCGCTCGTTTTCAACAATCTGATGTGGGTGATCGGCGGGGGGGACAATAGCGGCGCCAGGAACGACGTCTGGTCGTCAGCGGATGGCGTAACGTGGACTCAGGTCAGCGGGGCGGCGGCTTTCCCGGGGCGCTTCGACCACGCCGCCGCCGCGTTCAACGGGCGCATGTGGGTCATCGGCGGCGCGGCCGCCACTCAGATCTTCAACGACGTCTGGTCGTCGGCCGACGGAGTGTCCTGGGTTCAGGCGACCGGCTCCGCACCGTTCACGCCGCGTACCCAGCATCAGGCGTTCGTGCTGAACAACCAGCTGTGCATCGTCGGCGGCAACGAGGAGAGTATCGTGCGTAAGAATGACACCTGGTGCTCGGCGGACGGGGCGAACTGGAGTCTCGCTTACAGTTATCCCGTCCAGTTTCCGTAGAGCGACGAGAGCAACTTGAATACGCGGCTCCTCTCGCGATGCGCTCACGGCCACCTTCCCTGATAGCCGGGTATGCCTGGAGTTGGAGCGGGTGATGGGAATCGAACCCACGTTAGCAGCTTGGGAAGCTGCAGTTCTACCATTGAACTACACCCGCACCGGTGGCGATTCTACGGGCCACCCGTTGCAGTGGGCAAATGCGCCGCGCAGCCCCCTGGCGGGCGGGCCGCTCGGAACGGATAGTCGATGCCGCTGAACACCGCGACCCTGCCGCGGGCCAGGCCGAAATCCACGTAGCCGACGATGAAGGGATTCGCCACGCCGCGTACGCCAAACCCCGGGGTGGCGTGCAGCCTGGAGAACGGGCTGCCGCCGAGCGCTGCGAACACCTTGCCGGCATCGAGGAACGGGGCCGCCTCCACGCTCACGTGCGTGCCGAAGGCGTTCAGGTTCACGACGCTCGTGCGCAGCTCCAGGCCGGTCGCGAACATGTTGCGGTCGATGAAGCGGTCGGCGCCGTAGCCGCGCAGCGGCTCGCGCTCGTCGATCACGCTGCGATCACCACCGAGGCTCGAGAGTGCCCAGAACGGCGCGTTGCCCGCCGAGGGCATGTAGCGCAGCGCCGCGTGCCAGGCCAGCGTGACGTCGAAGCCGCACGCGACTTCGGTCGCGATGTTACAGCGCGTCGGCAGTGCGTGCGCAGTTCCAGCGCCTCGATGCGACGAACCCGCGCGCGAACCCGGCGGCGCTCGGCAGCGCCGCCCGCGCACGTGGCCGGATCCGCGGCTTCAGTGTATAAACCGAATCCAACTGACAGGGACGGACGGGAGGTTGCGATGCAATCCGTGGCTGTCCAGCACCCTCATCTGCTGATCTGGCGCGAGCCGCCGGCCTGGCCCTTCGTGTGGCGCGGCCTGTTGCCACTCGTCGCGCTGGCGCTGACGGCCTCCTTCGCGTCGGGTCCGGTGGCGCGCAACTGGATCGAAGGCGCGGTGCAGCGCGAGACGCGCGAGCAGCTCGACGCCGCGGGCTTCGGCTGGGTGGGTCTTTCGGTCTCCGGGCAGAACCTCACGCTCTCGGGCGGGGAGCCGGCCCCCGGCTCGGGCGAGCGCGCCATCACCGTGGCGAAGGCGGCTCGCTGTGCCACCTGGATCGGGCGTCGCGCCTGCGCGGTGAGCGTTGCGGGCCGCTTTACCGCGCCCGCGCCGCCGGCGAGCGCCGCGGCGGCGCCCCTGCAGACCGCTGCGCAGGCCTGTGAGCGCTCGCTCGCGGGCGTGCTGGCGGGCGGGCAGATCGAGTTTGCCAGCGGCAGTGCCGCGATCGACGCGCGCAGCGCTCCGCTTCTGGATCGACTCGCGCAGGAGGCCCGCAGCTGCCCCGGCACGCTGCGCATCGACGGCCATACCGATCCGGTCGGGCGCTCGGCGTTCAATCGCCGCCTGAGTCAGGCGCGCGCGGCGGCGGTGCGTGATGCGCTCATCGCCCGCGGCGTGCCTGCCGGGCGGCTGCGGGCGCGGGGATTCGCGGCGCGGCGACCGATCGCCGACAACACCACCGAGAGCGGTCGTGCACGCAACCGCCGCATTGAGTTTCACGTCGTGTCTGCCGACTGACTTTCCTTAGGGGAGGGGCGACATGGGCTTTCTCTTGGCGAAAATCCTGTTCCTGCTGGTGCTGGCCGCCGCCTGCGGCGCCCTGTTCGGCTACTGGTGGTTCCGCCGTCACTACGAAGACGTGACGCTCGAGTACGCGCGCTCGCGCGATGAGTGGGCGAGCTGGCGCCGCGGCTTCGAAGCGCGCCTGGCGGCGCGTCCGGAGGTCGATCTGCAGCCGCTGCGCGAGCAGGTGGCGGCGGTGGACGAGGCGGTGCGCAGCATCGACGTCCCCATCCCCGAGCGCGTCGACCTGGCGTCAGTGCATGCGCGCCTGGATGAGATCGAGACGCGCATCGGCGATATCCGCCTGCCCGCGCCTTCCGATCTCGGGCCTACGGAACAGCGCCTCACCGCGATCGAGCACGCGCTGTTCCCGGTGCAGACCCGCCTGGATGAGCTCGAGAGTGCAGTGCGGGCGTTTCGCGCGGTGCCGTCCCAGACGGTGGACCTCGGTCCCGTGCTCGAGCGGCTCGGCAGGCTGCAGTCGCGTCTGGAGAATCCGCCGGCGCCGAGGGCTGCGGTTCGCGCAGGCAGTCGCAATCTCCTGACGCATCCCGGACACGGCAAGCCGGACGATCTGACGCAGATCAAGGGTGTGCCGAAGGTGCTGGAACGCAGGCTCCATCGGGTGGGCGTGTTCTACTTCTGGCAGATCGCCGAGTGGTCTGCCGAGGACGTCAGGTACGTCGACCGCAAGCTCGCCGCCTACAAGGGTCGCATCCAGCGCGATGAGTGGGTGAGTCAGGCGAATGAGCTGGCGGCAACCCCGAGCGCCGCGCCGCGGCCCACCGAGCACTGACGCTCGGGCGCGCGCGTCTCAACGCTGCGGCGCGCGCAGCTGCAGGAACTCCTGGTAGACCGCCTCGATCGGGATGGCGAAGCCGATGCCCTGCGCCCCCTGCAGCACCAGGGTATTGATGCCGACCACCTCACCATTCTCGCGGATCAGCGGGCCGCCGCTGTTACCGGGATTGATCGGCGCATCGGTCTGCAGGAAGCGCTCGTGACCGGCACCGCGATCGCCTGAGAAGACTCCCGAGGTCACGCTGTAGGCCAGTCCCGAGGGGTTGCCGATGGTGTACAGGCGCTCGCCCTGGGCGAGAGTGTCCGAACTCCCGGGCGCGAGGTGCGGACAGTGATCGGCGGGCAGTTGAAAGATCGCAAGATCCCGGTTGTCGGCGTACTGGGCGTGCAGCGAGCTGAACTCGGTGCCGTCAACCACCATCGCGGTAAAGCCGCTGCGGCCTGAGCCCTCCACCTTTTCGCTGATGGCGTGGTTGATGCGCACCGGCAGATCGGCGAGCTCCTCCTTCATGGCCTGGATGCGATCGTCGATTTCGATCACCTGCAGGTTCGTGCCCGGCTGCCCGGCGAGCGAGCGCCGCAAGTGCAGCTGCTGGCCGATATTCGCGCGCAGCTGCTGCTCGGCGACGGCGATGCGCGCGCGCATCTCGGCGCTCGAGACCACCGTGTTGGCCACCCTCGCGCCGTCGGTCTCCACCACGTGCCGATTGGTGATCACGTGACAGTCCGCATCGATGATGAAGCCGGACCCCATGCCCCAGCCGGTCTTGATGAATACGGTGGCATTGCGCGCGGTCTCGATGGCGTTGCGCGCCGGAAAGGTCCTCGTCAGCTGCGCTTCAAGACCCTGCAGCGCGTGCGGGAAGGGCCCCGCCGTTGACGGCGCGGACGGCGCGGACGGCGCGGGCGGCGCGGCCCCGATCTGCGCGGCGCCGCTCGCCGCGCTGGCAGGTGACGCGGGCGTCGCGGGAGAGGTGGCGTGCCCGCGCAGGACGTACCAGGCGAGTGCCATGCTCAGTATCGCGGTGAGGGCGAGCGCACTCCAGCCGAAACCGCTGTCAGGAAGTTCATCGTGCGCCGCGCCTGAGCGGCTCGCGATCAGCTCCTGTTGTTGGGCGAATTTCGCGAAATAGACCCCGCACGATGCGCATTTGACCGTGTCAGTCTGCTGATGTCCGCACTTCGGACAGTCCATACCGGAGCGCTTATACCGCCTCCGCGGCGGGCCGGCCTGGGGCCAGGTCCCAGTTTTGCGCCCGCCACCGCCTTGGATGAGCCGCAGGCGCCCGCAACGGCGGCGGGCGCCCATCATGGCGCCCTTTATAATGAGGGCATTGCACGGAAGGACCCCATGAGCTCACCGGCCGAGCGTTCCATCGAGCCCGCCGTCTGCGTGTACTGCGCCTCCAGCCGCCTCGCGCACCCTGAGTATCGGGCCGCAGCGCGGCGCCTGGGCGAGGTGCTCGCCGGACAGGGAGTCGGGATTGTGTACGGGGGCGGCGCGGTCGGCTCCATGGGCGCGCTCGCAGACGGCGCGCTCAGTCACGGCGGCCGGGTGATCGGCATCCTGCCGCGATTCATGGCCGAGCTCGAGTGGGGGCACAAGGGACTGACGCGCCTGCAGCTGGTCGAGGACCTGCGCACCCGCAAGCACATGATGCTGACGCTCAGCCAGGCGGCGATCGCACTTCCCGGCGGCTCCGGCACGCTCGAGGAGCTGCTCGAGGCTATCACGCTCAAGCGTCTCGGGCTGTACCTCAATCCCATCGTGCTGGTGAACACCCGGGGATTCTTCACTGCGCTTCTCGATGTGCTCAACCGCGCCGTCGAGGAGCGCTTCATGGACCGGCGGCACCTCATGATGTGGCAGGTGGTCGGCACACCGGAGGAGGTCCCGGGTGCCCTCGCCAGCGCGCCCGCCTGGAGCGCGCAGGCCCGCGACTTTGCCGCGGTGTAGCGCCTGCAGTGCGCTCAGGCCCGGGCGCGGCGCGCCGCCGCCAGATCAAACGGCAGCGTGTGCAGGCGGATCCCGGTCGCTGCGCGCACCGCGTTGGCAACCGCGGGCGCGATCGGCGGCGTTCCCGGTTCCCCGACACCCGAGGGCGGATTCGTCGAGGGCACGATGTACACCTCGATCGCGCGTGGCATGTCGTTGATGCGCAGCACCTGGTACTGGTGGAAGTTGGTTTGATCGACGTGTCCGTCGGTGAGCGTGATCTTGCCGTACAGCGCTGCCGACAGGCCGTAGCCGATGCCGCTTTGCATCTGCGCCTTCACCACGTCGGGTGTGACCGCGATGCCGCAGTCGACCGCGCACACCACGCGATCGACCGTGATCTTGTCGCCGCTCACCGTAACTTCCGCCACCTGCGCCACCACCGAGCCGAAGGACTCGTGCACGGCGACGCCGCGTCCGCGCCCCTTCTCTTTCGAGAATGGCGAGTCCCATCCGGCCTTCTCGGCCGCGAGCTTGAGCGCACCGACGTGGCGCGGATGCTCGCCGAGCAACGCCAGCCGGAACGCGACCGGGTCCTGTCGCGCCGCGTGCGCCAGCTCATCGATCATCACTTCCTTGGAGAACGCCATGTGCGTGTTCTCGACTGAGCGCCACCACAGCACCGGCACCCCGACTGTCGGCGGCGACCAGCTCACGTGTGCGTCGGCGAGATCGTACTGCTCGGGGGCGCTGCCGCCGACCGCCGTCGGATCGACGCCGTTCTTGATCATCATGGACGCGAACGGCGTGCCGGCGACGATCGACTGACCGACGACGCGCTGGCGGTAGGCGACCTTGCCGTCCTTGCCGATGGCTGCGGTGACGCGGTGGTAGTTGAGCGGCCGGTAGCGGCCGCCGGTGATGTCATCCTCGCGCGTCCAGATGAGGCGCACCGGATATTTCCCGCCCGTCGCCTTGGCGATGGAAGCCACCTCGGAGATGTAGTCCGATTCGGGATTCGCGCGCCGTCCGAAGGTGCCGCCGGCGGCGAGCGTGTTGATGCTCACCTGCTCGGGCTTCAGTCCGACCGCCGCCGCGGCATTCGCCTGGTCGACGGTCTGGAACTGGCAGCCGGCCCAGATCTCGCACTTGTCGGCACTCAGCTGGCACACCGCGGTCAGGGGCTCCATCGGCGCGTGCGCGAGGTACGGAAACTCGAACTCCCCCTCCACGCGCTTCACCGCATGTGCAAGCGCCGCCTCGACGTCGCCGCGCTGCGTCACCGTGACCGCCTCCTTGCTGCGGCTCAGGGCGTGATATTCCTTCATGAGCTGCGTCGTGCCGCGCTTCTCGGCGCCTGACTCGTCCCACGTGACGCTGAGCGCCTCGCGACCCTTCTTGGCGGACCACATGTCTTTGCCGATCACCGCCACGCCGCGCGGAATCTGCACCACGTCGATCACGCCCGCAACGGCCCTGGCCTTGGTGGCATCGAACGAGCTCACCTTGCCGCCAAAGCGCGGCGGGCGCATGACGACCGCGGTCATCATGCCGGGCAGCATGACGTCGATGGCGAACTGCTGCTTGCCGGTGGACTTGGCGCGCGCATCGAGCCGCGGCAGCTTCTCGTTGCCGACGATGCTGAAAGCGGCGGGATCCTTGAGGCTGACCTGCGTCGGCACGGGCTCCTTCGCGGCGCTGCCGGCGAGCTCGCCGAAAGTCGCTTTACGTCCCGCGCCAGTGTGCGACACCACTCCCTGGCTCACCTTGATCTCACTCGCCGGCACGGCCCACGCCTTGGCGGCGGCCGCCACCAGCATGGCGCGCGCGGTCGCACCCGCCTGGCGCAGCTGCTGCCAGGAGTTGGCCACAGCCGTCGAGCCGCCGGTGAGCTGGATCTTGCCCCCCATCGCGAGATTGCCGTACATGGGCACCTGCGCCGGCGCGCTCTCGACGCGCATCTGGTCCCAGGACGCATCCAGCTCCTCGGCGACGATCGCCGGAAGCCCGGTCCAGACGCCCTGGCCGGCCTCCAGGTGTTTGGAGATCACGGTGACCGTGTTGTCGGGCGCGATGCGCACGAACGGCATGACGAGCGGACCGGCGGCAGCGCCGCCGGGGCCGGTGCCGCATCCCGGCAGCACCATGCCGAGGGTCAGTCCCGAGCCCGCGAGCGTGGTGAGCTTCAGGAACTGGCGGCGGCTCAGCTCGGCGGGCGACCTTCCCACGGCGAGCGCAGCGGCGTCTTCAATGTGGCGGAAGTACATGGCGCACTCCTCTCAAGGCGCGGCAGGGGCGCCGGTTGCCAGGGTTTCGGCCGCCTGATGGATGGCGCCGCGGATGCGGACGTAGGTGGCGCAGCGGCAGATGTTGCCGGCCATAGCGGCATCGATATCCGCATCGCT